>ENA-OWPA01000802-OWPA01000802.1-bioreactor-metagenome-genome-assembly--contig:-NODE-802-length-31919-cov-16.085956_pt1 | contig 31919 bp, 23 predicted proteins | sample MGYA00238139_ERZ651803 | MGnify/ENA primary metagenome ERZ651803 (study PRJEB26909, sample SAMN07631231) | bioreactor metagenome | isolation source: Switchgrass digestor | place: USA: Dartmouth... | reverse complement strand
TTCAGCTATAACCTTCCCGCTACCGGGCGGTTTCGGGACTTTCACCCGTTAGATTGCGCCCATGCCGGGCGCACTAATAAAGCTGCCGCATCACCTTTATAAAAGGTGATGCGGCAGCCTATTATTTAGGCAGGAACTTTAGCCTTCTAGTGCCTAAGTTAATCAACAATAAGCAAGACAGGACCATACCGGTTCATGGCTCTATTCCGCTTATTAATACACCGGACAAGTATACGGTTATTTTATCGTTGCTGCCGTAAACGTCGTTTGCGACGAAGGAATAGTCATTGCTCTGGCTGTAATTACTCCAGTCGGATTTGGAGAAGCGATTTTGAACCTCAATACTCTGATTTGGCTGCAGGTAACCCGCGTCGTCGGTAAATCCGGTTTCCAGGTAATAATCCGCCCCTTCCTTCGGCTCATCCATCTTTACAAAGGTTCCGGTTACATTGCCGCTTCCCACCGTCGACCAGTCGCACCAGAAATTCTGGCTCTTTTCGCCGTCTATGGTGTAATAATAGCGAATCTTTACTTCTGAAAGTTTAACAGGCGTTGTTCCCGTATTGGTAAGCTTATACCTGGGCATAATTCCGTTAATAGTATCGGAAGTATTGCCACTGTACATCTGTAACTGGATATTTCCTTCCTCTATTCGTGAGGAATCTGTTATGTTTACTGTCAGGACAGGATCCGTACCTCCGTCAAAATCAAAGGTTAAAGTAATCCTGCCTGTGGCAAATGAGGCCAGATACTCTTTAAAGACAGTAACTTCATTGCCGTCTATACTGTAATCCGTGCCGGCCACCAATACTTCATTTCCGTTTTTAAGTGCCACAAAGGTATGGCCGTTGGGGCTTAAGGTTACCTTTATATCCCGGCTGGTTTCCGGATTCTTATCGAAATCAGCCACTGTCGGAGTTATGGAAGCACTGGGAGTGGTATCAACGACGGTAACCGTAAGTACCGGATCTGTTCCGCCGCTGAAATCAAACGTTAAGCGGACAGTGCCAAGGTCAAAGGAAGCCAAATAGCTCTTTAAAATCGTAACCGTATCTCCTAAGACCGTATAGTCGGTTCCTTCAACAAGAAGGGTATTTCCGTGTTTAATTCCGTTTAAGGTATTGCCGTTTAAAGTCATAACAACCTGAATGTCTTCCTGATTGGCCGGATTTTTGTCAAATATGGCACTGGTTATTGATATGGATGAGTTGTTCTCACCGCTGCCGCCTCCGGGTTCCTGACCGAATACCAGAACCCCGTTGTCGTATACGGGAATATAAACGGTTTTAACCGTATTACCGTACATTACTCCCTTAATATCCCTGAAGGAATAGTCATTGTCATTATTCCAGAAATTTGTATTGGTCGGGGCCGCAATTCTGAACTGCACTTCCTTCTTATATGCCGATTGACCGCCCGGATATATCCTGGTTCCGGTAAAATCCACATTCACATAATAGATGTTTTTGTCAGCATTCCACGGGTACAGGCCTGTAACTGTGGCTCCGGCGTTGTAATTGGTCGATATTTTAATATCGTCAATTCCGTATCCGGCCTCTATAACCTCAGTTAAATCTACAAAATAACGGAAGGAAAGCCTGTCCCCGACCCTGGCCGGCCAGCCTGACTGGTTATGAAGCAGGGCCTTGATTTCTATAAAGTTGGAACCGGACGCATTGATGCCTGCCATGACAAAGAATTCATCGTTGGTTATTTCTTCAAATGCGGTCAAATTCGGTATGGGATTTCCTCCGTAATCTTCATACATCTTTGCAAGGGCACCGACAAAGCCCGCATTATAGTCACAGGCCACCTCATTATTTACATAATTGCTGATATCATCGCTGTAGCTGTCATCGTTGCCGGGGCCTCCCACCAACGCGCCGATAAGAACATGCCTGTGATAATCAGGAACGTTCATACTGTCTGCCCAGGAACTGTGGGCCGTTCTGTGATGAGGTCTCTTCGGCGGATTTACACCGAAACCTACAACATAACTCCTGCCGGAACTGCCTAAAGCATAATCAATCTGTTTCTTTGCAAAATCATTGTATATGGCGGCTTTCTCACTGCCGCAGCCTTCCCAGTCCGCATAAACACTGGCAAGAAATGCGGTAGTTGTCGAATAGCGAAGGGCGCCCCAGCTGTCCAGCCAGGCCAGTCCCTTAGGGGTATAGTGTATCCTTTCCCCGTTATAGCCCACCGACCAGTAATCAAGATGTCTTTCGATGGCCTCTTTATAAACAGATTTTCCGGTTATCTTGGCAAGGAGGAGACAAGCCCCGTAATGGACATCATCCCAGCACTGAGCCCATTTGTATGATATAATATTGGTCTGCGGTTCCGTTCCCCAGTGTTCTGCATACTGCTCCGCCTTGTTAAGGTAAGTTTCATCTCCTGTGGCCAGATAAATCCATACACCCGCCCAGGACAGCTCATCATAAAAGCCGCTGTGGGAATCGTAAAAACCGCTGGCCGCCGTATATCCTCTGTCGCTTTTGGTGTTTTCCGCAAAAGCAAATAATTCTTTTGCATGCCTTATACATGTTGCCGCATAGGCTGGATCCCTGTCGGCAAATACAACCGCAGCAGATGCTAAAGCAGCCGCCGCTTCCGCCGTTACAGTGGAACCTGGATTAGCCAAATCCACTTTATATGAAGGCCTGTTCATCTGCATGACTTCGGCCGGTCCCCACCAGGAATGATCCACATTGCCGTTGCCCACCTGATAATAAAACTCATTGGGTGAAGGATGGCATTTTATCAGATAATCGCTGACCCATTTGATGGCATCCAAAAGGTATCCCAGCTGGCCGCTTTGAGCCAGAGCCTCTTCGGCTTCATATACGGCCCATGCCAGCATTGCCTGTGAATAGGCCATGGGAAGATTAAACTTTACATGATCGCCGGCATCATACCAACCGCCTGTCAGATCAAGTCCGACATCCGCACCGTCGTTCAAGCCCGAATCTCCCCGCCAGTTATCTCTTTTATCTTCCGGTAATTTTCCCGACCTCTGGAATTCGTAAAACATAATGGCTTTTTGAAGGGCTTCCCCATAATTATAGCTTGCCGCTTCTGCCTTGGGTTCTTGTATAAAAACGGCACTTATCAAGGTAATAATTACTGCCAAGGATATTATCCTAGAAAAAATTTTACGCATATACATCCTCCTTTCTTCACACCTTTTCAACGAAACCACCTTTTTATCCGGGTGCATGAATATTCATGCACCCGAAATATTAATTAAAACCTTTGTCCGCTGCCGGATAATTAATTCCTGGGGCATATTTTTAATTCATCCGTGTGTGAAAGTTATTTTACGGTTCTATACCGAACACCAAATTACCGGATATATATGCCGTAATCTTATTAAAATCTGTATAATAACCGGACGACGGGTTAAAGGAATAGTCGTTGGATTGTGTATAGTTTGTCCAATCGGACTTGGAGAACCTGCCCTGAACTTCGATAACTGCTCCGGGTTCAAGATTTCCTGCCTGATTCGTAAAACCGATTTCCAGGTAGTAATCGGCACCGGTTTTGGCGCTGTCCATCTTCACAAAGGTTCCGGTTACGTTATTACTGCCGATACTGGACCAGTCACACCAGAAATTCTGTTCCTTTTCACCGTCTATGGTATAGTAGTATCTGATCTTTATTTCTGATAACGGTATGCCGGTATTTCCGGTATTGCCGATTCTGAACCTGGGCATAATGGAGTTGCTTTCGTCCTGAGTATTGGCATTGTAGGACTGGATATTAAGCACTCCCTCCACAGGCTCCTCAGGTTCTTCAGGCTCTTCTCCTCCGCCGGTATCTATGATATTTACGGTTAAGGTACGGTCAAGGCCTGCGCTGAAATCAAATACAAGGGATATTGTTCCTCCGGCTTGTCCGGCCAAAAATTCTTTCTTAACGGTTACCGTATCACCGCTTACCACATAGTCCGTACCTTCTGTAAGATATGAGGTACCGTATTTAATTCCGATTAAGGTATTGCCGTTAAATGTTACCGTTATAACTATATCTTCCTGATTTTCTTCGTTTTTATCAAATGTGGCATAGGTAGGCGTTATGGTTGAATTATTATCCGGCTCTTCGAAAAGGATGGAATATATTCCGTTCGCTATGGCGATATCACACTGTGCCCAGAACCTGTGATATCTGAATTCAGGGGCCCTTCCCTCATTGTATGCCTCCACAAGTTTCTGATAATCGGGATCGTCCAGATATTTCGAACGGATATCCAGGAATTTAATCCCAGGCTCAATCTTGTCCCCGTTCGGCATGGTTCCTGACCAGCCATCCGGTACATATACTTCCTGTTCAAAGAACCTTGCATAATCTTCTCTTAATTCGGGAGCGGAAAGTCCCTTGTCATCCCTGTACAGATTCCACATACGGTCAAGCAGTTCCTTAGCAAGTACACGGGCTTCATCGTCACCGGAAGCTTTTGCATAGTACAACAGCGCATTGGCAAGCGATGCGGTGACGCCGAGATCCGTTCCGTAAGAAACGACCGTTACATGAAGGTTGGGATTTCCGGTATAGGAGCCTGTCCATGTATCCGGTTGTCCGGACCAGGAAAGGTTACCGGGTACTTCAAAAGTTCCGTCACTGTTAAGCCTTACAACGGATTTAACCCAGCTTACCCATTTGTCAAGGAGTTGTCCCGCTCTGGTATCGTGAGTCTGATAATAATATTCGGCAACCCTCTGCATTGTCCATGCCTGAAAACCGAACCAGGTATTGCTTCCGGGGTCCAGATAAACAGGATGTTCCTCATAACCCATGCCGTAGAAGGTGGAAGTACCTGCAGGCAGGGTTTCGTACCGGCCTTTATAAGAGTTGCTTGCACCGCCGGCTATGGCGCCTTCCGCCGACTGTAACCACTGATAGAATTCAAGCTGGCGTTCAAGGCTTGTTGCCCAGTCGTTGACGGCGTTGGATGATGCCGGTTTGAATTCGGAGTCATAGGCTAAAATCCATGCTGCCATCGGATTCTGGTATCCCGCATGAATATGGCTGCAGCCTATAATCCATGCCCAATTTGACGTTATGCCGCCTCCCCATGCATAATACCATGACATAAGATAATGCGCCGCATCATAACCCGTTCCGGCCTGTGTTGAATTGCCGATTTTCCTGAAATACTTGTCAAACATGGCATAGCGGAGATAATCACCCATCTTGGAAGCTCTCTTTACATTCCGGCTGATATCCACTCCGTGTTCCTTGGCCCACTGGTTGGCCCAGTATGTGGCCTGTACCGCTCTGGCGTCCGCATCGGGAGCATTGGTATACTTAAACTGTGCGGCATACTGGCTGTCCCCTACAAAAAGGTCCAGATATCCGTTCTTTCCACCCATGGTCATATCATCCCAACAGGGTTGAGGGATGGTCTCCCAGGTGGATTCCTGACTGCCCCTTTGGAAAGTATTGATATAGGACGGTGAACTGGTTCCGTCGGCACGCCTTCCGTAACCGTACCAGTTATCTACGTCCAGCAGCCAGTGCATTCCGTAGATCGTATTGGTCCGGTATGTATTTACCAACTCGTTATGTATGGGATCCACGCCTACAGGAGCGGAAAAATCCAGCTGTGAGGGATACATGCTTGGTTCTTCCCATTCGGGAGCATATGTGGCCGGAGAAGAGGGATTGTACATTGCCATGCTGCTGTTAGGCTGATCCTGTTCGGTAGGTATCATGTACTCTTCAATGGTTTCCCATGCCTGATTGAAGTATGAGAAATTACCGGTAAACTTTCCGTACATGGCTTCCAGCCAAAGGTAATAACTCATGGCTTCACTGGTGGTTACATGTCCATAGTCCGGCGCCTCCACTATCATTGTTTCAACAGAATGATAAGGTATCCCATGGGAACTGAAATACCCGTTGGCCGGATCATGAAGCTCTTCCCACAATTCAAGGAATCTCTGTCTGTATGGATCTTCGGACGATGCATATACCGTACTGCTTGTCCCAGGTGAAAATCGGGTCATAATACCAAGCAAAAACGACAATGTCAGTAAATATGCGATTCCTCTCTTAAAACCTTTCTTCATCTGCTTCATCTCCTTTCTATAAATAATTATTATCCGCCTCATTATCCGACTAAGGACACGCCCAAAACCTCTTCATCACCTCTCCTTTCATGGCATTTTAATCCATAGTTCAGATAAAACGCTGATTTAAAAAACACGACCGGAAACTATATTTAAACGTTCGTTGTATTTGCTTCATGATATATACGACCAAATTTTTATTAAACTTTTAATTTATTTAAATAATTATTTGAAAATTCGTTCTATTTATTTAAGTTTCCCTTTACATTAAGAATCATATCTTAATTTACAATATTTGTCAACCATATTATGTAAATAATTTTATAAATTTACCATTTATTTTCATTTGTCTGATTATTTTAAGAAACCTTGTAATTTTTCTAACAATCAGTTAATATTTTTTTAATAATATTCTGTCCTCAACCGGTGCAGATAAAGAATTTTCAACTGCATAAAAAACTGCCGTGACTTAAAGTACCCAGGACAGACATCTTATGCCCCAAGGCGCTTAAATCACGGCAGTGTACTTTTGCTGATTTGGAAACAATATCTGTTTATTTTAATTTCTTAATTACAATAATCAAAATAATGTATTCATATTGCAATCTTAATTATTAAAATCCTGTTATGAAAGCCTTCAGTATGAAAGTATGATAATGAAAGTATGATATTTTTGAGCATATAACACATATCATAGAATTCATAAGCTGTAAAACTTTTAGTTATAAAACTCTATGTATGTAAATAGTTATGAAACTTAAACTTAATGTATGTAAAAAATCAGTCTGAAATTTTATATAAGGCAAAATCATCCAATGTTCCCCATCCGTTTGCGTTACACTTTATCCGAACTCCGATTGTAACCGTGCCGTCTGTAACCTTTATTTCGTCTATGGCCGGATTCTTCCAGTCCGCATAAGTTGTGACCATAAAGGATACTTTCTGCTCTACGCCTCCGGCAGACGCATACAATTCCATTACGGAATCCCCGGACACGTTACCTCCCTGGGCATACACGGAAAGCCTATAAGTTCCGGGATCCAAATCCCTGATTTCCTGCTCTATGGAAAACTCCATATCGGATTCCGACCAGAAATGGAAAGAAACGTTGCCGGTATGGGCATCATTTGACTTTACCTGATAATCCGTCGGATTATATTCACCGGCGTAGGACACCTTCCACATGGAAGTATCGGCATCCTCGAAACTCGGATTCATGATATAATTTTTCTCATTAATCTCTATAAAGCAGGTAACCGTCATACCGTTCCCGATAGTGCCAGTAACCTCATAAGTACCGGCAGTATGCGGGTCAACGGCAGCAAGTTCCGTTTCGTTCCATTCAACGGCAACCTGCTCGTCATATGTCCGGTTGTTGTATATGACATCAACCGTCCCCGGAAGTTCTGTCTTGTCACCGACGACAAAGGAGACATGGACATCCGGGACTCCGACTATCTCTATCGGTACCGTTGTGCCGTATTTCAAGTACCTGAATACCTTCAGGGATGCGAGCGGATATCCGTCAAAATCAAACATGGCCTGATTATCCCACGAACATCCGCCGTAATACAACCCCGCGTCGGTGGGATCGTAATCGGCCGCATAACTGGTCGCCCATCCGCTGCCGTATTTTTCCCAAATCGGAGAATTGTCCTGCGTAGCCTTGCCTACCGGAATCCAGGTCCCCTCCCAGTAGAATATGCCGAGAATACCGACTTCATTTGCGGCCGCGCAGATATCACGAATCATGTCGGCCTGCCCCTGGACGGTTGCGGGATATCCCTCAACCAGATTGCTTGTTCCCGCAAAACTGTTTCCGAAACCGTCCCCGTCTTCGGAAGTATAACAATAAGCGGTTTCTGCTATAACCACCTTCTTGCCGTATTTTTCTTTTATGTTTGCAGCAACCGCCTGCATGTTTTCGATTGTCCCGTCCCAATAAGGATAATATGACAAGGCAAATATATCATAATCAAGGCCTGCTTCCGACAGCCTTGCGGCTATTTTATCTATTCCCGTACTGTCTTCTATGTTGGTGTAATGTACGGCAATCCGGATATCTTTGTCATATTCCTCCGATATTTCTCTTACCGCACGGCTACCGGCCTTCAATAAATCCATGACTCTGCTGTGGGCGACTTCCCCGGCCATACCGTTGTTAATTTCATTGCCTAGCTGGACCATTCCCACATTTACGCCGGCTTCAATTAATTTCGCGAGGCTTTCTTTTGTAAAATCATAAAGGGCATTGCATTTTTCTTCTATGCTCATGCCCTCCCATGCCTTCGGAGCATGCTGTCTTTTGGGATCGGCCCAGAAATCCGAATAGTGGAAATCAATACATACTCTCATGCCGTATCTGCTTGCCCGTTTTCCCAGTGTAACGGCTGTTTGCACATCATTATTGCCTCCGCCGTATCCGTTGCCGTTTTCATCGTAAGGGTCGTTCCATACCCGCAGACGTATGTAATTTACGCCTGCCTGTGCCAATGTCATGAAAACGTCCTGTTCTTTCCCTTCGAAATTATAAAAGGTAACGCCGCTGTTTTCGAGAGCAAGCACGGAAGAGGCATCCATGCCCCGTATAAAATCATCGGATATGTCCTCAATCGGTTCGACATATATATCGGCTTCCTCCGGCCCGTCCGGAAGCGGAAAGGTTATGACGGCATCTTCAGATTTCCCGTTTGCAGATTCGGTTTGCTTTAATGCCAGGTTATCGGCACCCGTACCGCCGCCATTCTTTCCGCAACCCGGCAAAAAAACTGAACAAAGCAATATGACGATACATAAATGCAATAACTTTATATAAAATCCCCTCATTATATCCATATCCCCCGATTTTATATCAATTTTGCATGATACACAATTCGGTTTTGACGACTTTACTTGGTTACGAATTTAATAAACCCCTTTTATTTTCATAAACTTATCGGGCAACTGACATCCATAATCCATATTTTTTTTCTGTTTTACATGAAATATCCCTGAGTTATACACTTGCCGATATTTTACTTTCCATTCCAATTATGTCATTGAATACATACAAGGCTTTAGTTGCCTTGCCTTCCTTATCGAACAGGGCCATATTGTCCCAGGAGCATCCCTGATCCGTAACTGAAAAATATTCAACCGTCGGTTTATACAACAGTTCATAATTTCCTGACACTGAGGATGCCCAGCCGGTACCGTAGGCCCCCCATGCAGTCTTTTCTGTCGCGAGCCATGCCGGTTCCCAGTAAAATGCGCCCAGGCCGTAACCGGGAATATACTCATTTACCTTCGCAACGCCTTTAAAAACATCATACAAAGCCTGGGCCTGACCTGTGATGCTTACCGGATAATCCGAATATTTCATGGCTGTACTGTCGTTAATACAGTTAGCCGGACCGTCGGCATCTTCAAAGGTAAACGGATAGGCCGTTTCGGCCACCAGTACCATTTTATTATATTTCTTCGCAATGCCGGTAAGAATGGCGGACATTTCACCGGCCGGCCCGTCCCACATGGGATAAAACGATGTCGCAAACACGTCGTAATCTATTTCCCATCTGCCCGCCTGCTGTGCATACCATTCTCCAACGGAAAGCAAATGTGTAAAATGAAGAACCTTTAATATTTTTCTTCCGTATGCGGATTTTACATAGTCTACCGCCCTGCAGCCCTGCTTCATAAGTTCTGCCACACCCGTACTCAAATCCCAGACACCGTCGTACAAGCCTCCGACACCGCACATGGAACCGTTAGTCTCGTTTCCGATCTGGACCATCCCGATATCGACACCGTAATCCAACAGTTCACACAGAGAATTATAAGTATAATTATAAACCGCTTCTTTCTTTTCCTGCAGGCTGTAGCCGGCCCAGGCTTTCGGTGCAAACTGTTTGGCAGGATCCGCCCAGAAATCTGAATAATGAAAATCTATAAGAACTTTCATTCCCGCAAGCGTTGCCCTCTTGCCGAGAATCTTTGCCGTATGCAGATTGCAGTTTCCGCCGCCATACCCCTTATAAGGTGCGGATGAATCGAACGGATCGTTCCATATCCGCAATCTGATATAGTTCACTCCCGCTCCCGAAAGGATTTCAAAGATATCGCCGGCGGTTCCGTCCGGATATTTATATTTTACGCCGCTATTTTCCAGCGCCAGAACCATGGATATATCCGCACCGCGGATGAAATCATCCGGTATGTTTGCAATACGGGGCACACCGGAAATTGAGTTTTCCGTCAACGTATTTTTATTTTTGTTCAAATCTTCGCCGACAGCATCCTGCCTCATGACAAACACCGACCTTTCTGATTCTTGGCCTTCTTAAATACCGCCGTTTCAAACCGGGAGACGGTGGATGTACCCAGAAGCTGTTCCCATTCGTCCGGTAACTTTATGTCCGCACTTTCCGTTCCGTAGTTTTGGACAAACAGAAACAAATGGGTATTGTTTTCCCTTGTGTTTACATATACTCCCTCCGGCAGGGCAAAATCATATTTAAAAAGTTTCTTTTCTTCAGCCAGCTTCCGGCATAAATCGTTATAAAAACTTTCCTCAAAATCTGCGCATACGTAATAAGCCGTTCCTTCTCCGTACCTGTTTCGTACAAATGCCGGATATCCGGCATAAAAATCGGATTCATATGTAAGAAGCGTTTCCGCCGTATCCGTCTTTATAAGATCGCAGAAATTCCCGCATTCATACTTTTTATCGTTATCAAAAAATGTACCGTTTGATATGCCCCTGTTGCGATCGTCGTCATAAAGCGCATCGATTTCCATGCTGCGAAGCCCGAAAACGTCCATAAGCTTATGGGGGGTACCGCCCAAATGGCACAGATCATTTTCATTCACAATACCGGACCAGTAGGTCATGACAAATATTCCGCCGTTTGCGACGAAAGACCTGATTTTATCCTCTATATTGTTCCTAAACATATACAGCATCGGGGCGAAAATGATATCATATCCTTCCAGCCCGTCTTCCATGTCCAGTATATCCACGTCAAGTCCCAGCCTTCTTAAGCCCCCGTAAACCTTTTTTACTGTATCCATATAATGAAGTCCTTTGTTTCTGGGCCCCTGCGCATCCTCCATGGCCCAGCGGCTTTCACAGTCATGAATTATTGCCGTTCTTGCTCCGGTTCTGCTGCCGGCAACTTCAGAAAGGCGAATCAGCTGGGCTCCGACCTCCGTAACTTCCCTAAAAACCCTGGTATCCGTTCCCCCGTAATGATCTATGACGGCTCCGTGGAATTTCTCGTAACCTCCGCGGCTCTGCCGGATCTGGAAGTACTGCACACTGTCCGAACCGTGTGCTATGGCCTGCAGGGAGGCGGCACTTAACACTCCGGGCCGTTTCAGCTTGCTGACGCTCTGCCAGCTTGTCGAACTCGGGCACGATTCCATAAGCAGAAACGGTTTTTTAAGAATACTTCTCATGAAATCATGATGAAAAGCGGTATCCAGCGCGGTCTTGGCATCGTCATCCTTATGCCAGGTGGGATAATTATCCCAGGATACTATATCAATTACATCCTTGAACTTATGATAGTTAAGGCCCTGATAATCATACATCATGTTTACGGTAACCGGAAGCGCCGAGCCCCCGTCCCTTATGGCTTTTTTCTCCCATGCAACAAAGTCCACCGTCTGATCGGTTACAAACCTCTTCCAATCCAGATTTAGTCCGTGGATCGTCTGCTCACCCAGCGGTGACGGGCTTTCTATCTGTTCAAAACTCTGATAGGTATGACTCCAGAAGGCCGTATTCCATTCCCTGTTCAAATTTTCGACAGAGCCGTATTTTTTCTCAAGCCATTGCCGAAACGCCTTCTGGCATAAGGGGCAGTGACATTCCCCGCTGAGTTCGTTGGAAATATGCCATAAAATCACTGCAGGATGATTTCCGAACTCTTCGCTCAGTTTTCTGTCGATCCGGTAAACCGCCCTACGGTATGCCGGTGAAGTATAGCAGTGATTGTGTCTTCCCCCGAACAAATTTCTGGTCCGGTCGGCATTTACCCGAAGGACTTCCGGATAAGCGTCCGCCAGCCATTTCGGTCTGGCAGCCGAAGGCGTTGACAGAATGACGGATATTCCGTTTTCATAAAGATTGTCCAGAATGTTTCTTAACCAATCGAATTCATATACACCCTCCCTGGGTTCCAAAGCCGACCAGGCAAAGACACCTAGAGACACCACATTAATGTTGGCCTTCTTCATATACTCTATATCCTGCTTTAATATTTCCGGCATATCAAGCCATTGTTCTGGATAATAATCTCCGCCATATAGCAATTTTTTCTGTTTCATACAGCTCGTTCTCCGTTTATGTAATATTTAGTATATTGCTTTATTAAGATAATTTCTGACAATATATAATAAATTCCCGATTGATTTTCCATAGTAATGACTTTATTTTTCTCAATTGGTTGACTTACGGAATAAAATATCATAATCCACAATTATCCTGGTTTCATATTCCCTGTTCAGCAATTTATGGATAAGTTGTTTACAGGCTATGTTGCCCATCTGTGCCGCCGCCACATTGACTGCCGTCACTGCGGGAGAATAGCAGCCCAGACTGGGACTGTTATATAATGATGCAATCGCAATATCTTTCGGTATCTGATATCCTTCCGACTGCAGTTTCGACATTATCATGGTACAGATTTCGTCATCTCCGCAGATGACACATCTCACTTTCTGTGTAATCAGATTTTCTATAATAGAATCCAAAAATTCCATTTTTACGGGACCCGTATATATAAGCTGGTTTTGCACCGAAAGCCCGCTTTTTAGCAACGCCTTGCAAAAACCGTCATACCGGTTTTTATCTACGATAAAATTCATGTTTTTTACAAAAAACGCAAATTTATGAAACCCTCTCGCAATAAGCATGGATGTCATTCTTTCCGCCGCGCCTTCATTGTCCGTATCAACCTGTATGACCTCGTCATACCGGCAGCTTCCCGTCAAAGCCGTGGGAAAATGTATGTCCGTAAGATATTGCAGGGCTTTATCATTTTCCAAGCTTCTTGTAAGGACTATTCCGTCCACTCTCCGGTTTTCGACAAGGGATTGCAGCTCCGAAATATTATGCTCCTTTCCCGTTGTAATTAAAACATTATACCCGAACATGGAAGCCGCCTCACAGATTCCCAGAAGGCAATTGTGAAAGAAGTTTCCGCCGCCGTAATATATATCTTCCGGCAGGACCACTCCGATATTATGGGTGCTTATCTTATCTATTTTCCGTTCCTTCTCCGCCTGCTCCCGTTCTTTTATAAAGTTTCTTACAAGTTCCCTGGTTTCCTTTGATATTCTTCCTTTACCGGATAAGGCCCTTGAGACCGTGCTTTTTGAAAGCCCCAGTTCTTTTGCTATTTCACTAAGCGTCATATTTAATACTCCCAAATTACGTTAATTCAGGTTGTATACCGGCATTATGAACACCGGTAATACATTGGTATAATTATACATAAACTCTATTCTGACTCTAATTAGACAATACGCTTGTCAACAGTTACGGTATTGCCACACTAAGAAATCCTTAGTGTGACAATACCTTCTTGGCAATATTATTTGGTATTGGCCTTTTTATTGGCTATATATTCCTGGGCCTGACGGTTTAATTCATCCAGTACATCCTGTATTCCCGCACTCTCCAGTGCAGCCTTCATTTCATCAAGTGCCTGATCTACATCATCTACAAGTCCGTTTTTAAGCGGATCATAATAGTTGCCGAGGGCAGCTTCAACCGCGGCAAATTGTGTACTTACCTTGGTTGAATCAAAGTTAAATCCGTCCAATAAATGATCCTGTTTGACATTGTTATTGAATGCATCTTTCAGGGCGTCACATTTATCGTCCAGTGCGGTTCTGTTCTCGATATACTCTGTTCTGGTAATGGTCATATTGTTCCAGCCCCAGTTGCAGTTGGCGGATACGCCATAACCGCTCTCATCTATAATCTTATACTGATCGTCTCCTACAGCTTCCCAGTGTTTCCCTTCAATGCCGAGCATGGCCAGATCATAAATTTTCGGATTTGTGTAGAACTCATTTAATACCATCATGGCTCTTTCCTTATGCTTGCTGTTAATGTTGATGGCCACACCGTTATTGATATAGGAATTAACTTTCTTAGGCAAGTTGGAGTTGGGATCGACGATTGTAACATTCCATTCCGGATGCTCCTGATTTGCCTGTTTTGCATATGTATAGCAGCTTCCCAGGTTCCAGACCATGGTAGCCGTCCTTCCGGTAAGAAGGCCAGTCTGTCTTTCGTCACTGGAATTCAATACGTCGGGTGACCAGCATCCCGCATCGGCAAGCTCTTTCATCAGTTTGCAGTATTCACGGAAGCCTTCCCACTCCGGTACATAGTAGAAATTCAGATCATTCGGATCCTGTGTGTTGTAAAGTATCAGCTCTCCGCCTTTCGGGGCGCCGCCTGTTATATTAAGCCCTCTGGACTGGAAATAAACGAACCACGGTGCTCCCTGACTTGCATATATTCCGTCAGCCGCACATGCCCTAAAGAAAGCCACCAATTCATCCCATGTCCTGATATCGTCAAAACCGTACTTCTTCATCAAGTCTCCGCGAACGGCAAGGACATCCTGTCCGAATTCGTTGGCATAGTTCGGAACCATATAAATCTGTCCGTCAATTCTAGCCTGATCCCATGCCATTTCCGGAACGACGGCCCAGATATCGGGCGCATAAGTCTGTATAAATTCCTCACTCAAAGGATAAAATCCTCCCAGGGCTACCGTCTGCTCATAATGGCACCAGCTGGAAGCGGTAAAAATCAGATCGAAATCTTCTCCCGATGAGAACAAAAGAGAGTATTTGGTATCATGTTCGCCCCAGGACAAAAACTCCACTTTTACCGTACAGTTAAGTTTTTCTTTAAGGATCTCGTTAATTTTTGCATAAACCTCGTCAAAATCCGGTGTTCTGTCACCAATCAGATACATGGTCAGTTCTACATATTCAGACGTATCGGCCTTTGATGTCTCACCTTTTGTATTACTTTCTTTGGATGTTTCCGAAGAACTGCTGCTTGAGTTACTTGTACTGGCTTTATCAGAAGTATCTTTTGATGAGCCGCATCCGGTTAAAAACCATATTGTCATAACGGCAGCAAGCAATACAAAGAGTATTTTCTTTCTTGTTTTTGTCATGTTATCCTCCCTTTCCCTTATTTTTTTATTTATATGAAATTGCAGTTAACCCTTAACGGATCCGATGGTAATACCCTGAATAAAATATTTCTGGGCCAACGGATAGAAAAATACAACCGGTCCCGTAACGACAATAGTCAGAGCCATTTTTAAGGTCTGCGTCGGAAGCGACACCGCGCGGACCGCGCTGCTGGCCGCCGCATTGGAAATCAGTTTTTTGTAAGCTTCAATGTTGTTAACCTGTTTGTAAAGGAAATACTGCAGCGGATATTTTTCCTCGGATTTTATGAATAACATCGCATTGTACCAGTCGTTCCAATATGCCAATGCAATGAAAAGGCCAACGGTTGCCAGCGCCGGCTTTATAAGCGGCATTACAATCCTGAACAAAATGCGGTACTCCCCGCATCCGTCGATTTTGGCGGCGTCAATCAGCGAATCCGGAATAGCCATAATGTAGCTTTTCATGACCAGCAGATTGTATACACTGAAAAGCAAAGGAAGAAGCAGCGCAAAATAACTGTCTTTCAGTTTCAGGGTCTGCGTCATCAATATGTAATAGGGTACCAGGCCGCCGGAAAACAGTGTTGTAAAATAGAAGAAAAATGCAAATTTCCCTCTCCACTCGAAATCTTTTCTTGACAAGACATACGCAGTCATGGTCTGAAGCAGTAATCCAGTACATGTTCCGGCAAATGTAAGACAAATCGTCGTTGCATACGCCCTCATTACCACAATAGGTTCTTTGAATACTGTCTTGTATGCCTCCAGACTGAATTTCTGAGGCAAAAGGCTGAAACCGTTCTTAAGAATTTCTTCCTCTGAAGAACAAGAGCCGGATAAAATCATGACAAACGGAACAAAGCACAAAAGCGCAATTATTCCGCAAATAAAATATGAAATAATATTCAGGGCAATTACATCCGGTCCCTTTTTTATCTTGTTCGGATCCTTCGAATGTTTCATGACTTCACTGCTTCCCTTCTAGAATAATGTGTAATCTTTATCATACATACCGACCAGCCTGTTAACTATCAAAACTGTTACGAAACAAAGCACCGACTGGAACAACCCGATTGCGCCCGCCATGCCGAAGTTGTTGCTGCTGATTAATGCGCGGAAAGTCAGGGTGTCGATAACATCGGTATAGTTATAAAGTAAACCGTTATAGCCGACCAGATTGTAAAACATATCAAAATTTCCTTTAAAAATACCTCCTACGGACAATAAGAGCAGAATCATTGTAGTCGGCATAATCATCGGTATTGTCACTTTAAATATTCTCTGGAAAACATTGGCCCCGTCAATTCTTGCCGCTTCATAAAGGGATGTATCTATTCCCATCAGAGCCGCCAGATACATGATGGAACCGTAACCTACCCCTTTCCAGACATTAAAAAACAAAAGTATGAACGGCCAAACTTGAGGTGTGGTATAGAAAGGAATTTTCTTGCCTCCGAAATATGTAATAAGACGATTAATGAAACCGTAATCTGAACTGAAAATATTAAATGCCATGACTCCGACAATAACCCAGGAAATGAAATAAGGCAACAACATCAGTGACTGTGTAACTCTTCTGTAAATTTTATTACGGATTTCCGTCAGGCAAACCGCAACGGCAATTTGCACAACCATGTTTACGATAATAAATGTTATATTATATAAGACCGTATTCCTGATTACCACTCCTGCCTGACCCGACTTGAAAAAAAATTTAAAATTTTCAAATCCGTTCCACGGGCTTCCCCAAATACCGCCTGCGTAGTTGTATTTTTTAAAAGCCACAACTATTCCCGTCATCGGATAATAAGAAAATATCAGCGTATAAACGACTCCGGGTAAAAGCATGATAAGAAAAGCCCTGTATTTATATACTTTTTTTAAAAAACCTTTCAACCCGCCCTGCTTTGTATTCATGACATTCCTTCCCTTATGCGCAACAGTTCGTTGCCTAAAAATATTCTTTAAATTATCTTTTTGTATATAAAACATTATACTTTTTGATTATTTTTTATACAATCTATATAATTTCCAATATTATTTTTCCAATATTGTGCATATTTTATATTTTTTGGCTCAATTGCGCAACATCTGATACAGTCAATTGCGCAACAAAATACACTAAAAAACACCCCTTTAAGCCTTTTTCCGAGGCAATTTCAGGGGTGTTATATATTAGGGACTGTATTGATTCAAATTTCAATCATGTATTATTGCAACTTTCATTAGTTATCACTTGCAGCTTATATTAGTTATTTTTACATTTCAAAATACTTACATTTAATTATTAAATCAGGTTATTTTTTATCCACTGCCTTTCTTATTACGACCCAGCTTAAGCAGACAACAGCCGCTATAAACAACAGGCATGTAATCAGCAGGTTATAAGGATTATCACCGGCAAATACAAAATTCAAAAAATTATTGATCAGCAAAAACACTTTACCATTAAAAACCGTATAATCCAAAATGGGCAGCACTACTAATAAAAACGCCGGAACGCCGACAGCCACGGCAAGCTTTGCGGCCCTGTTCATTCTGTAAAAAATGGCTGCAATAAAATAGCCGAATAAAATTACTGCCATATACAAAAATATTGTAATAAAAATCGCTTTAAGATTATATAAAAGACTTTTCTGGTTTCTCTGCTCAAACATCATATCATATATACCCGCTATTACGATTTTGTCATTAGCTTTGGAAATTATTTTCCCCACATTTATAATAAGTCTGTCGATAATCGACGCAACTATACTAACGGCCGACATTGTTATCAATCTGCCTATAAACATGGTTTTTCTTGAAATACCGTTTTGCAGCATCATAAGAAACATTTCCTTAAAAGAAAACAGTCCCAAAACGAACAACATGACGGATGTCAAAAATTCAAACCCGCCCAGAGTCAAATAACCGGCTCCTTTAAAAAAAACAGGAATTATGCCAAAAAAGATCGTGATACCGATAATACTTAAATAATAAATAATTAAAGTTTTCATATAATCATTTATCTGATATTTGAGCGTCGTTTTGATTCTCATACTTATCCTCCTTACTAATTGTCCGTCAGCTTAATAAATAATTTCTGAAGATCTATTTTGGTTATTTCCAGTCCTTCAAGTGTTTTTTCCTTGGGGAGCTGGCCCATGACATATGCGGACTTAAGTCCGCCTATGGAATCGACACCGATTACATACTTGTCACTGATATACTCGTCTACGAGGCTTGCCTTTCCGGATACGGTATAACCGTAAGTCATAAGTTCTTCTCTGGATTCGTTCTTTATGATTTTCCCCTTTTTAATGATAATAATTTGCTCTATAAGATTTGAAATTTCCTCTATCAAATGCGTTGATATAACAAAAGTGGATTGCGTTTCGCTGTATCTTTCAATTAAAAACCGGTAAAACATATCCCTGTGGTTGGCGTCAAGCCCCAGAACCGGTTCGTCCAGCAATACATACGGTGTATTTACGCTGAGGGCAATAATTGCCTTAAAAATTGAATTATAACCTGTAGATAAAGATTTCACATTTTTATTGAGATGAAGCTCAAAAGCATCGGCCAAACTGCATGCGTATTCAAAATCAAAATCAGGATAGAATTCCCCGGTCCAGCGGAAAATATCTTTTATTTTTATATTTTCGGGATAGTAATTTTTTTCACTCATCATATATACTTTCCTTAAAGCCTCGTCATTCTCCCTTGCGGGAATACCGTCTATAAGAACCTCACCGGCATCCGAAAAAATGCGGTTTGTTATGACATTTAGAAGTGTGGTTTTCCCCGCGCCGTTTCTGCCGAGCAATCCGTATATTGTATTGTTCTCAAATGTGACGCTTACCTTATCCAAAGCACATGTTGTTCCATAGTTTTTCGTAACATCCTTAATTTCTATGCTCATCCTCAAACCCTCTTTCCAACATATTTATAGCTTCATTTTTGCTTATATTAAGCCTTCTGGCTTCCTCGACCAGTTTCTTGATAAAATTGTCGTAAAACTGTTCCTTTCTTTTTTGTTTAAGCTTTTCCACGGCTCCCGTTGCCACAAACATTCCAATCCCCCTTTTCTTATATACAATTCCTTCATCAACCAGAATATTTATTCCTTTTAAAGCAGTGGCAGGATTGATCCGGTAATTGACGGAGATTTCGGTTATAGAGGGAATCTGGCTTTCTTCCTCAAAAGCCCCGGATAAAATCGCATCTTCCAGGCCTTCCGCTATTTGAATGAAAATAGGCCGTTCGTCATCAAAATTGATCAGCAAGCCATCTCCTCCTTTTACTATTATAGTCCAATGGTTAATTACTCAACTAATTAACCATAATGGTATAATATTACTTTACATTTGTCAATAACCTTTTAGCAAATTTTTTAATAATCTTGGGAATATATCATATTGGACCGTTTTCATTCCGGAGAAGGATTATTATCCGGGACTTCAGGGTTTTCTGCTGCATAATAAAAAGCATAATATAGAATGGGGCTTATACATAACATTATGGATGCAGACAAACATCCCTGTTATTATGACAAGCCCCTTTCCTAACTTTAATCAAACTTGTATTCTGAAAAATACCAATATAATACGGTCACAATAAACCTAAACTCAATCCGGCTTCGTAAATCCTGGCGATAATATTAATTGGTGCAGAATGTTTTTTTATAATTTTCAATACATGCCCCGATAATCTTCTTGGCTTCTTCCGGCCCTCCGAATTCGTTAACCGCCGTTTCTTTATTTTCCAACTCCTTATATACACTGAAAAAATGGCGCATTTCACTGAATAAATGTGGCGGCAATTCACTGATATTCTTATATAAGTTAAAATTCGGATCGTTAAACGGGATGGCTATAATCTTTTCGTCTCCCATTCCGTTGTCGATCATATTCATAACTCCGATCGGATAACATCTTACCAAAGATAACGGCTCGATAGGTTCTGAACACAGCACCAGCACATCCAGCGGATCCAAATCGTCTCCGTAGGTTCTCGGTATAAAGCCATAATTTGCGGGATAATGGGTGGACGTATAAAGGATACGGTCAAGGATAATCAAACCGGTCTCCTTGTCCAGTTCGTACTTTTTCTTACTTCCCTTTGTAATTTCGATTACTGCAACAAAATCATCCGGCTTAATCCTTTCCGGACTGATGTCATGCCAAATGTTAGCCACTTAAATCACCTTGATTTTTGATTTTTTGAATAATTTATAGTATTATATCAGAAGAATATAAAAATACAAGGATTATTATTATGAATGCAAAATCCTGCTGCCAAAACAACAATCTGCAATCTTTATTTTACATTTGCAAAATATTATTGTTCAAATGTATTTTTTATGATATAATTGTATCAAATATTTTTATGATATAACAAATATATTTAAATAAAAGTTTACTTACATGAGCAGTATATACTGCAATGTAACATTTACCACGCAAAAGATAATTTTCGTTACATGCATGTGATTATAATTTAACACTGCATTGTATCCGGCATATTACAATAATCAAATTATTTTTGCCCGGTAAATGTGATAAAATATAGTTTGTTAAAGTCATAATAAAACAATTATTATAGATAGGAGGGTTCACTATAAACACCACATATGAAATTTCACAAAACATTTACTATGTAGGGGGAAGTGACAGAAGAATAGAACGTTTTGAAAATATGTTCCCCCTTCCCCACGGAGTCGCTTACAACTCATATCTGATTGTTGATGAAAAAACAGCCTTGCTTGATACGGTAGATGCTGCCATCAGTGCCGAATACGTAGAAAACATACTGTATGTCCTTAAAGACAGGCAGCTTGATTACCTTGTCATTAACCATATGGAACCGGACCACTGTGCCAATATCGAGGAAATATTAAGACGGTTTCCCGATGTAAAAGTAATCGGCAACGCAAAAACATTCCAGTTTTTCAGGCAGTATTACACTATGGACATGTCCAAAAACTGCATCGAAATTAAAGAAGGCCAGGAAATCAGCCTGGGACAACATACTTTACGTTTTTACATGGCACCCATGGTTCACTGGCCCGAAGTCATGGTAACTTATGAAACATCAAAAGGCATTCTGTTTTCTGCCGACGCCTTCGGTTCCTTCGGTGCTATCTCCGGCAATATATTTGCAGACCAGGTTGAATACGACAGTTTTTATCTTGATGAGGCCAGACGTTATTATACCAATATCGTGGGACGCTACGGCAATCAGGTGCAGGCTTTATTCAAGAAACTTTCCGGTTTGGACATAAAAATGATTTGCAGCCTTCACGGCCTTATATGGCGCGGGGATAAGATTCCTTATATATTGGACAAGTATGACAAGTGGAGCAGATACATTCCTGAAAAGAAAGGCGTCGTTATGGCATACGGATCCATGTACGGCAATACGGAAAATGCCGTCAACGCCCTGGCCGCAAAACTGGCCCAAAGAGGCATCAAGGAAATAAAGGTATATGATGTGTCAAAAACCCATCCGTCATACATCATAGCCGATATTTTCAAATACAGCCATGTAGTTTTTGCTGCCCCGACCTACAATATGAATTTGTATTTCCCGATGGATTCTCTTTTGAAAGAACTGGCCGTTTTAAATATCTGCAACAGGAAAGTATCCTTAATCGGTAACCATACCTGGTCTTCCGCCGCCATTAAAATCATGACGGAGATGATAAACAATATGAAAAACATGGAGATTGTGGGAACACCGATTGACATTAAATCTTCCATGAGGGATAACAGGGAACAGGAGCTTGACGAACTGGCGGACGCTATTTATAAATCAATGCAGGTTTAAGCAACCGATTCATTATAAAGTCAAGCCTCGGGCCCTGGCCCGAAAAAACCGCTTCAATAATAACTGCCCCGTAGAGTTGCTTTTTAAAGGCAATTCAGCGGGGCTTTGTTTTTTGCTATATATATTTTTTCTGTTTTTCTATTAAAAAACTGTTTACATATTGCAGTCAATATTATATAATTTTTGTTAATAAAATAACGATTTGTCCTGACGACAAGGGTTCGCCCAAGTGGGAAGGCATGACAGGTCATGTACCGTTCATTAATCTGACCGGCAGTTTGCGTTGCTGTCACAAGATATGGATTTAAGTACAACCTTATTGCTTATACATATGTAGCCTGCTATCCCTGTGTCCTCAGGACACAGGGTTTTTTATTGTAAAAATCAGCCCGAATGGGAGGATAGGAATGTCGAATGTCAGATACCTAATAGATAAACTGGAAAACGAACATATCTTGTTGAAAGATGAATTTCTCACTTTACTGACCGAAATTACCGATGAGGAATTGCTAATGCTAAGGGAACGGGCCCGCAAAACGGCGCAAAAATACTTCGACAACAAGATTTATATCAGGGGACTGATTGAGTTTACCAACTATTGCAAAAACGACTGTTATTACTGCGGTATCCGCAGAAGCAACAGAAATGTCATCCGTTACCGTCTTACCAAAGAGGATATTCTTAAATGTGCCGACACGGGTTATTCCCTTGGTTTCCGGACATTTGTGCTGCAGGGCGGCGAAGATCCGTACTATACCGATGACCGCCTGGCGGATTTGATAAAATCCATAAAAAACAGATATCCGGATTGCGCCGTAACTCTTTCCGTAGGAGAAAAAAGTTACGACAGCTATGCCAGGCTTTTTAAAGCCGGAGCAGACAGATACCTGCTTCGTCATGAAACCGCCAATGAGGAACATTACAGGAAACTTCATCCGCCGTCCCTCTCATTGCAGAACAGAAAGCAGTGCCTTTTTAATTTAAAAGAAATCGGGTATCAGGTGGGCGCAGGTTTTATGGTTGGTTCCCCGTATCAGACCGTAGGCAACCTTGTAGAAGATCTTCTGTTTTTAAAACAGTTAAATCCCCATATGGTCGGTATCGGGCCTTTTATTCCACACCATCAAACCCCCTTTGCCAATGAAACGGCCGGATCATTGCGACAAACTCTTATGCTGCTTAGCATAATCCGGCTCATGTTGCCTAACGTGCTCCTACCTGCCACAACCGCTTTGGGTACCGTTCATCCCGAAGGCCGTGAACTGGGTATCCTGTCCGGTGCCAACGTGGTTATGCCCAACCTTTCTCCCTCCAAGGTCAGAAAAAATTATGAACTGTATGACAACAAAATATGCACCGGGGATGAAGCGGCCGAATGCAGATACTGCCTTGAACGGAGAATTAACCGTATAGGATACCGGCTGGTCGTGGACAGAGGCGATTATAAGCCCATATAGATTGAATTAGCTTTATCTGCTGTTAATTGACCTAAAGTTATTCATATTCAAATAAAGAATAAACATTTCCAAATAAGGAAAAGGGTAATTATAATTTTGGAATAAATCAAAGGTTATCTAAAATTAAAATTTTGATATCAGGCAAAGGCTATCAATTATTTTGATTTCAGGCAAAGATGATTTAAAAATTATGAAATCCGGCAAAGGTTAAAGTTATATAAATCGTTTTTGTAATTGATCTATCAAATGTATAAACAGGAGGAAGTTATCATGTATGATGTAAAATCCGGAAAAGCGGAAGAATTTATAAATCACGAAGAAATAGAAGATACTTTAAATTATGCCAAAGCTCACAAGAATGACCGAAAACTTATTGACGAAATCCTAAATAAAGCTGAAAACATGAAAGGAATTTCCCACAGAGAAGCGGCCGTATTGATGGAATGCGATTTGGAAGATGAAATAGAAAGAATGTATGAACTGGCCAAAAAAATCAAGCAGCATTTTTACGGCAACCGGATTGTATTGTTTGCTCCCCTGTATCTGTCCAATTACTGTGTAAACGGCTGCGTCTATTGCCCTTACCACTACATTAACAGGCATATACCGAGAAAAAAATTATCCCAGGAACAGATTCGCAAAGAGGTAATAGCGCTGCAGGACATGGGACACAAAAGGCTTGCCATAGAATCCGGCGAGGATCCGGTCAATAATCCGATTGAATATATACTGGAAAGTATTAATACCATTTATTCAATAAAACATAAAAACGGTTCCATCCGCCGGGTTAACGTTAATATTGCCGCCACCACGGTGGAAAATTACCGCAAATTAAAAGAAGCCGGTATCGGTACTTATATATTGTTCCAGGAAACCTATCATAAGAAAAACTATGAACAGCTCCATCCCACCGGTCCCAAGCATGACTACGCTTATCATACGGAAGCCATGGATCGCGCCATGGAGGGCGGAATAGATGACGTAGGCCTGGGAGTACTGTTCGGCCTTAATAATTACAAATATGATTTCGTAGGTATATTGATGCATGCAGAGCATCTGGAAGCCGCCTTCGGAGTGGGCCCTCATACCATCAGTGTACCGAGAATCCGCCCGGCCGACGATATCGACCCTCACGCTTTCAAAAACAGCATTTCCGATGATATTTTTGCAAAAATAGTGGCTTTGCTTAGAATTGCGGTCCCGTATACGGGCTTAATCGTTTCCACCAGGGAATCTCAAAAAAGCAGGGAAAAAGTATTGGAACTGGGTGTATCACAAATCAGCGGTGGTTCCAGAACCAACGTCGGAGGATATGCAGATAACGAACCCGAAGACGAAGATACATCACAATTTGAAGTAGAGGACAGAAGAACTCTGGATGAAGTTATAAACTGGCTTCTTAGTCTGGGTTATATTCCAAGTTTTTGTACCGCATGTTACAGAGAGGGACGTACCGGTGACCGTTTCATGACGTTGTTAAAAGCAGGCCAAATCGCCAACTGCTGCCATCCCAACGCCTTAATGACGCTGAAAGAATACCTGGAGGATTATGCATCCCCGGAGACCAGGCTTAAAGGAAATGTAGTAATTCAAAATGAACTGCAAAACATCCCCAACGAAAAGGTGAGGAATATTACTGCCGAAAGGCTCCGCCTGATAGAACAGGGAGAGAGGGATTTCAGGTTCTGATATTAAATTAAAACTAATCAGTAATTTACTGTGTTATATTTAGTAATATTCCGTATAATATTTAATTTCATCACCTGAATGATTTTTATATTAAACGCGCTGAATAAATATTTTGAAATCATTTTTCCCTAATTTTTAATTGCAGTATGACAGCTGCGCATGCTAAAATTTATAAATTTGATTATCTATATATTTAATTATTTAATTATCTGACATGATTACCTGATATGATATAAGAACTATCCTTATATTTAATTATCTGAAATTGGAACAGGGATGTACATTACTTTATTCAAGAAGTGATATTACATTATTCAGGAAGCAATGTATAGGTTTTTCTGACAGCAGATTAACGGCAGAACCTGTAAATACAAATAAATTATTGTATGAATAAGAAAGGAGTACATATGAGCTTAAATGATACGCCCAGAGCCAACAGGCTTCACATCGGCATATTCGGCAAACGAAACAGCGGCAAATCAACCCTGATAAACGCCCTGACCTGCCATGACGTGGCAGTTGTTTCCGAAATACCCGGAACCACTACGGATCCCGTATATAAAACCATCGAAATCCACGGAATAGGCCCCTGTGTCCTGATAGATACGGCAGGCTTTGATGACGAAGGATATCTGGGTTCAAAGCGGATAGACAAAACCCGGACAGCCATGGAAAAAACAGATATTGCCCTTATCCTTTTTACCGATGAGGATATGGAAATGGAATCTGAATGGATTAAAAATTTCCGTGAAAGAAAAACACCGGTAATACCTTTGATTAATAAAGCCGATAAAATAAAAAATACGGATGCCATTAGAAGAAAAATAACAGACATATGCGGTGATGAGCCTCTATGTATAAGCGCTCTTAATAAGACCGGTATTGAGCATATCCGCGAGGCAATACTGCGAAAGCTTCCGGAAGATTATGATAATAAAAGCATAACCGGCGAACTCGTTACGGAAGACGACATTGTGCTTCTCGTAATGCCCCAGGATATACAGGCGCCGAAAGGAAGGCTTATATTGCCCCAGGTGCAGACCATACGGGAACTTCTGGATAAAAAATGCATAGTCGTATCCAGTACCGCTGACAAACTGTCTCAGGCGCTGCAAGCCATGACGAAACCGCCAAAGCTTATAATTACGGATTCACAGGTATTTTCTTTGGCTTACCGGCTGAAACCGAAAGAAAGCATGCTTACCAGTTTTTCCGTACTTTTTGCGGCGCTAAAAGGCGATATCGATTATTTTGTCAGGAGCGCCGCTGTAATTGACAGTCTGACTCCCGCTTCCAGGGTCCTTATAGCGGAAGCCTGCACCCACGTCCCGGTTAGCGAAGATATCGGTACGGTAAAAATTCCCCGCATGTTACGTCAAAAAGCAGGTGACGGAATAACCATTGACAACGTTCACGGCAATGATTTTCCCGATGATTTGACACCCTACGACCTGATTATCCAATGCGGTTCCTGTATGTTCAACCGCAAATTTGTCCTCAATCGGGTGGCAAAAGCCAAAGCCCAGCAGGTACCCATGACCAATTACGGTATCGCCATAGCCTATTTGACGGGAATACTGGATAAAATATGTACTTGAATATGTATTTGAGATATATCAGAAAATAATTAATATTCTTGTATTTACAATGCCTGTTTTTATATTTTCCTCTTTACTGACTACTTTTTGATCCTGCAATTCATAAAGCATATAAAGCAAAGAGAAAATTCATAATAATTTACCGTTTCATAAAAAAAGGATTTCCGGCATCATTGCCTTAAGAAATCCTTTTTTCCAATATTATATGAATGGCATTTTAATTAAGAAATGCCCGGTGAGTTATATGCATGACATAAACTTTTGGGCCCGCACTGGCGAAGGTTCCGTAAACAGACCCTTTAATTGCAGCAATCATCTGATTTGTTGACGTATTTCCGGTTCCGTAAATAATTTGCTGTTAACAGGATGATGTCAAACTATTTAAATAAATATAACTGATTGTCTTTCACAGATTTTACGTTTCTTTCTGTAATTATATCCTCATCCGATAATTTACTGCAAAGTATCGGGGAATGAATATCGTATAACTGTGTATTTTTCATCACCATATTGTCATTATAATTGGCATAGCAGTATTTACATCCGTTTTTGCAGCTATTGTACATTCCCACATCAATGCTTTCAATACAACCGCATTCCCGGCGCTGGTTTTTGTCCTTACCGCAGTTTATCTTACATCCTATAATATTTTCAATGGTATTTTTATTAATACAGCTTCCATGGCCGACGCCGTATTGCTCCAAATCAATTTTTTCCGCGCAGGATTCTATTGTCAAATTATATTTTTTAGCTATATTTGAAAACTTTTGCGCCATATCAATAACGGTTTCCGTATTTAATTCTTCAATCGACAGATCACGTGTATTCCTGACAGTTTTAGCATATAAATCAATAAAACTTATTACAACCTTATTGGTATACGGATGCAGTCTTTCCGCAATCTGGTCGAAAGCCTTTTCATGATATTCTATTGTATATATGTCATTAATTAGTATAGGGTCATATCTCCATATTACCCTGTCTTTTCCGATTCTTTTTGACAGTTCGATAAAAACCGAAATCATTGCATCTTTTTTATGGGGAATATTCGGTTCAATGTCCTTCCCGTAACCGGTCAAAGTAAACTGAAAATAATATTTGTAATCATCCAGCTCATATAATCTGTTCATCATCGGAAGCGGATTTTTAGTCCAGAATACAATGCAGTCCACTACGTCCGGCGACAGATTAATCTTACTAATCTGGTGCATATTAAATGGGTTGCGCACATAGAGAAAGCCCTCTTTTATGCGCTCATAAAACCAGTCCGAATAGTAATTCGGTATATCAGTTCTTCTGCTGACGCTAAGAATCATGTTCGTTACCTCGTTAAAATCATTTGAATAAATGTATTTATAATTAGCACTACTATTATTAATCATATCAAATATTAAAAAACTTAATAAGAGCACATAAATACGTTAGTAATTTGGTTTGCTGCGCTGCAGTTCCAATAAAACTATGCGATTATGAACCCGGTTATATAATCAAGTATGTGGATATTTAAAATTACTTGACAGTGAACAAAAAAAATTTGTGTGATAATCAGTTTATTTAATTGCCATTATATTAATATTCATGAAGGGGTAAATCCTCCATTTAGCATAAACTAATTTCATACTTTAAATAATGAGTAATTTTAGTTATGCTCGATGTTCCGCAGCATAATATTATTCACTTTTTCTAATAATTTAGGCTGTATCTCTGGATAAGTCCAATTATCTGGCAGCTTTTCAAAAAGTTCTATCTTTTCTACCTCAAAACCTGGTAGTTATTCAAATTTGTTAATATCAGCATAATATAACATATCGAAAGTTGTAACTTTATTTTCAGTCACGCCGTTATTGCCACAAACAGAATATATACAAATCGGTTTAATAATATAGTCTATTGCACCTGTTTCTTCATATAATTCTGCTGTTGTTAAAATATCCTCACCTTCTTCTCTATGACCGCCGCGAAATTCATATGTATTTCTTTCTCTATGCTTACACAACACCCGTTTACCTTTGCATTTAGATACAATAACTGCTAATTCATAACTGTTGCATAGATTATGGGACTTAAAGTTTTTAAAGCACTTGGGCAGGTTGCATACATTTGCATGCATAGAAAATAATAAAACTCCCTTAAAAATAAGGGAGTTTATAAAGGCGACAACCAGATTCGAACTGGTGATCAGGATTTTGCAGACCCTTGCCTTACCACTTGGCTATGTCGCCGATTAATATAACTACTGAAATTATTTTATTAGTTATTTTATTATAGCAACAGTCTGTTTATACGTCAATAGTTTAACTTATATTCTTATCAAATCCTGTATTGAATGATACTGTCCTGATTTTTAAAATGTGTTAAAATATAAACACCTTTATTTTCTGCTAAAATAATGATATATTTTTCTTATATAATAACGATATATACTTCTTATATTCGGAACGTTTTTTGAATCGCAAACCGAAAGGAGCAGCGTCATGTCAAAACAGACCGGAAAATCGGTATTCAAAAAAATATTATTTATATTAATACTATTTGCTGTACTTGGCATCGCATCTGTGTTTATAATAAATGCCCATGTTAAAAACTCTGTAAAAAACAGAATTATAACCCCTGAGCAGGCATCCGGCCTTAAAGGTATTGACTGTATTCTTATACTGGGAGCCGGCGTATGGGGAGATAAGCCAACTTACATGCTTCAGGATCGTCTCGATTTGGGTATCAGCTTATATGAAATGGGCGTATCAGAGCGTTTATTAATGAGCGGCGATCATGGCCGCAAAGATTATGATGAAGTCAATGTTATGAAAAACTACGCCATTGATAAAGGCGTATTATCTTCCTATGTGTTTATGGATCATGCCGGGTTTTCCACCTATGAAAGCCTTTACCGCGCAAGAGATATATTTGAGGCAAAAAAGATAATCATTGTAACTCAGAAGTATCATCTGTACAGAGCCTTATATGTGGCTGAAAAGCTGGGGCTTGAAGCATATGGTGTGGCCTCAAATCCCCGCGAATATGCCGGGCAGAATGCCCGGGATGCAAGAGAAGTGCTTGCCAGGGTAAAAGATTTCTTTTATACGATAATTAAACCCCAACCGAGATATCTGGGAGAGAGCATCCCCGTAAGCGGAAACGGAGACCTGACCAATGATAAATAGAACCGAAAGCCCCATTCGGAAACCTATTCAAGTTCAAGACTAATCGCATTTTAGTCTGGCATTTCAGATGAAACTGTTCTTCAAAACTAGCGATATATAAGTTCAAACAGCATGCGCCTGCTCGCACCAAATTATCCAAGTAAAAAAGTGTCTTCGACACTTCAACTCCCCTAGCCCCTCATTCATGAGGGGAATTAGGGGTTTCTTTTTCTGTCACTTTGGTTCATAATGGTTTTATGAATATACTACAAAAGATTTTTAATAACCATTATGAAGAAATGTTATATATTTTGCATCCTCGCAAATCGGTTATCGAAAATGTCGAGAAGATGCTTAATTGTGGTGACCCTTCTTACGGTGGTGCCATGTACGGTTGTACCAAATGTGGTAATCTAAAATTTGTTCCTTTTCGATGCCATAGTAGATTCTGTCCTACCTGTGGAAATAAATACTCTATTGACCGTACTACCTCCATGTCTTTTAAAATCATTAATGTTCAGCACCGGCATTGTGTTTTTACTATTGCAGAAGAACTTCGACCTTTTTTCCTTCAAAATCGTAATCTACTTAACTGTTTATTTTCTGCTGTCAACAGTGTCGTACACCGTATGTTTCATAAAGATAATAAAACCGAATTATTTACACCAGGTTTTATATGTGTACTTCATACTTTTGGAAGAGATTTAAAATGGAATCCTCACATCCATTGTCTTATATCCGAAGGTGGACTAGGTAATAGTGGTCTCTGGAGAAGCAAAACACATTTCAACTACAAATTCATGCGTGATTCCTTCCAAACTGCTCTTCTAAATGAATTACAGAAACAGCTGGGACATTCTTTCAAAAAAGTAAAATCCTCTATCTATACAAATCATAAAAATGGATTTTATGTTTATGCAAAGCCAAACAAATGTAAGCCGGGTTCTGTAATTAAATACATCGGTCGTTACCTCGGAAGACCGGTAATTGCTACCTCTCGTATTGATGCCTATGATGGTGATAATGTAACTTTTCACTACAATCGTCATGAGGATGATGTTCTCGTTACAGAAACAATCCCTGTCCTTGAATTCATTGAACGACTTATCCGCCACATCCCTGAAAAGCATTTCAAAATGATTCGCTACTATGGACTCTATGCAAGACATCGTGAATCAGATAAAAAACTGAACCATGCCATAGCAAAAGAAAAACATGGTATTTATCTTTCCTTTAATAAATGGCGGGAATGCATCTTAGCCTCATTTGGCTACGATCCTCTCAAATGTCCTTGTTGTGGTAATACTATGAGTTTTTTAGAACTCTACCACAAACATAAACGTGTTCCTCTGGATGAACTATATGAAAAGGTAATGGCTAAAGCCAAAGGTTGCCGTTCACCTGTTTATTCATAATGCTTTCACAGTTAACTCCGTCTGTGGTAATATATAATAAAAACGGAGGGCTACTTAATGAGCAATCATACAGAGGAACTTAGAAACAAATACATGCAAAATCCTCCTGAAGGTATGACAGCAGATGATGTCAAAAACATGAGTGATGATGACCTTTTGGATATGGATTATTTCCTTCATGAAGATGATGATCTTGATGACGATATCGGTGAAGAAGGTTTTTATATCTTCTAATCTGTAATCGTCTATTTCCTGTGCCTGCATTTATGCAGGCATTTTTAATTCTGGATTGCTCTGAATGGAGCAATTTCCTATAAAGTAACAAAAAAACTCTAAACCTTCGTATCTTCAAGGTTTAGAGTTTTCTTTTCATCAAGGCGACAACCAGATTCGAACTGGTGATCAGGATTTTGCAGACCCTTGCCTTACCACTTGGCTATGTCGCCAATTATTATATTTTCATATATAAAAAATAACTCCCCGAGTAGGGCTCGAACCTACAACCCCACGGTTAACAGCCGTGTGCTCTACCATTGAGCTATCGAGGATTA
>ENA-OWPA01000799-OWPA01000799.1-bioreactor-metagenome-genome-assembly--contig:-NODE-799-length-31972-cov-5.207744_pt1 | contig 31972 bp, 36 predicted proteins | sample MGYA00238139_ERZ651803 | MGnify/ENA primary metagenome ERZ651803 (study PRJEB26909, sample SAMN07631231) | bioreactor metagenome | isolation source: Switchgrass digestor | place: USA: Dartmouth... | reverse complement strand
AGGAGTCTGTCATGAAGCAGGGCGTGGCCCTGCCGGCCGACATCATCGCACTGGTGCTGGAGGCCGAGGAAGAGGTCCTGTACGGCCACGGGGACCTGCTGGATGAGGAGTAGCGCCCTGTAACCCCGGCTGACGCAGGCCGGGGTTCTGCTTTGGAGGCCGTTACCAGTTGGTCAGAGCCCTTGTGGACAAGGTCAAAATCTGGTAAGATAATCCGGGTCTATTGTTGACTTTATATTTCAGGAGGAGTCCTATCGTGGTTCGGGTGCTGGTGCTGCACGGTCCCAATCTCAATCTGCTGGGCACGCGGGAGCCTGAGATCTATGGCTCCACAACCCTTGCCGACATTGAGGCTGCCCTGCGCCAGCTGGCCGCTGAACTGGGCGTGGAAGTTGAATCGCTGCAGTCCAACCACGAAGGGGTCCTCATAGACGCCATCCACGGCGCCCGGGGCCGCTGCGACGCCATCGTCATCAACCCCGGCGCCTTCACCCACTACAGCATCGCACTGCGCGATGCCATCGCTGCCGTGGACCTGCCAACTGTAGAAGTGCACTTGTCGAATGTGCATAAGCGGGAAGAGTTCCGCCATCACTCGGTGATCTCGCCCGTGGCATCCGGCACCATTCTCGGCTTCGGCGTGGAAAGCTATCTCTTGGGGCTGCGGGCTGCTGTAAGCTTGGTCCGCCAATCTGCCAAGAATAAGGGGTAATTCGCACATGGCTGCTTCTCGCTTGGAGAAGGTCCGTTCTGCAATGAAGGAGGGGCAGCTCGACGCCCTCCTGATCAGCAAGCCAGAAAATCGCGCCTACCTCAGCGGCTTCACCGGCAGCGCCGGTTGGCTGCTGATTACCCAGCAGCATGCCTACCTGATCACCGACTTCCGCTATGTGGAGCAGGCCACCGCAGAGGCGCCGCTCTTCACGGTGCTCAAGCCGGACGGCATGCCCCAGGCCCTGCTTGCGGAACTCTGCCAGCAGGCGCAGGTGAGCCGGGTGGGCATCGAAGGCGACTTCGTCACGGTGGATGACTTCGCCACCTACAGCCAGGCCCTGGCGCAGCAGGAACTGGTCTCGGTCACCGGCCTGGTGGAGTCGCTCCGCATGGTCAAGGATGCGGACGAACTGGCCCTTATGCGCCGGGCTGCCGAGATCACCGACCAGGCCTTCCAGCACGTGCTGGGCTTCATCAAGCCCGGCGTCACCGAGCGGGAGGTCGCACTTGAGCTCGAGTTCACCATGAGGCGGCTGGGCGCCCAGGGGCTCGCCTTCGAGACCATCGTCGCCTCCGGCGAGCGCTCGTCGCTGCCCCACGGCCAGCCCACCGACCGGGTCATCCGCCAGGGCGACCTGGTCACCATGGACTTTGGCGCCCTGTACCAGGGCTACTGCGCCGACATGACCCGCACCGTAATGGTGGGCGAGCCGTCTGCCAAGCAGCGGGAGATCTACGAGATCGTCCTGGAGGCGCAGAAGCGGGGCGTGGCTGCCTGCCGGGCGGGCATCACCGGGAAGGAGCTGGACGAAGTCTGCCGGAGCTACATTCGCGAGAAGGGCTATGGCGATAACTTCGGCCACGGCACAGGCCACGGCGTCGGACGGTTTATCCACGAGGGTCCCAAGGTAAACGCCCGGGGCGAGCAGGATCTCCTGCAGCCGGGCATGGTGGTTACCATCGAACCGGGGATCTATCTGCCCGGCTGGGGCGGCGTCCGGGTGGAGGACATGGTGGTTGTCACCGAGACTGGCTGCGAAGTGCTGAGCAAATCGCCGAAGGAACTGATCATCCTTTAGGTTGTCTGTCAACCTTTGGCTGGTTGATTCCGGTCAAGTTTGCTTAATCTAGTGCTAGTGCACCAAGCGGAGGGGTTCGTCCAATGATTTCGATCAACGACGTGAAGAACGGTATGACCCTGGAGATTGACGGTCAGGTCTATCAGGTGATTGAGTTCCTCCATGTGAAGCCCGGGAAAGGCGCTGCCTTTGTGCGCACGAAGCTGAAGAACGTCGTCTCCGGTGGCGTGATCGAGACCACCTTCCGGGCGGGCGAAAAGGTACCCCGGGCCCAGGTGGAGCGCCGTGAGTACCAGTACCTCTACGGCGGCCAGGGCAGCTGGACCTTCATGAACACCGAAACCTATGAGCAGATCGAGCTGAACGAAGACCAGATCGGCGACGCAAAGAACTACCTGCTGGAGAACATGCTGGTGCAGATCGCCTCCTGGAAAGGCAACATCATCGGCGTGGATCTGCCCAACACCGTGGAACTGAAGGTGGTCGACACGGAGCCGGGCTTCAAGGGCGACACGGCCACCGGTGCCACCAAGCCTGCTACGCTGGAGACGGGCTACGTGGTCAACGTGCCGCTGTTCGTCAACGTCGGCGACGTGCTGAAGATCGATACCCGTACGGGCCAGTACCTGGGCAGGGCGTAGTAGAGGGCCGTACCCACGGCGGAGGTTTACCCCTCCGCCTTTTCTGTTTCCGGCCCCTCCGCATGAAAGTCGTTATGTCACGGCAGACTACCCTGTGAACCCTATGGAAAGCGGGGTGAGTCGCCGTGAACGACATTCGTACCAAGGTGGCCTACCTGCACGGGCTGGCTGAGGGCATGGACTTGGAAGCCACCTCTCCGGAGGGCCGCGTCCTCACCTCGATCCTGGACGTGATGGCTGATATCGCAGAACAGATTACGGACGTACAGGAGGCCCAGGACGAACTGGCCGAGTACATCGAGGACGTGGACTACGACCTCGGCCTGCTGGAAGAGGCGGTCTACGGGGACGAGGATGATGACGAGGATGATGAGGAGTACCTGGTTCCCTCCTCGGCGGTAACCGAGGAGGAGGATGGCGTGGTGATGATCACCTGCCCCTCCTGCGGCGAGACCCTGGCCGCCGGGCAGGGGGAAGGGAAAGTGACTCTGGAGGTCACCTGCCCAGTCTGCGGCGCATCGATGCGGGATTATCCGGAGCCCGACAAGGACAGAGCAGAGCGGGAATGAAAAGAGGAAGCCGGCCAGCGGGCCGGCTTTTCTTTGCATAATATGGCAGGTCGTCCCATAGGTATGCAGCAACAGGGGGTGTGGAAAGGTCATGACGCCCAGGGGAATGCCCTCTGAACTGCTCGCCCTCCTGGCCCCCAGGCTGGCTGCGATGATCCAGCGGGCCGCTGAAAGGACCCCCGCTCCGGTGGAGGAGGTGCGGGTCCGGGAAGGGCGCCCGCTGCAGGTGGTATATAGCGGCGGCGACGCCTTCGTCACTGCAGACGGCCGGCTGACCCAGGATCCGGCCCGGGGGGCGGTGGCCGGTCGGGACGACCTGGCCCGCACCTTTCAGCTGATGGCCCAGGGTTCGGTCTACGCCTGGGAAGAGGAGGTGCGCAGCGGCTTTCTCACCCTGCCGGGGGGCCACCGGGTAGGGCTTGGCGGCCGGGCGGTGGTGGAAGAGGGCAAGATCCGAACCATCAAGCAGGTGACCAGCCTCAACATCCGCATCGCCCGGGAGGTGCCCGGCTGCGCCGCACCGCTGCTTCCCCGGATCATCCAGGGGGGCAGGGTGTTGAGCACCCTGATCCTCTCGCCGCCGCAGGCTGGCAAGACTACCCTGCTCCGGGACCTGGTCCGCCAGCTCTCCACCGGCGTTCCCGCCCTGAACCTGCGGGGTCAGAAGGTGGGGCTGGTGGACGAGCGTTCCGAGGTGGCCGCCTGCGCCGCCGGCGTGCCCCAAAGGGATGTGGGTCCCCGCACCGACGTGCTGGACGGGTGCCCAAAGGCAGAGGGGATGATGCTGCTGATTCGGGCGCTCTCCCCCGAGGTGCTGGCAGTGGACGAAATCGGGCGGGCGGCTGACGCAGCCGCAGTGATGGAAGCGATTCACGCAGGGGTCGCCGTCATCGCCACAGCCCACGGTGCAGATGTGGCCGGCGTTGCCCGGCGGCCCGCCATGGCAGAGTTGCTGGAGTGCGGAGCGTTTCAGCGAGCCGCGGTGCTGAGCCGGAGCCGGGGGCCGGGCACCGTGGAGCGGGTCCTGGACTTGACCCGGGCGGGGGGTGGACAGGTTGCTGGCTAAGCTCATCGGGTCCGCCCTGATCATCGGTGCCACCACCTGCGCGGGCTGGGCTGCAGCTGCCCGTTACGCAAAGCGGCCGGCCCAGCTGCGGGACCTGCAGACGGGGCTTGCCATTCTGCAGACCGAGGTGGAATACGGCGCCACTCCGCTGCCGGAGGCCCTGGAGCGGGCTGCACGGGCCGCGGGCCCGCCGGTGGGTGCGATCTTCGCAGAGTGCGCCAGCCGGCTCCGCCGGGGCGGGGGTGCCACCGCCGGCGAGGCGCTGGAAGCGGCGCTGGACGCAGCAGCCGGCGCCACCTACCTGGGGCCTGAGGAGCTGAGTGCCATGCGGGCGCTGGGCGCGGTGCTGGGAGCCTCCGGACGGGCGGACCAGATCCGGCACCTGCAGCTGGCCCGGCGCCGCCTGGAAGCGGAGGAGGCCCGGGCCAGAGACGAGCGGCAGCGGTACGAGCGTATGGCCCGCTATCTCGGCGTGCTCTCCGGCGCAGCGCTGGTCCTGATCCTCGTGTAGACGGAGGGAAAAGGTTGGACGTCGCACTGCTGTTCAAGATTGCCGGGGTCGGCATCATCGTGGCCGTGATGGCCACCGTGCTGAAGCAGGCCGGCAAGGATGAGCAGGGCCAGATGGTGACCCTGGTGGGCGTTCTGCTGGTCTTGATGATGGTGGTTTCGCTGCTCGGGAAGTTTTTCAGCCTGGTCCGGTCCACCTTCATGTTTCAGTAGGGGGTACCGGGCATGGAGGTCGTCAAGATCGTGGGCATCGGCCTGGCGGCAGGCATGCTGATCAGCATCCTCCGGCAGCAGAAGCCCGAACTGGCCATGCAGCTTTCCATCGCCGCTGCCGCCATGATCTTCCTGCTGATGGTCTCCCGGATCATGCAGGTGGTGGACGTGATGCAGACCCTCAGCACCAAGGCCCGCGTGGATCAGGCCCAGATGGCGGCCATCCTGAAGATCATCGGCATCGCCTACGTCACCGACTTCGGTTCCCAGGTTCTGCAGGATGCCGGCGAAAAATCGGTGGCCTCCAAGGTGGAGATGGCCGGCAAGATCCTGATCATCCTGCTGGCCCTGCCCATCATCCTCGCCATCATGGAGACGGTGCTCAAGCTGCTGGAATGAACGGAGCCAGCAAAAGGGGGAGCATCATGGGGATCCGCATGGGGCTGCTGATCCTGCTGCTCTGGGCCTGCCTGGGCGCCCCGGCCCGGGCGGCAGAGCCGCCCGGGGAGGGCGCGGAGCCCGCAGCGGCTGACCCGCAGACCGCGGCCCAACTGCAGTTGGAGCTGGCCGACACCCATCAACTGGAACAGTTTCTGCAAGAGGTGAACCGGACCTGGGAGGGCTACGGCCCGGAGATCTCCCTCAAGGATTTCATGGAGGTCTACAGCGGCGGCGGGGAGGGCAAGTACTCCGTCACCGCCATTCTGGGCGGGCTCCTCAGGTACCTGGTCAGGGAGGTGGTGGCCAACGCCGGGCTCCTGGGCCAGCTGGTGGTGCTGGCCATCGTGGCTGCCTTGCTTCAGCACATGCAGAATGCCTTTGCTTCTGACGCCACCGGCAAGCTGGCCCAAACGGTGGTCTACCTGGCTTTGGTCGGCATCGCAGTGACCGGTTTTGGCCTCGCGGTGACCACGGCCCAGCAGGTGATGGAGCGGCTTTCCGGCTTCATGCTGGCCATGCTGCCGACGCTGCTGGCGGTGCTGGCCGGCATGGGCGGCGTCACCAGTGCCGCCATCTTCCACCCGCTGATGATCACCCTCACCAGCACCGCTTCCACCATCATGGTCACCATCGTCTTCCCGCTGATCTTCCTGAGCGCCATGCTGGACATCGTCTCCGGCCTCCACGAGCACCTGAAGCTGACCAGCCTGGCAGACCTGCTCCGGCAGGGGGCGCTCTACACCCTGAGCCTCATGTTCACCCTTTTCCTGGGCATTGTCTCCATCAAGGGGTTTGTGGGGGCCGTGTCGGATGGGCTCACCCTGAAGACGGCCAAGTTCGCCATCAGCAACTTTGTGCCGGTGGTGGGCAAGATGTTTTCCGACGCCTCGGAGTTGATTTTCGGCTCCACCATTCTCCTGAAAAACGGCCTCGGCCTGGTGGGCGCCGCCGCCGTCTTCTTCATCACTGCTTTTCCGCTCCTGAAGATCCTGAGCCTGGTCTGGGTCTACCAGCTGGCCGGTGCGGTGGTGCAGCCGGTGGGGGCGGATCAGATCGGCAAGATGCTGAACACCATGGCCAAGTCGCTGCAGTTGATCTTCGCCAGCGTGGCGGTGGTGGCCCTGATGTTCTTCCTGGGCATCACAGTGATCGTGGGGGCCGGCAACCTCACGGTGATGGTGAGGTGATCCGGTGGAGGCGCTGAAGGAATGGGTCAGGACCTTGGCGATGCTGCTGATCCTGGCCTCCTGCCTGGAACTGCTGGTGCCCATGGGCGGCATGAAGAAGTACGTGCGCATGGCCATGGGGCTCCTGGTGATGCTCTGCATGATCAACCCGCTATTTGCGTTTTTGGGGAAGCCGGTGGATCTGGACCCGGCGATCTTTGCGCCCCAGACGGAGGCGCACCTGCCGTCGCTGGACGAGATCATGGCCGAGGCCAGCCGGTTTCGGGAGAAAAACGAGGCCCTGGCCCTGGAGCAGACCCGCAGGCGGCTCGAGGAAGAGGCCGCCCGGGCTGCCCGCAGCGTGGAGGGAGTGGCCGACGCCCGGGTGGAGGTGGCCCTGGCGGCTGCCTCCAGGGGCTACGGCCTGGAGCGGATCACCGTAGTCATCACCCCCGGCCGGCAGGGCGGCGTACGGCCCGTGTGGCCGGTGCTGCCGGTACAGCCGGGGGGTGGTGAAGAGCCTGTGGGGGCGGGGCGGAGCCAGCCCAGGCCCCCGCAGGGGTCGGAAGAGGCCCTGGCGCAGCAGGTGCGGCAGGAGGTGGCCGGCGTGCTGGGCGTTGCCGCCGGCGCCGCTCCCATCGATGTGCTGGTCCAGCCGGAGTCTGCATCCCAGAGGAGGTAACGCGCGTGACCGAGAAGGAGCCCAATTCCGGCGTGGCTGAGAAGCTGGCGGGCTGGCTGGGACTGAAGCCAGGTCAGGCATCTATGGTCAAGCTGATCGCCGTGGCTGTGGCCCTGGGGGTGCTCTTTTTGAACGCCGGCAGCCTGTTCGGGCTGACGGAGACCAGCAGGCGCCCACCGGACGCCACCGAGGTGGTGGCCCCGGTGCGGGAGCAGCCCGAAGATGAACTGCAGCGCCTGGAGCGTGAGATGGCCGGCCGGCTGGAAGCGATTCTGAGCCAGGTGGAGGGGGCGGGCGAGGTGCAGGTGACGGTGACCCTGGCCACCGGCCCCACTGTAACTCCCCTGGTGAACACGCGCCGGGAGACCACCGTCACCGATGAGGTCGCGGCGGACGGTTCGAAGCGCCGGACGGAGACGGTAAGTGACGACCAGTCCAACGTGATGTCGAAGGACCTGAATCAGGATCTGCCGGCGGTGGCCAGCCGCAGCCGGGCGGAGGTGGCTGGGGTGCTGATTGTGGCGGAGGGTGCGCGCAGCGCTGCCGTCCGGGCCCGCCTCCATTCCGCGGCGGTGACCGCACTCAATATTCCCGCCCACCGCATCGCAGTGGTGCCGGCAGAGGGGAGGTAGCGGGGTGATCATCGTCAGGCGGCGTGGGGAACTGATCCGCTTTGCCCTCTTCCTGGTGGCTCTGGGTTTGGTGGTGTACTTTGTGGCCACCCGGTGGGACGCCTGGCACCTGGCCCAGGACGATAGCGTGCTTCCGGCTGTGGAACCCTCGGGAGAGCCGCTGGCGGAGGTCGAACCGCTGCCCGGTTTGGAACCCCGGGGGCTGCTCTCGGAAGAGGCGCAGCCGAAACCGAGTGGGGCCGGTCTGCAGGCGGTTGAAGACTTCTTTGCGGAGTTCCGGATGACCCGTGACCGGAGCCGGAGCGCCCTCAGGGAGACCCTGCGGGAGGTGATGGAGAACCCGGCGGTGGGGCCGGAGGCCCAGGAGGCCGCCGGGGAGGAGTACCTCATGCTGGGACGGTACGCTTCGCTGGAGGAGCAGGCCGAGGCCCTGGTAAAGGCCCGGGGCTTTGCGGATGCGGTGGTCCACATCGCCGGAGAGAGCGCTCAGGTGGTGGTTAAGAGCCAGAGCCTCACCCGGCAGGAGGCGGCCCAGGTGGCGGATACCGTCAGCCGGGTGACCGGCGTCAAAGAAGGGGCGATCCAGGTGATGGCCCGGGAGCGCTGAAGGCGGCGCTCCGGGCCCTTTTCACGTCTCTGACAGTTCCGGTGCCGGAGTTGAGTGGCAAAGGCCCTGGTATTGTGTTATCATCGACTCGCAGCCCGTGAAATGGAAAAAGCCGCGGTGTTGTACACCAGGGGTTCCAGGATCTGGAGATGGTTGCGGTGGGGGCCCAGCCCTTGCGTGGGGAGGCAGATACCTGTGAGCGACAACCATAATGAGCTCCAGCGTTCGGACGAGCAGGTGGTGGAGAGCAGCATCCGCATCGCGGATGAGGTTGTGGGAACCATAGCCGCCATGGCCGCCATGGAGGTGGACGGCGTGGCCGGCATGTCAGGCGGCCTGGCTGCTGAGATGAGCGAGCGGATGCTGGGCAAGAAGAACCTGTCGAAGGGCGTCAAGGTTCAGACCGGTGAAAAGGAAGCGATCATCGACCTCTACATCATCGTGGAGTACGGCGTGCGCATTCCGGAGGTAGCCACTCGGGTACAGGAAAACGTAAAACGGGCCGTCGAGTCCATGACCGGTCTCAAGTGTGTGGAGATCAACATCCATATTCAGGGTGTCTCCTTCCATACCGAAGACCGGGAGGACGATGTGCGGATCCGGTAAGGGGGCAGGCTGATGGGCATCCTTGACAGCATTATTCTGACCGTCTACACCCTGGCCATGATGGTGCTCTCCCTGCTCATGGTCCTGGGCGCCATCTTGCCGCAGTGGATCCAGCCGGCCCTCTGGCTGACGAACGTGATGGCCACCCCCCGGGGCACGGTCACCGTGGGGCTGGTGGGCTTCCTCTTTTTCGCCTCTTCCGTCCGCCTGATTACCCTGGCATTCCGGCGCCAGGGGGGTGGACAGCCCGTCGTGCACGAGACCTCCATGGGCGAGGTCCGCATCAGCCTGGAGGCCGTCGAGAACCTGGTCCGTAAGGTGGCCCGTTCCACCAAGGGCGTGCGGGAGGTCAAGGCCTCGGTTCGCCACGGCAAGGACGATCTCAGCGTCTCCCTGAGGTGCACCGTCTCACCGGAAGTCTCGATTCCCGAAGTGTCAGAAGAGATTCAGAACAGTGTGCGCCAGTACGTCAAGCGGGTGGTCGGGGTGGAGTTGGCCGAAGTGCAGCTGGAAGTTGAAAACATCGCCAACGAAAGCCGCCGCAGCCGCCTGGACTAATAGGGGGGGCCGTCCGTGGATAAAGAGTGGCTCCGGGAGCTGGTGGAGGAGCACCGCTACAGGATCCTGGGCGCCCTCATCGGTCTCGTCGTTGCACTGCTGATCATCCGGTTCGGAATCCTGTGGGCGCTGTTTATTCTGCTGTGCGTCGGGATAGGTTACTGGGTGGGAAAACAGCTGGACGAAGATCCGGAGCGTCTATTTCATATCTTTGACCGGTTGCTGCCCCCCGGTGGGCGGTAGCGCAGACACAGGAGGCGGCTTATGTGAGCAGACGGCAGGCTCGGGAACTGGCCCTACAGGTACTGTTTCAGGTGGATGTGGGCCGGTCAGACCCGGAAACCGCCTTTTTCCAGGCTCTGGCCCGGGAGCGGGAGGAGCAGGAGGGGCCCAGCAAGCTGAAAGAAAAGGACGTAAACTATGCCCGCGACCTGGTGCTGGGCACCTGGGAGCGGCGGGAAAAGCTGGACGAAATCATCGCCCGGTACGCCAAAGACTGGGCGGTGGAGCGGATGGCCGCGGTTGATCGTAATATTCTGCGTATGGCTATTTATGAGATCAAGCACCAGGAGGATGTGCCCGACGGTGCTGTGGCCGACGAGGCGGTGGAACTGGCCAAGACCTACTCCACCCCCGAAGCGGGCAAGTTTATCAACGGCATTCTGGGCAGCGTCATCCGTGGGCTGGAACAGGGGGCGTCCCGTGCAGACGCAGATCCTACTGGAGAGTAGTGCGGAAGCCACCGCCGCGCCGCTGTTCTTAGGGATCGATACCAGTTACTACACCAGCTCGGTGGCGCTGGTGGACGCAAGCGGGCGGCTGCTGGCCGATCAGCGCCGCCCTTTAGCTGTCGCTCGCGGGGAGCGGGGCGTCAGTCCACCCCAGGCGGTATGGAGCCACCTGAAGGCCCTGCCGGCGGAAGTCGAGCCGCTGCTCAGGGCCTACGGGACCCGCATTGCGGCTGTGGCTGCCAGCGTGCGGCCCAGGCCGGCCGAGGACTCCTACCTGCCTCCCTTCAAGGTGAGCGAGGGATTCGGCCGGACCGTGGCGGCCGCCCTGGGTGTTCCCTTCTACCCCAGCACCCACCAGGAGATGCACATCATGGCGGGGCTCTGGTCGGCGGACCAGCCCCCGGAGGGGAAGCAGTTCCTGGCGGTGCACCTCTCCGGCGGCACCACCGAGCTGATCCGGGTGACCCGCCGGCCCGGCGGTTTTGATGAGGAGTTGCTGGGCGGCACGCTGGACCTGCACGCCGGCCAGTTTGTCGACCGGGTGGGTGTCGCCCTGGGGCTGCCCTTCCCGTCCGGGCCCCACCTGGAGCGGCTGGCAGCGGACGGACGGCCCGGCGCCGTCCGCATCCCCTCGGTGGTGCACGGGTGGCGGGTCAGCTTTTCCGGCCCTGAGACCGCTGCGCAGCGGCTGGTGGGCCAGGCGGATCCCAGCGACCTGGCCCTGGCGGTGATCCACTGCGTATCGAAGACGCTGGAGAAGTGGCTCCGGGCCGCAGTGGAAGAGACGGGCCTCCGGGAGGTGCTGGTGGTGGGCGGCGTGTCTGCTAATCAGATGCTGCGGGCGCGTCTGCGCAGCCGTCTGGAGCATCCGGCTGTGGGCGCCAGGCTGGCCTTTGGACAGCCCCGGTTCAGTACGGATAATGCGGTGGGCACCGCCCTGCTGGCTCGGGAGAACCACCTGGGCCGGGAGGAGGCTCGCCTGCTGGGAAAGGAGCGTGGAAGCCGTGGCGGCTCTGATTATTGACGGCAAGGCCATCGCACAGCGGGTCAAGAACGAGGTGGCGGCGGAGACCGCTCGCCTGCGGGAGCGGGGGCTGGTGCCCGGCCTCGCGGTGGTCCTCGTGGGGGACGATCCCGCCAGCTCTTCGTACGTGAACAACAAGGAGCGGACCGCACGGGAACTGGGCATGTACTCCGTGCAGCACCACCTGCCGGCCACCGTCGCCCAGCGGGAGCTGGAGGCCCTGGTGGACGAGCTGAATGAAGATGGGCGGATTCACGGCATCCTGGTCCAGAGCCCGCTGCCCGAAGGGCTCGACATGGGCCGGGTGATTCGCCGCATTCGGCCGGACAAGGATGTGGATGGCTTCCACCCCGAGAACGTGGGGCGGCTCTGGAGCGGCCAGGAGGGGCTCTTCCCCTGCACCCCTGTTGGCGTGATGCGGATCCTGGACGAGATGGGGGTGGATCCGGCGGGCAAGCACGCCGTGGTGGTGGGCCGTTCCAACATCGTCGGCCGGCCCATGGCTGCCATGCTGATGCGCCGGAACGCCACCGTCACCATCTGCCACAGCAAGACCACTGACCTGCCCAGCATCTGCCGGCAGGCGGACATTCTGGTCACCGCGGTGGGCAGGCTGCAGATGGTGCGGGGCGACTGGATCAAGCCGGGTGCGGTGGTGCTGGACGTGGGCATCAACCGGGTGCCGGGCACCAAGAACCGGATCCGGGGCGATGTGGACTTCGACAGCGCCGTGGAGGTGGCAGGCATGATCACCCCGGTGCCTGGCGGCGTCGGTCCCATGACCATCGCCATGCTGATGGCGAACACGCTGAAGGCGGCCAAGGGCATCTGGCGGGGAGTCGGCCTTGATGTGGACTGAACAGATGTACCCCGGCGAGGGGCAGGTGCTGACGGTCCGGGAACTGACCCGCCTGGTGAAGGAACTGCTGGATCAGGAGCCCCTGCTCTCCGGCCTCTGGGTGCAGGGCGAGATTTCAAACTTCAAGCACCACACCTCGGGCCACATGTACTTCACCCTGAAGGACAGCGTCAGCCAGGTGCGCTGCGTCATGTTCCGCAGCGCCGCGCAGCGGCTCCGCTTCCGGCCGGAGAACGGCATGCAGGTGCTGGTCTTCGGCAGCGTTACCGTCTACGAGCGGGACGGCGTCTACCAGCTCTACTGCCAGGCCATGGAGCCTGCAGGCCTGGGCGCACTCTACCTGCAGTACGAGCAGCTGAAAGCCCGGCTCGCGGCGGAAGGGCTCTTTGATGAAGCGCTGAAGCGGCCGCTGCCCCTGCTGCCCCGGAAGGTGGGCGTCGTTACGGCGCTGACCGGCGCAGCGATTCGCGACATCGTGACCATCAGCCGCCGGCGGTATCCCGGCATACATCTGGTGATTTCGCCGGCACTGGTGCAGGGGGATGAGGCGCCGGCCAGCCTGATTCGGGCCCTGGAGCTGGTGGCCCGGGTGCCGGAGGTGGACGTGGTGATCATCGGGCGGGGCGGCGGTTCGCTGGAGGACCTGTGGGCCTTCAACGACGAAGGGCTGGCCCGAGCGATTCGCGCCTGTCCTGTGCCGGTGGTGAGCGCTGTAGGCCACGAGACGGACTTCACCATCGCTGACTTTGCGGCGGACCTCCGGGCGCCGACGCCCTCGGCGGCGGCGGAACTGGTGGTGCCTTCCCGGGCCGAGCTGGCGGCTGCGGTGGACGGGCTGAAGCAGCGGATGATCACCTTGACCCGGCGGCACCTGGAGCAGAAGCGGCTCCGGCTGAAGGCGCTGGCCCAGCGGCCCGTGCTGCAGCGGCCCCAGGGGCGGCTGCTGCAGGACAGGCAGCGGCTGGACGAGCTGACCCGCCGCCTGAGCTTCGCGGCCGGGCAGTTTGTGGGCAGCCGGCGGCGGGAGCTTGCCGGTTTAGCCGGCAGGCTGGACGCCCTTTCGCCCCTGGCGGTGCTGGGGCGGGGCTACAGCATTACCCGCCGGGCGTCCGACGGCCGGGTGCTCAAAGATGCCCGGGAAGTGGCGGTGGGCGAACATGTTACCGTGCTGCTGCACCAGGGGCAGCTCACCTGTTTGGTGGAGTCCCGAGAGGAGGGGTCAGGCAGTGGAAGAGAAGCTCAGCTTTGAACAGGCCCTGCAGCGGCTGGAAGAGGTGGTCCGGGAACTGGAGGGGGGCGACCTCAGCCTGGAGCAGGCCCTGACCCTCTTTCAGGAGGGCGTGGCCCTGGCCCGCCAGTGCGGGACGCAGCTGGACCAGGCCGAAGCCCGGATCGAGCAGCTTCTAGAGGAAGACGGCCAGGTGATTACCGTGCCGTTGGATCAGAAATAGGGGAGACTGAAATGGACCTGGCTCAATACATGGACCAACGGGCCCGGCTGGTGAACGAGGCGCTGGACCGCTACACGTCTGCGGGTCGCGAAGAGGATTGCCTGAAGCCTGTTTTGGAGGGGATTCCGCCGGTGCTGCTGGAGGCGATGCGCTACAGCCTGCTGGCCGGCGGGAAGCGGCTGCGGCCGCTGCTGGTGATGGCGGCGGCGGAACTTTGGGGCCTCACCCCTGAGAAGGTGATGCCCACCGCGTGCGCCCTGGAGATGATTCATACCTACTCGCTGATTCACGATGACCTTCCCTGTATGGATGATGATGACCTGCGCCGGGGCCGGCCCACCAACCACAAGGTGTACGGCGAAGCCGTGGCGACGCTGGCGGGGGACGCACTCCTCACCATGGCCTTTGAGCTTCTGGCCCTTCAGAGCCGGGTGGAGGGGAGCCTGCCAGAGAGGGTGACCCGCGTTGTGGCCGAGATGGCCGCAGCTGCCGGCGCAGCCGGCATGGTGGGGGGCCAGGTGGAGGACCTCCTGTGGGAGGAGAAAGATGCCCCGCCGGAGCAGCTGGAGCGGATTCACCTGCTTAAGACTGGCGCCCTCTTCCGGGCGGCCCTGCGGTGCGGCGCGATTTTAGGCGGAGCCGCGGCGCCGGAGATTGCGGCGCTGGACCGGTACGCCTATCACTTCGGGCTGGCGTTCCAGATCCAGGATGATGTGCTGGATGTGGTGGGCGACGTGGCCAAGATGGGCAAGGCGGTGGGCAGCGATGCGCGCCAGAGCAAGTCCACCTACGTCAGCCATTTTGGCCTGGAAGGCGCCCGGCAGATGGCCCGGGAGCACGTCGCGGCGGCCCAGGAGGCGCTGGCGCCCTTTGGCGAGCGCGGCCGGGTGCTGGCGGCGCTGGCACAATTTGTGATTGACAGGGAAGGGTAATCTGCTGTAGCATCTGTAATTACGTTAACGGTTATGTATTGAAGTGGGAAACACACCAGGGCGGGGCGCTCTGCCCCGCCCGGTGTGGCTAGTGAGCCCCGTTGTGGGTTTGTAACCCCCGTGATACAATAATCATGGCTGGCGTGACACCTATTCGGGTGGCGCAGTATCCTAGTCAGTACTGCTTGTCCTGAAGGCGGGCCTAAAAATCCGTCGCGGGCACATCGATGAGGTCTCTGGTGCTGGCCGCCGATGCCCAATCGGGGGCTGGTGCTGGGGAATCGGCCGACGGCCGCATTTTTTGGCCAGGCCGCCGGGAGCTAGGGCGATCCACAACGGCATGTGGGCGCTGACCCTACTTCCGAGGAGGCCTGCGTACGTGGCGGTTGCACCAACTTCGAGCAATTCTGCTACGGCGCAGTGTTAACCTGCATGCGATGCTGATCATGGTGAGGCGTGGTGTGCAGTGTAGCCTGCCTTGAGTGGGCATGGTGAATGGTGCAGCGGGCCGTGAGGCCCACAAGTCCTCGCTGGAGGCCGGCCAGCTGATGGCGAGGAAGATGGCCCTGAAACCATGCCTGCAAAAGAGGCTAGGGACAGGTAGTGTTGTCGAAGAAAATTCCTAGGCTGTTCGGTAACCCGAGGCCTGGCGGGGATTACGGTGTGGTCTAAGTGGTAATCTAGCCCTGCTGGTGGCGACACGGCAGCGCAGTCATAAAGGGGAACCGCCGGGGCGGCGACGCTCCGGAGACTGTGGGGAAATCCTGCTGGACCTAAGCCACAACATTTATCCGTCAGGCTGCCACCCAGATTATTTTGCACGCAACCGGCTTCGGCCGGATATACATAGTTTGCCATCAAGGAGCAGTAAATATGAGCCATGAGCCCTCACCTTCACCGAGTCGGTGGAAGAGGGGCCTTCGTGTCGGTGTCCTGTCGTTCTGTCTCGCGTGCGTCGTCAATTACCTCTCTGATCTGGCCCTGGGCTCTGTGCATGTGGCCGTGGCCTTCTTGGTGGTACTGCTGCTGGTAGGCCTGAACATCCTCCTGGATATGCTGGGCACCAGCGTTACAGCAGCCGACTTGGCACCCCTCAACGCCAAGGCGTCCAAGAAGATCGCCGGCGCCCGTCAAGCCATCTGGATGGTCCAAAACGCCGACAGTGTAGCCAACTTCTGCAATGACGTGGTGGGGGACGTAACCGGTGCCGTCAGCGGCGCTGCGGGCACCACCGTGGCTCTTCAACTGACTGAGCTGCTGCAAGGCGGTCCCACAGTCTCAACACTTGTCTCGCTGGGAACAGTAGGCCTCATCGCAGGGCTTACTGTGGGCGGCAAGGCCGCTGGCAAGAGCTTCGCCATCGAGCGCGCTACCGACGTGGTGCTGCTGGCTGGGCGGCTGATTTACGGCGTGGAGCAGGTCACCGGCCGTTCTTTCACAGGGGGACGCGGCAAGGCCGCTCGAAGGAGGACGACGTGACGGTGGAGCTGAAAGACCTGAAAGGACCGGAGCAGCTGAAGAGCCTGTCTGCTCAGGAACTGGCGGCTTTGGGGGAAGAGATTCGCCAGGTCATCCTGCAGACGGTGGCCAGAACCGGTGGGCACCTGGCGCCCAACCTGGGCGTGGTGGAGCTCACCCTGGCCCTGCACAGCGTCCTGGACAGCCCCCGCGACAAGATCCTGTGGGATGTTTCGCACCAGAGCTACGTGCACAAACTTCTGACGGGTCGGTACGAGCGGTTCCACACGCTCCGTCAGTACGGCGGCATTGCCGGTTTTACCGATCCCAGCGAGTCCGTTCACGATCAGTTCCACTGGGGCCATGCCTCCACCGCCATCTCGGCGGCCATGGGCATGGCTAAAGCGCGCGATCTGAAGGGCGAAGACTACGAGGTGGTGGCCGTCGTTGGCGACGGCGCCCTCACCGGCGGCATGGCCTACGAGGCTCTGGACCACGCTGGCCACGACAAGACCCGCATCATTGTCGTTTTGAATGATAATTCCATGTCCATCGCCCCCAACGTGGGCGGCATCTCCAATTACCTGGCCAAAATTCGCACTGGCCCCAGCTACCAGCGGGTGAAGCACGAGGTGGCCGAGGCGCTGAAGCAGATCCCCCTCATCGGGTCCCAGGCCTTCGAGTTTGTGGACCGCCTGAAGGAAGGGGTCAAGCACCTGCTGGTCAACAACATGTTCTTCGAAGACTTGGGGCTTACGTACATCGGCCCGGTGGATGGGCACAACATCCCCGCTCTGCAGGCCGCCCTCCGGCAGGCCAAGGCCTGCCCAGGCCCCACGGTGGTCCACGTAGTCACCACCAAGGGAAAGGGCGTGCCCTATGCCGAAGAGCTGCCCGATAAGTTTCACGGCGGCGGTCCCTTCGATATTAAGACGGGCCGGAGCAAGCCCGGTGCTACCACTTACAGCGAAGTATTTGGCGACACGCTGGTGAAGCTCGCCCGGATGGACTCCCGGGTGGTGGGTATAACAGCGGCCATGCCCTCGGGCGTGGGTATGACGAAATTTGCCCGGGAGTTTCCCGAGCGGTACTTCGACGTCGGCATCGCAGAAGAGCATGCCGTCACCTTTGCGGCCGGTTTGGCCAAAGCGGGCATGCGCCCGGTCTTTGCGGTCTACTCCACTTTCCTGCAGCGAGCCTACGACCAGGTGATCCACGACGTGGCTCTGCAGAACCTGCCGGTGGTGCTCTGCCTCGACCGGGGCGGTTTGGTGGAGGACGGCGCCACCCACCAGGGCGTTTTTGACGTCCCCTACCTCCGGGTAATTCCCCGGATGGTGGTGATGGCCCCGAAGGACGAAAATGAACTGCAGCACATGTTCTACACGGCCCTCTGCCATGACGGTCCGGCGGCGCTCCGCTACCCGCGGGGAAAGGCCGTGGGGGTTCACATGGATGAGGAGTTCCGGCGCCTGCCCATCGGCAAGGGTGAGCTCCTGCGGGAGGGTGCCGATGTGGCTCTGGTGGGCCTCGGCACCATGGTGCAGGCCTGCCTGGGCGCGGCAGAACTGCTGGCCCGGGAAGGGATTTCGGCGGCTGTTGTGAACCCGCGGTTCGTCAAGCCTCTGGACGAAGAGCTGCTTCTGCAGGTGGGCCGGGAAACCGGCGCAGTGGTAACGGTAGAGGAATGCTACCTGACCGGCGGGTTTGGCAGCGCTCTTCTGGAACTCTATAACGATCGGGGCCTTTCGACTCGGGTGCGCCGGGTCGGCATTCCAGACCAGTTTGTGCGCCACGGCAATCCGCAGGTCTACAAGGAGCAGTTTGGCCTCACGCCGGACGGGGTAGCCCAGGCGGCTCGGGAGTTGGTGCGGCAGATCTGGTCGGAACGAGAAGGCCGCCGTCTCAAGGTGGCGGGGCGGCGGGCACCCCGGCTGCAGGGGGATGCAGCCAGCGGACTTGAGCGATAAGGGACAGTATGGAAGAAGGCCGGCGGTGTGCACCGCCGGCCTCTGCGCGCTGTCCCGGGCGCCCTGGCGCTTGCTACTGCAGGTTGGTGTACCGGCTGAGCAGCGCCTCATGCTGGACCTGCTGCTTACAGGCTGGACAGACATAAACAAAGGGCTCCTGCAGCAGGGCCCGTTCAAACTCCGGCGTCCCCGGCATCAGGCTGGCCTCTTGGGCGCAGTGTGCGCAGCGGGCTGCGGCCGGCGGTATGGCTGCGGGATCGAAGTCGTTCATCGTCTGCCTCCGTCGCTGGACTGATCAGGCGCCCCGCCCGGGGGCGCCCTACCGTAGTCTGCGCGGAGAGCAGCGGAACATTAGCGACCGGAAGGAATTTCTTGAGGAACCAGTTCAGAGAGGGGCACCAGCTGGTAGCCCTTCTCCTTCAGCCCCTGGATGATGCCGGGCAGAGCCTTGGCCGTCTCCGGCGACCAGTCGCTGGCGGTAAGCCGGATGATGTCCCCCGGCTGCACCTGCCGGACCACTTCCCGGGTAATCTGATCGGCCTTAAGTCCCAGCTGATCGCCCGAGTCCAGGCTGTAGGTAACGGTGATCAGCTCAGCCGAGCGCGCCGCCCGAACTACGACCGGGCTGGCGGGGCCCAAGGGCGGCCGGAAGTAGCGCACCCGATCCCCCAGCAGTTTGGCGAGGGCAGACTGGCTGGCCATCAGGTTGGTGGCGATCTCCTGCTCGGTGAGCTGTGAAAGATCTACCACCTTTTGGCCCAGGGTGCCCACGTCGTGGCCGGCGGCAGCCAGCTGCTGCACCAGGGCGCCGTGCTGCTTGAGAAAGGTACCCCCCACAAAGAAGGTGGCCCGCACCCCATGTTCCTGCAGGGTGGCGGTCAGGCGGTTCAGCTCTTCGGTACCCCAGGTGACATCAAAGGTGAGGGCCACCCGCTTCTCTGCCAGAGTCGCCCGCCTGAGCGGCTGGTCTGCCAGATTGGCGGTGGGAACGAAACGATCTCCCAGCTTGGTGGTGAGGCCCACCAGCACTGTCAGTGTGAGAAGAAATGCCGCAACCCGGAAGAGCTGGCTGCGGCTTACCACCAGGATCCGCAATGGACATCCCCCCGGCCTACAGTATGTCCGGGGGGATCGCTCTATGCTGTGGGGTACGGGGGCTCCTCATTCGGATCGCTGCCCAGCTTCCGCTCCAGCCGGTTCAGCCGGTGGCGCACCGCTTCCAGGTCGCGGCGGGCGGCGGGGTTCTGTCCTCCGGCCATGCTGCGGCGCTGTTCGGCGATGGTCAGGGCCTGCTTGGTCACCGCATGGGCCGTGCGGTAGTCGTGGGCCACATGCTCGTAGTACTTGGCCATCTCCACGTACGGGTAGAGGCTGAGGCCGCCGCTGCCCCGGGTCATCTCCTGCCAAATCGCCAGGGCCTCCTGGTGGGCCTTCACCCGCTTGTAGGCGGCGGAGAGCTCCCGCTGCAGGCGGGCCTCGCTGACGCAAGTGACGCCCCGCTCCCTGGCTCCCTCCAGGCAGCGGATGCCGGCGGGGAAGCCGCCCCGGCTCAGGTAGAGGCGGCCCAGGGCGAAAAGGTCGTCGCCGGGGACCAGCTCGCCATCCGGGGAGGGGCTGAAGGGGTCGGCGGCCATCCGGCCCAGCCAGGCCGCCAGCGAGACGAGGCTGACGATATCCATGCGGTTGTGCAGCACCACATCCGCAAGGGGGGCGGCATCGCCGCTGCGCAGGTAGTCGAAGTAGCGCTGGGGAATCAGGCTGCCGGGCACATCGCCCTGGCGGACTACGCCCAGAATCTGGGCTTCCAGGGTGGTCAGGCTGCACTCGGGCAGCCGCTCACGCCAGATCCGCCGGGCGGGGTGGAGCAGGTCCAGGTGGGGCACGCCGGCAAGCGGCGGCGGCCGCCGGTTGAGGCGGAAGCGGGTCTCCAGCAGCGGCCAGTCGTAGGCCTTGCCGTTGAAGGTGACAAGCAGCCGGCAGGGGGTGAGGTCCGCCGCGACCGCCTCCAGCAGTGCGTCCTCCTCCGGGTAGTCCCGGAGGAAGTACTGACGCACCACGAAATCAGTCCCCTGAAAAAAGCCCAGACCCACCAGGAAGGCGTAGGTGCCGCTGCCGCCGGCCAGGCCGGTGGTCTCTGTGTCCAGGAAGACGGCCTGCCGCATGTCCACCGTAGGGGGCACTCGGCCCAGCAGGTCCCAGACCGAGCTGGGCACTTGGTAGACAGCCTCCAGGGGCAGCGGACCCCGGCAGTACTCCACCGGATAGCGAGTCTCCATGTAGAAGGTTTCGCCCGCCGGCGTGGTCCGCAGGAAGCCTTCCAGGGCGCCGCCGGCCACTGCCGGAATGGGGCGGGATGGGGCATCGCCTGCACCGGCCTTGCTGCCGGGATGCTGGGCCGCCGCGTGAGGGGAAGCGGCTCGAGCCCCAGAGCTGCCCTGGGCGCGGCTCGCCCCTGCAGCTTTAAGAAGGCGGAGCCGTTCCCTGAGGTCCATGCCGATTCCTCCCTTTCAACCAAGTGGCGCCGGCGTTAATGCACCGCTGCGCCTTCAGCCATGGCGCGGCGCAGAATCTTCAGCACCGCCGCCTTGGCGCTGCCCGCGGCAGCCGCCTCCGCCGCCGGCCCCACGCAGGAGGGGCAGCCGTCTTCGCAGGGGCAGGACTGAACCCGGTCCAGCGCGGCGGTAAGCAGCATGGGGTGCAGGTCGAAGCACTTCTCCGCCAGGCCGATGCCGGCGGGGTATGCGTCGTAGAGGTAGACGGTGGGCAGCTCCGCAAAGGGGGAGCGGATCTGGACCACCTGGTGCAGGTCGGCCGGATCGCACATCAGGTACATGGGCGCCAGCCCCTTGAGCAGGTGGCCCAGCCCCACCAGCGCCGACTGCAGTTCATCCTGGGACATGCCCTCGGTGAGGGTTTCCGGCAGGGAGAGCCAGTAGGCGGTGGTGTGCATTTCGTACTCCGGGAGATCGATGGGGCCCCAGCCCATGTTTTCGTGGGTAAAGAGGCGGATCTTCTTGAAGATGGTGGCCTTGGCCGCAGTCATCACGTCGCCGTAGCCCACCTGCATGCCCAGCTCCTGCTTCTGCTTCTCCACTTCCAGGGGCTTCAGGGTCACCGCCAGATGTGCGTCTGTGTAGTAGTCCACATCCACCTGGTGGACGTAGGCCTTCTTCTCGCCCCAGTCCAGCCGGTCCACGTGGTACTGGACCCCCTGGTGCAGGTAGACGGCGTTGGTGTGCACCATGGTCATGGCGCCCAGCTGGTCGATTTCGCCCAGCACCTGGGTCTGGCCGGGCTGGCTCTGGTCGATGATTACCACGTTTTCGGCATCGACGCTCCGCAGGCTGATGCTCTCCGCCGGGAAGTTCTCGGCGGACCAGTGCCACTTGCCGCCGGTGTGCCGGAGGATACCTTCCTCCTCCAGGTAGCCCAGGATCTCGTGGGTGGTGGAGACGCCGAACTGTTCGCCGTCCACAAAGGGGAGTTCAAACGCGGCGCACTTCAGGTGGCTGACCAGAATCAGCAGGTTGTCCGGGTTGATCAGCCCCATCTCCGGCGGGCGGTGGAAGAAGTACTCGGGGTGATTGTTGATGTACTGATCCAGAGGTGCAGCGGAAGAGACCAGGACGGCCAGCGACGTGGACCCACGGCGGCCGGCCCGGCCGGCCTGCTGCCAGGCGGAAGCGATGGTGCCGGGGTAGCCGCACATGACGCAGGCTTCCAGCTGGCCGATGTCGATGCCCAGTTCCAGGGCGTTGGTGGAGACCACGCCCAGAATCCTGCCTTCCCTGAGACCCTGCTCGATGGCCCGCCGTTCGTTTGGCCGGTAGCCGCCCCGGTAGCCCATCACCTGCTTGGCCTTCTGGGGTCCCACCTGGGAGCGGAGGTAGGTGGTGAGCACCTCTACGTTGTTTCGGCTGCGGGCAAAGACGATGGTCTGGATGCCGTTTTTCAGGAGCCTCCCGGCGATGCGGGCAGAAGCCTTGAGGGCGGACTCGCGGATGCCGTCTTTCCCCACCAGGGGCGGGTTGTAGAAGAGGAAGTGCTTTTCGCCCCGGGGGGCCCCGTTCTGGTCGATGAGGGTGACGGGGGCGCCGATCAGCCGCTCAGCCAGCTCCTTCGGGTTGGCGATGGTGGCAGAGGAGCAGAGGAAGACGGGATGGGAGCCGTAAAACTCGCAGATGCGCCGGAGCCGCCTGAGCAGGTTGGCCAGGTGGGAGCCGAAGACGCCCCGGTACTGGTGAAGTTCGTCGATGACCACGTACTGGAGGTTCTCGAAAAGCCGCACCCACTTGGTGTGGTGGGGCAGGATGCCGGTGTGGAGCATGTCCGGATTGGTGATGACGATGTGGCCCGCCTGCCGGCAGACCTGCCGGATCGCCGGGGCTGTGTCGCCGTCGTAGACGTAAGATTTGATCTCCGCCCCCAGCCGGTCCGCCAGGGACTTCGCCTCCACCACCTGGTCCTGAGCCAGGGCTTTGGTGGGGAAGAGGTAGAGGGCCCGGCTGGCCGGGTTCTGCAGGATGGCGTTGAGGACGGGGAGGTTGTAGCAGAGCGTCTTGCCGGAGGCGGTGGGGGTTACCACCACGGTGTTCTCTCCCGCCAGGGCGGCTGCCACCGCCTCGGACTGGTGGCTGTAGAGTTGGGCGATGCCCTTCTCCCGCAGCGCCGCGACGATGCGGGGATCCAGCGCCGGCGGGAACGGGCCGTACCGGGCGGGCAGGGCCGGCAGCTTCTCCCAGGCGGTGATGTTGGCCCGCAGCGCGGGATCCCGCTCGAGGCTTTCCAGGAACTGCTCCAGATTCATGCACAACCCTTCCTCTGCAGACCGTGGTGTGGGCGGCGGGGACCGCCAAAGTCCCGTACTATTTCAGCGGGCAGGGCCGAGAACCCTGCTGCCCGGGCGAACATACTTGCGGTGAACGCCGGCGCACTCGAAGTAAACTGAGAAGAGGAACTATCAGCATCGCAGCGAACACTGAATTGCCGTCAGGCATCACTATTTTCCTACCGCGGAAATTTCGGGAATCGATTTGAGGGCGGTGTCTGGTGTGTTCCTGCGATGTGCGTCTCTTTGTCTCGCTGTAGTGCTTCTTGCCGGCTGTGCGGCCACCCACGGATCTAACGAGTCGGCGGCGCCGGAGGGTCCGGCTCTTTTGGCCGTGGAGGAGGTGCAGGATGGCGTGGAGGTCTTCCATCTTTCCGGTCCGCTGGAGCAGCAGCCTGACCTGGAGGCTTCCCAGTTGGCCGCCGTGACAGCGGCGCAGGCGGACTCGGCGGCTTCCGAATCGCCCCGCACAGGACGGGATGAGATTCTCCTGAAGGTTCCCATCTGCCCGGCGTCGGCAGAGGTGCCCCGTCTGGAGGCGCCGCAGCCTTCCAGCCTGTCAGAGCTGCAGGCCGTCTTGGAGGCGTTCCTTTCGGAGCAGTGCGGCAACTACGGCATCTATCTGATCGACCTGAAGACCGGTGCAGAAGCCGGCGTCTTGTCTGATCATCTCTTCCCAACGGCCAGCACGTACAAGCTGCCGATGGTGATGTATATCCTGGACGAGGTGGCCCACGGCCGGGCGAGCCTGGATGAAGAGATCACCTACACCGAGGAGGACTGGGTGGATGGAGCGGGCCTCCTCAAAAGGGACGTGAAAGAGGGCGACGCGGTGAAGGTCCGGCAGCTGGTGGAGCTGTCGATTCAGGAGAGCGATAACATTGCCGCCGAGATGCTCCGCCGCCGCTTCCGTTCGGAGGCGATGTTCAACTACCTGCGGAACCTGGGCGGCTCGCAGTTCTACTACGATCCGGAAAGCTACGGCACTACGCCCCGGGAGATGGCGGGGTACCTGGCGGCCCGCTACAGGGGCGAGGGCATCGCAGATCCGGCGCTGGTGGAGTACCTGTTGAACCGGCTGACCCACACCGCCTGGAACGACCGGATTGACGCCGGGGTACCCGACGCAGTGCCGGTGGCGCACAAGGTGGGCACCTGGGAAGGTGTGATCAACGACGCCGCACTGGTGCTTTTGCCGGAACGGCCCTACGTGCTGGTCTTCTACAGTGAGGGGGTCCAGTGGGATGATGCCCTGGCGATTTCCGCCGACGTGAGCCGGTTCGTGTACGAGTTCTTCACGGCGGAGGGAAACTAGGATTGGGCCTGTTCTGAGCGGCACGCCGCGGGTGGACAGCCTCGCCAGTTCCCGGTATGATTAAGGAATGGTCCCAGCAAGGCGAAGGAGGCGTGTCCGGCAGTGGCAAACCGCCCGACAACGAGCCTGCCCGGCGCCCAAGTCGCCGGACAGGAGATTAAAGTTGGATTCATCTCCCTGGGCTGCTCGAAGAACCTGGTGGACAGCGAGGCCATGATCGGTCTTCTGAAGCACACGGGTTACCAGATCACCAACCGGGAAGAAGAGGCAGACGTCCTGGTGGTGAATACCTGCGGCTTTATTGAGGCGGCCCGCGAGGAGTCCATCATGGCCATCCTGGAGGCCGCCCAGCAGAAAGAGAAGGGCCGCTGCCGGGCCCTGGTGGTGGCCGGCTGTATGGTGCCCCGCTACGGGGAGGAACTCTTAAAGGAGATCCCCGAAATCGATGCTCTGGTGGGCACGGCGGACTACCCCCGCATCGGCGAGGTGCTCTCGGGCATCCTGGCAGGCCAGCGGGTCACCCAGGTGAGCGATCCCGACGCGATTTCAGACTGGAACTTCGACCGGGTGCTGGCCACCCCCGGCTACACGGCGTACCTGAAGATCGCCGAGGGCTGCGACTGCGCCTGCAATTTCTGCTCCATTCCGCTCATGCGAGGCAGGTACCGGAGCCGCCCCATGGAGTCGATCCTGGACGAGGCCCGGCGCCTGGCCGGCATGGGGGTCAAGGAGTTGGTGGTGATCGCACAGGACACCACCTATTACGGCCGGGACCTGTATGGCCGGTTCCGGCTGGCGGAGCTGCTCCGGGAGCTGGGGAAGATCGACGGCATCCGCTGGATCCGGATCCACTACAGCTACCCCTCCCGGATTACGCCGGAGCTGATCGACACGCTGGCGGAGGAGCCGAAGGTGCTCCACTACCTGGATATGCCCCTGCAGCACGGTTCCAACCGGATGCTGCGGCTGATGAACCGGCCGGCTAACGTGGAGGGCTACCTCAGGCTGATTGAAGAGCTGCGCCGCCGGATTCCGGATATCTGCCTGCGCTCCACCTTCATGACGGGGCACCCCGGCGAGACGGAGGAGGATTTCCAGATGCTGCTGGACTTCCTCCGGACGTGCGAGTTCGACCATGTGGGCGTCTTCGCTTACTCCACCGAAGAGGATACCCCCTCGGGCCGGATGGAGCAGCTGCCGGAAGCGCTGCGGGAAGAGCGGCGTGACCAGGCCATGGCCGTGCAGCAGGCCATCGCACGGAAGCGGAACCGGCTGCAGGTGGGGCGCACCCTGGAGGTACTGGTGGAGGGGCGTGCACCCCAGGGGCACGACTGGTTTGTGGGCCGGTGCTACCGGCAGAGCCCGGGCATCGACGGGGTCGTCCTGTTTAAGGGGGCTCCCAGGGCGGAGTACAAGCCCGGGGAGATGCTGGATGTGAAGATCACCGGCGTGTCGGGATACGACCTGAAGGGGGAGGCGGCAGGCGCCCTGTCGGACCCGGCTGGCGACCTGATCCTTCCGGTGATTCCCGTCCACCGGCATCAGTAGGCTTCGGAGGCACTGATCGTGAAAACTATCGCGGCTCGCATCTTAGATGGACTAAACATTCCCTATGAACTGCGGGAGTACGAGTGGAACGAGGATGAGCTGGACGCGGTGACGGTGGCCCGCAAGGTGGGGCTGCCGCCGGAGCAGGTCTTTAAGACCCTGGTGGTGCGGGGCGATAAGACGGGGGTTCTTGTGGCGTCGATTCCGGGGAATGCGGAGCTGAACTTGAAAGCCCTGGCGGCGGCCAGCGGCAACAAGAAGGTGGAGATGGTCCACGTCCGGGAGCTGCAGGCGCTGACCGGCTACATCCGGGGCGGCGTTTCGCCTCTGGGGATGAAGAAGCACTACCCGTACTACATCGATGAAACGGCGGAGATTATCGATACCCTGGCCATCAGCGCAGGGCAGCGGGGGATGCAGATTCTGCTCTCCGGGCCGGACCTGATCCGGGCTACGCAGGCGAGGGTGGTTCCCTTAACGAAGTAGGCAGATGTGAGGTGGCGCTTGCAGACACCTATTGGGCAACGCCCCGGACCACGGAGGTCGGGGGCGTTTTTTTATCAGGTCTTTGTGTGACAGCTACACGACGGAGGCCGGGGGGAGTGATCCTCCGGCCTCTTCCTCGCGCATTTGCTCCGGGCTTCGGATCTGGATAGGCCGCTGTTCGGCACGCCATTCACCAGGTGAATGATCCTGCTTCCTTCAAGTGAGCCAAAGCTCGCAGTATCTATCAGTATATCGTTCCGTAGTGGTTTCTTGATGCGAGATTTTGGGATAATTAAATTGGTATACACATAGAAGGGCATATATTGCGTCGGTCCCTCCACGGAACTGATCTTTTCCGTCACGGAACCCAAGAGTGACAGCCTGCTGTCACAGGGGAGCGTTATGATTGAGCCAAATCCACCTTGGGCACTGCCTTCCTGCCGGCTGGAACCGCTTGTCGGCCAACAGCGATCCCTGTAGAGGAGGTAAGGTGATGGCCTGGTCTAGCTACTGGGACTTCTTTATCTACATGACTGGCGGTAAAGAACCATACAGGTATCAGCTCCGCTTCGCCGAGCTCCCGGAGCTGCCAGTATTGGTCCGTCTCGCCACTGGCGTTGGCAAGACCTGGACGGTGTTGCTCGCATGGGCCTGGCGCCGGCTGTATCATCCCGATCCGGCAATCCGGGACGCCACACCCCGACGCTTGGTGTACTGTCTGCCAGCACGCAACCTTGTGGAGCAGACTGTGGCCGTTGCCAAGAGACTCAAGCTGAACGTTCCGGTTTACACCATGATGGGTGGTGAGATCGAGGAGGGTTGGTACCTCTACCCTGAGCGCGAGGCTATTCTGATCGGGACCATTGATATTCTGGCCAGCCGCGCCCTGAACCGGGGATACGCCATGAGCCGCTACCAGTGGCCCATTGCCTTCGGTCTGCTCAACAACGATGTGCTCTGGGTGATGGACGAGGTGCAGTTGTTTGGGGTAGGGCTCGCAACCTCCGCTCAGCTCCAGGCCTTCCGCAACAAGATGGGCACCTTCGGCCCGGCCCATACGATCTGGATGTCGGCCACTCTGCAGCCCGAGTGGCTTGGCACGGTAGACCACCCTGTCCCGGAAACCGTCTTTGAACTAACGCCCGCAGAGGCGGAAGAACTGGCCGAGCAGCTTCAGGCGCCAAAGCGCTTGGTCCGGTTGCAATGCTTCTCGGGTGCGGTGGAATGTAGAGTTTGTAGTACCGAATACAGATCGTCATCTGAACGTCGTTGTTGACCATGGCCAAGTGTTAGACGTGGAAGAGTTTCACAACCCTACGTTATGAGACGGCTTCGATGACTTTCCTCCAATCGATATGCGTAAGGCTCTTCGAGTAGCCAAGCAGCAAGGACTTCGTCCCAGTAGGAATGTCGGATTGGGCATCCACTACCGACTCTATTACCATGGTGGCCAACCTGTCCTTTCCGTCCTAGGCGAGCTTGAAGATGGAGCGCTTGGCGCCTTGATGTTCGATCCCATTACTATGGACCTTGTGGGCCAGACAAGAAATGAGTCGTCTCCGTGTGATCAAACGGCACGGACTTCAGTGCAGTCAGCTACCACTTCAGACCCCGGCCAAACGTCTGTGAGTAGTGTGACATTCGATGCGGCTAAGGGCAGTTTTCGTCACGACATTACTAATGTGAACTCTACGGCGTATGCCATGGGGGCGCTTACAGGTGGCTATGGCACAATTGCCGTTGGTGATGTAGCTATGCACCCTCGGGATGTTGACGCCTGCCTTGACAACGACGTGGATACTTACTGTGTACCGTTTCTCCCGTTCGGAACCCGGATCTACCTGACGAATCCTGCTAAGATAGAGATTCCTCAGGGTGACGGGCCGAGCGAGTATTACACATCGTTTGTCGTAGGTGATTTGGGCGACCTTGATTACACTTATCAGAGCAGTGCGTGGTGGATCGACGTGTATTTTGGCCGTTGGCGTAGACAAGGCGAATCCTGCTACTGTTAGGGCGTGGATTCCAGCGTTTGCACGTACGGCGCCACCAATTCTTGTGAAAATGCGCAGGAATCCGGAGTCCGAAAAGTGTCGTATTACTATTACGATGATATTCCCGAGGATTAGTGGACACGGGGGCCATTTGCGGCCCCCTCATGTCCTTTCTATCACGATACCCAAAGTGAGGGACTAGCATGAGGCGCAAAGTTGTTTCGTTTTTGGCGCTCTTTGGGGTTCTGCTCAGCATAATAGCCTGCACAGGGCAGACACGTCCGTCCCATCAAAATTCTTACAATCGTCCTACCGATATCAAGTCGGAGGACAGACCTACTGATCTGAAGCCGGAGGACATACTTAGCTCTCTAGTCGAGGCAATGGTAACGGAGCAGCCAACAGATAAGTTCTACGAAGCTGGTGCCACCCGCTGGATACCCGACACCCTGGAGATCCATAATCTTATTGATATCAAGAGGATCGCAGAAACGGAATCGGAGATAGAGGCGCAATTCTGTGTCGCCGCGAAACCTAAGGCAGGAGGGCAGTGGAAACCCTATTGTTATTTTGCTATTCTTCGTCACGGGTCCGAAGGGTGGAAGATTAAGTCAATCAGTCATGCTCCCAGTGCCCCGAGGCTTATCCAGTAACATGGCCAGTAGTGCCGTCCGAGTAATCCTATGAGGAGATGGCGCCTTTGGGGACCCGAATGGTGCCGGCGGACCGTCAACTCCGCTTCCAGCAGTTCATTCAGGAAGTCCAGGTAGGTTGACTGCCGGGCTGCGGCAGTCTCCAGGCGGCTGTCGAGGACGGCTACCGCCTGTGCCAGCCCCAGGGTCTCTAACGCCTGACGGGTACGTTCCAAAACGATCATCCGCCAGTACCTCCCACTAGGAGTGTGGTTCACTGGCCCCTCAGTAAGGGATCGCGTAGGAGGCGTTGAAGCTTTTTGAGCCCCGTAAAAGGAAACAGTTGGTAATTGCGGCCCATGAGTCGCCTCATTTCGCACCTGGTGCTGGTCCTTTACTGGCCGAGAACCGCCAAAAGGCGCGCAGGAGCTTCGGGCTCCGTCTGGAGCCATTTGAAAAGTCGCTTGAGGTTTAGCACGGATGCGGTCCACAGAGCTTGCAGGTCCAGTTTAACCCGACCACGGTAGTAAGCCTTTCTGAGACCGTGCCGCTTGAGTTCGGCGTTCGCCCGCTCGACCATCGGCCGTGCTTCGTACTTGGTCTGGAACTCCTGCGTTTTCTGCTGGGTGCGAGCCTTCTGCAACGTGGCTTCGTACCGGTGAACGGGTACGCCACGACCCTTATCGTTTTTCCGCAGGCACTGCTGCCGGAGCGGGCAGCCCTGGCAGAACTCAGCAGGGAACACGAACGCGGTCACTCGTCCATCCTGCTTATCGGTACGAACACGAGTAGTCACGTGACCCGCCGGACAGGTACAGGAACCCTGTTGCAGGTTAATTTGGAAGGCAGACTTCGGGAATCGGCCTTTGTGCTTGGGTTCGGGCTGAACGGGCGCCACCATGTTAATACCTTGCTGTTCCAGGGCGTGGCGCAGTTCGGCGCCTCCATAGGCGGTATCTCCCACTAAGTCAGCCGGTGACAGCCCCATTTCCTTCTGCTCGGCCATGACCTCCCGAACAACACTGCTGTCATGACTGTTGCCGGCATGCGCCTTCACATCCGTGATGATATGGCTCTCGGGCTCTACCGCCACTGTCACCTTGTAACCGGTGAAGGGGCCGGCGCTGGACTTACGGCCGTGGCGCATCTCAGGGTCGACCGTGGAGGGAATCCGGTCCCTGGCCACCCCCTGCCGGATCGCAACGCTTCCGTCCTCCTGCGTCTCGATGTCCTGCTCCGTCACGGCTGCTAACAGATCGTAAGCTGCCTGTGCAGCCGAATTCCGCTCCACCTTGGACGCTTCGGCCAACAGGGTGCGAGCATCCTTGACCAGTTCGCCCAGGAGCTTATTGCGAGCCGCTTCGTCTTTCCAATCGATGTCAGGCTTACCGTCCTGGTCGTAGTCGTCCCGCACCAGTTCCTTGAGCCACTCGGCCTTCAGCCCCGGATGACGCTCCGCCACACGGAGGAGCTTCTGAATGGCATGCCGGATCAGGGTGTACGTGTCCTCGACGGCAGCCGCACCAGCGACATGCGTAGAGTCGATCACCTGTAGGGCATTGGCTTTGAGCACACCAGCTTCCACCGCCAGCTTCACAAAATGCTCGAAGACAACCCGCATCTTCTTGCCAGCGATTAACCTGGCCCGGAAGCGCAGCAGCGCCAGGCGGTCAACATGTTCTCCCATGCCCAGGTGCAAGGCATGCTTCCAACGCAGGTCATAACGGGTTCGCTCTTCAGCTTCGCGCTCTGATACGTTGTCATGAAACATCAGCAGGAGCATCTTGGCACACAGTGCCGGGGGCACCGACGCACGACCGTCCCTGGCATACAGGTCCGCAAACAGATCGTCGGTCACCATCTGCGCACCCCAAGTCGCCATCTTCCCGTAGAACGACTCGGGCGGCACCACTGGTGCCCCGACCAAGTGCTCCACGTCCGTCAGGCGTAGTTGATTCCGGTTCCGCTCCCGTCCCATCATGGCGATTCCCCCAAGGTGTTCCTCACCTTAGAAGTTCGACATCAACGGGGCAAAATCATTGTTCCCGATCACATTTTTCGGCCCTAAAGGGGTCGATTTGAACCACACTCCTAGAGGTTAATCCTGATGGGTATATCGTTAAGGGGCGAAGCTTTGTTCACCCCTTAACCTTGCACATGGACCAAGCTGATCGACAAATAAAGGAGGGAGCCCAGTGAAGTGGGTGAGATCAGTCAGTCTCTTCTTAGCTTTGCTCGTGTTGAATGGCTGTTGGCATACAACTAATGTTCAAGGTGAAGTGGTAGCAAGTCTGGACATACCCAGTGTGGGTACGGCTGCTCTGGTGAGGAGCAATGGTACATACTTTGCTTATTTAGCACAGCAGTCTGCGACGGGATGGAAGATATATACGGATAACGTAACCGCCGCTAGCCATGTTACAGAAGGTGTTCCCATTCGTTGGGTTTCTGCTACATACGAGCGAAATGGCAAGGTGATATTGGTTTGGGGTGGAACTGTAAACGATCCAGAGGTAGTGAAAATCGTTGCAAGAGGACAAGAATACAATGTTTCGGATAACTTCTATCTGTTTGCGTGGAGTGGGGTTAATGGGGAATATGACTTTATGCCGGCTTACGCGCTGAATAGAGAAGGTAGAACCTTGTACGAGGTGAGACCTGAAAATAAAACACCTGGATGGATTGTGCCACAGACAACTAAGTAAGAAAGGGTATGGATGTCGTCAAGTTCTAGCCATAAAATCATCAGCCCCAGTGAAAGAGGGGCTGATGATTTTATGATGGAATTAGGTTTCTCGTTTCTAATCGGTATAGAAAGAGGTTAGCCCCGGAGATGAAGACGCATCGTAGGCCCAGGAGCATGAGATACCTATTCCTGCCCCTACACTTTTTGGCGTACCTCCGGTAAAGCTCAGTTCGCCGTTACACGAGAGTTGTTTGTGGAAGTAACGCGAAGTTGTGGTAAATGTCCCCTGTTGTCCTGAATGGTTTCTGGCCCGCACGACGTTCACACGGGCTCTGCCCCACATACTTGTGGTAAAGTATTTGGTGCCATTATAGTAAAACGAACCTAGAAGATCGACTTCGGTTCCTACACCTTTCCCTGGCTCTTGATCACTTGTAATGTTATTTTCCACCTGAAACAAGACGCACTCATTTAAAACGCTGCATCCGTTAAAAAACTGATAATTCTCGAGGGAACCTTGCTCATACCCAAAGGTATCGTCAGCCGCCCATGCCCAACCGATCTTGTCGACGTC
>ENA-OWPA01000796-OWPA01000796.1-bioreactor-metagenome-genome-assembly--contig:-NODE-796-length-32070-cov-4.178289_pt1 | contig 32070 bp, 28 predicted proteins | sample MGYA00238139_ERZ651803 | MGnify/ENA primary metagenome ERZ651803 (study PRJEB26909, sample SAMN07631231) | bioreactor metagenome | isolation source: Switchgrass digestor | place: USA: Dartmouth... | reverse complement strand
TCAAATCATACCGGGAGCCCTGTACTCAGCCTCGATCCGAGTCTCTTGAACGCCACCGGGAACCCCGCCCGTTCAAAAAACTCAGTTGGGGCAGCTGATCCGAGTTTTTGGAACTGCCGCGGCACTGGCTGGTGTTTACGAAACTTGGTTCGTCAGGGCGGCAGGCTGTGCTGAAGGACCACTGGGGCATCTTGTCCACCCCTGGGGACCTCAAATCATACCGGGAGCCCTGTACTCAGCCTCGATCCGAGTCTCTTGAACGCCACAGGGAACCCCGTTCGTTCAAAAAATTCGGTTGGGCCGGCTGACCCGAGTTTTTTGAACTGCCGCCGCACTGGCAGGTGTTCACGAAACTTGGTTCGTCGGGTCAGCAGGCGGGCTGAATGCGCACTGGGGCATCTTATCCCTCCCTGGGGGGGCCTCAAGCCATACCAAGAGCCCCAACTCAGCCTGGATCGGAGTTTCTTGAACGCCACCGGGAACCCCGTTCGTTCAAAAAACTCGGTTGGGCCGGCTGACCCGAGTTTCTTGAACTGCCGCTGCACCCGCAGGTGTTCAAACAACTTGGTTCACACCAGCCTTGGGCGAGTCCAAACTGTGCAAGGCTGCGGGGCCTGGGAAAGGGATGCGAGTCCGAACCGTGCTGGGGATTAAGGCGAGGACAACCGGCTCGGGGCAGGGGCCTGCGGCAGAGGCAGGGGCCTGCGGCAGAGGCAGAGGCCCAAGGCAGGGGCCTGTGGCAGGGTCAGAGGCCACGGCAGGGTCTGAGGGCCCGAGGCCAGGGCACACCGCCCCGGATTCTCCGTGCAGCCCTTTCCTCGGGGTACAGGAAGAGGGAACAGGTGTCACAGGTTCTGCGTCGAAATTTCGGGTACAGGACGGCATCGGGAAGGAGGGGGTCCTGTGTGTAGGTTCCGGTTCCCGCTGTTCCTGGTTCTGGTCTGTGCCCTCGCATTAGGCGGCTGTGCCCTGCCGGCCAGCGGTGTAATTCTGCCAAACCCGGGTCCCGTCTCCCAAGCGCCCGCCGAAGAGCCCGCTCCGGAGCCCGAGCCGGAACATGCCCGGATTCTGGCTGTGGGCGATCTGCTCATGCATGTCCCGCTGGTGGACGCGTCGGCGCTGCCTGATGGCGGCTGGGACTTCACACCCCTGTTTGAACCGGTCCGCCCATGGATTGAAGGGGCAGACCTGGCCCTGGCCAATCTGGAGACCACGCTGACAGGCCCGGCCTATCCCTGGTCTGGGTATCCCAGCTTCAACACGCCGCCGGAGTTCGCCCGGGACCTGAAGGCAATTGGCTTTGACGCAGTAACCAACGCCAACAACCATTCTCTGGATTACGACTGGTATGGCGTGGAGCAGACCATCGAGGCGCTGGATGAGTACGGCCTGCCCCACACCGGGACCGCCAGGTCCTGGGAAGAGCAGGAAGAGATCCTGGTGCTGGAGGTGACCCCCAACATCCACCTGGCGGTGCTGGCCTATACCTATGGCACCAACGGCGTGCCCCTGCCTGACCCGTGGAGCGTCAACCTGCTCGATCCGGAGCGGATCGCGGCGGACATCGCCCGGGCTCGCTCACTGGACGGGGTGGACCTGGTGGCGGTTGCCCTCCACTTTGGTGAGGAGTACGTCCGGGAGCCCAACGCCGAACAGGAGTCCTACGTGGACCTGGCCCTGGAGGCCGGTGCGGACATCATCCTGGGCAGCCATCCCCATGTAATCCAGCGGATCGAACTCCGGCTCGTGACGGACCAGTTCGGCCGAAGCCTGCCCCGGGCGGTGATCTTCAGCCTGGGCAACTTCATCAGCAACCAGGTCGGGGTGGCTCAGGAAGCGGGCCTCATGCTCCTGGTGGACGTGAAGAAGGAAGCCGGCGTCGCTTCAGTGGAGAAGGTCTCGTTCATTCCCACCTGGGTGGACCCGTACTATGGCGACGACGGCCGTGCTCGGTACCGTGTAGTGCCGGTGGAGCAGGCGATACATGCTTATGAGGCCGGCCTCGATCCCCTGCTCACCGAGGCGGACTATCTCCGCCTGAAGGCGGTCTGGGAGGATACCCTCGCCCACGCGGTAGGAAGCCCCGAGGTTACTGTAGCGCCCGTTCAGTAGTAGAAGACCCCTGCGCCTCGCAGGCCCAGGGGTCCCAGTCGCGCCGTTGGATGCATCTGGCCTGGTGGCCTCCCTGGCGCCCACCGGGCGGCAGGCGCACTCTTGTCGGCTGCACCGAACCGCCGCCGCTGCACTCCTCTGCTGCTGTACTTGTTTCCACATACATACTTCTGTCCGCCAGAGGTGGCGTTACACCTAAGCGTTCCCCGTGGGCAGACTATCCTCCGGCGGAAGAATGCGAGGTGGCTCTACGTTGAACCTGATGGACTCGGCTCTGAACTGGCACTGGTCGTACGCAACGCTCCACATCGACACGCCTGCCGGTCAGCTGCGGCTGACCCCCCTCGCCCCCGATCTGATCCGGATGCAGATCCAGGCGCCCGGTACGGCTTCAGTCATGCCCACCGGTGCGGTGGCCAAGAGCGATTGGGAGCCTGTGGAGGCGACGGTCCGGGAGCAGCAGGGCAAGCTGCGCCTGACCACCGAGCGGATTACCGTAGAGGTGGAACTCTCGCCGGTGCGCCTCTCCTGGTTTGAGGGGGACCGGCTTTTTGCGCGGGATGAGGCGATCGAGGTGGACCACGACCGGGTTGTCCTGCGGCGGAGCCTGCCCCCGGATGAGCACTATTACGGCTTCGGCGAGAAGGTGGGCGCCCTCGACAAGCGGGGCCGCAGGATGGAGATGTGGGCCACCGATGATCCGCTCCACACCCCCACCACCGACCCGCTCTATCAATCGATTCCGTTCTTCCTCGGCCTCCGCAAGGGCCGGGCCCACGGGTTCTTCCTGGACTTTGGCGGCCGCAGCTTCTTCGATATGGGCTCCCGGGACCCCGCTGCCCATGCCAGCATAACCGCCATGGGCCCTGTGATGGACGCCTACATATTTGCCGGTCCCAGCATCGCCGGTATTATCTCCCGGTATACCGAACTGACCGGCCGCATGCCCCTGCCGCCTCTCTGGAGCCTCGGCTTCCACCAGTGCCGGTGGAGCTACTTTCCGGACGAGCGGCTCCGGGAACTGGCCCGGAACTTCCGGCAGCGGCAGATTCCCTGCGACGCGCTCTGGCTGGATATCGACTACATGGACGGCTACCGGGTCTTTACTTGGGACAAGGAGCGGTTCCCGGATCCCAAGGGGCTGATCGAGGACCTGGGGCAGCAGGGCTTCAAGGTGGTCACGATCGTGGACCCCGGAGTGAAGGTGGATCCTGATTACCCCGTCTACCAGGAAGGGGTGCAGGCCCGCCACTTCATCCACAACCCGGACGGCTCCATTCACGAGGGGCAGGTCTGGCCAGGCACCACGGCCTACCCGGACTTCCTGAAGGTCCGCACCCGGGAATGGTGGGGCGACCTGCACAAGGAGGCCTACCTGGATAAGGGCGTGGCGGGCATCTGGAACGATATGAATGAGCCTGCCAGCTTCATCCACAACCCTGCCGGCGAGCGGACCCTGCCCCACGATGTGGTCCAGGGGGAGGAGGGCCGGGAGGTTCCCCATAAGGACGTGCACAACCTATATGGCTTCCAGATGTGCCAGGCCACGTACGAGGGGCTTCGGCGCCACCGTCCGGAAAAGCGGCCCTTTATCCTGACCCGCTCCGGCTACGCCGGGATCCAGCGCTACGCCGCCGTCTGGATGGGAGACAACCACTCCTGGTGGGAGCACATCCTCCTGCACCTGACCAGCTGCATGGGCATGGGCCTCTCGGGCGTTCCCTTTGTGGGTGCCGATGTGGGCGGTTTCAGCGCCGACGCCAACGGTGAACTGGTGGCCAGATGGATTCAGCTGGGCGCCTTCACGCCATTTTTCCGGATGCATTCGGCCATGGGCACACGGGATCAGGAGCCCTGGACCTTCGGCCCTGAGGTGGAGGAGATCTGCCGGCAGTACATCACGCTCCGCTACCGGCTGCTGCCCTTCTTCTACTCGCTCTTCGAAGAGGCGAGCCGCACGGGGCTGCCCATCCTCCGCCCGCTGGTGATGGAGTACCAGGAGGATTCCGAGACCTACACCATCAGCGACCAGGCGATGCTCGGCAGCCAGGTGATGATCGCCCCCGTCTACATGCCGGGGGTTGCCCACCGGATGGTCTACCTGCCCCAGGGCGCCTGGTACGACTTCTGGACCGGCGAGCGGCTGGAGGGCGGCCGGTACATCGTGGCGGATGCGCCGCTGGACCGGATGCCGGTCTACCTCAAGGCCGGCGCCGTTCTCCCCATGGGGCCCTCCATGGCCTATGTGGGCGAAAAGCCGGCGGACCTCCTGACGCTGCACGTCTACCCCGGCGAGGGCCGCTTCAACCTGTACGAGGACGACGGAGAGGGGTACGGCTACCGCTGCGGAGAGTACTGCCGCACCGCCCTCACCCTTTCCGGCACCCGGCTGACCGTTGGCGAGCCCCAGGGCGGCTGTGCGCCCGGGCACAAGCGGGTGGAAGTGATCTTCCACGGAGTGGCGGGCTCCGTCCTGGTGGACGGGAAGCCTGTGCCCGCTGAACCTGCCGAGGCAGACGGGCTCCGGGTCCTGGTGGACCGGGCCGGCGGCTTCACGGTGGAAGTCAAGCCTGCGTAAAGCGGCATGGGCCGCGGGGAGACTGGCCTAGCTTATCCCCTTCGGGCGTATACTCCCGAGGGGGTGTGGCCGGTGCTCCTCGTGGCCCTTGTTTCGTCTTTGGCTGGGCTGGGAGGGCTGCTGGGCGGCTGGATGACGACTACCTTCGCCGTGACCCGGGAGCGGCTGAGCCAGATGAGCGCAGCCGGCACAGGGGTGCTGCTGGGAGCCGCCCTGCTCACGATGCTGCCCAGCGCCCTGGATGCGGCGCCCCGGGGGGCGCAGTACGTGGCCGCCGGCTACCTGGCGCTCTTGCTGTTCCGCCGGATTGGAGGCCACCAGCACGGCGACTCCCGGGAGGCGGAGGCGGCCCGGGCCGCCTTTAGCGGGCTGCTGCTTCACAGCCTGCTGGATGGGGCGGCCCTGGGGGTGGCTGCCCGCACAGACCCCCGGCTGGGGCTGGTGGCCTTTGCAGCGGTTTTTCTGCACAAGGTGCCGGAGGGCTTCAGCATGGCGGCTGTGGTGCTGGCCGCCGGCGGGGCCCGCAGGCTGGCCTTGCTGGCCGCCGGGGCGGTAGGGGCCGCCACGGTGGTGGGCGCCCTGCTGACCGCCGGCGGGACGGGCGGCAGCCTGTCCCACGGTGCGCTGCTGGGGATAGCGGCGGGCAGCCTGCTCTATGTGGCCACCAGCGACATGGTGCCCACCGTGGAGGAGGGGGGCTGGAACACCCTGCTGATTCTTGCCGGGATGCTGTTCGTCTACCTGATCTCCGGCGGCGGCCACGCCCACTGATGGCGAAGCGGCCGTCTGGGATGCGGGAGCACTTTCTGCTCTGCGCGGGTGTGGGGCAGGATGCCAGCACTTGGAGGCGGCAAATTGCATGCCCGTAAGGAAGGGGCCCCCTCGCTAGGAGAGGGCCCTTTGCTCTGACTGGCTTTGGGGACCGATGCCGATTAGCCCCTGGGGGCTTTGGGAGGCAGCCACGACTGTGAGGCCGTGGTTCAGCACCAGATCTCTCACTTCTTCTGCGACAAGGCGGCGCTCCACCATGGAGAGGAGGGCGAAGGGCTCTTCCCAAATCAGCAGGTCCGGACGGGCAAGCAGTGCCGCCGCCAGGTCTGCCCGGGCCCGTTCGGCACAGGTAAGGTCCTCGACACGCTGGTCCATAAGACCCATCAGGCGGAAGCGCCGCGCCAGCTCCCGGGTGCGGATGGCGCATTCAGCAGCGGAGAGCCCGGCCACGTGTCCCTGCCAGCGGAACGAGTGCTTCAGGGCAAACTCCCACCAGAGGTCGTGGCACCGGCCGTCCACCCAGGCGATGCGGCGGTGGGGCAGCGCGGCCTGCCATACCTCCAGGGGCACTGGGTGACCCGTCTGCCGCCAGCTGGCCACCAGGTTGATCAGGGCAGGTTCCAGCTGATTTTGCGGTGCCGTGAGGACGTACAGTGCCCAGCCCTTCATGACTTACTACCTCCTCAAATAGCGTCTGGCGCCAGCAGCCAGTTCATCGATCCGGTCTGCCTGCAGACTGTAAAAGAGGTACCTGCCTTCTTGGTGATCTCGTCCCACCAGCCCAGCCTCCACCAGCATGCGGAGGTGGCGGGAGACGGTGGACTGGTTGACGCCCAGGCGCTGGGCCATCTCCTGGGCCGGCAGCGATTCGGTGGCGATAAGCCGGAGGAGCTTCAGCCTGGTGGGGTCTGCCAGGGCGGCGAAGCCGAGGACGAGGCTCTCCGGCGCCTCTTCCACCGCCTTGGGTTCCTCCTCCTGAGGGTTGTAGAAGAAGATCTGGGTCCGCCCCAGCCGGTAGAACATCAGGCGGCGGGGGCAGAAGGCGGAGGGAACGAAGAGGATCCGGTCCAGGTCCGCCAGCGGTACCTGCATTCCCTTTCCCCAGTGGAGCACGATGGCCTCGCCGTCGCCGGCCACGCTGACCCGGTCGGAGAAGCGGCAGATGAAGGCCAGGGGATCCATCTGGTTCAGCCGTTCCCGTTCCCGCTGGATGCTGGAGACCAGGAGGCCGGTCTGGGCGCCGATTTCAGGTGCGACAGCCTCCCAGTACTGGCGGAGGGCATGAGCCAGGTCCGGGTGTTCCCTTTCTATGTGGTTCAAAGCCTCAGGCACCGGCGTGTCCGGCGCCCCCTCTGGTTCCATGGCCAGGGCAAACAGATCTACGTGGTGGGAGAGTTCGCGCAGACTGTCCAAGAGCCCTTCCGGCAGCCTGGCCTGCACCCTGTTTACCCAGGGCGCCCGCTGTTCGAAACGCTCCGGATTGAGGAGCACCAGCAGGGAAAGGGCTGTATCCAGCAGCGGCGCGTAGGCGAAGGTGATCATCTGCCGGATGCGTGACTGGTCCACCAACCGTCATCACCTGCCGTTTTGGTTGCATCTCGATGCAATTATAGTCCATTTTGTGTGCGTGCATCAACAAGTGTCTTGCATTTTTTTCTCCATACATACGAGTCGCCGGCTGCCCCGGGAATCGTCCAGGGCAGCCGGCTCCGTTGGGGCGGGGCTAGGTTCAGTGGCTGCAGGGCCGGCGAGCCGCTGCCCGTTCTGCCATGCGCTGCCCCGGGCCGTGCCGGCCATGATGAGGGCCGCCGCAGCCAGGGCGGCACTGAGGGTGCAGAACTTCATGGGATACGGAAAGCCCCCCGTCCGGATGATCCACATGGTAGTGTGGCCATCCGGCGGGGGGAAGTGTGTGTTACTCCTGAGGAAGAATCTGCCAGAAGCGCCCGGAAGCGTCCTCCACGATGGGTGTACCCTCCGGCGAGGCGATCATCCTGACCGGCTGGTCCACCGGCGCCGGCAGCACCAGCGGCCGGATGGTTCCGTCGGTCAGATCGAAGGCGAAGAAGCCGGTCTGTGCCCAGTCCACCGGGCCCGTCTGGGTGATCCGGGCGATCCAGAGGTCGTCGCCCGCCAGGCCGACGGCCTGGGGAGCCATGGCATCCGGCCGGGTGACGTAGCTGCTGAGCAGCCGGTTCTGGTGGACCACCTGGCCCTCTGCCACCAGCCAGCTCTCCAGTTCCTCGGTCTGGCCGCGGTAGACCAGCAGCCAAATGCTCCCGTCCCCTGCAGGGGCGACAGCTACCACCACATCCTGGATGTCGGCGCCGGTGGCGATGGAGGCAGCCTTACCGGCGGCATCCACCTGCCAGAGTGTGTGGCTCTCTCCCACGCCCCAGAAGGTGCCCTGCTTGTCCACCATGCCCAAAAATAGGGGCTCCTGAACACCGGCTACGCTCTCCACCTGGCCCTGGGCGGTGGCCCGCTTCAGGCTGGCGCCGTCGGAGAACCAGAGGCGCCCCTGGTCGTCGCCGGTCAGCACGTGCCGCCGGGCGTGAGCGGGCTCCTGGAAGACCGGCGTCAGCTGGCCGCCCTGGAGACGGGCGATTACGTCGATGATCTCACCTGTGTCTGCGTCATCCATGGTGTAGGCCACCCAGCAGGCGCCGCCGGGGGCCGGCACGAGGATGACGGCCCGGGCGCTGTCGGGCAGCGTGTAGCTCTCGGTGCCGTCAGTTACCGTGTAAGGCGTAGTGCTGGGGTCAGCCACCTGCCAGGTGGGCTCGCCTTCAGCGGGGTAGCGGGCGGCCGCCTGAGGGGGAGCCTCCGAGGGCGCAACCTCTGCGGCAGTGCCGGGCAGGAGCCGCTGGATGATGGTCAGGGCCTCGGCCCGGGTGGCGGGCTCACCAAGGTGGAGGGCGCCATCCGGGTAGCCGGTGAGCAGACCCTTCTCCAGGGCCAGGGCCGCCCATGGCTGCAGCCAGGTCGGGTACGTGTCTGCATCGGCGGCGTTCAGAGGGATCTCGGCATCATACAGCACCGGCTCCAGTCCCAGGGCCCGGATCGCGGCCATGATGATCTCGCGCCGGGTGATCAGGCTGTCCGGGTTGAAGGACCCGCCATAGTCTGTGGGCTCCAGAAGGCCTGCGCGGACGGCCCCCTGGACGTAGCCCTGGTTGAAGGCCCAGTGGTCTTCTCGCTGAAAGCCGGTGGTAAGGCCCGGCGCCTGGGGCTGCCGCATGGCGGCAGAGAGTAGTTTGAAGAACTCCGCCCGGGTGATGTTGCTGTCGGGGCGGAAGGTGCCGTCGGGATAGCCTGCCGCGTAGCCTGCGGCAGCTGCGGCCTCCACCGACGCCCTGGCCCAGTGGTCAGTCATGTCGGAGAAGGAGGGGGCTGCTGCTGCCGGGGCGGCTGCGGCCAAGAGCGCGGCTGCAGTCAGGAGTGCGAAGCGCTTCTGCATCGTGAAATACCCCCACAGTCTCGTTAGCGAACCTACACATAGACGTATCAGGGGCCGGTTTGGTTTGCGCCGGGGGGCCGCCAAATGCAGGGAGCCGGCTCAGGCCGGCTCCCACTGCAGGGTTCTTGCCCGCTGGAATCGCTGGGCGACGGCCGGCCAGTTGACCACGTTCCACCAGGCGTCTATGTAGTCCCGGCGCCGGTCCTGGTACTTCAGGTAGTAGGCGTGCTCCCAGACGTCCAGCGGCAGCAGGGGGACCACATCCCACTGGGAAAGGTTCTGGTGCTTTTCCGCCTGGAGGATCTCCAGCCGGCGGGGCCGGGGCGACCAGACCAGGATGGCCCAGCCGCCGCCTTCCACCTTCTCGGCAGCGGCGGAAAAGTGCTGGCGGAAGGCCTCCAGGCTGCCGAAATCACGCTGAATCTGCTGGGCCAGTTCGCCGGTGGGATCGCCGCCTCCATCGGGCCCCATGATGGTCCAAAAGAGGGTGTGCAGGTAGTGGCCTGCGCCGTTGAAGGCAGCCTCTCGCTCCCAGTGCTTCAGAAGGTCGAAGTTGCCCGTCCGGCGGGCTTCGGCCATCATCTCTTCTGCCTTGTTGAGGCCGTCTACATAGGCCTTGTGGTGCCTGTCGTGGTGCAGGCGCATGGTCTGTTCATCGATGTAGGGCTCCAGCGCGTTGTAGGGGTACGGCAGGGGCGGCAGGCGGTGCTGCCCGATGGGAACCGACTGCTGTCCGTCCATGGGCTCATCCTCCTCTTCCGTGATGCCGATCTGCCGGAGAAAGCCGGTGAGCTCCGCCGCCATCTGCCGGCCCCGGTCGGCCAGGGCCGACAGGGCCTCGGGGTGGAGCCAGCCCGTCTCGGCAGCGATGCGGTGGCGCTCGGCCTGCCGCTCCAGGTCTTTCAGGGCCGTCTCCCACGTGAGCAGTTCGATGCCCCAGGTGTGGGCCGTGGGCGCCTGCCGGAGCAGCCGGCTGACCACGCTGCGGGCGTGGCGGCACCACTCTGCCAGCTGTGTGCAGACCGTTGTATGCGGGTCACGACTGTTTGCGTCAGCCACCTCTCATCCTCCTCCCGCATCACAGGCTATCCCTATGCGGAGAAGGCCTGCCCACTGAAGCAGGAACCGCCGCCCCCCAGCGGGGAGCGGCGGCCGATTGGGCCCGGCGCTATTCTGCTGGCTTTGCGTACCGGAACTCGACGGTGGACCGGAACGCGGGGAGCAGGATCTGTTCACTGCGGGCTACCGTGACCTTGATGCCGTACCGGCCCAAGGTTTCGATGACGCCGCCCCGCATCTTCAGGGCCGTCTCCAGCACTGCCGGATCGCCCACGGCGACGATTTCGAAGGGGGAGGCGGTGAGGGTTTGGTAGATCATGATCCGCTGGCCGACGTTGCGGATCCCCGACAGGGAGGTTAACCGCTGTCCGTTGATGGCAATGCCCTCGGCTCCGGCTGCGTTCAGTTCGTTGACGATGAGCCAGAGATCTTCATCCTGGACGCTGGTTTTATCCCGCATGGCTGGGGCCTCTTCCACGGTGACGATTATACCGGGACCCAGCGTGTCCACCGTGCCGGCGAGAAGCTCCAGGCGTGTGGTGTTTGCCGCTTCGGAGATGTCCTGCTGGGCGGCTGCCTTGCGGAGCGCGTCCAGCTCCTTGGCCAGCCGGTCACGCTCTTCCAGCGCCGCGTCCAGGCTCTCCTGTGTAATGCGCAGTTCCGCTGCCAGATCTTCGCTGCGCATGCGCGTAGGATCCAGCGGCACCTGCCGCTGGACGCGAAATTGTGTGGTAATGAGTAATCCGAAGACCATCATGGCGATTCCCAAGGCCCACTGTGTCCGCTGCACGTCTCTCTCCATCTTTCCTCTCGATGCTATGAGCCTGATTCGACTTTTTGGGCGGGAGTCCTGCGCACTGGTCAAACCAGTTTTCCGTCGATTGCGTTGAGATCCATTCCAAATTGTATTGATTCTAAATGACAAGGTTGCTATGATATACCTGCTGGCTGGATTAGGGTTCCGGCGCCCCAGGAAATGGGCGCGGCCCGCTGGCAGTAGAGAGATTTATCGAAGGAGGCAGCATCACGTGCTGGCACGGGTAGGTCAACTTGCACCTGAGTTTACGGTGGACGCGTATCATGATGGGGAGTTCAAGACCATTTCGCTGAAGGACCTGCGGGGCAAGTGGGTCGTGCTGTTCTTCTATCCTGGCGACTACACCTTCGTCTGCCCGACTGAGCTGACGACCCTCGCCGCCCGTTACAGCGAGCTGGCGAATCTGAACACCGAGGTGCTTTCCTTCAGCACTGACAGCAAGTTCGTCCATATGAGCTGGGTGCGGGATGAGCTGAGCAAGATGGTGGAGACCATCCCCTATCCCATGTGCACCGACAAGAGCGGCACCGTTGGCACCGCTTACGGCGTCTTTGACGAGGAGAGCGGCACCGACGTGCGCGGTTGGTTCCTGATCGATCCCGACGGCGTGCTGCAGTCCATGGAGATCCTGAACCCCGCCGTGGGCCGGAACATCGACGAGATTATCCGTCAGGTCAAGGCGTACCAGTATGTCCGGGAGCACAACCAGGAGGTGCTGCCCTGCGGCTGGCAGCCTGGCGAGTCCACCCTGCAGCCTGGCGAGAAGCTGACCGGCCAGGTCTGGAAGGAGTGGCGGCCCAAGGCGGGCTAATCTGCTGGCGACGGACGGTCCCTCTGACATGCGGCTTTCCCCCTGGCCGGTTTCGGCCAGGGGGCTTCTTTTAGTCGGCCAGGTCGCGGGTCTGCAGGCTGTAGGCCCACAGATCCTGCGGCGGAGCGGTGCGCCCCGGGGGGCCGAAGCGGGAGGCCCAGATGAGCCACTGAGCCGCGTAGGGGTGGATCTGATTGGGGCTCCAGGTAATCACCCAGTCTTTGGCCCCCAGTTCGTACACGCCGGGGGTATCGGTGGGACGTCCCCAGCTGTAGGGCAGCCGGCGCTCCATCCCCTTCCCTTTATCAGCCATAGTAGGGCACCCCCGAAGTCGGCCCTGCCACCAGCCAGGGCATGCCGTGGAAGAAGGGACTTTCGGGCACGGGGCTGACCATCATGCGGGCAGCCGCCTCCTCGGCTGCGTGGACCGCTTGATCGGTGGGAACGCCGGAACCGGCCAGGTAGCCAGCCAGTGCTGCCTTCATCAGCGTCTGGGGATCGATGAAGCCGCTGTGGCACCCGCTCAGGTACCGGCGGGTCAGGTGGGTGGCTACGGCCAGCGCCTGCTCTTCCATGGGCAACTCGCCTCCTCTGCCACATCTTATGCGTGTGACATAAGATGGCGTGAGGTGAGGGAGATGATGATGCCCTGGTCCTTTTCTCCCTGCGGCTCGCTGATTCTGCCCATGCCTCGCCGGCGGCACGTGGGGTTGAAGATGAACCCCGGGGGCGCCTTCCCTGTGCCCGGGGCGATTCCCTGGCAGGACATGCCGCCCGCGGTGCAGGAGTCGGTTAAGCGGCTTATGGAGGGGCCGCCCAAGCCCAGTGTGACGCCGCAGGTGATGAACGAAGCGCAGATCAGCATGATCGCACCGGACTTGCCATATAAGGGAGATGTTTAGCGTTGGGCCCGGCAGGCGCCGGGCCTATGCTGCTTATCTGCAGATGCTGGCGAGAGGAAGTCTTGCTGATACGTAGAAGTGTCTGACATCGATCTCCTTGGAAGAGGTGGCAGCGGTGGATCTGCGGTTTACGCCCCGGGCGGCGCAGGAGATTTTTCGGATCATGGGGGAGTGGGGCGGCAGCCTGGCGCTCAGGATCCAGATTCGGCAGGGACCGGCTGGAGTCCGCTGGGAGATGCGGCTGGAGCCGGCGAGCGATGAGGTTGTCTGGTGCGACGGCGTGCCGGTGCTGGCCGACGCCGCCACCCGGCGCAGGCTGGAGGGGCTGGTGATCGACTGGACCCAGACCCCCGAAGGCCCGGGGTTTGGCGTCTTCAGCAGCAACTACAGCACAGACGACCATTCCCTGTCCGCAAAGCAGCGGCCCGGCACCCTATAGCCCGTCCACCGGAATTCCCCGCTGGGCCATATCCTCTCGGAGTTTGAGGAGTGCTAAGTCTTTCTGCTTGCACTCCAGCATCACGTCCAGGTCGATGTGGCCGACCCGGCGTGCGAAGGCCTCAAAATCCGCCGGGTCGATGTAGTCTGCGTGGTAGCGGGAGCGCCTGCCGTCTTTGGGGGAAGAGAAGTGGACCTTGGGCCGCACGGGGCCCCAGGTCCTGAGAGCTTTCTCCAGCCAGGGCCACCAGTCGTCCTCCCGCAGCACCCGGTGGTGGTGGATATCCATCACCAGAGGCCGGCCCACCGATTCGGCCACAGCCAGGGCTTCTTCCGTGTCCCAGGTGACATCGTCGTTCTCGATCCAGAGGCGGTTGGCTGCGGACGGGGGAAGATCCTTGAAGTGGAGGGCGAAGCGGTGGGCGGCGGCCTTCTTGTCGCCGTAGGCCCCGCCCACGTGGAGGACCATGCCCGAGTCTGGGCCGACCTGGAGCAGGTCCAGCATCCGGGCGTGGTAGGTGAGGTCTTCAATGGCTTTGGCGACGACCGCCGGCTCCCGGGCATTCAGCACCGTGTACTGCCCGGGATGGGAGGTGATCCGGGCGCCGCTTTCCCTGGCGATGGCGGCGCACTGGGCGAATTCCCCGGCCAGGTCTGCTTCCCAGTCCCACTCCCTGGCCACCGGATGGGTGGCGAGGGGGACCAGTTCGGAGGTGATCCGGTAGAGGCGGCCCCCGTGGCGGGCGTTCCACTCCAGGATGGCCGCGAGGGTCTTCAGGTTGCTCCGCCCCACCTGGTAGAGGTGGGCACGGCGCTCGCGGGGCTCCATGGTGTAGAGGCGCTTGGCAGTGAGGCCCCGGAAGCGGGGGCCTTTTCTGTCTGCCTGCAGGCTCAGGTTGATGCACGCGTAGCCCAGCCGAATCAGCGCTGTTCCCTCCCCGGGGAGTGCTTCTCGGCTTAATCTGCCCAATCCGGCCGGTGTGTGACGGGGGATAACCGGGCCTGCCGCAGGTGTGGGAGGCAGGCATAAGACACCCGGGCGTTCCGTAAACCAAGGGGCAAAAGTGATAACCCCCGAGTGTTCGATACACTCAGGGGTTTTCGTCTTCTGGACCTCGTTTTCTATTCGTCGCCCGCAGCGGCCAGGTACTCCAGAACCAGGTGGCCCCGCACCGTAGGGTCCAGCAGGTCTGCATACCGGTCATCCAGATCCACGATGGCCAGGGCCCGTGCAATCTCCCTGGCCCGGTTGCCTACGGTGGCAGGGGAGACGGTAAACCGCTTGGCCACCTCAGACTGGGTCATATCGTCGTGGTGAATCCAGTGATGCCACACATAGGCCACGGCGGCGGCCCAGGTTTCGGGCTTTACCACCCGGGGCGAGAGGGCAGCGGCGGCATCCCACCAGAGCCGCAGGGCTGCCATCGCATCGGTGAAGGGCATACGGATTTCGGACGTATAGCGAAGCACTTCATCGTAGACCGCAACCCAGCCGTCGGGCGCGTCCTCCGGAGGCGCCACCACCCCCAGCGAGGCCGGCCGGTCGGACTCTTCCGGGATGGTCACCTGCAGCCCCTGTTCTCTGGCCAGAAGCACGACGGAGATGAGGTCCCGCACCAGGGGCCAGCGCTCCCGGAACAGGTCATCCCATGTGGCGTCCGGGAAGGCCTGGCGCAGACGGGTCAGCTCCCGGTCCAGGAGGGGGCGCACCGTTCCCAGCATCTCGATGGCGCCTTCCACCAGGTCGAAGCCTGGGCGGTAGATTTCGCCTGTGGGCAGAAGGCGGCCGACGATCACCGAGTCCAGCTGGGGCTGGTGCTCCAGGCCCAGGTCTGCCTGGAGGAGCTCGCCTGTGAAGGCGTCCTTCAAGAGCACCATGGGGCCCTGCACCCGCTCCACCAGGTAGAAGCCGGGCCGCGAATGCTCCCACGTCTTCAGAAGCTCCACTTCAGCCGGATCCTTCCGGCTCTCCTTGAATGCGGAGATGCAGGTCATGCCGGTTTCCCAGTCCTGGTAGGAGAAGGCAAACCAGTCCAGGAAGGCGAACTGAAGGGACTCGGACAGGTCTTCGTCGAGCATGATGTTGCTCAGGACCACGCCGAAGAACTGGGCCTGGGCGCGAATCAGGTCTTCGCCTTCGATTTCGCTGCAGTAATCCGCCAGTTCATTCATCAATTCGTGGTAGGTTCGTTCGTAGCGGACCTTCGCCAGGGAGATGACCTGCTCCCGGGGCATGCAGCAGTTCTTGTATTTCTTCCCGCTGCCGCATGGACAGGGGTCGTTGCGTCTGGTCATGAAGCAGCTCCTTTGCAGCAGACAGAATGCGATTTACACTCAAAGCGAACAGTACCATACTGCCGGGGCAGGTGCAACTGCCCCGTTTTATATTCGTTTTTTTGGCGTGCCTGATGGAAGGCTGACATGCCCGATGGGGCGGTCTGCATATCTCTTCCTTGCGATCCCTTCAAGCCGTGTATGCCTGGAGAGGAAGGAGAGAGGCAGATTGCCGCTGGACAAGCACGCCGCCGCCCTTCTGCAGCAGCTGGCTGCCCAGGGCGGCCCTGCCCTGAATGAGCTGGATCCTCCCGCCGCCCGTGCGGCCAGCAGCCAGCTGCGGGCTCTGAACGGCGAACCGGAGCCGGTGGCCAGCATCGTGAACCGGAGCATTCCCGGCCCAGCAGGGGATATCCCCGTGCGGATCTACACGCCCAAGGGGAGCGGACCTTTTCCGATTCTGATGTACTTTCACGGCGGCGGCTGGGTGATTGGAAGCCCGGATACGGTGGAGACCACCTGCACCATGCTGGCCAACCGGGCTGGCGCTGTGGTGGTTTCGGTGGACTACCGGCTGGCGCCGGAGCACAAGTTCCCGGCGGCGGTGGAGGATTGCTACGCAGCCACCCTGTGGGCGGCCCAGAACGCCCGGGAGATCAACGGTGATGCAGCTCGCCTTGCCGTCTCCGGCGACAGCGCGGGCGGCAATCTATCCGCCGTGGTCTCGCTGCTCGCCCGGGATCAGGGGGGGCCGAAGCTGGCCTTCCAGGTGCTGGTCTATCCGGTCACCGACTTCAACCTCGAAACAGAGTCCTACCGGCAGAACGGCGAGCACTACTTCCTGACCACCGCCATGATGAAGTGGTTCTGGAACCACTACATTCGCACCGAGGCAGACGGGCAGGACTGGAGGGCCTCGCCCCTTCGGGCTGAGGACCTGAGCAACCTGCCGCCGGCCTTTGTGGTGACGGCCGAGTTTGATCCCCTGCGGGATGAGGGCGAGGCCTACGCCCACAGGCTGCTCAGCAGCGGCAACACCGTTACCCTGAAGCGCTACGCCGGCCAGATTCACGGCTTCTTCACCATGCCTGGGGCGATGCCCGCCGGGAGGCAGGCGATCGAGGATGCCGCCGCACTGCTCAGGCAGGCTTTTGCCCGGCGATAGCCGGTGGGTGAGACTCTTTTGGAGAGCGGAGGGGAGCGCAGGGTGCCGGTGCGGCGTGAGTTCGATGCCGTGGTGATCGGCGCGGGGTTTTCGGGGCTATATATGCTCCACCGCCTGCGGGAAATGGGGCTGGCTGTCCGGGTCTACGAGGCCGCTGACGGCGTAGGCGGCACGTGGTACTGGAACCGCTATCCCGGAGCCCGCTGCGACTCAGAAAGCCACTATTATTGCTTCTCGTTCAGCAAGGAACTCCTGCAGGAGTGGACCTGGACGGAACGGTACCCGGCCCAGCCGGAAGTGCTGAAGTACCTCAACTTTGTTGCCGACAAGTTGGACCTGCGCCGGGACATCCAGTTCCGGACAAGGGTGACCCAGGCGATATTCGACGAGGCGGCGCAGCGGTGGCAGATCGCCACGGACAGGGGCGATCAGGCAACTGCTCAGTACCTGATCACAGGCGTGGGCTGTCTTTCCGCACCCAACCTACCTTCCTTTAAGGGACTGGATCGTTTTCAGGGCGAGTGGTATCACACCGGTCGATGGCCTCACGAGACGGTGGATTTCACCGGCAAGCGGGTCGGCCTGATCGGCACGGGCGCCACCGGCATCCAGGTGGTGCCCGAGGTGGCTCCGGCGGCAGAGCACCTTTACGTGTTTCAGCGCTCGCCCAACTTTGCCATTCCGGGGCGGAACCGGCCGCTCAGCCTGGCGGAGATGGAGCAGATTCGCGCCTGCTACGATGAGATCTGGGCGAAGGCTCGCTACTCCTTCGGTGGCTATCCCATGGACTTTGCGCCGCACGGGGCCATGGAACTGTCGCCCGAGGAGAGGCAGCGGGCTTTTGAAGCGGCCTGGGCAAAGGGAGGGTTCTATTTCCTTTTCAATGCCGCGAACGACCTGCTGGTGAACAAGGCTTCCAACGATGCCGCCGCAGAGTTCATCCGGAATCACATCCGGAAAGCGGTGCGGGATCCAAAGGTGGCAGAACTGCTCTGCCCGTACGATCATCCCTTCGCCACCAAGCGGCCTCCTCTGGAACACGGCTATTTCGAAGCGTTCAACCGGGAGAACGTCACCCTGGTGGACGTGCGAAATGCGCCCATCGAGGAGATTACGCCCACCGGCATCAAGACCCGGGACGCCGAGTACGAGTTGGATGTGATCATTTTTGCTACTGGGTTTGACGCGATAACCGGGTCACTGCTCAAGATCGACATCAGGGGCCGGGGCGGCGTTACCTTGCAGCAGAAGTGGGCCGAAGGTCCCCGGACCTACCTGGGCATCACCACCGCTGGTTTCCCGAACCTGTTTATGATTACTGGACCCCAGAGCCCCTCGGTGCTGACCAACATGCCCATGGCCATCGAGCAGCACGTGGAGTGGATCGCCGCCTGTATTCAGGAGCTCCGGAGCCGGGGTGCCGTGTCCATCGAAGCCACGCCGGAAGCCGAGCAGCGGTGGGTGTACCACGCCAACGAAGTAGCCTCCAGGACGCTCTACCCGCAGGCCGACTCCTGGTATGTGGGGGCCAATATTCCGGGTAAGCCCCGCATGGTGATGCCCTGCACCGGCGGCCTGGGACCATACCGCAAGATCTGCGACGAGGTGGCCGCTAAGGGTTATGAAGGCTTCGCTGTCGTGCAGGGCGCTGCGGATTAGGTAGAAGTGAGGCAGGACCGGGCACGTCCGGTCCTGCGGCCTCTGGGCTGCCCTGGGCTGGACAGATGTCGCAGTGCCGGTGCATCCGAAGCCATACTTAAAGACCTTGCGCGCTCCAGGACGGGGCTCAGGTGTCAAACAGTTTAAGTGATGCCCCGGGAAGACTGGAAAAACAGCCGCGATTGGCCTGACTTAAAGACAGTGACAGCGTGCGAGAAGGTGTCGCTGTCATTGTCTTTAAGTCATCGGGCCGACTTAAACCAGTTGACACTGCCGCGGGCGCAGACCCTGTCACATGCTTTAAGTTAACTTCACAGCGGCCCCCTGGGCGCCGGTGAGCCCCGCTCACTGAAACGATTTGACTCCTCAGCCCACCCCAGGAGTGTCAACTTTATCGAGTCTTCACAAACCCGGGTGCGGGAATCCATTTGCAGCCTTCTGCGGCTGTTAGATTATCTGGGCTGGGCTTTCGGCAGCAGCGCCGAATCGGGATGCTATCGCCCAGACGGCCAGCATTTCGGCGCACAGGAGACTGAGGACCGGGCTGGGGCCCCGGCTGCAGTGGACGCCTGGGCTTCACCGGAGGCTTGGGCTGCACGGGAAGCCGGGGCAGCAGAGGGACACATGGCTGCACAAGGGCCACAAAACGGCAGCAGGGTTACAGAGCCTGAACTCTGTAACCCTGCTGCCGTTCGGTTTCGAGATGGCGCGCCCGGAGGGACTCGAACCCCCGACCTGCGGTTTAGGAAACCGTCGCTCTATCCTGCTGAGCTACGGGCGCCTGTCACCTTGCCTATCATACGGGGTTTTGCCCCAAGTGTCAACAGGCGAATCCCGGCAGGGCCTGCAGCGGGTGGGAAGGCCAAGGTCAGCGGCAAGTCCACCGCCCCGCCCGAATAGGCATATATTGGGACCCAGAGCCTATGCGGGGGTGAGGCGGATGCCGGAAGAGGTGTGGCGTCCCACGGCAGAGTGGGTGGAGAAAGCCCGAATTACCCAGTTTGTGCGGCGCTGCGGCATGCCTGACCTGGCGGCGGTGCAGGCCAGGGCCGAGCGGGACCCGGCCTGGTTCTGGAACGAGGTCGTGGAAGACCTGGGGATTGAGTGGTACCGGCCGCCGCAGCAGGTGCTGGACGTGAGCCAGGGCGTTGCCTGGGCCCGGTGGTTCCGGGGCGCCTTGATGAACCTGGCCCACGACGCGGTAGACAAGCATGTCGGTACGCCCCGGCAGCACAAGGCGGCGGTCATTTACGAGGGGGAAGAGGGGCAGGTCCGGGTCTGGACCTACCGGGATTTGTGGGCAGAGTCCAACCGGCTGGCCCACGCGCTGCAGAGCCTGGGGGTGACCCGGGGCGACCGGGTAGGTATCTTTCTGCCCATGCTGCCCGAAACCGCAGCGGCCATCCTCGCCGTGGCCAAGGTGGGGGCCATCTTCGTGCCGATTTTCTCAGGCTTTGCGCCCCAGGCGGTGGCCTCCCGGCTGGCGGACGCCAAAGCCAAGCTGCTGATTACGGCAGACGGCTTCTACCGGCGGGGCAGCCCTGTCCCCATGAAGCAGACGGCAGACAAGGCCCTGGAACTGGCGCCCTCTGTGGAGAAGGTACTGGTGGTGCGGCGGCTGGGCGCCGAGGTCCCCTGGACTCCGGGGCGGGACTATTGGTACCACGACGCAGTGGCGGCCCGGCCCCGGCGGTTCCCCACGGAGCCGCTGGACCCGGAGGAGCCGGTGATGATCATCTACACCTCCGGCACCACCGGACGGCCCAAGGGAGCGGTCCACGTGCACGGCGGCTTTCCCATCAAGACCGCCCAGGACATGGCCCACTGCTTTGACCTCACAGAGAAAGACCTGATGTTCTGGTTCACCGACATCGGCTGGATGATGGGCCCCTGGCTCATCATCGGCACGCTGATCAACGGCGCCACCATGTTCCTTTACGACGGCGCACCCGACTATCCGGCGCCCGACCGGATCTGGGCCATGGTGGAGCGGCACGGCATCAGCCACCTGGGGCTTTCGCCCACCGTGATCAGGGCGCTGGCCCCTGCCGGTGAGGCCTGGCCGGCTGGCCGGGATCTTTCCAGCCTGCGGGTTCTGGGCAGCACCGGCGAGCCCTGGAACCCCGAACCCTACCGCTGGTACTTCCAGCATGTGGGGGGCGGGCGCTGTCCTATCATCAACTATTCCGGCGGCACGGAGATCTCCGGCGGCATTCTGGGCTGCGTGCCTATCCGGCCGATTCGGGTCTGTTCCTTCAATGCAGTATGCCCGGGCATGGGGGCGGTTCTGCTGGACAGCAGCGGCCAGCCGGTGGCCACCGGCGAGGTGGGAGAACTCTGCTTGAAGACGCCCTGGCCAGGGATGACCCGGGGATTTTGGCAGGATCCGGGGCGTTATCTGGAGAACTACTGGCAGCGATGGGAGGGCATATGGGTTCACGGCGACTGGGCCTCACAGGATGAGGACGGCTTCTGGTACATACACGGCCGCTCCGACGATACCATCAAGGTGGCTGGCAAGCGAATAGGGCCCGCGGAGTACGAGTCCGCGCTGGTGGGCCATCCGGCTGTGGCCGAGGCCGCAGCAGTGGGCGTGCCCCATCCGGTGAAAGGTGAGGCGGTGGTCTGCTTTGCCGTCCTCCGGGAGGGGGCAGTACCTGGGCCCGAACTGGCAGCAGAGCTGAAGGAGCGGGCGGCCCAGGAGCTGGGCCGGGCCCTGGCGCCCCTGGCGGTGGAGTTCGTCAGCGACCTTCCCCGAACCCGCAGCGGCAAGGTGATGCGCCGGCTGATTCGGGCCGCCTTCCTGGGGCTCGAGCCAGGGGATCTTTCCGCCCTCGAGAATCCGCAATCGCTTCCGCAATTTGGAGAGATAGGTAGAAGATCATCCCAGTAATTGCGATAAGAACCGATCAACTGCTTGACACATCAACAAGTTGAAGTCTAGAATGGTTCTAGACTCCTGGAGATGATCCGGAGAACTTCTGCCGAAGGAGGAATCCCGCATGAAGATGGAAGTCGTCCAGGCCGAGCTGAACAAGTGGGGCGAGGCAATCATTACTACCAGCGGCGGCAAGACCTTCGAGCTGCACACTGGCGACACCAAGTTTGACTTCGAGAACCGGGTCATTCGCCTGGTCGCACCCGCGGCCCATTTCGTGATTGACGGCGACTCTGTGGAGTACATCCAGATGCACTTCAGCCACGCCGAGTAATCGGTCCGGAACTGCAATCAGGCCCGGCCATCCACTGGCCGGGCTTTTTGCTGCCTGCGAACGCTCGGCAGCGTGCTGGCGCCGCCACCGTTTAAGGAAAATAGAACGCCCGGCACCCCCTGGTGTCCGGGCACTCTTTTTTTCAGGGGAACAGGCTCGCTGTGCAGCGCAGGTTGACGCCGACTGAACACTGCGGTATGATGTCTACAGATGCGTAGACGAAATGGAGAAATGTCTAGTGAACATCCAGCAAGGTATCTGGAATGCATCGGTGGAGCAGCTGAAGGCAGGGTATGTGGAGGACGAAACCAGCTACATCTGCCTCTGCTGCGGCCAGCGGTTCGAGAAGGGCATCATCTACCCCGTGGAAGGGCGCCTTTACGAGGCCCTGCGGTATGTGCGGCACCATATCGAAACGGAGCACCAGTCCGCCTTTCACTTTCTGATTCAGCAGGAGAAGCAGATCAGCGGCCTCTCCACCATCCAGCGGCGGCTGCTGGAGCTCTCCTACCAGGGGCTCAGCGATGTGCAGATCCAGAAGGAACTGGGGCTTGGCAGCCTGTCAACCGTCCGCAATCACCGCTTTCAGCTCCGGGAGAAGGAGCGGCAGGCGCGGGTCTTCCTGGCGATTATGGAACTGCTGCGGGAGAAGACCGAGCAGGCGGCGGCGCCTGTCCGTGAGCCCGGCCGGCCCCGCCGCCAGGCGGCTGACCAGGCTGAGAGCCAGCGGGAGCAGGTGATCGCCAAGTTCTTCCCCTACGGGCCAGATGGGCCCCTGACCACCCTGTCTATGAAGGCCGGCAACCGGCAGATTGTGCTGGAAGTGGTGGCCCAGCGGTTTGAGCCGGGCCGCGGGTATACGGAAAAAGAGGTCAATCAGATCCTGGAGAATGTCCATCCAGACTTTTCGGCACTCCGCAGGTATCTGGTGGACTCCGGCCTCTTGCGCCGGCTGCCCGATGGCAGCCGCTACTGGCGCCCGAAGGAGACAGCGGCGGAAGGAGAGGAGACGAAACAGATGGACCGCCGGGAGATGAAGCGGCTGGCGAAGGAGACACCGGTTGAGGCAGGGGTTTTTCAGATCAAGAACCTCCGCAACGGGAAGATCTTCGTCGAGGCGACCCGCAACCTGAAGACCATCAACGGTCAGCGGTTCCAGCTCGAGATGGGCTCTCACCGGAACCGGGCGCTTCAGCGGGACTGGCAGGAGTACGGCCCGGAGGCCTTCGCGTTCGAAGTGCTGGAGGTCCTGAAGCCGAAGGAAGAGGAGGGCCCCGCCTTCGATGTGGCCGACGCCCTGGAGAAGCTCAAGGAAAAGTGGCTGGGGCAGCTCCAGCCCTACGGCGATCGGGGCTACAACGTGAAGAAAGAGGAGGCCTAGCGCCTCCGAGGAAGCGCCTGCCTACCGGGAGAAGCCCGGCGGGCAGGTGTTTCTATGTGGGGTGTCCCTCTTGCCACCGGAGAGAATCGGCAGTAAGGTGATAACGAAAGCCGCAGCCGGCCCCTGGCCCGGCTGCGCAATCCATTATCAGGGAGATGGCTGAGCCTGTAGAGCCAGATGAAAGCGGAGGAGATAGCTCTTGGAACTGTCGCCCGTCGTCACCTTTCTTTTATCGATCCTTGCCGGACTCATAGGCTCCATGCTCGGCTTGGGTGGCGGAATCATCATCGTCCCAACGCTGACCCTGGGCATGGGGCTCGACATCCACTACGCGGTGGCGGCCAGCGCCGTCTCCATCATCGCCACATCCACTGGAGCGGCGGTGGCCTACCTGCACGACCGCATCACCAATACCCGGGTGGCGATGCTGCTGGAGGTGGGCACCACTCTGGGGGCGCTTTCGGGGGCGTACGCTGCCACGGCTCTCAACTCGCAGTGGCTGTATCTCCTGTTTGGCCTGCTGATGGTCTACTCGGCCTGGAACATGTACCGGGCCCGAAAGCAGGAGCTGCCTGAGGGGGTCGAGCCGGACTGGCTGGCCCGACGGCTCCGGCTGAACGGCGTCTACTATGACCAGGCGCTGGACAAGACCATCGCCTACCAGGTGACCAACACCCTGCCGGGCCTGTTCATCATGTACCTCTCCGGGGGCCTGGCTGGATTGCTGGGCGTGGGGGGCGGCATCTTCAAGGTGCTCGCAATGGACCAGGTGATGCGGATGCCCATAAAGGTTTCCACCGCCACGTCCAACTTCATGATCGGGGTGACGGCTGCCGCTAGCTCTGCCGTCTATTTCGCCCAGGGGATGGTCCAGCCGCTGGTGGCAGGGCCGGTGGCCCTGGGGGTGTTGCTGGGCGCAACGGTTGGCACCCGGCTGATGGTACGGCTGAAGGGGTCGCAGCTCCGCACGCTGTTCATTCCGATATTCCTCATCGTGGCCGTGCAGATGCTGGTGAAGGGGGTGCAGTTCTAGTGGAGCACCCTACCGAGGGCAAGCACTTCGCCAGCGAGCAGCCCCGGGTGGAGGTCTACCTGGCCTACCTGCTCCGGGCGGGCTCTGCCCTGGCGGCCTTGCTCATCGCCTCGGGCCTGGCCGTGTTGAGCATCAGCGGCGCCCCGGCAGGTGCGGCCCTGGTGACGGCGGGGTTGATTACGCTGGTGCTGACGCCGGTGGCCCGGGTTGTTGTGGCCATGATCGTCTTTTTGCAGGAACGGGATTATACCTTTGCCGTAATCTGCGCCGTCGTGCTGATGGCTGTAATTCTCGGGGTTCTGCTGGGCCGGGCTCATTAGATAACCGTCCATGCAGGGAGGCTTCTTAATCACTCATGGGGCAGTACATCATTCTCGCAATTACCGCAGCACTCACCGGATGGCTATTCGATACCCTAAATGTCCCCGTGGGATGGATGCTGGGGCCGATGGTTGCCGGCGCCGTGGTCTCTTCCCTCATGAAGCGATCGGAACCGCTGCCGCAGCCCGTGATGCGGACCGGCCAGGCTTTGATTGGCCTGGGCATCGGGGTTGACTTTACACTGGCTACCCTGAAGCAGGTGGCTCTGCTCGGCGTGCCGCTGGTGACCGCCGTGGTGATCACTGGTGCTCTCAGTATCCTGAATGGCTACCTGCTCTGCCGCTGGGCCGGCGTGGACCCGGCCACCGGGTTTGTGGGCACCTTGCCCGGGGCCGCCTCCGCCATGGTGGTGATGGCGGAGGAGCTGGGAGCCGACCCGGTGGGGGTCACGATTCTCACCTACGTCCGCATGGTCTTAGTGGTTTTGCTCTCGCCCCTGGCGGTATCCATATTCTTCCCCGGAGGCGGGACGGGGGCTGGCGGAGCAGCCGCGGCCGCTGCAGCTTCTGCCGTGCCTGCGGCCCCCTGGGCACTGGATGTCGCGGTTTTGCTGGCGTGCGGCATCCTGGGACCGGTTGCAGGAAAGCGGCTTCATCTGCCCTCTTCCAGCTTTCTGGGCGCTGCGCTGGCGATTATGCTGGTGAGCTGGATGGTGCCTTACCAGTTTGCAGTGCCCCAGCCGCTGTTCAACCTGGGAATGCTAATGGTGGGCCTTTCTGTGGGCATGCGGTTCCACCTTGCCTCTGTGGTCAGGCTGGGCAAGGCGGTGCTGCTTGAGGTCTTCTTGGTGGTGGGACTGATCGCCCTCTGCCTGGGGGTGGGCTATTTCATCCACCTGGTGACGGGGATCGATCCCATGACCGCAGCCCTGGGTTCAGCACCGGGCGGGATGGACATGATGACGGCCACCGCAGCCGAAATGGGCGGCGACGCCGGCGTGGTGCTGGCCATGCAGATGACGCGCTGGCTCATGGTGCTGCTGCTTGGCCCCTGGGTGGCCACCCGGCTGGGGCGGCGCCAGGCGGCCGCTGCTGATGACTAACCAGATGCGTAAGTCAGCCCTCCTGCGGGGGAGACTACCGCTGGAGGAGGGATACGGCATGAAAATGGAGTTGGTCCAGGCCGAGCTGCACAAGCACGGCGAGGCCATTATCACCACCAGCGGCGGCCAGACCTTTGAACTGCACACCGGGGATGTCCAGTTTGACCTGGAGAACCGGGTGATCCGGTTTCGGAGTTCGGGAGCCGACTTTATCATCGATGGGGACTCTGTCGAGATACTGCAGCAGCACTTCAGCCACCTTGACAATGACTAGCCTTTCGCTTTCACGAAAAGCCCGGCGGTGCCGGGCTTTTTCCGTTGGGCAGTAGGACCGCTTACCGGCAGGCCCGGGTCGCTGGACCCCCAGTTGGGGACTTCCGGGGGGAGCCCCGAGCTGCTTGACAGCCGTTCAAGAATGTCTGTGCACAGGGCAGACCGGGCCTGACTGGTCCCCGACTCGCAGGCCGCAGCTGGACTAAGGCGCTGTGCTCCGTCCTCTGCTGGCACGCCCAAGGCCAGGGGAACCAGGTGGCGCAGATGAGGGGGGACTGCTTCCAGCTGCACTATTCGGGCCAGAGCCCCGTCAGGTACCTTCACTGGGGAGTGATACCCGCGAGAGTTGGCTGGGTTTTTCGCAATACTTGGCTCCTGCATCCCTCGACCGGTCATTTCTTTCAGGGGACTGTCGCCTCGACCTGAAAAAATGACCGATCGGCACGCAATTCGGGCCTGTGCGGATACCCCCCGAGGGTAGTTTTGGGGCAAAAAGACTCAAACAGACTCCCCCAGGCGTGCCTGGTGAGGGATCCTGCAGGGCCGAGGTGGTGCCCCGGAGGGGGCTGGTCCGAGGAGCAGAGGCCCACGCACGGAGATGCCCACGGTTTATCCAGATACCCTACCAGATTCGACAGGAAAAGAACCGTTCTTTACGAAACGTATTTCCAGTCAAACCGTCTATATGGTGAACTGTCTACTAAGGGGTGTCATAGACATTGAAGCGGATTGCGGCAGCAGCTGCTGCACTGATGATAGTGAGCTTGCCAGGCTATAGTCTGGCCGCCACGCTCCGGCCCCTGGAGCCGGACGGCCTGAACCTGCGGGCGGGCCCCAGCACCTCCAACCAGATTCTGGGCGCCCTGGCGGCCTGGGAGTCTGCTGCTGTGCTGGGACAAGAAGGAGACTGGATACGGGTGCGTACTGCTGGCGGACTGGAGGCGTGGGTGTCCGCCCAGTACAGCCAAGTGTCTTATGAAGATGAAGAAGCGTGGGCGGTGGTCAACACCGATGTGCTGAATGTACGCCGGGTACCGTCCCTGAGCGGTGAACTGGTGACCCAGTTGACCCAGGGAACCCGGGTGCAGCTGATGGAGGCTGTGCCCGACTGGTGGAAGATCCGCCTGACCGATGGGACCCAGGGGTGGGTAGCGGCCCAGTACATGCTGCGGGACGCCAGCCAGGGGAAGGCGCCGGCTGCGCAGCCGGCTCCCGTGCCCAGCGAGTCGCAGCCGGTTCCGACGCCGACTGAACCACAGATGGGCACGGCGCCAGCTGGGCAGCAGCCCGCGCAGGAACGGGAGCCGGTGCACCCCATCGAGCCCTTCGACCGTCCCTGGACCCCGCCGGCGCAGACCGAACCTGAAGTGACCCAGCCCGGTTCCGGGCCGACGGAGCCCGGATCGGAAGTGACCGAGCCTGAGACGCCGCCCTCGCCGGAACCGGCGTGGGAAGCGCCCACGGTGCCCTCTGTGCCCACCACCCCCAGTGTTGTCCTGACGGTGCCCGTGCTGCCCCCCAAGGCGCCCGAGGCGGCTCTGCCCCTGGGGTCTAAGGAGGTAGTGGTCACGGCAACGGGCAGCGTCCACTCTGGCCGGGACTCCGGGCTCTACCGCCAGGTGGATACGGTGCAGCCCGGCGAGCGCCTGACCTACTTGGGCAGTGCCGAGGGGTGGATCAAGGTTTCGACCCCCCGGGGCAAGCAGGGGTGGATTCTCGGCTCCGCCGTGCAGATCCGCGAGGGCGACTTTGTAATGGAACTGGACGAGGACCACTGGGCCATAGGCCACGCGGCAGAGCCTGCCACGGCTGCCTCTGTGCAGCAGGAGGAGTACCTCCGGGTAAACGCTTGGGACGGGCTCCGCCTCCGGCAAGGGGCCGGCCTTGATTCCCCTGTGCTGGATCTGCTGCCTGACGGGACGCTCCTCAAGGTGCTGAACCGGCAGGGCGCCTGGGTCCAGGTCACCACCAACAGCGGCCTCACCGGCTGGGTTCACAGCGATTACACGATTCCCGCGCCGGCAGGCGGTGCCGTTCCCCAGGTCACCATGAGCGACAGCCTCCGGGCCAGCCTGGATGCGGTGAGCACAGGGGTGCTGCGGCTTGAGGTCGTGTCGGAGGTCTGTGACCTGGGCAGCCCGGCCACCGAAGGCAGCACCGTGACCATTCCCTGTGCCACCGGTCAGGCGGGCACCGTACTCCTGCCGGTGAAGGCGGCCGGCGCCACCTCACTCTCGATGACCCCGGCGGGCATTGTTGTAACCCTGGACCGGCCTTCTGGCGTTCAGGTGGTCTCCCAGTCGGACAACCGGCTGGTGCTGGAACTGCGTCCTGTACTGGACAGCGTAGAGGTGCGCAGTGAGGCAGACCGCACCGTCTATACTCTGTCGCTAAGGGGCACCACCACGCCCAGCGCAGTGGCCAAGTCCGGCAAGGTGACCGTCACCATTCCGGGCGCCATGGAGGGCGATCTGGACCTGCCCGCAGGAGTGTGGGTGGAAAAGGCAGCCAGCGGCCTTGCACTGGTGATTCCCACCACCCTGACCCATACACTGAAGCAGACGGCAGAAGGATATGAACTCCACCTCTACCAGCCCGGGCTCCAGGGCAAGACAATCCTGCTGGACCCTGGCCACGGCGGCGTGGATCCCGGCGCTGTTAACCGGTCCATTGGCGTAGAGGAGAAGGCTGTCAACTTGGCGGTGGCCCAGCGGGTGGGCGAACTGCTGACGGCCAAGGGCGCCAACGTGCTGATCACCCGCAACTCGGACCGGCTGCCGGCCCCTGAGGCAGTGCTGGAGGCAGAAACCGAACTTGACACCACCCATGCGGACCTGGAGTACCGCACCCGGCTGGCCAACGAACTGGGGGTGGATGCCTTCGTCTCCATCCACCACAACGCCGGGTCGTGGAACGCCAAGGGGACGGAGACCTACTATACCGACTACACCCTGAATGGCCTGCAGAGCCAGAACCTGGCCAAGCTGGTGCAGCAGCGCCTGGTGGCCGCCACGGGGCTTCTGAACAGGGGCGCTAAGAACTACGACTTCTACGTGACTCGCAACACAGACGCCCCGGCTGTGCTGATTGAACTGAACTTCCTTTCCAACCCTGAAGAAGGCCAGCTGGCCATGGATCCTGCCTTCCAGCAAAAGGAGGCGGAGGCCATCGTAAAGGCCTTGGAGGACTTCTACAGCGGGGCGGCGAAGTAGCTTAGCCCAGGGACCGGGCGTAGGAAGCGGCCCGGTCCCTGGTGCTGTCTGCACCGAACGACTGGCGGAAATTCAGACACCGTTTTCCGTGAAACTCTTGCGCCTTGGTGCACTGCAAGCTACATTCATAACGACGGTGTATTTTGGAATCTACGTATGGAAGGAGCTCGTATTGTCATGCGCCTATCTGCCCGCGCTAGAGCCATGTCCCCCTCTCCCACTATGGCCATCGATGCCAAGAGCAAGCAGATGATTGCCGAAGGCATCGACGTGGTCAACTTCTCAGTGGGTGAGCCTGACTTCGAAACGCCCCAGAATGTGAAGCGGGCAGGTATCGCCGCCATTGAGCAGGGCTTTACCCGGTACACTGCGGCCGCCGGCACGCTGGAGCTGCGCAAGGCCATCTGTGCGAAGCTGCAGCGCGACAACGGCCTGGAGTACCGGCCAGAGCAGATCGTCGTGTCCAACGGCGGCAAGCAGTCCCTCTACAATGCGTTCCAGGTTCTGCTGGATCCCGGCGATGAGGTGATCATCCAGGCCCCGTACTGGGTCAGCTATCCGGAGATGGTGAAGCTGGCCGGCGGCGTGCCGGTCATTGTGGAGACCGACGAGTCCACCGGCTTCCGCATGACTGCGGAGATGATCCGGGAGAAGCTGACGCCCCGGACTCGGGTCATCAATCTGAACAGCCCCAGCAACCCCACGGGCGCCGTCTACTCCCGCAGGGAGCTGGAGGAGATCGCCGCTCTGGCTGTGGAGAAGGATCTCGTCATCGTCTCGGACGAGATGTACGAGAAGCTGGTCTACGACGGGGCGGAGCACATCTCCATCGCCAGCTTTGGCCCTGAAGTGAAGGAGCGGACCATCACCGTAAACGGCCTGTCCAAGGCGTACGCCATGACCGGCTGGCGCATGGGCTACGCCGCCTCGGAGACCGTCTACGCCAAGGCGATGGCTGGTTTGCAGTCCCAGTCCACCTCGGGCCCCTGCTCCATTTCGCAGAAGGCTGCGGTGGAGGCCCTGCAGGGTCCCCAGGAGACGGTGGAAGCGATGCGCCAGGAGTTCCAGCGGCGGCGTGACTACATGCTGGAGCGGCTCAACAAGCTGCCTGGCTTCAGCGTAAAGGTGGTCCCCCAGGGCGCCTTCTATCTCTTTCCCAACGTCTCCGGCACCTATGGGATGAACATCCGGGGCCGGCAGATCAACTCGGCCGACGACCTGGCCGCGGTGCTGCTGGAGGAGGGCCGGGTGGCGCTGGTCCCTGGCCCGGGCTTCGGCGCCAGGGATTACGTCCGGTTCTCGTATGCCACCTCCATGGAGCGAATTGAGGAGGGAATCAACCGGATCGAGGCGCTTCTGCGTGAAGCGCAGTAATGTCAACTCCTTGCTTAAGGGGTATAATGATGCCGTAGTGGCGCACAAACCCGGTGGGTGCAGACCCATCGGGTTTCTTGCCAGGGGGCGCCATGGCAGCTGGGATGCGGGAGGAGATCGCCCATGCAGTTCGACGGGAAACGTGTAGTGGTGGTAGGAGTTGGCGTCTCCAACATGTCGCTGATTCGCTACCTCCGGCGGAAAGGGGCCCTGGTCACCGCCTGCGACCGGAAGAGCGAGGCGGAGCTGGGCGAGCGGGCGGCAGAACTGCGCCGGCTGGGGGTGTCGCTCTGCACGGGTCCGGGCTATTTGGCGCCGCTGGCCCAGCACGACCTCATTTTCCTGACGCCGGGCATTCCCAAGCATCTGCCGGAAATCACGGCGGCCCGGGAGCGGGGCGCCGTCATCGCCGGGGAGATCGGGCTGGTGCTGGAAGCCTGCCGGGACCAGGCGATCGGCATTACCGGCAGCGCCGGCAAGACGACTACCACCACTCTGGTGGCTGAGATCCTGAAGGCCGCCGGGCAGAACGTCTACGTGGGAGGCAACATCGGCACGCCGCTGGTGGAGCAGGCGGAGTCGATGCCGCCGGATGCCAAGGTGGTGTTGGAACTCTCCAGCTTCCAGCTGCAGCTGTCCGGAGAGCGGAGCCCCCACATCAGCATCATCACCAACATCACGCCCAACCACCTGGACGTACATGCCTCCATGGAGGAGTATGTCGAGGCGAAGAAGAACATCTTCCGCTATCAAAAGCCCGGGGATACGGTGATCTTGAACTATGACGACCCGATGGTGCGGAGCTTTGCCGCTGAGGCTCCGGCCAGGGTGGTCTATTTCAGCCGCTCGACGGATCCCGGCACCGATACCTGCGCACTGATTCGGGATGATGAGCTGGTCTGGCGCTACCGGGGCCAGGAGTTCCCCACCCTGAAGGTGGCAGAACTCAAGATGCTGGGGCTGCACAACCAGGAGAACGCCCTGGCGGCCATGGCTGCTGTTTATCTGGCCGGCGCCGGCATGCACGCCGTTCGCTCTGTGCTGACCACCTTTACCGGGGTGGAGCACCGGATCGAGCCGGTGCGGGAGATTGGCGGCGTCTGGTGGTACAACGACTCGAAGGCCACCTCGCCGGCGGAGGCGGTGGCGGCCCTGCACACCCTGCCGGCGCCCATCGTGCTGATTGCCGGCGGCTCCGATAAGGGGATTCCCTTCGATCCCATGGCGCCGCTGGTGGTGGAGAAGGTAAAGGCGCTGATCCTGACCGGACCCACCGCTCCCCGCATCGAGGAAGCGGTGCGGCGCTTTGGATACGCCAACCCGGTATACCATGCGGCTGACATGGCAGAGGCGGTGCGGCTGGCCCACCGTGAAGCGGCCCCCGGCGACCGCGTGCTGCTTTCGCCCGCCTGTGCGAGCTTTTACGCGTACCGCAACTACGAGGAGCGGGGGCGCCACTTCAAAGCGCTGGTGCAGGCCTTGTAGGGGAAGGATGAACCCCCGGACCGCAGGGCGGCCCGGGGGTTTGCTGTTCGGTTGACAGGGTATGCGAACATCTGTACGATATAGGTGGGATATGTGCCTGGGCAACTACTGCATGGCCCTGCCCCACATCATGAGGGGCTGTATGGCGGTCATCAGCTGCTGGTAATGCTGCCAGATCATCTCCATGACCCCGGCCATGGCTCGTACGGCGCTGCTGCGGCGGGCGGTCTGGTTGCGGGAGAGTTCCTGCCAGTCGGTCATGAGTCCTTGGGCGGCGGGCTGCAGAGCGGCCAGCTGATCCTGGAGGAGGCCCATCAGCTCGGGGGTCATCTCGCCCTGCATCAGGCGGCGGAGGGTGCCGGTGGCGGTCATGGTGGCCTGTACGTAGGCGCCGAAGGCCTCAGAGAAGGTGCGCATGGCCGGCAGGTTCTGGACGGTTTCGTCGGTGAGGGCATCGGTCACCAGCGACATCATCGTGGACATCAGCGGGCAGGCGGCTTCCAGGTGCCGCAGGGCTGGCGCCCACATTTGCGGCATCGGCATCTTGCCGCCCATGCCGGGGGGCATCTTGCCGGTCATGCCAGGGGTCTGCCAGCCCATGCCGGGGGGCATCTTGGCGCCCGTGCCGGGG
>ENA-OWPA01000795-OWPA01000795.1-bioreactor-metagenome-genome-assembly--contig:-NODE-795-length-32070-cov-42.919764_pt1 | contig 32070 bp, 30 predicted proteins | sample MGYA00238139_ERZ651803 | MGnify/ENA primary metagenome ERZ651803 (study PRJEB26909, sample SAMN07631231) | bioreactor metagenome | isolation source: Switchgrass digestor | place: USA: Dartmouth... | reverse complement strand
AATAACAAAAACGACAACAAGAACGATAACAATAATGACAACTTATAGGCATAAGTTAAAGAACCCTTATAAGGGTTCTTTAACTTTTATCTTTCAAATTCTTTTATTTTCATATAATCAACACTAAAAAATTCACCTTCTCTTAATGTAAAATTATCTGAACTATAAGGCTCTCCATCTATTGATATATATACATTTTCTACCCTATAAAAACTACCTAATGTATTTACTATACTCTTTAGTATTTCAATTTCCTTTTCTATATCCATATTAGCAATCAGTTCATTGGAAAAATCTATTCTGACAATTTCTTTTTCCTTATCAAGTTTAATTGAATTAATGTCTGTATCTTCTGTTATTGCAGGCAATAGCTCATCATATTGGGAGTTTTTCATGTTATATTCCAGTATGTCTTTTATGTCTTCATTGGTTTTGAATTCAACTTCCTTATTAACATAGGCTAAACTCTTGCCATTAAGGGTAGGATAATAAAACTTAATGTTCATTTTAATGGGACCTTCCTCAATCTTTTCTAAAAGAGTTTTTATTTCAAATCCGCTTTCAATATATACAGTACCTACATAACCTACTCCCTTTGCATAATAATCCATCTGTTTTTTTCCTTCCCCTAATTGAGTTGTAACTTCAAGGGCTTTAAAATTTCCATAAGGAGTATCTATATCCACACTATCTCCTGTAATGGTCCTAGTATGCCCATAGTAAGTTACCCATGAGTTTCCAACTTTCAGAGGCTCTTTCAGCAATATATCACTTATCCTATTATCTACATCGAGCATATTTTCAATATGATAGAACTCATTTTCGCGATATATTTCCCTTAATTCACCATTCTCATATTCCAATACCCTTAATATTGAAACGTCCTCATAGTTGGTTTTAAGCTGAATTCTATTGTCTTTCAAAAATTCAACAAATATGCTTTGCTCTGAAAATTCATTGTTAACACCTATATATTGCATTAATAGGTTTTCTTTGAAGGGATAATAGTCCTCAATTGTTAAAGCCTCTACCATAGGTTGATTTTCATTAGTATCCTGTTTACATCCCGTAATGACAATTAATAAGGCAATAAACAGTACTGCTAATTTCTTCATAGACTTCACCTTAAAAACCTTTCTGTATTTATTTATATACTACTTATATTGCTAAAAAAATTAAAAAATATGTTACAAAATCTCAACATCAGGCTTAAATTTATATATAACGTCCTTTCTTTCCACAATAATAACAGCTTTCTTTGAAAGGTTCTCATCTTCTCTAATACTTAACAAAAGTTCTCTATTTGGATTTATGGCAATAGGATTTCCTACCATTCTAAGCATAGACAAGTCTCCTGTGGTATCCCCATAGGCATAACTTAAATCTAAATCCACATTATATTTTTCTAGGAACTCATACAACGTCTTATATTTATTTTCAGAATCCCACATTTTTTTGATTTCACCTGTAAAGTTATTATTTTCATCTACAAGATAAGTAGTCCCTCTGTACTCAGTAGCTCCATACTTTTCAGCCATCTTTGATACAAGAAAATCAGGACTTCCAGATATGAAAAAAACCTTATGACCATTTTTCTGATGCCATTTTATCCTCTCTCTTGAGTATTTATATACCATATCTCCATTTAAATTAATTACCTGTGAGGCTATGAATTCGATGTAGGACTTGTTTACTCCTCTTAATTCCTCTATATATACATCCCCCAAGGCATCCAAATAATCATCAAATTCCCCATATCTCTTGTCCCATTCCTCATACACAGGTTTAATTTTGCTATACCACACTGAAGGGTCTACTATTTCATATTTAATTAGCTTCTTGAAATGTTCTATCATCAGCGAATTTCTAAAGATTGTACCATCAATGTCGAAAAAAGCTGCTATATTCCTCACTTTATCACCTATTTCTTTTTATTTTAATATGTACCCAAATTTATAAAAGATGAAATACTATTTTCTCTATTATATTGTCTAGACTTTGCAAATATTTATATATGTCTAGTATAATGATATCAGAATGTTTATTATTTTTTTCTTTAGGGGGTCTTATATGCATATTGGCTGCTTAATATTATTTTTAATATCTATATTATTATTTGTAATATTTACATTCGTAGGCTCAATTATAACTGTAAGCATTCTAATTCCATTTATACCTATAATCATAATTGCATTTATACTTTTTATCATATATAAGAAGTGTTAACAGTATAAAAACCTCTTAGACTAATCTAAGAGGTTTAATCATTATGTTCTAGTTTCAAACTTTGTATTGCATTTAGGACATGTAATACGTATTTTCCCTTTTCCCTTTGGAACTCTCAGCGTCTGTCTACACTGGGGGCACTTCAAAAACTTATGGGTTTTCATATCATTCAAATGATTTTTCTTATTGCTCATTTTATTCCTTAATGTATTATACCAATTTAAAAAAGCTGCATTTTCCCTTGCTCTCTTTGCTGTATCCCTGGAAAGAACTCTATATACAGCATATATTAATATTGCTAATGCAATAGTATTTAACAGTTCAAAATCTGTAAGCATTCCAATAATTGATATCACAATGCTTAATAACAAAAGGGCTTTATAAAGATGGTCTATTCCATAGCGTCCCATCATAAATTTTCTTAACCATTCCATACAATTACCCCTGTTCAAATATACTAAAAGCTTGCAGCTACTAACTGCAAGCTTTTCTATGGTGCTCCTTCAGGGACTCGAACCCTGGGCACCCTGATTAAGAGTCAGGTGCTCTACCAACTGAGCTAAAGGAGCTTGTTCAATCAACATTATTAATTATACAATGTTTGATTGAATTTGTCCATAGTTTTTTTTATTTTTTTTAATTAATTATAATTTTCATCAAGAAAAAATAAAGCTATAGTTCCTGGACCTGAGTGAGCGCCTATTGCACAGCCTATATCGTTTATCACAAATTCCTTGACTCCATATTTTTCTTCAATCATACCTTTAAGCTTAAGAGCGTTATCATAGTCATCTCCGTGGCTTATACCAATTATCTGACTGCTAAAGTCCACTTCTTTGGCTCTTTCATCCATTAATTCAAGCATCCTCTTAAGAACCTTCCCTTTTCCTCTAACCTTTTCTAAAGATCTAAGCTTTCCTTCCTCTGTAACATCCAATATAGGTTTAATATTTAATAACCCACCCATGAGGGCTTGGGTTCTGGTAACTCTTCCTCCCCTAAATAAGTACTCTAAATTATCTACTGTAAATATATGGTCCATGTGATCTATGTAAAAGTCAAGCATTTTAAGTATCTCTTCCTTACTTTTGCCTTCCTTTGCCATTTTAGCTGCTTCATATACTATAAGCCCAAACCCCAAAGATGCACTTTTAGAATCAACTATGGTTAAATCTAGATCAGGGTATTTTTCTAGTAATGAATCCTTTACTAATACAGATGACTGGTATGTGGCAGATAGGCCTGATGAAAAGGCAATGTAAATCGCACTTTCCCCATTTTTAGCTATTTTCTCAAACTCTTCCTCAAATACATTTGGAGGTATTTGAGCGGTTCTATAATGCTTGCCTGATTTCATATTCTCATACAAAGTTTTTGCTTTAATAGTCACATTATCTAAATATTCCTCATCATTGTCAATAACAATAATGGGAAAAACATATATATCATATTCCTTTATTATATCATCAGGTAAGTCACATCCACTATCGGTAAGTATCCTCAAAGTCAACAAAATCCCTCCTAATTTCTATATTTTTCTATTTATACTATATATAATACCATTACATAAAAATAATTAAAACCTAATTTTAAAAATATCTGCATATATTAACTAATTAATAAATAGATTATAATACATAGCTTTTGAGGGGTGGTTTTGTTGAAATTTTTTTTCATAGGGAAGAAGGCTCTCTATTGGGTAATTGGTATAATCATAGTAATTATTGCTCTAATTATATTACTTACTTTTATATAATATTATAAAATAAGCAGAATCTATTATAGATACTGCTTATTTTATATATCTATATCTATATCTAGCTTGTGATATCTTCCTATCAATTCATCCAGCTCTTCACTAAACTTCAATATTTTTCCCTTATCCTCTTCTTCAACCATCATCTTATTTAATATTGCTCTTTTTGCTTCAATCTCTTTCATTAATTCTTCCTTCAACTTATTTATGTTCATCTTTTCATTCCTTTCGTGTAGTCACATGAAACCGTATTATTCTAACAATTATTATTTGAAAAATTTCTATTACAGATACAAGGACAATTATATAATATTATAACAATTTTTCATTAGAAAATTTATTACAATATTATTAAATTTTAAGGGAAAACTTGTCCTTTTTCTAACAAAATATTAATATATAATTGATTATAAAAATGCAAGGAGGGGATATAAAATGTCGAGAGTTTTAAACCGCTTTTTAAATTATGTTAAAATAGAAACAACTTCTGATGAAACTTCAAGCACTGTTCCAAGTACCATAACTCAACTGGAATTTGCCAGGTACCTAGCTAATGAGCTTAAAGGGCTTGGACTTAAGGATGTAACAGTTGATGAAAATGGATATGTGATAGCTACACTCCCTTCAAATATGAAAGAGAATGTACCTACGGTTGGATTTATTGCTCATATGGATACCAGTCCAGATATGTCAGGAAAGAATGTAAATCCTAAAATAGTTGAGAATTACGATGGAAATGACATAGTTTTAAATAAAGAAAAGAATATAATATTATCAGTTTCAGAATTCCCAGATTTAAAAAATTACATAGGTGAGACAATAATAACTACAGATGGAACAACATTATTAGGAGCAGATAACAAAGCAGGTATTGCTGAAATAATAACTGCAGTTCAACACTTAATAGACAATCCTGATATTCCGCACGGAACTGTAAAAATAGCCTTTACACCAGATGAAGAAATAGGCAGAGGCGCTGATCATTTTGATGTTGAAAAGTTTAGTGCTGATTTTGCATATACTGTAGACGGAGGACCAATGGGTGATTTAAACTATGAAAACTTCAATGCAGCATCTGCAAAGATAACTATCCAAGGTTCAAATATCCACCCTGGTTCTGCCAAGAATCTTATGATTAATTCAATGCAAATTGCTATGGAACTACATAGCATGCTTCCTGTAAATGAAAGGCCAGAATATACTGAAATGTACGAAGGCTTTTTCCACTTGACAGAATTTAATGGAACTGTAGAAAAAACTGAAATATCATACATAATAAGGGATCATGATATGGAAAAGTTTAATAGTAAAAAAGAACTCTTAGAAAAAATAGTTGAGTTTCTAAACTATAAATATGGAAATATAATCACTTTGGACCTTAAAGACTCATATTACAATATGAAGGAAAAGATAAAAGAGAGAATGGAAATCATAGAAATTGCCAAAAAAGCAATGGAAGAAGCAGGAGTTGTTCCTCAAATAAATCCTATAAGGGGAGGAACTGATGGTGCAAGACTTTCTTATATGGGACTATATTGTCCTAATATTTTTACAGGAGGACATAATTTCCACGGCAAATATGAATATATTCCTTTGATAGGAATGGAGAAGGCTGTAGAAGTAATACTAAAAATAATAGAACTGAATGCAAAAGGAGCCCTTAAATAGGGTTCTTTTTTATGTTTTTGATTATATAAATTATTATTGGGTATAAAATTTCTGCATCACCTTTGTTAACAATTAATTTCATTGATTTGCTCCCTCATATATAAGGCAGATTATACAATAATCTGCCTTATATATTTGCATCTAAATATTAGTGCTGCCTGGTAGGTGTAATCTATATATTGCTTAATTCCCCATTTCTCAAGTATTTCCTCAGTTCCAATCCAAACTTCAGTCCCAATAGGTATATATTCAAATAATTCCTCAACATCTTCATTTATCATTCTTATACAACCAGCAGAAATGTACTTCCCAATGGAAAACGGATCGGAGTTGCCATGTATTCCATATCCTCTATACCTATCCGTTGATAATCCTAACCATCTTCTACCCAACGGGTTATTTGGAGCCCCACCTCTTACTGGCTTATACTTTCCTCCCATGCCACCCCAATAAGGGTCTACAATTTTATTTATTATAGTAAATTTATAATCTGGTGTTGGTGATGAATGTTTTCCTAGAGCCACCGGATATTTTTTATATATTTCTCCATTTTTATACACTGTCAATATCTTCTTCGTTTTGTTGATAACTATTATCCACTCTTTTTCTTTAAACTCCTCTGGAACTATATCATAGACTTTTTTATTTTGCTCAGTTAATGCCTTCATTGTCATATTGCCTACAATTCCATCTACCACAAGATTGTTTTCAGCTTGAAATCTCAATACTTGATTCCTATCTTCAAGTATAGTTCCATTATATCCCTTTGCAATTATTTCCTTTACTATATTAGCAATATCAGGTATTTTTTCATCAGCTGTTATATGTTCTTCAGGTATTTCCACAGGCATCTCTTCCATATTTTCCTCTAGCATTTTATCCATCATTACTTCAACTTTTTCTGTTACTTCTAATACTGGAATTTCCTCATCCCGTGCTATTTCATCAGAAAATACCCCTCCAGAAAATAATATTATTAGTGCTATTGAAATAGCTGCTATCTTTTTTATAAATGCCATCAAAAGTCCCCCCCTTTTATATACTATTCAGGAGGGTAGAAAAATTTATTACAATTTGGTTAAAATGAAAATTCAACTCTATTCAAAATTAATATTTTTTATTAGCCTGTCATAGGCAATATAGGAATTTTTAAATATATTTCTCGCATTTTTCAAATACTCTTCAGGATTATTTAAGGAAGGACTAAAATGTGTCAGTATAAGCTGTTTTGCATCGCCATTACAAGCTAAATAAGCTGCTTCTGAAAAGGTCATATGTTTATTCTTAACTGCCTTTTCATAGTCCTTTTCATCACCATAGGTTCCTTCACATATAAACACATCACTGCCTTGTATAAATGGCATAATAGCATCTACAGGTCTTGTATCTGTAATATAGCTAATCTTAATTCCTCTTCTCTCCCCTTCCAGCACCATACCTGGATGGTATAACTTCCCTTCATATATCACAGATTTACCATTCTGCAAAGTTTTCCATAAAACCTTTGGCACCTTATATGAGTATGCCTTATAGACACTGAATTTAGGATTTCTTGGTACATATATACTATATCCTATACAGGGCACTGAATGGTCCAGCTCAATAGTTGAAATTCTTAAATCAAAATACCCACTATCTAATATATCCTCTCTAAACTCTACTCCTTCTTTATTAAAATCCACAAAAAAATCCCTTTGCCCTGCTTCAATAACATGAAGTTCATAAGGAATACCTTGAATAGGAACAGTAAGACCTCTAACAATGTCTTCTATTCCCTTTGGTCCTATTATTGTAATAGGGCTTTTCCTTTCGCTGTTTCCAATGGTGGAAAGAAGCCCTGGAAGGCCTAGCACATGATCACCATGCCCATGAGTTATAAGAATTATATCTATGGATTTAAATCCCCATTTGAGCATTCTCATTGAAACTTGAGTACCTTCTCCACAATCTATTAATATCTTTCTTCCTTTGTAACTGATTAGTAAAGATGACAAAAACCTTTCAGGCATTGGCATATTGCCTCCAGTACCTAGGAAAGCTATATCAATCATATAAATCTCCTCTTTTATCAAATTTATGGTTCTAATCTGCAGCATCTTTCAACTTTATTATATCTCAACCAGTCTAATTTAATAGATTCATATTCTATCACCAATTAGACAAGTCCTTAATATTATGTTATTAAAAGGAGGTGAGACGAGCTATGGCAATGGAAAACAACATTTCAACAATGCTTATACCTGACAATATTATACCTGATTCAAAAAAGAGCGATGACAAAAAAAACAGTGTTCAAAGCCATGTCCATGAGTTTTTAGGAAGCACAAGGATTGCTGGCCCAAGCAATAGAGAACACAACCACCGCTTTGCAGGAGTTACAAGTGGAGCTATTCCTTTACCAGGGGACAACCATAAGCATGTAATATTTGCAAATACAGACTTTACCATTGACCATCTCCATGAAATAGCAATTGAGACAGGCCCTGCTATTGATGTTGGTGGTGACAAGCATGTTCACATGGCAGTAGGAACTACAACCGTAGATGCTGGACATTTCCATGAAATAATAGTTGCAACACTTATTGAAGATCCAACAGATTAATATATTAAAAACATGCTTATCATAAGCATTATGAAATAATAGGGAGATTAGCCTTATAAACCTAATCTCCTTATATACATAATGTTTATTTTCAAAGATATCTCATAAATATAGTAGCAATTTTAACTCTGGAAGCATTGTCTTTTGGTTATTGAAAGTACAGAAAATTACAGCTTGATAACAGCCATATTACATGAACAATATACAATAGGTTTTAAAAACTACATATTTGACTAAAGTAACTTTATATGCTATTATCATTATTAAGAAAAGGAGTGGACTTAAAGTGGATGATTCCCCTTACCCTAGTCTATACGTCGTAACTATTTCCAATGAATATTTATTAAGTTTCTACCTAATCGAATAGAATGGATACGTAGACAATGGCATTTATGCAATTGCCTTTGTTAGCGTGTCCTTTTTTTGACCCAAATTTTATTACTTATTAATTAGGAGGTTGTTTGATTTGTCAGATGTTTCTGTAGGGTGGCAGCTTTTGCTGCAGCTGGTATTAATATTTATTAACGCTATTTTTGCTTGTGCTGAAATTGCAGTACTATCTTCTAATGAGAACAGACTGGAATCTATGAAGAAAAGTGGTAACAAAAAAGCTGGAAAGATATTGTACTTAATGGAAGAACCATCACGTTTTCTATCTACTATACAGGTAGGTATTACTTTTGCAGGTTTCTTAGCAAGTGCTTTTGCAGCAGACAATTTTTCAGATACATTAGTGGATTTTGTTGTAGAACTTGGAGTTAGAATAAATCCTGCCACACTCGATACATTGGCTGTAATATTGATAACAGTTGTGTTATCTTACTTCACCCTTGTATTTGGAGAATTGGTCCCAAAGAGAATTGCAATGAAAAATCCAGAAAGAGTTGCTTTGATGATATCAGGACTTGTTACTTTCTCATCCAAAATATTTTATCCATTAGTATACTTGCTTACAATATCTACAAATGGAGTTCTACGTTTAATTGGAATAGACCCTCATTCTGATGAAAACAACGTTACTGAAGAAGATATTCGAATGATGGTTGATCAGGGAAGTCAGAAGGGTTCTATCAATCCAAGTGAACAGGAAATGATTCATAATATATTTGAATTTGATAATAAATATGCTGAAGATGTAATGACTCATAGAACTGAAGTAAGCATACTATGGCTAGAAGAAAGTGAAGAGGACTGGGAAAAGACAATCTGTGAAAGCAGACATACCTATTATCCCGTTTGCCATGAAAGCACAGATAATGTAGTAGGAGTTCTTAATACAAAGGATTATTTCAGACTTAAAGAAAGATCTAGAGATAATATTTTAGACAAAGCTGTCCGTCCTGCATATTTTGTACCTGAAACTGTAAGGACAGATATACTTTTTCACAATATGAAAAAGAGCAGAAATCATTTTGCAATAGTGCTGGATGATTATGGTGGAATGGCTGGAATAATAACTATTAATGACTTATTGGAGCAATTGGTAGGAAATCTAGATGACGACTTATCCGTTCCTGTAGAACCACCAATGATAGAGAGAATTGATTCAAGAACATGGAAGATTCAGGGCTATGCTCCTTTAGAGTTGGTCGCTGAACAACTGAATATTGATCTTCCGGATTTAGATGAATATGATACATTTGGAGGATTTGTATTTGGTATGCTAGGCACTGTACCAGCAGATGGTAGTACGCCTGAATTAGATGTTTTGAACCTTCATATTAAGGTTACATCCATAAAGGACCATAGGATGGAAAGAGCTGTAGTATATGTAAAACAGGAAATAGCAGAAGAAGTTGAAAAAGAGTAGGAATAAATCCTACTCTTTTTATGGAGCCAATAAAGGGAATCGAACCCTTGACCTGCAGTTTACGAGACTGCTGCTCTGCCGACTGAGCTATATTGGCTTGTCAAAATATATATAATATTTCGTGAGTTACCTCTAATTTTATCATATCTTTAAGGTATTTGCAATAAATCCTCCACTTGTAGATTAAATATAGTATCCTCTATATAGGATAGATAGTTTAATACAGTTGTCTATTCAATATCTTTTTTTATATATCTAATTTATTTAAACTATATAAAAATTTAGCATAATATGTTTATGTCATTAAGAAGATGAGTTGGAAATGTAAAGGTACAAGAAGTGATATTGGAAGACTATAGAAAAAGGTATTTACTAATTAATGATAAAGGAATACTTGTTGCTCCAGTAGCAAAATATTTAAAACACTTTTAAAATTAACAAATATTGGTATAATATAATCACTAGTTGTTGCGTACTTGTAGATTTATGCGCAACAAATTTAAAGGAAGTGGTGGTGTGAAAGTATATAGCTGGAAGATACTTATTATTACATTAATATTTTTTATAATAGCGATGACATACTATATTAAAGATTTGATGGCAGGAGACTCTTCAGCTATTGCTAGTATCCTATTGTGGATTTATTTTTTGATTAGAGGTCTATGGGTTACACTTAACGAAGATGGTTTTGCCAATAACAAACTAAATGAAGATATATACAAACAAGTAGTTAAGAAGCTTTTTGGGAAATGGAGTTTTATAGCTACTTCGGGTGGACTAATATTAATAGTTTTTGCATCAATATTGAGTAAGATTTTACCATCTCAAAAGTGGATTGCAATTCTTCTTTTTATAATAGGAATACTTTATCATATTGCAGTCAGTATACTTGTGAGTAAACATATAAAAGCAGAAAGAAGAAAGTATCTTTTATAAGAGGAGTTTAAAATTATTTAATTCGTAATCTTTATATATGATGCATAATTTATATTATGTGCAATAAACAAAAACATAATAAAGAAGGGACATACTATACATGTATAATATGTCCTTTCTTCTATTTTTTCAATATTTTTTAAAATTAGGTCTTCATAATCTATAAGTGGAGAATTTATTGCAATCTTTTTATTCTCCTGCTATGGATAATTTTTTAATTAATATGGATGGTGAACCTACTCCATTTGTTGAAAATCTAAAATCACTGCCTATTTCCTCAATATCCTTTAAAGTCTCAAAGAAGTTTCCTGCAATGGTTATGAGATTTAATGGCCTTGATACCTTTCCATTTTCTATTAAATACCCTTGAGCTGATAGGGAATAGTCTCCAGATACTGGATTTAATCCTGAATGTAACCCTTGTACATCTGTAATCATAACTCCACTATCCATTAACTTCATTAATTCATCCAGAGATTTTTCGCCTTTTTGTACATACAGATTAGTTGGGGAAGTTGTTACACTGGACTTATATGAGTTTCTAAATCCATTGCCTGTAGATCCTACTCCATCCTTTAGAGCAGTTTTCCAGTTGTATAAATAGGTTGTAAGTACTCCTTTATCTATAATATTCTTTACTTTTGTTGCCGTACCTTCTCCATCAAAGCTGCATACATTAAATCCTTCCTCTATAAATGGGTCATCTACTAATGTAAACTTGCTGCTGGCAACTTCCTGTCCTACTTTGCCTTTTAGCAAAGATAAACCTTTTTGCACACTATCAGCATATAATATTGAACTAAAAGACCCTAATATCTCTGCAAAAACATCGTTTCTGATTATTGCAGAGTAGTTTCCTGATTTTACAGGTCTTGCTCCTAATCTCGATATAGCTTCATCTACTGCTTCCTTTGCCATTACCTTGTAGTCCAGTTTTGAAAAATCCTTAACAATTCGATAGCTTAATCCAGTTTTAGTATCTTCTCCCTCTCTTGCTATAACTATCATATATGAAAATGCTATACTCATATTGTCTTCAAGTTTTAATCCATTGGTGTTAAACAAATGCCTGCTTATTTCCATTTCATCATATACGCATTCGCCTACAGATACAATTCTTGAATCAAGGCTAAAAGCTTCCTTTTCCAAAGATTTCACAAATTCTATTTTTTGCTCTAATGGAGTTTCCTTAAGATTAGAACTAATATTTAACTTCTTGTATTCATCTGAACCTTTAAATATAATTTCTCTATCTAAAGAATCAATATACTTTCCATTTTCATAAGCTTCTTCTATTAGCATGTCAATAGAAGATTCATCAAGCTTTTCAGTATAGGAATATCCCATCTTGCCATTGCTGATTCCTCTTAAGGATAGCCCTTCTGTGTCAGATATATTATATCTATCTATTTCTCCTTTAAATACTGCTATTTCTATTTCCTTACTTCGTTCAATATAGGTTTCCATGGCTTCAAACTTGTCTTTCCCAGCTTCAAAAATTCTTTCTGATAGCTCCTTATATGTCATACTATTCATCCCCCTTTCTTCCACCAACAGTCAGCGCTTTAACTCTGATTGTTGGCTGTCCAACATTCGTTGGAACTGAACCGCTTAGTGAACCACACATTCCTTGTCCAAAGCTTTGGTTGTTGCCCACCATATCTATATTTTCTAGTACCTTGGCTCCAGTTCCTATAAGGGTTGCACCTCTTACCGGTTTAGTAATTTTCCCATTTTCTATTAAATACCCTTCCATTACTGCAAAGTTAAAATCGCCAGTTGCTGGGTTTACACTTCCACCGCCAAGCTTTCTAGCAAATAACCCTCTTTCAGTATTTGATATTATCTCCTCAAAAGTTGAATTTCCATTGGCAATAAAGGTGTTATTCATCCTTGATGTTGGAGCAAACTTGTAAGACTGTCTCCTTCCTGATCCTGTTGATTTCATGCCCATTCTTCTACCATTCAACTTATCTATTAAATAAGATTTAAGAATACCGTTTTCTATAAGCACATTCTTTTGAGTTGGCGTTCCTTCGTCATCTACATTTAGCGAACCCCATTCATTTGGCAAAGTACCATCATCTATGGCTGTAACCAATGGAGATGCAATTTGCTGACCTAACTTTCCACAAAATACTGAATTGCCTTTAGCTACAGAAGTTGCTTCCAGTGAATGGCCACAGGCCTCATGGAACAATACTCCACCAAATTCATTGTGAATTACTACAGGCATAACTCCACTAGGACTGTAGTCAGCCAGTATCATCGTTTTTGCAATTCTCGATGCTTCCTTTCCTACTTCTTCCACATCTACAGTATCAAAGAATTCAAAGCCTTTAAAAGCTCCAGGACCATAAAATCCTACTTGCATTTCTCCATCTTTTGATGCTACAGATTGGACACTGAATCTGGTTCTAACTCTCTTATCTTCAACTACTAAACCTTCAGTATTAGCAATTAGTACATTTTGCTCCTCATCAAAGTAATTTGCAGTAACCTGAGAAATTAGAGGATCATAGTTTTTAGCGCTTTCATATCCTCTTTTTAATAGCTCTACCTTTCTTTTCTTATCTACAGTATTTGGTATTATTTTTATGGTATGTATATTATTAATATCTGCTTTCATCATATTCAATACAATATTATCTCTTTTGGACTTTGCAGCCAGAGCCACTTCTCTTGCTACCTTAATTAAGTTTTCTTCACTGGAATCGTTGGTATATCCATAGGCACTATTAAGCCCATCAAAAACCCTTATACCCACTCCATAATCTCTACCGGATAAGCTGTTTTCAATATATCCTCCAACCATTTTAATATTTGTATTATATCTATCTTCGACAAATATTTCGGCAAAATCTCCTCCTGTACTAAGAGCAGCATAAAGCACATTTTCTATTACTTTCTTACTAAGCAAGATATTACCCCCTTTAATATAAGCTTGTATATATTATACATTATTTCGATACCGAAAACATTATTTTTTCTTATAAGGCATAAGACAAGGGAACGGTTCTCTGTCCTATTAATATTTGATATCCCTATCTATTATGCAATGCATATTTCCTTAAATACATTGCCGTCCAAATCTTTTATTGTAAATACATTTTCTTCCAATACCCCATAGGTATGGGGGTTGTCTTCCTTCGGAAAGGTAATGCTTCCAGGATTTATTACATATATATCCCCAGCTTTTTCAATCTTTGGTATATGGGTATGTCCATATATAAACACATCTCCATCTTTTAGCTTTGGCATATTGTTTTCATTATATATATGCCCATGGGTTAGAAATAATCTTTTTCCTTCATATAGTATTGTTGAATAGGTCGCCATTATTGGAAAGTCTATTACCATTTCATCCACTTCGCTATCACAGTTCCCTCTTATTGCTATTATTCTATTACTGTAGGTGTTAAGCACTTCTGCTACCTTTTTTGGATTATAATCTTTTGGAAGAGGGTTTCTAGCTCCATGATATAGTTCATCTCCTAATATTACTATGTAATCAGCTTTTTCTTCCTCAAACCTTTCCAATGCCTTGTTTAGAAAATAAAGTGAACCATGAATATCTGACATAAAAAATAATTTCATCCTTATACCTCCTGTTATTCAATAAAATGTATCTTTGAACCATTATTTCCCAAAATTCCTTTTCAAAGCTATTTCAGTTGGAATTACAGGTAAAATAAAAGCTATCACCTGTATCATCAATATAATAAGAACTACTTTTACTAACGTATTATCATTACTATTTTTGAATATAAGTAAAATTACTATAGTAAGAACAGTTATCACTAATCCTAATTTAAATAATATCCTGCCAAAATATCTATGAGCAAATTCCCATGATTCCTTACTTTTCATCGACCGTGTTGTTCTATATCCATAAACCTTATTTATTGTTTTTGGTGGATTATTTCTCCATGACATTCCGATCATAACCATTAAGATTGGTGTAATCATTAACTCTATAAAATAGAAAACAAACATATTTAACTCTCCTTTCTATGATTTTAACAGCAATCCCCATGGATGTATGCTATTATGCTGTAATATAATCTATTACCTGGCTTTCATCCTGATTAAAAACCGTAATAACTGGGCCTTTAATGAAAATTGATTTGCTATTATCATTATCATACAACCTGACAAAATTTTCATGTAGTATTTCACTGCCAAGCTTATACATGTTCATTGGGTCATACCCATTGATGCTATAGCATCCAGGATTATGTTTATTACAAAGATTATGGAAATTTCTAAACCTATTACATAACTCCCTACAGTAATTATTAATATTCTCTTCTATAATGGGATTCTTTGGAAGAATTCCTATATTTATTCTTTTATCAACTCTGCTCATAACATCTTCCAAAATAGTTGCAGGATTGTCTCTAATACCTTGTGATATGTTAATATTCAATAAATCTAATAGTATAAGGAATGTAGAACCGTAAAAATAGCTATATCTCCTTGTATCAAATATCATATTATTATCTGTAATAATTTTCAAGAAACTGCTGATATGTTTTCTATATTCATTCTTATTTATAATATTTAGTGCTTTCATGCCTACATATTCTGCAGTACCTTCTATTGTTTCTATCCTAAACTCATACTCAGCAGCGTCTTTATATTGCTTACTTCGCACTTCTCTAAGACTTACAATCTCTATTAGATTAGACAGCTTTACATTATAATCATCTGATGTAATTGCTTCAGCCAGCAATTGACCCTCTCTGGATTTCATATTATAATATTCTATATCAAAGGGCTTGCTTAACCCCTTTATATCATTTGGATATCTCTTCTCCTGATTATCCATTTGAAAAGCATGAAACATCTCGTGAACAATATTTGCTGCCAAAACCTGCAAGTTTTCCAATCCTCCTTTTGAAATCTTCCATATTGCTAATTTCTCCCCATTATAATCTATGGCTGTATTTCCAATAAACCTATTATCAACCGTAATCTCCTTATCTCCAAAATAGACCTTTTCATCATCGTATAAAGCAAATTTATATCTTTTAAATCCTTTCCACAGCTTATTAAACTCTATATTGCTTAAAATACTATCTATTTCATTCCACACGCTATTCATACCATATCCCCCTTAATTCTATAAACTCCTGTAATGTCTTTATATCGCCAATTAGTATGAATTGGGCAATTCCGTCCTTATCAAAGTATTGAAATGAAAACTTTATATTTATTTTTTTATTCATCAGCTCTGTCATCTTTTGTACCTTTTTACTTAGTTCTTCTTTATCTGTCGCTGGAATATTCAGCACTATTACACCTGTATTAGGCTCCACTTTCCCTTTTAGAAATTCCAGTATCCTATCGTGATTATTTTTTGTTATATTATTGCTAACTCCTTCATCTTTAAAAAGGCTTTCTACATCTTTCTCTGTAAATCTCCATTGTACGCCTATTTTCTTCCCTTTTAGCCTTCCATCCTTTATATAGTTTCTAATAGTTCGTTCTGTAAGGCCAGTTATAATTGCTACATCTTTTACAGTATATAGCTTTTCCATGGAAATATCACTCCTTTATGCTTCATTTGTTTTCATTATATTTCATATATTTTCATATGTCAATAAAATAAAAAAGACCAAAATATCTTTGTTAAGATAGTTGGTCTTTCTATAAGACAAGAAAACCTTACCCTTGTCTTATTGTCTAGTAAGTGTATAGGTGTTAAATTCTCCTTCCGGAGCAGTGTTGAAATAGTTCGTGTTGTTTACTTCATAATGGACTGCATAGGTTATACCTCCGCCGCCATCCTTAATTCCCTTAATCTGTATATCTCCTGTTGTAGGTACCTTTATCTCCTTTGGTTTGTTCTTTATTAAAAATGGCTCTGTAGCAGGACTTCCATTCACTAGCACCTGAACGTAGTCTCCATCCTCCGCTGCATAATCCCAAACCCAAATTTTAGTCTCATCCTGATTTGACTGATGAGTTATAGTATAGTCCTTCTGTCCAATGTTCTTATCCTCACTTAATAGTTTTGTTCCTACAGACAGTGTAGTTGATAACCCTTCCTCCAATGCTCTTTTTGCTGCTTCGCTGGTATCAACTGTTGTAGTTCCTGTAAATACAAACATAGCAATAGATACTGCAATGCACAAAATTCCAAAGGACTTAAGATGCTTATCCTGCTTTTTTCTTGCAGATTCCCTATCATCAGGATTATTATCATCTATATCATCTTCAGGCTCCATTTTAGAACCGAATTTCCTGTTATCATTTCTCTTATTCATAGCCCTATTAATGCTATCTTTTAAGCTATCCTTTCCCATTCACTTCTCCTCCTATATGCTTTATAGGCTTTTTATGAAAATATATGCACATTGCAATACGACATACAACTATTTGCCCTATCATCAATGCATAAAAAATATTGTGTCTCGTAGCATTTCCTATTTCGTATCCATAATTTAAAATTGAAACAGCAGTGCCCATTATTGCAACATCTATAAACAGTATCTTAACCAGTGGAAATAGCCATGGAAGCTTGTAATATATTTTCCTAATAGACGGTATAAGCAATGATAATCCTATAAAAAGACCTAATATTCCTATTAAATCCATCCCAACGTTGCTGGTTGCAAATCCGGACTCCCTGATTGTCTGTATATCTGTGAATAGCATTAATGGAGATAAAACCAGCAACAATATTATCCACCACATTACAAGTACAAAATATATAAATGCAGTAGTACTACCTAAATATCCCTTCAATCTATTCACCTTTTCACACCCTTTCAATATCTTCTGCTTCAATTGTCATCAATTCTTCTTTAGTCAAATCCATATCACTATCCAATCTCAATGCCTGATTGTTAACAGACCTTTCAAATAGGTTTCTTACATATCTTCCGTTTCCAAAATCCTCTTCCCTTGAAGCTTCCATTAGTATACTTCTTAGCTTATCCTTAGCAGCATCATCTAGAATATAGCCTTTTTCACTATAGAATTTTTCTGCAATATCCATTAACTCATCTACATCATAATCTCTAAAATCAATTATATTTGGGAAGCGGGATTTAAGCCCTGGATTTGTCTTTAGGAAGTTCTCCATATCACTGCTATACCCTGCCAGTATAACAACCAGTCTGTCTCTGTAGTCGTCCATAAGCTTCATAAGGGTGTCAATGGCTTCCTTTCCATAATCATTTTGCCCACCTTGAGATAGAGAATAAGCCTCATCTATAAATAAAACCCCATTCATTGCTTCCATAACCTTTTCTGTAGTCTTTATGGCAGTCTGCCCAATATATCCTGCTACAAGTCCAGCTCTGTCAGTTTCAACCATCTTGTTGGTCTTAATAGCACCTATATTGTACAGAACATCAGCTATTATACGTGCTACCATAGTTTTACCTGTTCCTGGATTTCCTTTAAATATCATATGAAGTGTTAAGAAATCATCTACAGGAAGTCCCAGTTTCTTCCTTTCATTCTGCATTCTTAGCCTTGCATACAAACTCCTTATAAAAGACTTCACTTCCTTAAGACCTACAATGCTGTCCAAAGCTTTGTCCAAATCAAAATCTACAGCCCTTCTATCTCCAGTACTGATGTCGCAAGGAAGTATCCTGGTAAGTTCTTCAGCATCTACATCCCTTGAAGCAATTCTTGCAGACTGATTTCTTAATATATTTTCAATTATATTTCTTACCATTCTTGCATTTCCAGAGTGGGCAGTTGCAGTTTTGTGAAGAACTTCAATATTTCCATACAGCACTTTTTTAGCATCCTCGCTGATTTCAAAGCCTTTAGATTCAATCATTTTCAGTGCAATCCGGTATAGCTCCTCTATAGAATAGTCAGGAAAATCTATTCTGATTGGAAATCTGGATTCAAGACCTGAATTAGCCTTTAAAAAATCCCTCATTTCCTTTTTATAGCCTGCCAGTATTACTACTATTTCACCCCTATAGTCTTCAATAAGCTTAACCAGGGTATCAATTGCTTCTTTTCCGAAACCTGTGCCATCACTTAGCAGAGCATAAGCCTCATCAATGAATAGCACTCCTCCTAAAGCTCTCTTAAATACTTCTTCAGTCTTCTTGGCAGTTTGCCCTGCATATTCAGCAACCAGACCTCCTCTGTCTGTTTCCACTAAATGACCGCTCTTCAGAAGTCCCATATCCCTAAACATAGATGCCATAACCCTTGCAATTGTTGTTTTGCCTGTTCCAGGGTTTCCTGTAAAAATCATATTCAATGACTGAGTAGTATCTACATTTATACCTGCTTTCCTCCGCTTTTCCTGTGCAATCAATAATTTATACTGGCCTCTTATAAAGTCCTTTACCTGGTCAAGTCCAATAATGCCTTCAAGGGATTTTTCCAGGTCGAACTTTTCAAACGGCTCAAAATTGAAATCTTCATAAATCAACAAATCCATTTCTGAGTTAAAATCCTTCATCAACCTTTTTGACTGTAATAATATTGCACTTTCTATTACATTTCTTACCAATCTGCCATTGCCATTGTCGTTTCTTCCTTTAATCTGGCTTCTTTCAAACAGTCTTAATAGCGGCTCCCTGCATTCATCGCTTATTCTATATCCCTTTGATTTTGCTGTAATTAAGGCTATTTCATACATCTCCTCGGAGGTATAATCTTCAAATTCAATTACATTTGGAAATCTTGATTTCAATCCTGGATTGCTCTTTAGAAATTCCTCCATTTCATCCTTGTATCCTGCAAGGATTACCACTAAGTTATCACGATTATCTTCAATACCTTTTACAAGGGCATCAACAGCCTCCAGTCCAAAGGAATCATGTTTGTCTCTGCATAGGGAATAAGCTTCGTCTATAAACAGCACACCACCTAGGGCAGATTGAATCACCTCATTAGTCAGCTTTGCAGTATGGCCTACATATTGTCCAACCAGGTCAGACCTCGTTACTTCACGTAATTGCCCTGTAGAAAGCACACCTATTGCTTTCAGGTACCTTGCAATTATTCTGGCAATGGTAGTCTTTCCTGTTCCCGGATTTCCTACAAATATCATGTTCATGGATATTGGAGAGGTTTTATATCCCTTACTTTGACGTAATTTCTGTATTTTCAGGTTGTCCTCCAGATTCAGCACGTATTCCTTCACCTTTTTAAGCCCAACTACTGAGTCCAGTTCCCTTTTTATTTCTTCTATGCTATCAATATGCCTTTTTGGTAAAAGATTAGACAAATCAATAATATCTTCATTCTTGCCATATAATAACCTTGCCATTACATTTCCATCTGATACAAGTAAAAATGCCGTGGTATTCTGTTGAATTTTATTCCTTAACTTGTATTCAGATAAGGGCTTATATATGCTCTCATATATATATTCCCTTATTCCCGCAAATCCTGTTACATAGCTGTATTTATCAGCACAGTATTCAACAAGGTTTTTATCATTTTTAAGAACAATAGAAAGATTATTATTGCATAATATTTTTACTTCCTTTAGGAACTTATCTGTAATTCTCATTATTTCATCAGATGTATAAGGATCCAGCTTTATTATGTCTCCTACGTTGGACATAAACTTTGTGCCAAATACATCAGCTATTTTGCTTTCATTTTTGTCAGTAATGAAAACAAAATACTTCCCATTAGATGAAATTTCATCTATGGAATTCTTCATCAATACATTGGTAGCTTCAACTAAACATCCATTTTGAAAGGCATATCTTGCATTAAGCCTGTACTTGCCATTTATAACAAGCTCTGAAAGGATTTCAATAAAACTGTCATGGCACTTTTCAAAGGAATCAAATACAATTATATCCGAATCTAAATACAGTCCTTTATATAAATCTGAAAGGAACAGCTCCCTTTCTGATGAAGTAGGATATAGTGATAAATCAATACTTGATATGCCGCTATTTTTTAACAGTTTTTCATTGTATAATGCCTTTACAGCTTTTTCAATTATTGTATGCCTGCCTGAATTTTTTTCTCCTATTATAAATACTGTATTCTTAGGCTTTGATCCACTGTAACCGGCAATAAATGGGCGTTTAAAGGCCAGAACCAAGTTTTCAATAAAATACTTTTGTCCTATAATGTCCCTGGTAATGGCATATTTAACCCTGTTAAATCTTTCATCTATCTTATCATTGCTAAATACGTTTTCGCCCCTGTATTTAAGATTACTGTCATCCACTGAAGTATATCCGCTATACATTTCCTTGTTCTTAGACCTACTTGAATGATTGATGGTATTGCTCTCATCCTGAGGAAAAGATGAATAAGTATATCTTTCAGATTTATACATTGCATAATCGCCTATATCCTTTTTCCGTTTAATAAAACCATATTCCCTTATGCTCTTTATAATCTGGTATTCAGGGAAGAGAAATTTCATCACATTTTTAATGTTCATCTATCATGCTCCTTCTAATCAATAATCTGTTATCCTTTCTACAGGTTTAAATCCTCCAGTCTTTAAAAACCTCATATTATATCTGAAATTGCTCAAGGCATCTGATGGGTCTATCAGCTCAAAGTTCAGTCCTTCCAGTACATCTCTCTTGAATACTACAGACAATATGGTTATCTCTTCTTCATGTCCTGTCTGTGTGTTTACCACATTGTCTACTGCATGGACAACAACAGTATCCAAAGGCAGCAATGCAAATATATCCCTTGCAATCCTTATGGAACAGCTACATACATAGTCCTGTACAAGGTCATAGTATGCTGTTTTGGTAAGCTCCTTTCTTGATAGCTTACCAGTTTTAGTTAGGCTCAATGAATACGTTGGAACAACAGTACTGGATTTCACTGTGAATTCCACTTCCATAGCTGAAGGATTATCTATACCAAACTCAAAGTCACTTCCAAAGTCCAATAGGTCATCCAATGGGTTCATCTCTTCTATTACCTGTAAGTAAGCATCAACATCTCCCTTTAATATTCTGCCTGATAATTCATGTAGTCTCTTCCATTCCTCATAATCCCTTTTATCCTCTTCCCGTGCCAGTTCAACTTTCTCTTTAAGCTCTGACTTCCTCTTTTCAGCTTTTGACTTAATTATCTTTTCAGAAAGGCTTGGTCTATAATCTTCTAACTCTTTTATGGCTTTGGATTCCTTAGGTCCAATACCTTGTGGATTAAATGGCTCCTTTAATGAATATATATAATTCCAATCCACATATTCATCACATTCCCTGTGAATTCCCTTTATAATTTCTATCAGATTATTGTATTCCTCCACAGCTAATTTATTTTGATCAATTTCATTCATATTTTTCTGCTGTTTTTGTTGCTGGATTTGCTGCCTTTTAGAATAGGCTTGTGAGTTGTATTTTCTCTTCCCCGATGTAGTAGTTACATAGGATAATCCTGTTCCTGGAATACCTATGGATGATGTCCTTCTCCCACTGGAATGTATTGTATGTCTCAATCCTCTGGTTCCAAAGCTTAAGCTTGCTCCAGTTTTACCTAGGTTTAATCTAACCCCTTTGGCAATCTTAATACTCTTACGCATTCTAAGTCCCATAAATGCCCTCCTCAATAATATATTCCGCTATATTGTTTACATAATATAGGATAACATTATGTCTGATATTTTACAATGCATTATAAAATGTTACAAATTATGGATTTTCATGTATAGAAAAGTTTATCTTGTCTAAACATGGATAAAATTAAAATTATATAATTTAACTTTGAATAATTTGTCCAAAATGCGGTATATATATAATGAATAAAATATAGTATAACAGATCTGCATTTAAGAAAAACTTCTGATAATATCTATGTTAGATCTAATGCTAGTATTCCCCCTTAACTAAATTAATAATGTTTATATATAAGTTTTTATCATCCCTCTAATAATTGATAAAAACTAGTGTTTCATATACAGTACAAATACTGTCAGTGAAAAAATCCCTCTCACATTGTAATAACCTATGGCAATTATATTTGCCATAGGTTATTTTCTATTAAATCTATTCATCATCTTTCTTCAAGGACCAAAAATATTCATTGTTGCTCTTATCCTCTTAAATACTTTTTCCAAGCTACAATAATTTAAAATATGTTACTAATTGAATAATACCAAAAGTTAGGATAAATCTGTTATTTCAATAATATTTTTTGTCTTAAACTTGGATAAGTTTCGCTTACTTGATAAATACTTGCATAAAGGACTATAATAGTATTGATAGAAAAATCAGAAAAAAGGAGGCTTTAAATTGATTGTTGGTATTGATATGGGTGGTACCAATATAGACGGAGTCATAATAGATAATAGCAAAATCATAAAGACCATTAAAAAGCCTACTGATAGAAATGATCTATTGGGAACTATTTGGACTACCCTTAAGGAGCTTCTTGATGGATATGATAGAACTAAAATAGAAAGGATAAATTTAAGCACTACCATATCAACAAATGCCATTGTAGAAGACAAGGTATCAGCAGTAGGAATGATAATTGAGCCAGGTCCAGGCATGCCCTATGATACACTGGCCTGCGGTGAAGAAAATGTATTCATATCAGGATATATTGACCACAGGGGCAATATAGTCAAGGATTTGAATTTGTCTGAAATAAGGGAAAGCTTAAGGTCTTTAGGAGAAAAGAATATAAAGGACTTTGCCGTAGTTTCCAAGTTTTCAACCAGAAACCCAGAACATGAAAAAAGGATTAAGGAAGAAATAATCCGCTTTATTCAATATGATACTCCATTTATTACTATGGGTCATACTATGTCAGGTAAGCTAAACTTTCCCCGCAGAGTATATACATCCTATTTGAACTCTGCAGTACACAGCACCTTTAAGGAATTTGCAAAAAGCATAGAGGATTCAATGGAAAAGGAAGGCATAACTGCACCTGTTTTCATACTTAAAGCTGATGGAGGCACAATGAGCCTTAGTATAGCAGAAGAAAAGCCTGTGGAAACAATACTTTCAGGTCCTGCCGCCAGCTTCATGGGAATATCTGCTCTTTTATCAACGGATAAGGACGCAGTACTACTGGACATAGGTGGAACCACTACAGATATATTCTTCCTGGCAGATGGAGTACCCTTGTTTGAACCTTTAGGAATAGAAATTGGCGAGTATAAAACATTAGTTCGAGCTATTTACACTGTTTCCATTGGATTAGGAGGAGATAGTGCCATAATGATAAACAATGAAAATTTGAAAATAGGACCAATAAGGGAGGGGAAGCCCTACGCCTTTGGCGGCCCAATGCCAACCCCAACTGATGCTATGGTTCTTCTAGGGCTGATGGATGATGAAATCCATAATTACGTTCAGGATGATATTAAATCTGTAAAAGAAAGAGCCAAAGATGCTATGGCAGTATTAGGAAAGGAAATCAATGCAGAACCTGAAAAAATGGCAGAAATGGTGCTGGATAAAATGGGTGATATTATCTGGAACAAGGTACATAGCATTTTAGAAGAAATAAACAGCAAGCCTGTTTATACAATTAAGGAGCTTCTATATGGCAAAAAAATTGAACCCAAATTAATAAATATAATTGGTGGACCTGCCAAAGTATTAGCCCCTATTCTTAAAGAAAAATTCAATCTTCCCTGCCATTATCCAAAAAGCTATGAGGTGGCAAATGCTGTAGGCGCAGCCTTATCCCGTCCTACTACAGAAATTACAATGCATGTAGATACCTATAAAAAAGTGCTTTCAGTTCCTGAACTGGAGCTGTATGAAAAGGTAAGCTCTGGATTTAACCTAAAAAACGCAAGGGAAAGAGCCTTAGAGCTGGTAAAGAGAAGTGCATTGAATATGGGTGCCACCGAGGAAGAAATAGAAGCTGAAATTGTTGAAGAAAGCAGTTTTAATATGGTAAGAGGGTTTTACACCACAGGAAAGGACATTAGAGTAAAAGCGCAGATTAAACCTGGACTTATTCACCAGATGAGAGGTGATGAAAATGATTAAATCTAAAAACAAATTAGGACTTGTATTCTTTCCTGCCTTCGACTGGGCCATAAGCCCTACTCACCCTGAAAGGGAAGAAAGACTTCTATATACACAGGACCAGCTTTTTGAGGAAGGAATTGAAGATATTGAAGGCATAGAGCTCTTCAACCCAATAGTAGCTGATGAGAAGGATGTTAGAAGGGTACATTTCTGCGTCCCCGATGTGAAATCAAGGGTAACGAATTCCCACTTAATATCTGCAGGTGGAGCAATAAAGGCTCTTCAAGCAGTAATGGAAAAGAAAGTTGATAAAGCCTTTGCCCTTACCCGCCCACCAGGACACCATGCCCATAGGGTAGTCTATGGAGACAGGGGATTTTGCATTATAAATATAGAAGCCATAATGCTGGAACGCATAAGACAGGAATATGGAAACTTGAGGGTTGCCATTGTAGATACAGATTGCCATCATGGAGATGGTACACAGGACATCTACTGGAATGACAAGAACACTCTATTCATTTCATTTCATCAGGATGGCAGAACCCTATACCCTGGAACAGGATTTATAGATGAATTTGGTGGCCCTGGAGGATATGGATACAATCTAAATGTACCACTGCCACCAGGCACTGGTGAGGAAGGTTTTTTGTATGTGCTAGATAATGTTGTTTTGCCTATACTTGATGAATATAAACCGGATATAATCATTAACTCTGCTGGTCAAGATAATCACTATACAGATCCAATAACCTATATGAACTTCACAGCCCAAGGCTATGCAGAGCTTAACCACAGACTGAACCCTGATATTGCAGTCCTTGAAGGAGGATATTCAATTGAAGGAGCTCTTCCTTATGTAAATCTTGGAATAATATTGGCCATGGCTGGACTTGACTATACCAAGGTACATGAGCCAGACTATGACAAGGAAAAACTTAAGCAGTCAAAAAATATAACTGAATATGTAAAGAAGATTTCCGAAGTAGTGTATAATCGCTGGAAGGATAAAGACAATCTATATATTAAGGATATTAAAGGAAAGGACTATGTTCAAAGACATAGACAGATATATTATGATACAGATGGAATATTGGAAAACCAGGTACAGAATTTTAAAGTCTGTAAAAATTGCTCCGGAGTCAACACAATAGATTCCAGAAGCGACATAGGATATCACATATTTGCCATAACCATTCCAAGAGATGCTTGTTCCAGCTGCATAGATGAAGGTTATAGACTATATAAATATGCATTAAGTAAATATACAAACGTATATTTGCAGGATAGGGTAAATGATAAGTATTTAACTAAATAAGACAAGGGAACCGTCCCCTTGTCTTATTTCTTAATAACAGCCATTTCTACATTGTATTCATTGTTTTTAATAAGTATATAATGATTTTCATAGCTAAATACAAAATTCATAATAGCTGATTTAAGGTCTATGTTTCTTAAAAAATGCACGGTACACAGCTTATTGTTTTCTTGAACTGAAAATCTTATGAGTATGTTCCTTACCTCCAATAGCTGTAGCCTTCCATCAATATAATTAGGCATTCCTTCTATATATAAGTTCAATGTTCTATTTTCCAATGGAACAATTAAATCTATATCTGGTCCTTCTTCCACAAAGAGCCTAATTTCAAAATCACTCAATATCAAGAAATTTCCTTTTCTATACTCAAGCAATCCAATCAAACCCCTTTATAAAGACACAGGAGAACTCTCTACCTGGGTTTCCTTTGTTTCAGGCATTTTTTTGAGTACAATAATATACCAAATTGTCAACACAATCCCTTTAAGACTACTGCTAATAGTCACAGTCCACCACACTCCATCTAACCCTAAGGATGTAGAAGAAAGTATTAATGCCAATGGTATGCGCAACGCATTAAATATTACTCCTACAACAGAAGGAGGAACAGTCCTCCCAAGACCATTGAAGGCTCCCCTGCTTGCAATTTCACAAGTCATAAAGATTTCCGATAGCCCTAATATTTTTAGATATCCTACTCCGATTTTTAAAGCTTCTGGGTCATCTGGTATAAAGAATTTGAAAAGGGGATTTGCTCCAAATATGAGCAATATAGTAGCAAATACTCCTATGACTCCAACTATTCTTAACCCTTTTTTGTATACTTCCTTTATTCTATCCCATTTCTCTGCCCCATAGTTCTGCCCTACAAATGTAGATATAGCAGTAGAAAATCCTGCTGCAGTCATCCATGATATGGATTCAATTTGATTTCCTACCTTTTGGGCTGCAACTGCTGTAGGTCCCCATTGGGCAATTATTCTAGCTATTACCATGCCAATTATTGCAAAGAAACCCTGTTGTACAGATGAAGGAAGTCCTAATTTCATTATAGTCTTAATACAATCGCCATCAAAAGGTATTTTTAATATGTTTAAATCTTTAAATAGCTTGTTTTCCTGTCTAGTACTTCGTATGAAAAATATTGTTACAATAAATTGAGCAATTATAGTAGCCCAGGCTGCCCCTCTAACTCCCATTTCAGGAAATGGTCCAATACCCATTATCATCAACGGGTCAAGTATCATGTTAATCACTAGTCCTATTGAATTTATCCTAAAAGGAGTGGCACTGTTTCCTGAACCATTAAAAATCCCTGAAAAAACAGGGTTTAAAAAGTAAAATGCAAATCCTAAGGATACAATTACTAAATAGTCTATTGACATGCTTATAACTTCAACATCTCCTAAATTAAAAAAGCCAATAACCTGATGCCTAAATGCTATAAGGATCAGGGAATATATTATTGCAATAACTGTAGTAAGCTTCAAAGTATTCGATACATATTTTCTCGCAGATTCCATATCCTCCCGCCCAATAGATTGAGCAACGCCAACCTCTGCACCAGTTTTAGTTATCATGAAAAGTGCTGATGCAAACCATGTAAAAAATCCAGCAGTTCCTGAAGCAGCTACTGCGTTGGTTCCTACCCTGCCAAGCCATATCATATCAGTCATATTATACGCTACCTGCACAAAAGATGTAGCCATAATAGGTAAAGCCAGCTTTACCAGCTTTCCTGTTATACTGCCTTCAGTAAGCTTATTGCCTTCCATTTTTTATTCCTCCATCTAATGCTATATATTTCGAGTTGCTAGATAATATTTTATATTATATGAAAAATTAATTCAATAGAAATGAGGGGAAATACAGCTTATGTGCAAAAAATAAGAGCATTCTTATGGAATACTCTTATTCTTGGGAGTATTTACATACAATACAGACGGGTATCGAGATGTATTGTATTATTTTCTTTAAGTACTAATAGCTAATGGCCTTTATTCCCTTATCCTTCACCAAATATACATTGTCATATCTTGATTTATTGTCCTCAAATATTACATGGCTTACATTTACAACTGTCATGTCCTTTAAGTCTAACAATGTACTTTCTATTTCCTTAGCAGTTTTTGAGTCAAGGCTTGCAAAAGCTTCATCTAAAAATAGAATATCCGCCTTTTGTAACAGGCCCCTTGCTATGGCAATTCTACTCTTCTCTCCTCCTGAAATGTTCTTTCCATTATCATATATCATTGTATCCAATCCCTTTGGAAGGGAATCAACAAAACTCTTCAGTCCAGCCTTTTCAACGGCATCAAGTATTTCCTCCTCGCTATATTCCTTATATAAAGTAATATTGTTTCTGACAGTATCTTCGAAAAGGAATACCTGCTGTTCCACATTGGAAATATTTCTAAAATAGCTCATTTTGGTAACATCCTTAAGATTTTTTCCATCTATCAATATTTCACCCTTATTTGGGGAAAAGTACTTTCTCAACAGCTTTAACAGTGTGGACTTACCTCCTCCGCTAGGTCCAATAATAAGATATTTTTTACCCTTCTCAAATGAAATATTTATGTTATCAAGTACAATTCCTTCTTCATATCCAAAAGAAACATCTTTAAATTCAATTCCCTGTTGAAATCCTTTTAATTCAATGGTCTCCACATAGTCATCCTGATTTTTCAATGTCTCATCTATTTTCTCAAAAAGTCTCTTTGTTGAAAGTATCTTAGGAAGCCATTCTCCTATCTGCATAACAGGATTCAATATATTTTCCATATTATTTACAACAAGTACTACACCACCAAATGTCATAGCTCCTTTTATGGACATATAGGCTGTTATTCCTAAAAGTGAAAACAGAGATACATATATGATCAAGTTCTGCAGTGCAATTATATAAGTTTCTATTTTATCTATTACATACCCTTTTTGCTGAATGTCGTTACTCCTATCATAGAAATCCTTCTCTACTTTCTTCTTCAGGTTATTTGCTTTTATTATATGAAAAGCAGATAGCACTTCCTTTATATACGTTGTATACTTCTCATACAGTTCAGATCTTTGTGCCTGGTGCTTTTGAATTGGCTTATTCAATACTACTGATATAGCTGCACTCAATATTCCTAAACCCAGTCCTATTGCTAAAGCCATAGGGCTAACATATACTATAACTAAAATCCCCACTATAAAATAACTAATATTTACAATTACCTCATATATTCCATTAATATAGTTGTTTTCAATGGTATTTAAATCATTGGTCAAAGCTGATATGTACTTTGCATTGTTCTCCTTTTGAAACTCATTTATATTCTTTTTGAACAACCTGTATACATAATCAGATTTTGCTGAAACCATTGCCCTTCTCTTAAAAAGACCCTTGCTAAACGCTAATACTACCCTCAATGGCAAGAGGGATAAAGCCAGCACTAGCACCTTTATAGCTTCTGACTTAAACAATGCCTTATTTCCTGCAAAGGCTGTATCTATTGTATTCATCATTGAGATGTTTAAAAACCCTTCCATTCCAGCAGTACCAAGACTAATTATTATAACAAGTATTAAATATGGCCAGGATTTATAAATTGACTTTTTCATATGGCAAGAACCTCCCTTTCAAAGTAGTCTTGGCTGGTATACTTATTAACCAATCCATCCTTGATTTCTAGGACATAGTCATACTTTTCAGTTATCCCTTCATAGTATCTATGGGATATGGCAACAACTGTGCTATCCAATGACAATATTGTATTTTCAATTAACCTCCCCAGTTCTTCATTCAAACTGGAAGTAGCTTCATCTATAAAGAGCAGGTCAACATCCTTAACCAATGCTCTTGCTATGGAAATTCTCTGCCTTTGACCACCTGAAAGGTTCTTCCCGTTTTCAAGTAGCATCTCATTTAATCCATTTTCCTTTTCCTCTATTAAATCCATAAGACCTGCTCCCTCACATGCATTCAAAACCTTTGACTCCGGTATTTCCTTAAATAAGGTTATATTATTGTAAATCGTATCTTCAAAAAGGAACACATCCTGATATACAAAGGATATATTGTTATTTAAACTTTCCTCTTTTATATTCCTGTAATCAACTCCATCTACCTTTATAGTTCCTTCATAATCCTCTATTGCCATGGAAAGCAGCTTGATAAGAGTTGATTTTCCTACTCCACTTGGACCTTTTATAAGATATTTCTTTCCTTTTTCAATAGTAAAAGTGGCTCCTTTAAATATTTCCTTGCCATCATAATCAAACTTTAAATCCTTTACTTCTATTGCTGAATTAAATATAAAATCCTTATTCCTGTTGTTACTTGTTGTAGTTTTCTCTTCATTTCTAGTTATCTTTTCATATATTTTAGCTGATGCCTTTAGCTCATTAAATAAAGGTATAATCCTGACTATTGGCCATATACATCCATTTGACAGCTGAACAAGGAAAAGAATCTTTGTAATAGATGCTCCTCTCATAAAGATGTTTATAGCATAAATCAATATACCCATCATTATTAAAAACCCAAAGTAATTGATAAAACCGCTCTGGCCTTCAGTGAATACTGTATAGTGTAGCTTTCGTCTCTCCACCTTGTCTATGGATTTTAATGTATTGTATAGGAACCTGTCCTCTACACTGTTAAGCTTCAATATCTCAAGGCCGTTAAATGTATTTGAAACGTTCGTTGTGAACTTTTCATTGCTCTCTGAAACATCTTCCTGCAATTTAACTGTTTTCTTTTGAAACATCTTGCTTATAAAGAACACTAAAACTGATACAGCGAATACGCCTATGGTAAACTTAAAATCTATAAATGCCAGTATGACAAGGGATACTATATAATAACCGCCTGAATATATTACATTAATAAGCTTTAGGAAGAAATTCTGTTCAAATATGTTGATATCGTTTATTAGGTTTGATATATATACATCCTTGGACTTTTTATTAAACTCCTTATATGAATAGTTTATAATCTTGTCAAAAGCCCTAATTCTGACATCTAATATAGTATCTCTCATAAAGCTAATCCTCATAAACCTAGAGGTTATAAACAACAACGACCCAAGAACAGAAAAGGACATGGCCATTATCATGACTTTTATGAAGTAATTTATATCTCCTTTTTCTATACTGCCCAGTATCAATGCAAAGGACGCATTCATCAAAAGCGAATCTATGATTGGCAGCATACAAGCTAAAATATAAAGTGTAAATCTACCCTTTCTTTCTAAAAGCAGCTCTTTCATTGTGTTCTATTCCCCTTTACTGGTATTCTATTTGATAATTCTATTATATTGGATTCATAAGTAATGTCAATATATTTTTTAATATTTTTAATGAATTTATTAATTTTTTTTATTTTCATATTAATATTTTTAAAGTTGTAGTAAACCATTTCAAATTTATTAATTTATTCTCCTCTACATATTAAACGAACAAGGCGAATAATGTGTTGACACTTTTTTATCTTTGTATATAAATATAGGGCGAGCATTGCTCACCCTATAAGATACTATTTTTCATATTTAATATTCAAGGAAGGGTATTTCACCTTTTCCACCTCTAACAAATGAATTTGTCCACTCTGGCATCCACTCCTGCATATCTAATGTGCTCCATTTCTTCAGTATTTCCTGCCATCTTTCATCTGTCAGCCTTTCATCAGCGGAAATAAATTCATAATAGCTAAATACAGCACCTCTGGTTAAGTACAGCTTTCCATCAATTGGTACTACTACATATATTTCACTGGCTGTACCTACTGCAGCTTCCATATATCCTCCAGAGCTATACTGATTCGGTGCTATTGTATGGAAATCAGCAATT
>ENA-OWPA01000794-OWPA01000794.1-bioreactor-metagenome-genome-assembly--contig:-NODE-794-length-32157-cov-4.222693_pt1 | contig 32157 bp, 30 predicted proteins | sample MGYA00238139_ERZ651803 | MGnify/ENA primary metagenome ERZ651803 (study PRJEB26909, sample SAMN07631231) | bioreactor metagenome | isolation source: Switchgrass digestor | place: USA: Dartmouth... | reverse complement strand
GTACCTCGTTCCTTCACCACAAAAAGTACAGACAATTTTCTGCAGTACCGGGCCGTTCTTACGTTTCTTTCAGGTGAGACTCGGCTTGACCTGAAAAAATGTAATGACGGCCCCGTGGAAGCACCCGTTGAACATCTCCTGGAGGTCGGTTTCGTGCACTTTTACCTGCCAAAGTACCCCAGGGGGGTAGGATGGCGACGCCGGTTTCGGGCCCGTCCCGTCATTTTTTTCAGGTGCCGGGCGGAGATGCCTGAAAAAAATGACCAATCGGCCCGTTCGGCAAGCTGCCCCTGCCGGACAAGAAAGATTGCAAAAGCCCCGCTGGTGCCTCGCCCAAAGCGGCACCAGAGGGGCTTTTGCGCGAGTCCAGGGGGCCCGGCGATCTATTTCCTTTCCGCACGGCTGAGTCCAAGGAAAGCCACCAGTGCGTTGTGCCACAGGAGAAAAGCGATGCCGACAGAGCCCACAAAGTTCAGCGCCGGTTTCGGCACATCGGAAAAGAAATACCCGGTGATCGCACCCACAACCAAGACGCATCCGCCAACAAGGAGAAACAGCCGGACCAGGCGCACAATTTTTCCTCCCCTGGAACTCCCGTAAGCTCGGTGGCGGCAAGAATAGACTCCTGGCCTTATTCTATCAACTCTTGCTAATCGATTCTGACATTTCACCTAACAGCGAATCAGGTGCGGTGCTGTCGCCCTATCCGATGGGTGCGCACACCACCCTTATGTGCGAAACTAAGAGGCCCGGGAGCACAGACTCCCGGGTCTCCTCGCCCAACACTATGAAAGCACCACGAACTCATATCCCTCGGCCCGCATCAGATCGATAATCTCTGGGAGGGCCTCTGCCGTGTGGGTCTTAGTGTCATGGAACAGATAAACGGCGCCCGGGAACAGCTGGTCCATCACATCACGCACGACCACAGCCGGGTCCTTGTACCCGTTGGCATCATTACCCTCCCAGTCCAGAGAACCGGAAGTCCAGGTGACTACCTGCAGCCCCAGCTCAGCCGCCACCGACAGCACCTCATCATTATAAGAGCCGAAAGGCGGCCGGAGATACTTGGGTCGCTGGCCTGTGACCGCCTCGATTTTCTCCATCAGCGGCACCAGCTCTTCCCGCATCTCCTCCGGGGTCAGCGAGGCCAGGTCCGGGTGGGTCATGGTGTGCAGCCCAATCACGTGCCCCTCATCTGCAATCCGCTTCAGCATATCCTCCCGGTCCCGCACCCCGTAGCCGGTCACGAAGAAGATCGCCTTAACCTGCTTCTCCTTCAGCACATCGAGGATCTGGGCCGTAGAGTCAGTGTCGCTGGGGCCGTCGTCAAAGGTCAGCAGGACCACCTTATCCTCCTGGTGGGCAGGATCGTCCGTGGTCAGGGGCATGCCAATATCCTTGGGATACCAGACCACCGGCGGCGCCGCAGGCTCCTCCCCGTTGGACTGCTCGCCACTGCCGGAAGGCTCCCCTTCACCCGGGGCCTCCTGCCCGGAGGAGGCCGGCTCCTGCACCTGACTGGGATCGCCTCCCGACGACACTGAATCCGGGGCCAACGAACACCCCGACAAGACAACCAGGGCCGCAACCAGCACCGGAACCAAAGGCCTGAACATGGTACCGCCATCCCCTTCCCCAATTCTGCTCTCGTCTCTCACAAACTCCACGTCTGTTTAACCTTACACCTGCCCACCAAGGTACTCCAGCACCCGCTCGGCCACCTCCCGGTTCATCCCGGGCACTGCCGCCAGCTCCTCCACCGTGGCCTCCCGGATCCGCTTCAGCGAACCGAAGGCCTTCAGCAGCGCCTTCTTCCGCTTCGGCCCGATCCCCGGCACGTCGTCCAGCCGGGAATGGGTGGCCGCCTTCCGGTGCAGCTTCCGGTGGTAGGTAATGGCGAACCGGTGGGCCTCGTCCCGCACCCGCTGGAGCAGGAAGAGCCCCTGGGAGCCCCGGGGCAGCCGGATCCACTCCTCGCGGCCCTCTTCGCAGAGGAGTTCCTCCTCCTTAGCCAGGCCGAACGTGGGGATATGGTCCACCCCCAACGCCCGCATCGCCTCGCGCGCGTAGGCCAACTGCCCCTTGCCGCCGTCGATGATCACCAGATCGGGGAAGACCGCAAACTTCCCGCCAGCCTCAACATCGCCAGCTTCCACGTAGGGCTTCAGCTCCTCCGCCACCATCAGGCCGGCTTCCAGCTCCTTCACCCGGCCATCCATCTGGGCCGCCCGCTCCGCCAGGCCCCGGCGAAACCGGCGGGTAATCACCTCGGCCATGTTTTCAAAGTCGTTGTTCTGATCCACCCGCATCTTGAACCGGCGGTAGTCCTCCTTCTTGGGCTTGCCGCCCTCGAAGACCACCATGGAGGCCACCACCTCAGAACCCTGGGTGTGAGAGATGTCGTAGCACTCGATCCGGTAGGGCAGCTTCGGCAGCCCCAGGGCCTGCTGCAGCTCTTCCATGGCCCCTTCGGTGGCTGCCAGCTCCTGCTCACGGGCCTTGGCCCGCTCCACGATCCCCTCCTGGGCGTTCTTGGCCACCATCTCCACCAGTTCCCGCTTCTCACCCCGCATCGGGCGCCGCAGGATCACCTTGTTGCCCCGCTTGCTGGTGAGCCACTCCTCCAGCACTTCCCGATCTTCCGGGACCTCGCTGACCAGGATCTCCTTGGGAATAAAAGTGGTCTGGTTGTAGTGCTGCTGCACGAAGGCGCTGATAATCTCTGCCCCCGTCATCTCATCGGCGCCAGTCATGATGAACTGGTCCCGGCCGATCAGCTTGCCCTGGCGGATGAAGAAGACCTGCACGCAGGCCTCGTCGTAGCTCCTGGCGTAGGCGATCGCGTCCAGATCGGCCATGTCCTGTGAGACGATCTTCTGCTTCTCCGTCACCTTCTCGATGGCGGCGATCTGATCCCGCAGCTCGGCCGCCCGCTCAAACTCCAGGTTTTCTGCCGCCTCCTCCATCCGGGTCCGGAGCCGCTGGATTACCTCTTCAGTCCTGCCCTCCAGGAAGTCAGCCAGATTCTTCACAGCCTGTGCGTACTCTTCGTGCCGGTCGAAGTCCGGCAGACAGGGCGCCAGGCAGCGGCCGATGTGGTACTGCAGGCAGCCCCGGGGGTACTTGGATGGGTCGTTGCAGGTCCGCAGCGGAAAGAGCCGGCGAGCCAATTTCATGGTGTCCCACATTGGCTGGGTAGTGGTATACGGCCCGAAGTAACGGGAACCGTCCTTGCGCATGGTGCGCGAGACCACCAGCCGGGGCCACTGCTCCCCCAAGGTGAGGCGGAGGTAGGGGTACTGTTTGTCATCCCGCAGCCGGATGTTGTACTTGGGCTTATGCTTCTTGATCAGGTTCGACTCCAGGATCAGCGCTTCGACTTCCGTGTCGGTGACGATATGCTCGATGGTGGCGATCTGGCTCACCATGGCCAGCACCTTCGCCGTCAGATTGCGTGATGACTGGAAGTACTGCCGGACCCGATTCTTAAGATTGCGCGCCTTCCCCACGTAAATGATCCGGCCACTGGCATCTTTATAAACGTAGCAGCCGGGCCGGTCAGGCAGCAGCTTCAGCTGTTCCTCCAGCCCCAGTTCCAACCCCACTCACCTCACCTTGACGTCCAAATTGCGCAGACTGCGCCCCACCTCAAAAAGGGGGGCGCAGTATACCAGCTATTCCGCAATCAGAAAGCGGCCGCTCTGAGGCGACTGTTCTCGCCCCACCACAGATCCCTGCTCCAGCGCCGGATAGAAGTACCCGGCCCGCAGGTAATCCTGCGGCGGCCGCGCATAGACAAAGCTCCGATTGTACGCCCATGCTGCATCGATGGCAGCGCCCTGCGGCTCTGCGTCAGATCCAAACAGAACCACCAGCCCAATGGCTCCGGTCACCAGAGCGGCCCCCCACACCGGCGTCAGCGCCCGCAGCCGCCCCACGCACTGCCGGCGCCGCCGCTGCCGCCGTCGTTCCGCTTCCAGTCTGCCACGGATCTGATCCCACATGCCGTCGGGCACTTGAACCTGCGCTGCCTGCCGGCGCAGCTCCTCACGAATGGCTTCACTGGGTGGCAGCACATCAGTTCACCCCTTTTACACCGGATGATCGGAAAGACGGGCGTACGACAGCGCCACCAGATCCTGCCGGCCCATCTCCCTGGCCATCGCGTTGCGCAGCAGTTCGCGAGCCCGATGGAGCCGGGATTTTACCGTACCCGGCGGGCAGCCCACGATGGCCGCAATCTCGGGATCCGAAAAATCATGGAAGTACTTCAGCACCACCACGGTCCGGTGAACGGGGTCCAGCTGCCCGATGGCCCAGCGGAGCAGCGATCGCTCCTCATCCTCCAGCACCGCCTCTTCCGGCTGCCAGTCGCGGGATGCAGCGGGGGTCACCTGCATCCCAACCTCTTCCGCCGAAGCATCCAGGTCCTCCCGGACCTTCCTCCGGCGCAGCAGGCTGATCGCCTCATTCACCGCCACCCGGTAGAGCCACGACTTGAAGCTGGAGCGGAACTGGAACCGGCCGATAGAGCGGAATACCTTCAGGAACGCCTCCTGGACCACATCCTGGGCCAGCCCGGCGTCCCGCACCACCAGGTAGGCGAATCGGAAGACATCCTCATGGTACAGGCGAAACAGCATTTCAAATGCATGGGGGTCTCCCGCCTGGCACCGCATCACCAGGTCATACTCTGCGTCCGCAGAGCGGACCGGTTCCAACTCGGCCATCGCGTTCACCCCCATCCACGGATCCGCGGCCATGGCTCGAGCCAGCCGCTGAAAGATCCCTGATGGGTAAACTATATCATTTCGTCCATCGAATAATAAGGGGGCCTCAGTAGGAACTTACTGCATGCTCTCCCGCAGCACAGGAATCCCCTGCTGCCATTCATAGATGTAGACCCAAGAGGTCAGGTTCTCACCCGTTGCAGCGTCAAAGGATATCCACGAAGTGCGCCCGGAATAATCGGTTGTCTGGCGGACCAGGGCCGCCAGTTCCTCCCGGGAAGGCACCTGGGCCGGATGTTCCTCACCGTAGCGAATCAAGGCCTGAAGGATAATGCTGGCCGCATCGTACCCGTAAGCAGCATAACCCCGGGTGGGCTTGCCCAACACGCTTTCGAAGTGGCGCCGGAAGGGCTCGCTGGGTTCTGCCGTCTGGCTGGGGTAGAAAACCTCCCGAAACTCTGAACCGGTCAGGTTCTGGAACCCCGGATCGTTCAGTTCCGGCCCGCCCAGAACCGGCACAGCCACGCCGCCCAGGCGGAGTTTCTGCACGATCTCCACGGCCCGGCTGCCCTCGGCGGCCAGGTAGAGCCCGTCGGCGCCGGACTCGCGAATCGTCCAGATCAGCCGCGCGTAGTTCTCGTCAGCCGTAAGGGTGGTATCTCCCACCACCCGCAGGCCCAGTACCTGAGCGGCCCACTGGAACATGGTGGCGTCCGGATCGTCCGCACCGGCCTCATCCCGCAGTATATAGATCTTCTCCAACTTCAAATCCACCTTGGCAAACCGGGCAATTGCCTGCGGGAGCCTTCCGGAATCGGCTACCAGCCAGTTGGTGTGGGGCCATGCCCGGGCCCCCTTCGCTCCGGAGCCCGTTACAGGCGCAACCATCGGGACACTTGCCGGCTCCAGCGTCTCCGCCACAACGCGGGTCACCTCATCGTCCAGGCTGCCCACCACCCCCACCACCTTGGGGTTGGCTGCCACCTGCTGCGCCATCTGCTGGCCAACAGCGGGAAGGCTCCGGTCATCGTAGGGCTGCACCAGCACCTCGTAACCCACCGCCCGCAGATGCTCCTCATGGTCCCGCACAGCCAGGGTCACACCGTCCACGAGATCTGCGCCATCGATGCTGTCACCCCCGGAGAGGGGAGCGATCGCGGCCAGCAGCACAGAGGTGGTCTGAGCGGCCGGTACCAGCTCGCAGAGGGAACGCGGTTCCAGGTCCTGCCAGTCCTTCAGGGGACCCACTACCTCTTCTGCGGGAACAGCAAAGGCCAGATCCCCTTCTGTGCCGGCGGTCATGATGCCCACCACCCGACCCGTCTGCGCGTCCAGAAGGGGGCCGCCGCTGGTGCCCTCCAGCACTCGAGCACCGCTGATCTGAAGCAGGTTGCCGAAGTAGCGGCCATCTATGGTCTTCTCATCGTTCAGCTTGCTTACCTGTGCCGGCAGCGCCAGGCTGTTGCCCAGGCCTTTGGGGAATCCCATCACATATACATGGCTGTACAGCTTGAGGCCCTTGGAGTCGCCGAAGGAGAGAGCCGCCGGCCATCCTTGAAGGCCGGGCACCTGCAGAAGCGCCAGGTCCTTGGTGGTCTGCACAGCCACCACAGTCCCGGAGTGGAGGCGGCCGTTGCTGTCCATCACCGTCACGCAGGAGGCGCCCTCCACCACGTGGGCAGAGGTGACCACCCGCCCCTCATCATCCACGATAAAACCCGAACCGGCTCGGTTGCCCACGGGGCTCTGCACACTGATGGCGACCACAGACCGCAGGGCATCAGCCACCGCTTCGTCCCCCAGCAGCGGCCAGGAGGGCGGCGTGCGGCCGGTCCCCAGGGTAGAGCTGGCAGGCTGCAGAGGCCAGACGCCCGCCTTGTAGCGGTAACCGCCAACGGTGCCGGCGCCGAAAAAGATCACCAAAATCAGCACAAAAACCCAGGCAGCCACCCGTTCCGGGAGGCGCCGGCGTCTTGGCTGGGGCCTTGCTGCAGTCTGGGTCAGCGGCACACCGCAGTGGCCGCAATAGCGGGCCTCCGGCGAAACGGAGGCGCCGCAATACGGACAATGGGGTTGGGTCGACACAAAGCTCGCTCCTTGCGGCAGGATACCTGTTCTACCTATCATGACGATTCAGGTAGCGATTTAACGTCATGTCCAGTATATCCTACAACCGGAGTACTCGTCGCCCCTTTTCACCCGTTCCTGTCATCAATCGCCCGCACTGGCCTTGAGGCGGGCCCGCTGCCGCTCCATGTGCTGCTTCAGGAACTTTCCCGTATAGCTGACCGGCGATTCGCAGACCTCCTCGGGGGTCCCTTCTGCGATGATCTGGCCACCCCGGTCGCCCCCTTCGGGACCCAAGTCGATGATCCAGTCCGCCTGCTTAATCACATCCAGGTTGTGCTCGATCACCAGCACCGTGTTCCCGGAATCCACCAGGCGCTGCAGCACATCCAGCAGGCGGTGCACGTCAGCCGTGTGGAGTCCGGTGGTGGGCTCGTCCAGGATGTAGATCGTCCTGCCGTTGGACCGCCGGGATAGCTCCGTAGCCAGCTTCACTCGCTGGGCCTCGCCGCCGGAAAGCTGGGTAGCAGGCTGTCCCAGGGTCATGTAGCCCAGGCCCACATCCTGCAGGGTGAGCATCTTCTTGTAGATCCGGGGCAGCGGCCGGAAGAATTCCACCGCCTCATCCACCGTCATGTTGAGAATGTCGGAGATGTTCTTCCCCTTGTAGCGGACCTCCAGAGTCTCCCGGTTGTACCGCGCACCCTTGCAGACCTCGCAGGGCACGTAGACATCCGGCAGGAAGTGCATCTCGATCTTGATGATGCCGTCGCCCTTGCAGGCCTCGCAGCGGCCGCCCGGCACGTTGAAGGAGAAGCGCCCGGCCTTGTACCCCCGCATTTTGGCGTCGGGCGTTTGGGCCATCAGTTCCCGAATCAGATCGAAAACGCCTGTATAGGTGGCCGGATTGGACCGGGGGGTGCGGCCGATGGGGGACTGGTCGATGTTGATCACCTTGTCCAGGTACTCCAGCCCCTCGATGCCTTCGTGTGCGCCGGCCCGCTCCCGGGCGTGGTTGAGGTCTGCGTGCAGCTGCTTGTAGAGGATCTCATTCACCAGCGTCGACTTGCCCGACCCGGAGACCCCTGTGACGCAGGTGAAAGTGCCCAGGGGAATCCGCACGGTAATGTCCTTCAGGTTATGCTCCCTGGCACCCTTTACCACCAGCCACTTGCCGTTGGGCTGCCGGCGGACGGCGGGAATCGGAATCTCCTTCCGCCCGGAGAGGTAAGCGCCCGTCTCCGAGTTGGGCGTGGCCAGGATCTTTTCAAGGGGGCCGGCAGCCACCACCTCGCCGCCGTGGGCGCCCGCGCCCGGGCCGATGTCGACGATCCAGTCTGCGGCCCGCATGGTGTCCTCGTCGTGCTCCACAACGATCAAGGTGTTGCCGAGGTCGCGCAGCTGCTTCAACGTGGCGATCAACCGCTCGTTGTCTCGCTGATGCAGCCCGATGGAGGGCTCATCCAGGATATAGAGTACGCCGACCAGATGGGAGCCGATCTGGGTGGCCAGCCGGATCCGCTGGGCCTCGCCGCCGGAAAGGGTGCCCGCCGCCCGACTCAGGGTGAGGTAGTCCAGCCCGACATTTACCAGGAACCCCAGCCGCTCGTCCACCTCTTTCAGAATCCGCTCCCCGATGGCCCGCTCCCGGGGCGTCAGGTCCAGGGTCCGCAGGAACTCCCGGGCATGGCGGACGTCCATGTCCGTCAGCTCGGCAATGGAGAGGCCCCCCACCTTTACCGCCAGTGCCTCGGGCTTCAGCCGGGCCCCCCTGCAGGCCGGGCAGGGCCGGGACGTCATAAAGCCTTCCAGCCACTCCCGGGCGCCGTCGCTGGTGGTCTCGCGGTAGTAGCGCTCCAGAGTCCGCACCGCTCCCTCGTAGGTGACGGTGTGGATCTTGCGCCCGCCCCAACTGTTCTCATACTCAAAGGAAATCGGCTTGTCCGGGTAGCCGTAGAGAAGGATCTCCGAGAAGCGGGGATCCTGCTGGTTCAGCGGCACATCCGTCCGGATGCCCACCTCCCGGCATAGGGCCTCCACCATGGTGCTGAAGTAGCGGCGACTGGTCCCGTCCCAGGGGACGAGGGCCCCCTCTTCAATGGACTTGGTCCGGTCCAACACCAGGTCCGCGTCGATTTCCAGCTTCTCTCCCAAGCCCGTACAGACCGGGCAGGCGCCGAAGGGGCTGTTGAATGAGAACATGCGGGGCTGCGGCTCGTCGACGGAGATGCCGCAGTCCGGGCAGGCGAAGTTCTGGCTGAAAAGCAGCTCTTGACCGCCCACCACGTCGACGATCACGATGCCGCCGGCCAGCTTGGCGGCCGTCTCCAGGGAGTCTGCCAGCCGGTGCTGAATGTCGTCCTTCACCACCAGGCGGTCCACCACCACCTCGATGGTGTGCTTCTTTTTCTTGTCCAGGGCAGGCACCTCGTCGGTGACGTCCATCACCTGGCCGTCCACCCGCATCCGGACGTAGCCGTCCCGGCGGATCTGTTCAAATACCTTGACATGCTCGCCCTTGCGGCCCCGCACGAGAGGCGCCAGAATCTGCAGGCGGGTCCGTTCCGGCATCGCCATGATGGTGTCCACCATCTGCTCCACCGTCTGCTGCGAGATCGGCTTACCGCAGTTGGGGCAGTGGGGCCGCCCAATTCGGGCATAGAGAAGCCGCAGGTAGTCGTATATTTCCGTCACCGTGCCCACGGTGGAGCGCGGATTCCGAGAAGTAGTCTTTTGATCAATGGAGATGGCCGGCGAGAGCCCCTCAATCATGTCCACGTCAGGCTTGTCCATCTGGCCCAAGAACTGGCGGGCGTAGGAGCTGAGGGACTCCACATAGCGCCGCTGCCCCTCTGCGTAGATGGTATCGAAGGCAAGGGAAGATTTCCCCGACCCAGACACGCCGGTGAAGACGATCAGCCGGTCCCGAGGCAGTTCCAGTTCGATGTTTTTCAAGTTGTGTTGACGAGCACCCTTGATAATCAACTTCTCGTGGGCCATGGCAGCGCCTCCGTCGACGGGTATTGCAGCGTTCCTCCGCTGCCGTACTTATCGCTTCATCATAGCACATCCCTGAGGATGGTGCCTCTTACCGCTGTCTTGTTCCATGTTCCATATGCTACACTGGGAGTCGGGGGAAATTTCGCAGGTGGAAATGATGTGCCGCCGGTGTGTATCGCGCTTTTGACGGCTGCGATCCCCCCAACGATATGGTGCGTGCACAGGAGAGACATCGTGTCTTACCTCTTCTCGCTTTATCGGGACTTTCAGCGCTTTCCACAAGCCGTTCGGCTATTTTATGCCAGTGACGTTTTCTACGGCCTGTCCACCGGAATCTCCAACACACTGCTCAACCTGCATCTGCTGGCCATGGGCTACACTCCGGACCACGTGGGTATTCTGCAGTCTGCCGGCTCCCTGGTAATCGCCGCGGCAGCCATTCCCGTAGGCTTGGTGGGAGACCGCTGGAACCGCCGGCACCTGTACGTGGCCGGCTCTCTGCTTTTCGGCATCCCCTATCTACTGGCGCCGTGGCTCAGCAGCTTCCCGCTGCTGGTCGCGGTCTACGCACTGGGAATGTTGGGGCACACCCTGATGATGGTAAATGAGAGCCCGATTTTGGCCGGCGAGGTGGGACCGGAGCTGCGGGCTTCGGTCTTCAGCTTCATGATGGTCAACTTTTTTGTGTGGCAAACGCTTGGGATTCAGCTCTCCGGCTGGCTGGCCAACTGGCTGCCGGTCGGCTTCCGGAGCACCTACGAATGGCCGCTGGTGATTGCCGGCGTGCTGGGAGTTGCCTCCGGCCTCTTTCGGGTGGCAATCCCCTTCCGCAGGCAGCCGGTACAGACGCGCACCCAGCCTTTCCGCCTGGACCGTGTGGTTCTGATGCTGGCTGCAGTCAACATGCTGGGCGGCTCGTTTACCGCACTTACGTATAACTTCAGCAACGTGATTCTGGCCAACCGTTTTGCGTTCCGCACGGAGCAGATTGCGACGGTGCTGACCGGTGCGGGCATTTTGGCCTGGCTCGGCTCCCTGCTGGCTCCCGGGACAAGCCGGCGGATGGGAAACGCGCGCGGTTATGCCATGGTGGTGGCGCTGCAGGGCGTCGCCTTTATGGGTATGGGTCTGGCTGCTGCGCCCGGCTGGTTTCTGCCGATCTTCGGCATCCGGTCGGTGCTGGGCAGTGTGCAGTCCATCCTCTTTTCGGCGTTCGCCATGGACGTCACCCCTGAAACCGAACGGGCCACGGCCAACAGCATTGCAATGGTTGGCTACAACCTGGGCATGGCGCTGGCAGCTAAGGGCTACGGCGCGGCCCTGGCGGCCAACAGCTATGGCCTCAGCTTCTCTGTGGCTGGTCTGCTTGCCTTCTGCACCGCTCTGCTGGCCCTGGTGGCATTCCGCCAGCCGGCACGGGCCGAGGGCAGCGCCGCCGGGAAAGAATAGACCAGGAGGTATTTGTCTGGCAGATCTTATAGAAGTGATTGATTGCCGCGGGCGAACGCTCACCCCCTGCCGCCGAAAGGTGGCGGAGCGGGAGGTGCGGCTCAACCGGGCCAAGTGGATCGGTCCCCAGCGGATTCGGCTGCGGTTCGACCCCTTTGCGTACCGGTACGTTCGCCTGAAAGTGCTGGCTCGAGACGGCTACACCTGCTATTGGTGCGGTGAGCCGGGGTTTACCGTGGATCACATCATTCCGTGGTCTAAGGGCGGGCGGACCACGATGGAGAACTGCATCTGCGCCTGCCAGGAGTGCAACGGTGAGCGGGGCGACATGAGCGCCGAGGAGTTCGCCCGCTTGCGGAATGTACCGCCGCCGGACCCCGCCCGAATCAGGCAGCGGACGGCGAAGCAGCTGGCCGCCCCCACGGAGGCGGCGCTGGCCGGCCCGCAGGGTGGTGGGACAAGCCTTGGGATGCCGGCGGAAGCGAACAAGAGGGCCAAGCAGGAGCCCGAACATCCTGCCGATGGACGGGGCCGCGGCAAAGCGGAGCAGAAGGCCGCTGGGCCCGCCAAGCAGCAGAGGCGCAAGGCCGGGAAGGAAGCCGCAGCACTAGCCAACCAGCAGGGCAGCGGCAGGGCCACAAAGAAGGCTGCGCCGCCCACTGGCAAGCAGCGCCGTACGAAGCAAAAGCGCCGAATCTTCAGCCCTGAGGCGGCGCTGGCGCTGCGCTGGCTGCTGGATCCATACGGCCCGCGGGTAACCCGCAGGCAGTTGGTCTAGAAGGTCCCACCGCACCGGGGCGGTGGGACCTTTTCCGCCACCTGGGGTCCTGCCCACCGTCCCCTCCGGCAGCGCCCCACGTCAACCCTGAGACGGGAAGGGTCTCAGCCGGATGGGCGAGTTAAGGTACTTCCCGGCCGAGAAGGCGTCGGTTGGGGAGTCCCATGGTCTGCTGTCGCAGCCTCGCCTGGTACATTCTCCCTCCTTATAGAGAACTCCTGTTCGATCAGTGGTTTTTCAGGCGGAGTTCCCGAACTGGCGCCTGGTCCTTGACGGTGTGGAGCGCAACGGACCGAGAAATCTGCCTTACGAAGGGGCGGGCACCATACACCCACACCCGTCTGCGCTGTATGGCACCGCTTACCATCGGGCATCCTTATGTAAAAAGCACCCTTTAAGTAGGTGTCCCGTATGCTCGCCTACCTTCAGTCCTGCCTGGGGCGAGGGCTCTACCCCCTCTGCCAACTGCCGGGGACCTTCCCTGCGCTGGGGCTGGTCCTGGGCCTCAAGGAAACCGCCTACGGCCTGGTCGCTCCAGTCCTCTGCCTGAACACCGGCAAAGTGGAGGAGCATGACCCGCTCCTTCTGGACCCTTACGATCCGCAGTAACGCAATTCAGGGGGCTGTCTCAAGAGCCATCTCCGATGGCTTTTGAGACAGCCCCCCTTGTTCTGCCGCCACTCACCCATCCGCAAAAGGGTCTTGACCAGGTATTCCGATCATGTTACCTTCCTTTTATGCGTACAGAATTGACGCTCTTGCGCTGCACGTAAGACTCGCAACACTTACAGGCGGCCCAGGAGTTGTGAACTAAGGAGTTGACTCTCTCATGGCGAGTTCCGCTTCTGCGGTGGACTGGCGGGAGGAGGCAGAGCGGGTGGCCCGCGGCATCCGCCGGCGAGTCCTGGAGCATGTGCTCCGGAATGGCGGCGGCTACATGAGCCAGGCCTGCTCCTCCGCCGAAATCTTTGCCACCCTTTACAGCCGGATCATGCGCATCGGCCCCTCCCAGGGTCCCCTAGTTCCGGCGCCGTTCCCAGGGGTACCTTCCGCCACCAACAAGCACTACTTTACCGGGGCGGCCTACAACGGCCCCCGTAACCCCCACCTGGACCGGTTCTACATGTCGCCGGCACACTACGCCCTGGCGCTTTACGCCGCCCTCATCGAAACAGGCCGTATGGCCCCCGAGGGACTGGCCCACTTCAACCAGGACGGCGCCTCGGTGGAGATGATCGGCGCTGAACACTCACCGGGCATGGAGGTGACCACCGGCTCCCTCGGCCAGGGGCTCTCCCAGGCCATGGGCGTGGCACTTGCCCGCAAGCTGAAGGGGGAAACCGGCCGGACCTGGGTCTTCATGTCCGACGGCGAGTTCCACGAGGGCCAGACGTGGGAAGCCATGCAGATCCTCTCCTGGCACGGGCTCGACCGTGTAGGCATTTACGTGGACGTCAATGGGCAGTGCTGCGACGGGAAGATGGACGACGTCCTGCCGCTGGGCGACCTGGCAGCCAAGCTCACCGCCTTCGGCGCCCGGGTGGTGGAGGTGGACGGTCACGACCTGGATGCCCTGGCGTCCGCGGCAGAGCATGAGCACGAAGGGCGCCCGCTGGTGGTCCTCTGCCATACCGACCCGTGCAGGGGACTCGACCTGCTGCGGGCCAACGCCCCGAAGCTTCACTACCTTCGGTTCAAGAGCGCTGAGGAGAAGGCGCGGTACGCCGAGTATCTTAACCGGCTGGAGGAGGGGTAGCATGGAAGTGCTTGCAAAGGTGCATGCCAAGAACATCGTAAAGTGGGCGGCAGACAAGCCTGAGGTGGTGGTTTTCTCCGCCGACCTGACCTCCAGCAGCGAGGCGGATCTCTTTCGCGACACGTATCCCGACCGCTTCTTCTCCATGGGCCTTACCGAGCAGAACATGCTTTCCATGGCAGGGGGCATGGCCCGGGAGGGGTTCACACCCTTCGTGCACACCTTCGCTGTGTTCCTCTACCGCCGGGCCCTGGATCAGATCGCCATGTCGGTGGCATACCCCAACGTGCGAGTGCGCCTCATCGGTTTCCTGCCCGGCATCACCACCCCAGGCGGCGCCACCCACCAGGCCATTGAGGATGTGGCCGTGATGCGGGCCCTGCCCAACATGACCATCCTGTCCACCGGCGACGCCACCGATGTAGAGAGCGTCCTCGACGTGGCCCAGGCCATCGACGGCCCGGTCTACATCCGGATGCTGCGGGGCGAAATCCCCCGCCTGTTCCCCGCCTCGGAGCCTATGGTCTTGGACCGGGCTCGGATTCTGAGCCGGGGCACGGACATCGCCCTGCTGACCGAGGGAATCTGCAGCGAGGAGGCTCTCCGGGCGGTCAAAGTCCTCACGGCGAAGGGAGTCTCCATCGAGCACCTGCACGTCAGTACACTGAAGCCCTTCACCGACCCCCAGGTGGTGGAGGCAGTGAGCAAGGCAAAGTACGGGGTCATCACCATGGAGAACCACACTGTGATCGGCGGTTTGGGCTCGGCCGTTGCCGAGGTGATGGCGGAGAACGGCGTTGGCCGGCGATTGGTGCGCCTGGGCCTGCAGGACACCTTTGCCCATGGCGCTTCGAAGCAATACCTGATGCGGGAGCTGGGGATTGACGCCATGGCCCTGGTGCGGGCGGTGGAGGGGCTGTTGGACACCCGCTTTGGCATCACCGAGAACGACCTGTCTGCTGTGCGGCTGACGGCCATACACAGCGACGCAAAGGCGGAGGCCTTGTAAATGCAGCCGCGAAAGCCATCTCCCCCACTGCCCACCCCCAGGCTGAACCTCTCCGGTGAGCGGTTCACCGTGCTCTACTCCATCGCTGCCGCTTCTGAGCAGGAGGCGCAGGAGCGAGCTTTCAGTGTGGCGGTGGAGCAGACCGTTGAGTTCCCTTACGAACTCGTTCCCTCCACCATTCAGGAACAGATCGTGGGCCGGGTCGCGGGGCTGGAGCCAGCCGGCCCCGGCCGGTGGTTGGCCCGCATCAGCTATGCTGTGGAGACCACCGGCTTCGAACTGACGCAGTTGCTCAATGTCATGATGGGCAACTCGTCGATCTTCCCCGGTGTGCGTGTGGAACGGTTCGATCTGCCCGGTATGCTGCTGGGGCGCTTCCGGGGACCACGCTACGGCGTGCAGGGTCTGCGCACCTATCTGGGCGTGCCGGAGCGGCCGCTTCGCCTTCAGCAAGGCCGAGTGCGCCTCCATCGCCGAGCAAAGCAAAGCGCCCATGGGCCACTTGAAGCCCGTCTTCCCCGCTCCGGGCGGGGGCATGACGGTCAGTCGGGTTCCGGAAATGTACGAGGTCTACGGCCGCGATGTGATTTTCCTGATCGGCGGCGGGCTCTTCCGAGGCGGCCCTGACCTGGTGGAGAACTGCCGGCAGTTCCGGAACCTGGTTGCCTGACGTAAAGGCGCCAACTGCATTCGACCAATCCCCTCGAACGGCTGAACCGGGAGATAGCTCGCATGACCGCCATTAGCACAGAGCACACCTGAGAGTCTGTCGACTCTGAAGGTGTGCTCCGTGTTTTGTGCGCCAGGATTCGACCAAGTTCCTGGCGCAGCGGTCGGACATCTGCCGTCCGGAAGACCATCGAATCATAGCTACTTGGCGCCCAGATGACGAACGTCTCCTCCTTTGGTCGTGACACTAAATTTGTCTAGTTCAGCAGGAGGGTTTGTATATACAAACTCGAAACCTAGTATAGACAAAGCCACTGGATGGTGAGTCATGATTAACACCCTTCCTATCTCCAGGGCGGCCCGGCGTTCGATCCCTGCCTGGGTAACCCTCGCGATTCTCATGGCATGCGCCGCCCTCGCCGTCCCCGGTTTCCTGCTGCCGTCCCAGCTCCTGGCGATCGGCCAGCAGTTCACGCCGCTTCTGCTGGTCGCCATCGGGCAGACCTTTGCGCTCCTGGTGGGGGGCGTCGACCTCTCCGTCGGGTCTGTCATCACCCTGAGCGTCGTACTGGCCAGCGGCGTCATGCAGGGCCAGGAGTCCATGGCGCTGCCCGGCGTGATCGCCTGCCTGGCGGCCGGTGCGGCCGTCGGTCTGGCCAACGCGCTCCTCATCGTCAAGCTGCGCATCCCGCCCTTCATCGTCACCCTGGCCACCATGTCGAGCGTCCGGGGGATCGCCTGGGTCTACACCAAGGGCGCCCCCAAGGGCTCGGTCGCCGAGTCCATCCGCTTCCTCGCCAACGGGTACTGGGGTCCAATCCCGGTCGCCGTGGCCCTGTCGGCCGTCGTGCTCATCGGCGTCTGGTTCCTGCTCCAGCAAGGCGCCTACGGCCGGCACGTGTACGCCACCGGCGCCAACCGCACCGGCGCCCGGCTGGTCGGGATCCCGACCGACCGCGTGGTCATGACCGCTTACGTGCTCTCCGGCGTCTTCGCCGCCCTCGCCGGCCTGGTCGTGGCCGGGTACGTCGGCGTGGGCAGCCTCGACGTCGGCGATCGCTATGTGCTCGACTCGATGGCCGCCGTCATCATCGGCGGCACCACCTTCGCCGGCGGCCAGGGCGGCGTGATCGGAACGGCAGCCGGGGTGGGCATCCTCGCCGTCCTGAACGCACTCTTCATCCAGAGCCAGATCCCCATCGCCGCCCGGTCGATCTTGCTCTCCGTCATCCTGGTGGCCGCTGCCCTCCTTCACGCGAGGCAGTCCACGAAATAGAGGTCCTTCCCCAGCCACACCAAAGGTCGGAAAGAAAGGAGATTCCGAGCATGAGGGGGACTGTAGGTCTGCGGTTGGTGCTCGCACTGCTGCTTGTCTTCTCTGTGACTGCGTGCAGTTCGGGAACGAAGCCGACTACGAATGTGCCGGAGAAGCCGGTTGTCAAGGACGGCGTGGTTGACACCAGCTTCTACAAGAAGGACGGTCCTTACGTCGTCGGCGTCAGCAACGTCTCCGTGGCCAACGCGTTCCGAGTGCAGATGATCGCCGAGATCCAGGCGGCCGCAAAGAAGAATCCGCTGGTAAAGGACATCATCGTCACCGACGCCGGCGGTGACGCCAACAAGCAGATCGCCGACATCGAGGACCTGATCGCCCAGAACGTGGATGCGCTGATCGTCGCGCCGGCCTCGGCCACGGCGGTCACCCCGGCGGTGGAGAAGGCCTACGACGCCGGCATCCCGGTGATCATCTTCAACAGCGACATCGAATCGGAGAAGGTGGTCAGCCGGGTCCTGCCGCCGTACAACACCTGGGCCAACCAGACCGCCAAGTGGATCGCCGAGGCGCTGGGCGGCAAGGGCAGCGTGATTGCGCTTCGGGGCATCGCCGGCCTTGCGGCTGAGGCGGACGAGTGGGCGGGCGTAGAGGTCGTACTGGCGGAGCACCCTGACATCAAGGTGATCGCCGCCGAGCACGCCGACTGGGCTTACGACAAGGCGAAGACTGCCATGGCGAACATGGTCGCCAACAACCCGCAGGTGGATGGCGTCCTCTCCATCGGCGACGACATGACCTGGGCCGCCGCCGAGGTGCTGAAGGCCAGGGGCTATGATGTCACCCAGATCCCGATGATCGGCATCGGCGGCAGCAACGGCTTCCTCAAGTACTGGAAGGCGAACGGCCTGAACGCCTACGTCATTGCCGACCCGACCTCGATCAGCGTGATCGCCCTCAACACCGCCCTCGACGTCCTGCAGGGCAAGCCGGTCAAGGCCAACTCGGTCCCGGACACGATCGTCATCGACAACAGCAACCTGGACCAGTTCGTCAAGCCTGATCTCCCCGACAGTGCGTGGGTCGGCACCGAACTCTCGAACGACGATCTGAAGGCGCTGCTTGGGCAATGATCGCAAACACTCCCACCCCCGCGCTGTTTGAGGTAGTCAACCTTCAAAAGTCCTTTGAAGGCACACAGGCGCTGAAGGGCGTCAGCCTGGACCTGCGGCCGGGCGAGTTCCACGCCCTCCTGGGCGAGAACGGCGCCGGCAAGTCTACCTTGATCAAGATCGTGACAGGGGTGTATCCCGCCACGGCAGGCGAGATCCGGTGGAACGGCACGCCCGTTCAGCCGGACTCGCCTCTGGCGGCCCAGCGGCTGGGCATCGGCGCTGTCTACCAGGAGTCGAGCCTGATCCCGGGCCTCTCCGTCGCCGAGAACTTCGCCCTGGGCCGGGAGGATACCGCCTCGCTGGGATGGGTGCGCTGGGCGGCGGTGGAGGCCGAGGTTCGCCGGCACGCCGCCCGGCTCGGACTTGACGTGGACCCCCGCACCCGGGTGGGCGACCTCTCCGTCTCGCAGCGGAAGCGGGTCGAGATCATGAAGGTGCTGGTCAGCGACCCGCGGATGATCATCCTGGACGAGCCCACCGCTGCGCTCTCCGTCGACGAGACGGAGCAGCTCATGGACCTGCTCCGGATGCTGAAGGAGCAGGGAAAGGCGATCCTCTACGTCACCCACCGCCTCCAGGAGATTCGCGGGCTCGTCGACCGGGTCTCGGTCCTCAAGGACGGCAGCCTCATGGCCACCCTCCCCGCCGCGTCGGCCTCCACCAGCCAGATTGTCTCGCTCATGGTAGGCCGGGACATCGGCGAACTTTACCCGCCTGTCACGAAGGAGCCGGGCGAACCCATCCTCCGGCTCGAGAAGGGCAGCCGGCCGGGCGCCTTCGCAGAGGTCGACCTCACCGTGCGGCGAGGCGAGATCGTCGGGCTGGTCGGCCTGCAGGGCCACGGACACTTCGACGTGGTGCGGTCGCTCTTCGGCTCGCCGCCCCTGGCGAGCGGCCAGGTCTCGGTCGGCGACCGGAAGGTGCGGCTGGGAACCCCACGGCAGGCCATGCAGGCGGGCATCGGGTTCGTGAGCGACGACCGGATCGGCGAGAGCGTCCTGCCCGGGCTCACGGTGCGGGAGAACCTCTCGATTGCGGCGCTCTAAAACCTGGTGCGGTGGGGCACGGTGCTCCGCTCCCGCGAGCGGGACAGCGTGGACCGGTTCCTCAGGCTCCTCAGCATCAAGGCCGCCTCGCGGGAGAGCACGATCGACTCCCTGAGCGGCGGCAACCAGCAGAAGGTCATCCTCAGCCGGTGGCTGGCGGCCCGGGCACAGGTGCTCGTCATGCTGGACCCCACCGCAGGCGTCGACGTAGGCGCCCGCATGGAGATCTACCGCATCTTGCGCGAGCTCGCCAACGGCGGCGGGGCCGTGCTCCTGGCCACCAGCGACATGGCGGAGGCGCTCGGCCTGTGTGACCGGATCTACGCGTTCTACCGGGGCAGGGTGGCGGGCATCTTCCCCCGGGAGGGCCGGCGGGAGGCTGACGTACTGGCGGCCATCACGGGTCAACTGCAGGAGGGCGATTAAGGTTGGATCAAAAACCCTATGTGCCGATTGCCATACTCGTGACCGTGGTCGCGCTCGCCTCGCTGTTCGTCCCGCGCTTTGCCACGCCGCTCAACATCGGCAACGTGCTGGTGCAGAGCGTCCCGCTCATGTTCGTGGCCACGGGCCAGACCCTCGTCCTCCTGAGCGGCGGCATGGACCTCTCGGTGGGCGAGGTGGTCACCCTCTGCACGATCATCGCGTCCAGCATCATGCAGCCCGGGCCCGCAGGCATCGCTCTGGGCGTAGCGGCCTGCCTCCTGGCCAGCTCGCTCGTGGGCGCGGCCAACGGGATCGGCTCCTCCCGTCTCGGGCTGCCGCCGTTTCTCGTGACGCTCGGCATGATGTTCGCCCTGCAGGGCGTCAACCTGTTCCTCCGGCCCACGCCGGGAGGCTCGATCCCCAGGGCCTTCCGCCAGATCGCCCAACTTCAGATCGGCGTGGTTCCCGTGGCGGCCCTGGTGACCCTTCTCATCGTCGGTGCTGTCGCTGTTCATGTGCGGCGGTCGCGCTTCGGCCTCCGTCTTTTCGCTGTGGGCGGTGACGAAAGGAGGGCGCACCTTGCAGGCATCTCCCCGCACGGCGTCAAGATCTCGGCGTATGTGGCCTGCGCACTGCTGGCTGCGCTTGCCGGCCTCTTCCTCGCCGCACGAACAGGCTCGGGCGACCGGTTCATCGGCAGCTCGTACGGGTTTGACAGCATCACGGCTGCGGTGATGGGCGGCACCAGCCTCTCCGGCGGAAAGGGCAACCTGTGGGGATCCGTAGCCAGCGCCCTCCTTCTCGGCGTGATTAGCAACCTCCTCAATCTGCTGCACGTGGTAGCATACTGGCAGTGGATTGTGAAAGGGATGCTCCTTATCGTCGCCGTTACCATGTATACGCTGGGGGAAGTGAGAGGACATGGGCGACCTCGCTCTATACCAACAGATTAAGCAGTACTTGATTAATGAGATCGAGGCGGGGCGCCTCAAGCCGGGGGACAGGATTCCGACGCAGGAGCAGCTCTGCGAGCTGTTCCACACCACCCGTGTAACCGTGCAGCGGGCCGTGGATGAGCTGGCGGAAGAGAACGTCCTCGTCCGCATGGGACGGCGAGGGACCTTCGTCAGCAAGGTGATCTGGGAGCGGCACCTCAACCGGTTCCAGAGCAGCTACGAGGACCTGATGTCCAAGGGGATCGTCCCCACGACCCGGGTCCTGAACATCACCCTGATCACCCCTCCCCCCGACATGGCGAAGCTGCTCCAGCTCGAGCCCGGGGAGAAGGTGGCCCACATCCAGCGCCTCCGGCTCGTGGAGGGCGAGCCTTTCGGCCTCCTGTACGACTGGCTCCCCCTCGACCTGTACCGTCCGCTGCTCGGGGTGGACCTGGGCGAAGGGTCACTCTACGCGCACGTGGAGGAGAAGACCGGCCGGCGAATCACGGGCGCCAAGCAGGTCATCGGCATCTCCAACCTCTCCCGCAAGGAGGCGAAGCTGCTCGGCGTCTCCTCGCCGCATGCAGCGCTGGAAATGGACGTCACGTGCTACACCGACCTCGGGCAGCCGCTCCTGGTGGGCAAGTACATCTTTCGGGGAGACCGGTACCGCATGACCGTTACTCTCCGGCGGTAAGGAGCGATCCACTATGCCCTGCATCTTGACCGTGGACAAGGGAACCTCGGTGGTGAAGGTCGTCCTGTTCCGGGAAGACGGTACACAGGTCGCACTGGCCCGCCGGGCGACCACCAGCAGCAGCCCGCAGCCGGGCTGGCATGAGGAGGATCCGCAGGCCAACTGGGCGGTCCTGGTCGAGCTCACCCGCGAGGTGCTGAGCCAGGCCGGCGTTCCCGTCGAGGAGATCGCTGCCGTCGGCGTGACGGCGCACATGAGCGGCCTGATCCTGCTGGACGAGCAGTATCGGCCGGTCTACCCGAGCGTGCTCTGGGACGACGCCCGGGCGGCCGCCATCGTCCAGGGCTGGCAAGAGTCGGGCCTCCACGCCCAACTCTTCGACATCGGCGGCCAGGCAATCGTACCCGGGCTCACGGTGCCGCTGCTCCGCTGGTTCGCCGAGAACCGGCCCGACGTGCTGCGTAAGGCGCGCCACCTCTGCACGACCAAGGACTACTTCGTGCTCCGTCTCACCGGCGTGCTGGGGACGGACGAGTCCGACGCCGGCTGGATGCCGGCCGACACGATCCGGCGCTCGTACTCCGAACGGCTCTGGGCCCTGTGCGGAATTGAGGCGTACGGCGAGCTCTTCCCGCCCATCCGCCAGTCGCAGCAGGTGGTCGGCGGGGTCACCGCAGCGGCGGCGGCTGAGCTCGGCATCCGGCCGGGGACGCCCGTCATTGCGGGCCTCGGCGACGCCAACGCCAGCACCGTGGGTGTTGGGGCGGTGCTGCCGGGCCAGGCCGCGACGATCGTGGGGACGAGCCTGCTGAACAACCTGGTGGCCGACCGGCCCATCATGGAGCCGCTCGAGATCGGCTTCGTCCTGCCTACAGTGGACGGGAACTGGCTCCGGATGCTGCCCAACACCGGCGGCGGCTCGGTCAATCTGAAGTGGCTGGTCGAGCTCGCCTACCAGGGCGAGCGCCACCCGTACGCCGTCATGGATGCGGAGGTGCAGGCGACGCCCCCCGGAGCCACCGGCGTCTTTTACCATCCCTACGTCAACCACGCCGGCGTCGTCGCCCCCTTTTACCATGTCGGGGCGCGCGCCCAGCTCACGGGACTCCACACCGGTGCCACGCGGGGCATGGTCGCCCGCGCCGTGTACGAGGGGATCGCTCTCTGCATCCTGGACTGCTACTCCGCCACCCCGGGGCAGGTGAACGAGGTCCGCCTGTCGGGCGGGGCGGCGCGGAGCCCCGTGCTCTGCCAGACGATCGCCGACGTGCTCGGCAGGCCCGTCCTGGTGCCAGTCGGCGAGGAGTCCGCCGCCCAGGGCACCGCCGTGGTGGCCGGGTGGGGCATCGGGCTCTACCCCGACCTGGAGCAGGGCGTGAGGCAGTGCGTGACGATCGAGCGCCGCTACGAGCCCGTGCCCGAGCGAACGGCGTTCTACGCCGAGCGCTATCCGCTCTTCCGGCGGATCCGGACGGACATGGCGGGCATCTGGACCGAACGACTCCGGTTTGAACAGTGATCGATTGGGGGGCTCTGCCATAAACACCGGAGAAGTGCGCTTCACAAGAGATTGCCCCGTGCTGTGGGAAGTCGACGTGCTCGTGGTCGGTGCAGGATCGGCGGGGGCCACCGCCGCGGTGGCGGCGGCACGGCAGGGCGCGACCGTCGCGCTGGTCGACCGCATGCCCTTCGTCGGCGGAACGAGCACCGCCGTGATGGACACGTTCTACGGCTTCTACACCCCCGGCTCGGTCGACCGGAAGGTCGTCGGCGGCATCCCGGACGAGGTCGTCGACCGGCTGATGACCCTGGGAGCCGCGATGAAGCGGCCGAACACCTACGGGGCCGGGACGGGGATTACCTATGATCCTGAGCTCCTTAAGATCGTGTGGGAGGAGATGACGACCGGCGCCGGCGTCAGGCTCCTCCTCCACAGCCTCTTCCTCGACCCGATCGTGGAGGACGGCCGGGTGGTCGGGGCCATCGTCGCCAACAAGGCGGGCCTCTGGCAGATCCGCAGCCGGGCCGTCGTGGACGCCTCAGGCGACGCCGACGTCGCAGTCCGGGCAGGCGCCCCGTACGAGGACGGCCGCACGGCAGCCGTCCAGTCCCTGACGACGAGCTTCCGGCTGGCCAACGTGGATCAGGACCGGGCCGGGGCCGTCAAGAAGCAGGAACTCTGGCGGCTCATGCGGGAGGCCAACGAGACCGGCCGGGCCCACCTCCCCCGGGAGGAGGGCAGCGTCCACGTCACCCCCTACCCCGGCATCATGGCCACCAACATGGTGCGGGTCAGCCTGCCCGACCCGACCGATCCCGTCGCCCTCAGCCGGGCGGAGGTCGAGGGAAGGCGCCAGGCGCTCGAGTACTACAACTTTCTGCGCCGGATGGTGCCGGGGTACGAGAAGGCCGTCTTGGTCAGCTTCAGCAGCTTCATCGGGATCCGGGAGAGCCGGCGGGTGAAGGGCGATTACTGGCTCACCCGGGAGGATGTGCTGGAGGCCCGGAAGTTCGACGACGCCGTGGCGCTCTGCGGCGCCCCGATCGAGGAACACCACTCCGGTAAGGACACAAGATGGGAGTACCTGCCGGACGGCGAGGCGTACGGCATCCCCTACCGGTGCCTGCTCCCGCAGGACGTGGAGGGGGTTCTCGTCGCCGGGCGCTGTCTCTCCGCCAGCCACGATGCCCACGCCTCCGTGCGGAGCATGGGCCAGTGCATGGCGATGGGCCAGGCGGCCGGGCTCGCCGCCGCACTCGCCGCCGGCCGGGGCATCACGCCGCGGGAGGTAGACGCTGCTGTTCTGCGGCACGAGCTCAGGAAGATCGGCGCGATACTGGAGTAAAGGAAGTCATCAAATTGAATACGGGTCTTGTTCAAACCGTGCTGGGAGTGGTCCCGGCAGACTCGCTGGGCGTGACACATGCCCACGAGCACCTGGTCGCCTATGCAACGGAGAAGATAAGAAGCGAAGAACCCGACCTGCTGCTGGATGATCCGAATCGGGTGGCGGTGGACCTCGAGGAGTTCCGCAGGCTCGGCGGGGGCTGCATCGTGGAGATGACTACGGTCGACTACGGGCATGACCCCCTGGCGCTAAGGGCGCTGTCGGATTTGACCGGGGTCAAGATCATCGCGGTCACGGGGTTCAACAAGGAGGTCTACTGTAAGGCCTACTGCGAGGGCAAGGATCCGGGTGAGATCGCAGCCCGGGAAGTGGCGGACATCGTGGAGGGCATCGCCGGCACCGGGGTCCGGGCCGGGGCAATCAAGTTCGCCACCAGCCTGAACGCCATCCGGCCGGCTGAGGAAGTCGCGGCTCGGGCCGCGGCAAGGGCGCATCTGGAGACCGGCGTGCCCATCCTCACCCACACCGAGGCGGGCACGATGGCGCATGAGCAGCTCGATCTGCTGGCGTCGGAGGGAGTGCCCGCAGACCGGGTGGTGATCGGCCATATGGACCGGAACCCGGACCTGGACCTGCACCGGTCGCTCATCCTGCGGGGCGCGTACATCAGCTATGATCAGGTTCCGAAGCCGAAGTATGCGACGGAGGGGCATGTGATCCGGCTGATCACGGCGCTGGCGAAGGAGGGCCTGCACGATCACATCGTGGTGGGCGGCGACTTCGCCCGGCGGTCGCTGTTCGCCGGGTGGGGCGGCTCGCCCGGGCTGCGGTATCTGACCACGACGTTTGTGGGCAAGCTGCGGCAGGCGCTCGGTGAGGCGGGGCTGGATGCAGATGAGGTGGTTGAGGCGATACTGGTGAGGAATCCTGCTCGTGCGCTGGCGATACGGGCGTAGGGGAGCAGAATAGGTTGGGCCTGTAGATGGCGTTTGTCCGCCTGCTCCTGGCAGGCCTGGCTTTGCGGGCCGTCGACAGCCAACCGGGGAATGTCGACCTGGGGTCTACCGAAGGCTGGAACGGCCCTGAGTACTGAGTACATTGGTGTTCCGAAAGGCTGGGACAGTTGATCTGGCTTTGTTGGGACGGTTTCCCGGGCACAGCTTGGGCTCACACTTGACCAGCAAGGGCTGAGGCTATTGACACGGTCGCGAGTGCAGGCGCCGGAGCGTTCGGCTCCGGCGCCTCATTCTGCGTGCGGCAACTGCAGAGTAGGCCGCCACTGGGGTGGAACGGCCTCGTGCGCTCCACCGATGGAGGGAAGACCTGGTCCTGGGCTCCCCCATAATCCAGCTCGACAGAGACGCTGGCTGACGAGTCCTGTCGCCACTGGCCAGGTCAACAGCCTCCCCACTGGGTCGCCAGCGCTCCAGCTCCCGGTCACGTTACTCCCGACCCGTTGCTCGTCCACCAGCGCTTATCCCATCGCCCGGTGGCGGTACTTCCGGCTCTGTGTTTCCAAGTACTGGACAAGCATTTCGTGCCCTTCAAGGTTTCTGAGTGGCAGATGCCTGCCTGCAAGCTCCAGCATCCTGTGCAAGACAAGATCCGGTGCACGGACAATTTCCAATTTGATACTTCGCTCCTTGCAGAGTCCAATCTTGATCAGATCCCTGGCCCGCTGCTTCCTAAACGCCTCTTCATCCGGATAGAGGGCCGTAGGACCATAATGTTGGGGTCCGTTGAACTCGAAAGCCACATCTGGGGGGTAAAACCGGTCAAACTGAATCTTTTCTCCGGTAGTTGGATTCACCAGAAAGCCAGGGGTCGCATCATCTTGGAACTCATCGCTATTGACAATTAAGGACAAGTACTCCCTCATCAGGGCCTCACCCCGGAACCGGGCCTTCTCCAACCGCCGCTGGGCTGCGGCGACCTCCCTTCGTTTATGATCTAGGTCAGGGTTTTCCAAGGTGAAATAGGAAGGCCCATTTTGCTCTCCACGCCAAGTACGGACCCACTGGAGGCCTCGAAGCTCTTTGATCGCCGCACTCCAGGTCTTGGGAGCTGCACCGGTCAGGTCTCGCAACTGGTCATAGGTAAAGTGCCCGCCGGGGAATCGGAATCCCGGAGTCAGTTGAAGAACACCATAGGCCAATATGGCAGTCGCCCCGAGGCTCCTCTCCTTAATTAGTGCTCGGGGGATGGAGGCCCAGGTTCGGTCGGCAGTGATCTTCGAGCCCAACCATCCCGCCCTACCCAGCTGATCCAACGCGTTCCGAATCGTGGGCCGGGAGAGCCCAACCTCCTGCTCTATGAGGCGTATGGGCGGGGGATTCTTGATTCCTTCCGGGGACAGACGCAAATGCAGCCAGATAAGCTTGGCTGACTTGGATATCCCCCGGTCAAGAAGGAGGCGGTCAGGAATCCTGACTGTCATTTCCGGTCACCCCGCCTGGTATATTCTTCCTGATTGTAGGGAACTCCTGTTCGGTCGGTCGTTTTTTTCAGGTGAGGTGGGGGTCGACCTGAAAAAAATGACCGAACGGGGACCACATGCCCCGTCTGAACCTACCCCCCGAGGGTATCTCGTGGGGCCAACAAGGCTGTTTTATGGGTCCACACTACCCCCAGAGGTACCTACAGCGGGGGCTTGCGGGGGCCGTCATTACATTATTTTCAACTTGCTCCGGGTTGCGGCTGAAAAAAACGTAAGAACAGCCCTTCCCCCGCACTAATTGACTGTCAATTTGGCCAGTGCAAGATTAGGTACCCCCCCTGCTTGAGCCGCATGCGGGGTCGCAAGAGGCCACAGCGCCTGGTTGACTAACACGGTCACTGGTTCGGCCCACCCGGGCAACCTTGAACCGGGATGGACTGGCCATCATGTCCCGCCGGGGACCAAACGGCTCGTAACCAGGCCCAAAACTTCCTACTCCCGTAGGTGTGCGGTGCCCCTCCCCCTATCCCACGAAGCCCACCCACGATTAGAATCATTCTACTTTGGAATGAGAATAGTTCTCATTTGTTGACCGGTTTAACCTTGTGCGTTATAAGATTGGACAGATCACAAAGCTGTGCGACAGCTTGTGGACAAGATCAGGGAGGGTTTCCATATATGCAGTGCTTTGAACATGCCAAGCAGGGGGTCGAGAAGGCCGCCGTGGCCATCTGCAGCAGCTGTGGGGCGGCTGTCTGCCTGGAGCATGCTGTTGTTACCGAGAAGGCAGTGACCACGCCTCGGGCCGTCGCTTCCGTGCAGGTGCTGCCCATTAAGGCCCAGCGGGTCCTCTGCCAGGTCTGCGCCGCAGCCGAGAATCAGCCCCGGTAAAAGCCAGGAATAAAACCAACTCCCCCTGCCGCTGCAGCAGGGGGATTACTATTCTCGTCGCTTGGGCCCCATCCCAAACCGACGGGGCCAGACAGGGCGGCTACAGCAAGAGCCCCCGCCCCGACGGCCTCCCGAGGAGGGAGGCCGCCAGGACGGGGGACTCTCCCAGTTTACAGAAACGGCCACAACCCAGGATGGGGCGAGGGCAGCACCACACTGCTCTTGAGGTGCCCGTTCTCCCGGGCCACCGCCTCGCCGGCTGCCACAGCCGTGCGGACAGGGTCCACCGCCCCAGCCACGGTAAAATAGCTCTTCCCGGACATCCCCTGGGCCAGGCGGACCCGCACCAGGCGCACCGGGGCAGCCTTCACCGCCGCATCTGCCGCCAGAATGGCGCTGGTGGTAGTAATCGTCTCCACTGCCCCCGCTGCATCGCCGGGGCCAACGGGCTCAGCCCGCCCGGGACCCAGCATGGCAACGACGCTCTCATGGAGGTTTGCCAGCACCATTGAGTGCCGAAGGGACTTGCCGGCAGCCGCTTCAGCCGCCCGCAGCGCCGCCTGCACAGCCCCCACCTCACCCGAGGCCAGCACCATAAACCGGCCCGGGCAGATGGGCTGGGCCCGCAGCAGCTCCACAGGGGCGGCCTTCACCAGGGCATCCGCCGCCTGCAGCCCATCTGGCACCGTATTGGTCTCCAGCATACAGATGGCTCGCTTCACCCGAAGCACCCCCCGGCAGCAAGCCTAGACGATGGAGAAGGCATCCACCAGGACGCACCGGCGCAGCCGGGTAAAGGTCCGAGCCGAAGTGACGCCCTCGCCGGTGGGCGTCGAAATCGTAAAGGACGCCCAGCCCTCGCCGCCGAGGCCAATGCCCGCGTAGCAGGGCCCATTCTTTACGAAGATCGACGTCTTGACCAGTTTGGCCAGGCGAGTCATCCGCTCCACATCGTGCGACCACATGATCGCGGTGTGGTGGTTGCCCCGCTCGACTTCGACGCCGAAGCGAATCGCCTCGTCTGCGTCGGACACCCGCACCACCGGGATCACCGGCAGCAGCTGCTCCAGCCAGACCAGCGGATGCTCCCGCTCCACCTCCATAAAGGCGATGCGGGGATCGCCGGATACCGGCACGCCGGCATCCTTCAGAATCCGCTCGGCGTTGAGTCCGACGTACTTCTTGTCGACAGCGCACTCGCTGAGGACCTCATGCCGGTCAGCGCAGCAGAGCGGATCCTTGCCGTCCTTGCGCTTCACCACCAGCCGGGTCACGGCATCGGCCTCGTCCGGCTTCAGCCGGCGGGCGCCGTTCCGCTCCATGGCAGCCATCAGGCGATCTGCCACCTGGTCCACCACGACGATGGTCTTCTCAGCGATGCAGGGCAGGTTGTTGTCAAACCCGGCGCCTGCCACCAGATCGCGGCCAGCCTTGTCAATGTCAGCGGTCTCATCCACCACCGCCGGCGGGTTGCCGGGGCCAGCGCCGATGACCCGCTTGCCCGAATGCATGGCCATGCTGACCACACCGGGCCCGCCGGTTACCGACAACAGGTTGACGCCCGGATGCTTCATCAGCACCTGCGCCTTTTCAGGCGAGGCCTGAGAGAGCACCGTCAGCAGATTGCTGGGGCCGCCCGCCTCAACGATGGCCTTGTTCAGAATCTCTACAGTCCGGATCGACGTCAGTACCGCCCGGGGATGGGGTGCGAACACGACCGAATTACCCGCGGCGATCATGCCGATGGCGTTGCACATGATAGTAGCCACCGGATTGGTTACGGGGGTGATCGCCCCGATGACGCCCCAAGGCGCCATCTCCAGGGTGGTCAGCCCGTGGTCGCCGGAGTACGCCTCGGTGCGCAGATCCTCAACACCCGGGGTCTTCCGGGCCACCAGCCGGTGCTTGGCGATCTTATCCGCCACCCGGCCCATGCCGCTCTCCTTCACGGCCATCTCCGCCAGCAGGGCAGCGTTCTCCAAAATCGCCTGCCGCATCGACTCGATCAGCTCGCTCCGCTTCTCCCGGGAAAGGGTGCAGAGCTGCTCATAGGCCCGAGCAGCAGCGGCCACTGCATCATCTACTTCAGCGAAGGCCCCGCCAATGCCGGGAATGCCTTTTTCTTCCCGGCGGCGAATCTCATCCATCACCCGCATCACGAGGCTGGTAATGGTCGCTTGGTCCAATTCCATAGTCACCACTCCTTAGGCGCCACAGTCAGCCAGCGCCTGCTGTCCGGCCAGCGCCACTTCCTCGTCCTGCTCCACCGTGCCGCCGCTTACGCCGATGGCTCCAATCAGCCGCCCCCCTCGCCAGAGGGGCAGGCCGCCGGCGAAGGTAATTATCTTCCCCGGCTGGGCCAGGGCAATCCCGTAAAGGGGCGCCCCCGGCTGTACCTGGGCCGCCACCTCGCGGGTGGGCAGCCGCAGTGCAGCACTGGTGTAAGCCTTGCCCTGGGCAACCTGCACCGAAACCAGCAGAGCGCCGTCCATCCGGCGGAACGCCTTCAGGTTGCCGCCCTCATCCACCACGGCAATCACCATGGGAACGCCAATGGCGTGCGCCCGTTCCTCAGCCGCGGCCAGCATCCGATCACAGTCGGCCGTGGTCAGCGGCCCCTCCGAGGAGGCTCCGGCAGCACCGCCGTCCCGGAGCCCGTTGGCCACCCGCTGGGCAATACCCCGGACCAGGTGCCGGTGCGACTCCAGCCGCCCCAGCACGTGCAGATAGTCGGACAGCCGGTTCAGGTAGGCCAGAATCGGCTCCGCCTCCGGGGCCTCAGGCTTGCCGTCCTCCTCTTCGTCCAGATAAACCCGCAGGGCCGCCCGCTCCGCCCGCCGGCACACAGACCGGGCAAAGTGGAGCGCTCCGGCCCCCGGCGTATCCCCGGGCAGAACCCAATCGGTCTGCCTGGGAAGCTCCGCCTCTGCCTCATCGATGGCCCGCTCCAACTCCTTCACCCAATCCGGCGATACATCCGCCGCGTACTTGGGTGCAGAGAGGGCGGAACCGATCTTGATCAACTGCGACTGAATCCGGGAGAGGGCAGCGTCTGTGGCGGGCTCCTGAGTAAGCCCCCGGGCCAGCCCCAGGGCCGAGGAGAGCTCGTCCACCGCCCCCACCGCCTCGATCCGGTGGTGCAGCTTGGACACGCGGCTCCCGTCAGCCAGGCGGGTCATTCCGGCATCGCCCTTGCGCGTGTAAATAGCCATTCGTTATCCCTCCCCGGGAGCGTGAAGCAGCACACTCTCCTCCAGATCCACAGTGTCGATGATGCCCACCACGGCGCCGTCCACCGGGGCCTCCAGGCTGCCGGCGGCGGTCCGGGCGGAGCTGCCGGTTACCACCAGCACCCGCTCCCCGACCCCGGCACCGATGCGGTCCACTACCACCTTGCACGAGTCAGGCCGGCCCCGACCCGTCGGGTCCAAGGGTTGGACGACCAGCAGCTTGAAACCCACCAGCCGCTCATCCTTCCGGGTGGACACCACCGTGCCGACTACCACGCCTATCCACATGGAGACCCCTCCTCTGCTCAGCCGTGGCCGTGCAGCCTCAGCAGTTCCTTGGCCAGCGGCGTAAAGATGCCGTCAGCCGGCAGCGACGCCAAGGTACCCGTTGCCAGTGCAGCCCGGACATCCGCCTCGGTCACCAGCGGCCTTTTCCCATGGGCTGCCGCCACTGCGGGCGCTGCCGCCGGAGCCGCCTGAGCCGTTGCCGGTGCCGCCACCGGAGCCGCCGCCGGAACCGGGGCAACTGCCCCGTGAACCGGCCTGTGCGGATTCAGCAAGGCATCCGCCAGTTCGCTGTGCCCCACCAGCGTCACGCCGAAGGAGCGCAGGGTGGCCAGCCGGTCCCGCATCATAGCTGCCAGCGCCGGTGCAGGATGAGACCAGCCCTTGAACACTTCGCTGTCCGGATCCGCCTGCTCGGCACAGGCCACCACCGGCAGGCCCTTCAGCAGGGCCATCGTCAGGGTGGACGTGACCAAGTTGTCACAGATCCCCAGAGCCAGCTTGTTGGCGGTGTTCATCGTGAGCCACGGCACCAGCACCACGTCATGCTGGAAGACCAGTTCCGGCGGGGTGGGAGCAGACTCCTCGTCCAGGCTGCTGGTGCAGCCCAGGGCCTGCTTCAGACCACTGCGGTCCCAGCGGCCGGCCGCCGTACGGGAGAGCAGCAGGGTGGGCTGAAACCGTCCGGAATCCCGCAGCCTTGCCAGTTCTGCGCGGATTTCTGCCTCGTGGGCAGGCGTGCCGGTCATCACCACCAGGAGCCTGCGGCTGGAAGCCGCCCGCTCCTCCAGGATCCGTCGCACCTCCTCCACCACGATGGCCACAAGGGCTTCCATATCCATCGATCATCCCTCCTGGGGCGTCGACAACAGGGCGATCCCCATGGGGGTCACCAGGAGCGGCCGGGCTGGAATGGTCACAGGCACGCCAATCACCCGCTCCAGCACCTCGCCGATCCCGGGCACGGAGGCCGTGCCGCCCACCAGGTAGATGTGCTTCGCGGGGCAGCGACGGAGATGGGACGCCACAATGGCGGCCACCTTCTCCATCACCGGCCGTACCGCGACCGTAACCTCCCGGCTGTGCTCCGGGCTCAGCTTAAACCGCTCCGCTTCTTCGAACGAAAGGTTCAAGTGTCCAGCCAGCACCAAGGTGAAGTGTGTGCCACCGGTGGGCTCGTCCGCCGTATAGGCGACCTCGCCGTCTCGCAGGACCGAGATGCCCGTGGTGCCGCCGCCCACGTCCACCACTGCGCCGTCCCGGATGCCCAGCAGGGCGCCCGCGGCAGTGGGCTCATCCACCACCCGGGTCACCTCCAGCCCGGCGGATTCCAGCACGTTGGCCGTAATCCGCTCGGCGCCGGCCCCGGTCCCCGGCGGAATGGCACAGGCGGCGTGGCGGAGCGGCCGGCTGAGCTGGGCTTCCAGATCAGCCACCAGCCGCCGGACG
>ENA-OWPA01000793-OWPA01000793.1-bioreactor-metagenome-genome-assembly--contig:-NODE-793-length-32166-cov-22.972670_pt1 | contig 32166 bp, 30 predicted proteins | sample MGYA00238139_ERZ651803 | MGnify/ENA primary metagenome ERZ651803 (study PRJEB26909, sample SAMN07631231) | bioreactor metagenome | isolation source: Switchgrass digestor | place: USA: Dartmouth... | reverse complement strand
TGTTGTAGTTTTTATCCTAATCTCTCGATAAACTCAAGCTTATCGTTCGCTATTCCGAATTTTCTTCCCCCTCGGCTTAACGCCAAAGGTTCTTAGAATTTTTCGGGGTTGTTTCACTGTTCAGTTATCAAGGTTCTTGATTGCCGAGCGCCTTTTATTCAGTTGTTTCTTTCATTTTTAATTCCCTTAGCGCGTCAGCAAAATTAATAATATCACACAGTACTTTCTTTGTCAACAACTTTCTGTTTTAATTTTCTTAATTTTTTGAAAAAACACAACAACAATAAAATCCATTTTCATTATATTACAGAATAAGTTGTTTGTTCCCGATGTTTCACCGGTGATAACGTCTGTCAAAACGTAATGAATAGATTAACAGATATATTTTTGTTTGTCAAGTCTTTATTTGTCAAGACGGCCCGTTAATGCTTCCACAATTTCCGGATAAACCCAGGTGTAATTTCTTCTGTCCAGAAGCCCAAACAGCTCCCCATCACCCGTAAAGGCTCCGTTGTCCCACCAAAGGCACGGAACACCTGTTTCGGAAGCCTTTTGAACATAATACCTGGCCCAATTTACCCTGTCTTCAAGATTATCCTTGTCCATGGCCCCAAACTCTCCGAGAATTACTGCCTGACCTTTACTGATAAACAAATTGTATATATTATTCATCAGATTATCAATATCATAAGTATCCTGTTTGTTATCCGCACTCCACTTTGAAGTTCCGTTTTTATTCAATGCGAAATTATATGGTGTATAAGCATGAATTGACACTATAACCTTATCGTCATCAGGAATTACAAAATCCTTCCATGTATTGGGATCAGAAGATGCGGCATAGGTCGGTATCATCAAATGACGATATTTATTGTTTCCTCCCGACGCTCTGACGGTGTCAACAAAAGACTGATTTAATTTATTTATCACATCTCTTGCTTCAGCGGTACCTCCGGTCCATTCATACTGAGTTCCTTTCATTCTGGGTTCGTTCATGGCCTCAAATATAAGATGTTCATCATAATCTTTAAAACGCCCTGCTATTTGTCTCCACACCGATGTAAGAATGGTATTGGCTTTTTCAAAATTGTCATATGAAGGGAAATTCCAGTCCTCATGATGCAAATTCAGTATTACATATAATCCGTCATCTATGGCATAATCTACGACTTCCTGCACCCTGTCAAGCCACATGTCATGTATCTTGTAATCAGGTTCCGGTCCCATGTGATTCTGCCAGGTCACGGGTATTCTAACTATATCAAATCCGGCTTCTTTAACCGCATCAAAAACTTCTTTCTTCGTTTTTGGATTTCCCCATGACGTTTCAGAACTGAGCAGCATCCCGCCTGTGGCATCCAAAGTATTGCCCAGATTCCAGCCTACGCTGAATTCTTTAATAAGCTCTATTGACGGAATATCCCTTATGGTTAACAATGCCGTGTCGTTTTCCGTGCTTTGTTCATCTTCGGCTTTGCTTACATCTTCATTGTCCGAACCGTCTTCTGCCAGTTTGTCCAGGCCGCCGCTTGCTTTATTTTCTTCTTCCTCATTCAAAGAAACCGGCTTATCTTCCACAGAAACATTTTTTTCTGCGGAACAGGATGTAAATGTTAACCCCGTTATAATGCAAATCAATCCCAGAATTAGAATAATCTTTTTTTTCATCTTATCCTCCAATATAGATTTTGAATGGGTTAAAATTTAACCGGACTTGTATAAATATTACTGCAAAATTACAAATATTTCAATAGAATTCGACATAATTATCCTGTTATGTAATATTTTTTTATTGTCCCCTTTTCGATCAATGGAAAATTCCGATGCATCGTTTAATATTTTTAAACAATGTTCTTTCCGTATTTAACCGGTTTAAGCATTAAAAATCGTTTCTCAGGATTGCATTCCAACGGATCATTTATTATGCAACAGAATCAAAAAAGAACTCCAATCGGATACGTTTAGTACCTCAATTAGAGTCCTTCCGGTTATTTTGATTTCAGCATCTTTTATTTTAATTTCTTTTAAACAGCCGGAAATTCTTTTTTTCATAAGGTTCCGTCATAACCGACAATACCCTGTACCCTGTCTCGTTTATTACGGAACGCAAAGACTCTTCATCAATATATTCTTCACTAAGAATCTCCGCCTGTTTTCTTTTATGCGACGATGATACTTTTTTAACGGAAAAAGCTTTTCTGACAGCATCATTTATATGGGCTTCACACATGGAGCAAATCATTCCGTCGATACCGACAATTGTTTTATACATGATTTTTCTCTCCTTTAATCGACTCTGCCGCACAGTAATGTGCGGCAGGATCAATATCTGTTATATTTGCTTTAATATAATATTACCAATGCATTACGTTTTCAAATAATGACAAAAGCTATGCTTTTATTTTTTGCTGCTGTTTACGGAAGGAGCTTTATGACATGAGCCGCTCATGGGGCAACAGCCGCAATTGGCTCCGCATAAAGATTTTCCTTTTTTCTTATCACGCCGTATGGTGAATACAATCCCCGTTACGGCGGCAATAAGTAACAGACTTATTATTATAGTTGAAAGATTACTCAATATCCAATTCATAAAATCAGCTCCTTTGCCGTAATTAAAACTTCTTATGCTCTTATTCCTGTTAAATTGGCTGTTTCCTTGTACTTTTTAAAAAACACCATATACATAATCAATGTAAGTAAAACAACGGCGGCAGTCAATCCTATTGCGTTAATATTACCATTAAACAGAGAACCGAACTGATTAATCATCAGTGATACCGCATAAGCAAAAATGCACTGATATCCTATGGCAAACCAGGTCCATTTTGTATTGTTCATTTCACGTTTAATTGCACCTATGGCCGCAAAACAGGGCGCGCAAAGCAGATTGAATACCATGAATGAATATCCGGTAACAGGAGTAAATACGGAACCCAAAGTCTCATAAACAGTCGTATCTCCGCTTCCGTAAAGAATACCCATTGTACCGACAATATTCTCTTTAGCCACAAGGCCGGTTAAAGAAGCAACTGCAGCCTGCCAGGTGCCCCAGCCGAGTGGTTTGAAAATCCATGCAACCGCGCTTCCCAAAACAGCCAGAATTGACATATTAAGTTCTTCTTCCGCCAACATATGAAAACTCCCGTTTGCAAAACCGAAGCGGGTCGTGAACCAAACAACAATTGTTGAAAGTAATATTATGGTTCCGGCTTTCTTTATAAAGGACCAGCCGCGCTCCCACATGGACCTTAAGACGTTCTTAAGTGCCGGCCAGTGATAAGCCGGCAGTTCCATGACAAACGGAGACGGTTCTCCGCTGAACATCCTGGTTTTCTTAAGCATGATACCGGAAATAATAATTGCTGCCATGCCAACAAAATAGGCTGACGTGGATACCCATGGGCTTCCCCCGAAAATTGCGCCGGCGATCATGGAAATAAAGGGTACCTTCGCGCCACAGGGTATAAAAGTTGTTGTCATAATCGTCATTCGTCGATCCCGTTCGTTTTCTATGGTTCTTGACGCCATAATCCCTGGCACGCCGCATCCGGAACCGATCAGCATCGGAATGAACGATTTACCGGAAAGTCCGAATTTACGAAACACCCTGTCAAGGACAAACGCAATACGGGCCATGTAACCGCAGGCTTCCAGAAACGCAAGTAAAAAGAACAGTACAAACATTTGAGGTACAAATCCCAGGACGGCGCCGACACCGGCAACTATGCCGTCGTTTATAAGTCCCGAAAGCCACTCAGCGGCACCAGCTTTTTCAAGACCTAAGCTTACCAGAACCGGAATACCGGGAACCCAGATTCCATAATTTGCCGGATCAGGTTCTTCAAATCCGTTTTCTTCAAAATATGTGACCGCATCCAAATAAGTTGTGCCGACAGTCGTCTCTTCGTCAGCATTTTCGGGAATTTCGCCGTAATATACTGTCATTTCAGTTACAGCAAGAGTTTCTTCGTCTTCGATATAAACGATGCCGGTTTTTTCGCCCTTGACGGCTTTCATCTCAGTAAGAGCGGCATCCGGATCAAAATCCTCGGCCTTTGTATCCAGCTTATAAAAAGCGTTTACGGCATTCATCGCATCCGCATATTCGCCCAAATCTTCTTCATATGCGTTTCTTCCTATGCCGAACAGATACCATCCGTCGCCGAACAGGCCGTCGTTGGCCCAATCGGTTGCCTTCGCACCTGTTCCCACCATGGAAATCCAATATACCAGAAACATTATAATTGCAAAAATGGGCAGGCCAAGTATGCGGTTGGTCACTACTTTGTCTATTTTATCAGAAGCGGACAGTTTTTCGTTGTTTTTCTTTCTGTAACATGCCTTGATTACGGAAGCTATGTAAATATAGCGCTCATTGGCTATAATGCTTTCCGCATCGTCGTCCATTTCTTTTTCCGTTTTTTGAATGATTTCTTCTGCCTGTGTCAAAGACTCATCCGACAAATTCAGTAACTTTAACACCTTTTCGTCCCGCTCGAAAATTTTTATTGCGTACCAGCGCCTTTGTTTTTCCGGTATCTCAGGCGGAATTATATTATCAATTTGAGACAAAGCATGTTCGACAGGATCGGAAAAAGAATGCTTCGGAACCGTTGCGCCGGTCTTTGCCGCTTCTATGGCAGCTTTTGCCGCCTCGGTAATACCGGTCTCCTTAAGAGCGGAAATTTCAACAACCCTACAGCCAAGTTTGTGGGAAAGTTCCGATATGTCTATTTTATCACCGTTTTTCCTGACTATATCCATCATATTGACAGCGACCACAACCGGAATTCCAAGTTCCGTAAGCTGTGTCGTAAGGTACAGGTTTCTTTCCAGATTGGTACCGTCAACTATATTTAGAATAACATCCGGACGTTCATTTATAAGATAATTTCTGGCAACAACTTCTTCCAGTGTGTATGGCGAAAGCGAATATATACCGGGAAGATCAATCACCGTAACACCGTTATGTTTTTTAAGTTTGCCTTCTTTTTTTTCTACTGTAACGCCGGGCCAGTTTCCTACAAACTGATTTGAACCTGTAAGTACGTTAAACAGAGTCGTTTTTCCGCTGTTTGGATTACCCGCCAGCGCTATTTTTAAATTCATAGAAATTCCTCTCTTTCTTATACCACGGTTACCTATGGCTAACCGATTGTCCGAAAAAATAGGGCCCACACCCCCGCAAATCTCTATTCTACTTCTATCATTTCTGCGTCAGCTTTACGTATACTTAACTCATAGCCGCGTACGGTAATCTCCACCGGATCACCCAGCGGTGCGACTCTGCGCACATAAATGTCAATTCCTTTTGTTATGCCCATATCCATAATTCTGCGTTTTACCGCTCCTTCGCCATGAAGTTTTACAACTTTAACGGTCTGACCGACTTTTGCGTCCCGCAGTGTATTCATAAATATTCCAGTCCTCCCAAATCATTAAATTATTCAAACCATTATTTTACGTGCAATTTCGTCATTTATTGCAACCCGTGCCTCTTTTACCTTCACTATAACATTTCCGTTCAGCACATTTATAAGTCTTACGGTTCCTCCCGTAACAAAGCCAAGATTCTCCAAATGTCTTTTTATTTCCGGATTGCCGGATATTTTTCTAATAATATTTTCTTCACCAGGTACAGCCAGATTTAAGGGTATCATATAATCACCTCTTTTATTTAGTTACCTATGGCTAACTTCTTATAATAATTATAGTTACCCAAAGGTAACCTGTCAAGTGTTTCTGCAAAACTTGACTATCATGTCAATAAAGTGTAAAATTATTAAAAATATAATGGTGGGAGGCGAAAATATGCATGAATCGGGGGAAATGTATCTGGAGACGATTTTAATTCTTGGTAAGAGAAATAACCCAGTCCGAGCAGTTGACATATCAGACGAGATGCACATTTCCAAAGCCTCCGTAAGCAGAGCCCTTACCAGACTTAAACACGAAGATTGTATTGTTGTTGACAATAAAGGACATATTGATTTTACGGAAAAAGGCCGTAAAATTGCGGAAAAAATTTATGAACGGCATCAGCTTCTTACGGATTTTCTTGTTACTCTGGGCGTAGACGAAAAAACAGCATCAGCGGATGCCTGCAAAATGGAACATGTTATCAGTGATATGACTTTCAAAGCATTGCGTGAACATTTGTTAAAGCAGAAAAACAATTAAACATTTGTAATATACGTACAAAAAGCCAATCCGCTTTTTCATAGTAATTATGAAACAGTTCATATAAATGTTTATATGTAACGATATATGTGCATATAAACTATAAAATAAAGTCAGGATAAAATCTAATGAAATCATTTAATAAGAAGATCAAAAAAACAGCAAATCGATAATTTTTCGATTTGCTGTTTTATTTTAACGGAGAAAGAGGGATTTGAACCCTCGCGCCGGTTTACACCGACCTACACCCTTAGCAGGGGCGCCTCTTCAGCCTCTTGAGTATTTCTCCAGATCCTGAATAATAAATTATTCGTATTCTTTTGGATAAAACCTTGCGGAAACAAACCTTAGTATAACAAATGCTGTCTTGTTTGTCAACCAATTAAATCGGTAATTTCATATAAATTATTTCCATTGGAATCTATGGCAACTATTGCGGGAAAATTTTCAACATATAATTCATAAACGGCTTCCGTTCCCAGATCTTCATAAGCTATCACCTTTGACTTTTTAATACACTTTGAAAGCAATGCTCCGGCTCCGCCCGTTGCCGCAAAATAAACTGCCTTGTTCTTTTTCATGGAATCGATTACTTCCTTGCTTCTGTTTCCTTTTCCTATCATCCCGGCCAGCCCCTTATCCAATAATAAAGGAGTGTATTTATCCATACGGCCGCTTGTTGTAGGGCCGGCGGAACCGATTACCTGTCCTTTCTTTGCGGGAGCCGGCCCCATATAATATATGACATTGTCCTTCAGGACAAAAGGAATTTCTTCACCTTTGATTAAAGCATCATATATTCTTTTATGGGCCGCATCTCTCGCCGAGTAGACTGTTCCGGTAATAAACACCAAGTCACCGGCTTTCAGTTTTATTAAATTCTCTTTCGGTAAAGGTGTAAATATGTGTTTTTCCACGGTCATTCCCCGTCTTTTTTATTTCATATGGACCTGTAACCCTATAATATCCTGGTCACATGCCTGTTTACATGACAGCCAATGTTGATTGCCACCGGCAGCCCGGCAATATGGGTCGGATATGTTTCAATTTTAACTCCCAAAGCTGTGGTTTTTCCGCCAAAGCCTCCGGGGCCTATACCCAGATTGTTTATTTCGATCAGCAATTCCTCTTCAAGTTTTCTTATATGAGGTATATCCGAAGGTTCATCAAGATTTCTTGCCAATGCCTTTTTGGCCAGTATCGCGCACTTTTCAAAATCTCCTCCGATTCCTATTCCCACCACTATTGGGGGGCATGCGTTAGGTCCGGACGATTTTATAGTTTCCAAAACAGCTTTTTTTATGCCTTCCACTCCGTCCGCCGGTTTTAACATATATATCCGGCTCATATTTTCGCTGCCGAATCCTTTAGGCAGAACGGTTATTTCAAGCCTGTCACCCGGAACGATTTCATAGTGAATGATTCCCGGCGTATTGTCCATGGTATTTTTCCTGATGATAGGGTCAGAAACCACGGATTTTCTTAAATATCCCTCACAATACCCCAGACGGATACCTTCGTTTACCGCTTCCTCCAGGGAACCTCCCTCAATGTGTACATCCTGGCCGACTTTCATAAATACTACCGCCATTCCTGTATCCTGACATATAGGTATTTGTTCATTTTTTGCTATATCCATATTTTCACAAAGTTGTCCAAGCACAAACTTTCCTGTGGAAGAAGTCTCTTTTACTCCGGCTTCCCTGATACGCCTTTCTACATCAGAAGCCAACTTGCAGTTGGCTTCAATGCACATTTCCTTTATATTCGTTATTATTTCTCCGGTACCAATGGTTCGCATTCCGTTTTTCCTCTCCGGTTATGCCTTTTTGATCATCCAGAAATTTACTTAATCTGTTTCGCCATCCGGATTTTCGATCAGCATATCGTCGGCAGCATCGTCGCCGTCTTCCCTGACTTTAGCCATACTGGCAACGGATACATTTTCATCATCCAGATTGATTAATTTAACACCGGACGTAATCTTTCCCAGAATCGGAATATCGCTGACCGTAATACGGATTATAATGCCTTCGGTTGTAATAAGCATAATTTCATTATCGTCATTAACAGCCTTAACACCTACAACGTCACCGGTCTTTTCCGTGATCTTGTAACATTTCACTCCCTTGCCGGCCCTGTTTTGTCTACCAAATTCACTAATCATAGTGCGTTTTCCCATACCTTTGGCCGACACAAAAAGCAAATAATCACCCTGGCTGTCAAGCTGCATACCTATTATTTCGTCATCGCCATCCAGTGTCATGCCGATTACGCCTGTGGAAGCTCTTCCCGTAGGTCTTACATCCCGTTCGTTAAATCTTATGCATTTTCCTTTTTTGGTAACCAGAAATACGTCTTTTTCTCCGTCGGTAATCTTTACCTCGATCAGTTCATCGTCCTCACGAAGATTAATGGCTATTAATCCCGATTTTCTTATATTTTCATATTCTCTGACGGATGTCTTTTTTACCAGACCCTTTCTTGTGGCCATAAACAGATAACTGTCTTTTTTATATTCCTCAACGGGGATAACGGCAGTGATTTTTTCCTCAGGCATAAGCTGAAGCAGGTTTATTATTGCCGTGCCTCTGGCTGTTCTTCCCGCTTCCGGAATTTCGTATGCCTTGAGACGATATACTCTTCCCTGATTGGTGAAAAACATAATGTAATGATGGTTCTTTGCAATAAACATATCCTCGATGAAGTCTTCATCTATTGTATGCATACCCTTAATGCCCTTGCCGCCGCGATGCTGACTTCTGAAGTTGTCTATTGTCATTCTCTTGATATATCCCAGCTTTGTCATGGCAATAAGCATTTTTTCGTCGGGAATAAGATCTTCAACTGATATTTCAGATTCATCATACATAATTTTGGTTCTTCGATCATCGCCGTACTTGTCCCTGATTTGGGTAATTTCCTCTTTGATTACTCCCAGAAGTTTCTTTTCATCGGCCAGTATTGCTTTATATTCCGCTATCTTTTCAGTAAGATCGGCATATTCTGTTTCAAGTCTTTCCCTTTCCAGACCGGTAAGTGAACGGAGCCTCATATCAATTATAGCCTGAGCCTGGGCATCCGAAAATTCAAACCGCTCCATCAGCCTTTCTTTTGCAATATTGCTGTTTTTGGAATTCCTGATTATGTTTATGACTTCATCAATATAATCAAGAGCCTTTAACAATCCCTGCAATATATGGGCTCTTTCTTCGGCTTTGTTAAGATCATATTTTGTCCTTCTGGTAATAACGTCTTTCTGATGATCAAGATAGTAATTCAACATCTGAAGAATGTTGAGTACCTTAGGCTCGTTATTTACCAGGGCAAGCATTATCACCCCGAATGTATCCTGTAATTGGGTATGTTTATAAAGGTGATTTAATATTACATTGGGGTTGGCATCTCTGCGAACCTCAATTACGATCCGCATACCGTGTCTGTCCGATTCGTCTCTGAGTTCCGTAATACCGTCTACTCTTTTTTCTTTTACCAGCTCGGCTATCTTTTCGATCAGCCTTGCCTTATTTACCATATAGGGAATTTCGGTTACTATTATGCGGGATTTGCCGTTGGGCATGGTTTCAATATTAGTTACGGCCCTGACGGTTATTTTTCCTCTTCCTGTCCTGTAGGATTCTTCTATTCCCGATTTACCGATAATTTCAGCTCCGGTAGGAAAATCAGGCCCTTTTATAATATTAAGAATTTCTTCTATTTCCGTGTCCCTGTCTTCATTAACATGGTTATCGATTATTTTTACCACGGCATCAATAACCTCTCTTAAATTATGAGGAGGTATATTGGTGGCCATTCCTACTGCAATACCGGATGTTCCGTTTACCAGCAGATTCGGAAAACGCGAAGGTAATACCGAAGGTTCTTTTTCCGATTCATCAAAGTTCGGAACAAAATCCACAGTATCTTTATTTATGTCTGCAAGCAATTCCATGGAAATCTTACTTAGTCTTGCTTCGGTATAACGCATGGCGGCTGCACCGTCGCCGTCCACCGATCCGAAATTTCCATGGCCGTCGATCAGCGGATACCTGGTGTTGAAATCCTGGGCCAACTTAACCAGGGCATCATATATGGAACTGTCTCCATGGGGATGATATTTACCCATGGTATCACCGACTATACGGGCACATTTACGGTGGGGCTTATCCGGACCGTTATTTAATTCTATCATTGCATATAAAATTCTTCTTTGAACCGGTTTCAAACCGTCCCTTACGTCGGGAAGCGCACGGGATGCGATAACCGACATGGCATAATCGATATACGATTTTTCCATTGTCTTCTTCAAATCCACATCCTGCACTTTATCGAAGATATACTCGTCCATTGTTTTTCCTCCGTTTTCTTTCTATCCCGGGTTTTAACTCTAAACCCCATTCCCGTCTTAATCATTTTTACTTTTGTTTTTCTTTATACTTCTGACATTCACCTTATACATAGCGCTATATGTCCAGATTGCGGACATATTTTGCGTTTGCTTCGATAAATTCCCTTCTCGGTTCAACCTTGTCCCCCATCAGTGTCGTAAATGTCATGTCTATTTCCGAAGATTCATTTTCATCCATGGTAACCCGCAGTAAAATTCTTTTTTCCGGATCCATTGTCGTATCCCACAACTGTTCCGAATTCATTTCTCCGAGTCCTTTATATCTTTGAATCTTGACATTATCCCTGCCTATTTCATTGAGAATTCTGTTTAATTCGTCATCGCTGTAAGCGTAACGGACACTGTTGCCTTTCTCAATCTTATAAAGAGGGGGCTGAGCCATATATACATGGCCTTGTTTAATAAGTTCAGGCATAAATCTATAGAAAAACGTCAGCAGCAAAGTTGCTATATGGGCTCCGTCCACATCCGCATCCGTCATGATTATTATCTTATGATACCTTAATTTTGAAATATCAAAATCATCCGAAATTCCGGTGCCGAATGCCGTTATCATTGCCTTGATTTCTTCATTTTCAAGAATTTTGTCAAGCCTTGCTTTTTCAACATTCAATATTTTTCCTCTTAAAGGCAAAATGGCCTGAGTCGCCCTCGATCTGGCAGTTTTTGCCGAACCGCCGGCGGAATCTCCCTCGACTAAAAATATTTCGCACTTAGTAGGATCTTTTTCGGAACAGTCGGCCAGTTTTCCGGGAAGCCCCGATCCTTCCAGGGCTGTTTTTCTTCTTGTAAGCTCACGGGCCTTTCTTGCCGCCTCCCTGGCTCTCTGGGCCAATACCGCCTTCTCACATATTATTTTTGCGACAGTCGGATTCTGTTCCAAAAAGTAAGTAAGCTGTTCAGTTACTATGCTTTCCACAGCACCTCTGGCTTCGGTATTGCCGAGTTTCTGCTTGGTCTGACCTTCAAACTGGGGTTCCTGCAGCTTAATGCTTATTATGGCTATAAGGCCTTCCCTTATATCTTCACCCGACAGGTTCGGTTCGTTGTCTCTAAGATATTTCTGGCTTCTGGCATAATCATTTATGGTTTTTGTCAGTGCATTCTTAAATCCGATAAGATGGGTGCCTCCCTCGGGAGTGGTAATGTTGTTTACAAAACTGTAGCACCCTTCAACATATGTCCTGTTATGCTGCATTGCCACTTCAACATAGACATCGTCTTTGGTTCCTTCGCAATAAATAATTTCCGGATACAAAGGATCTTTATGACGATTCAGGTATTTTACATATTCCTTTATTCCGCCTTCATAATGAAACTCTTTTATTACCGGATTTTCTTCGCGAAGATCCCTTAAAATTATTTTTAACCCTCTTGTCAAAAAAGCTATTTCTCTAAGCCTTTGTTTTAATGTTTCATAATCAAAAACCGTTTCTTCAAATATTTCCTTATCGGGAAGAAAGGATACCTTGGTTCCCCTAAGATTCGTTTCTCCGAGTTCCTTCAGTTTCGTAACAGGCTTACCCCGTTCGTAACGCTGCATGTATTTTTTACCGTCCAGACATATTTCCACTTCCAGCCATTCTGACAATGCATTAACCACACTGGCACCGACACCATGCAGTCCACCCGATACCTTATATCCTCCTCCCCCGAATTTACCTCCCGCATGAAGTTTGGTAAATACAACTTCAACGGCAGGGATTCCGGCTTTATGATTGATACCGACAGGTATGCCGCGTCCGTTATCCATTACGGTTATGGAATTGTCCTTGTTTATATTTACTTCTATGGTATTACAATATCCTGCTAATGCTTCATCAACCGCATTATCTACTATTTCATAAACCAAATGATGCAATCCTTTGGAGGATGTGGAACCAATATACATACCGGGCCGTTTTCTGACTGCCTCTAAACCTTCCAATATTTGAATTTGATCTGCACCGTATTCGTTATCCATAACTATTCACTCCATTCCTCCTAAGAAAATTCTCTCGCCGAAATTTATTCTTAATTCTTAATAAATTATTTCAAGTTGATCTGTATTAAATTAACAATCAAAATATCCTGTCAGTATCTAGTTTTCACAGATAACGGATCCTTTCACCACATGAAAAATCTTATTGTATGTAAATCTGTGATTAATAAACTCTTCCAGTCCTGTACAGGTGACTATGGTCTGTATATCCCCGATACTGTCAAGCAGCTGATTCTGTCTGCTTCGATCAAGCTCGGACAAAACGTCGTCAAGCAAAAGTACCGGATTGTCCTTAATAATTTCCCTGACCAGCTGAATTTCAGCCAATTTTAAAGACAGGGCAGATGTTCTTTGCTGCCCCTGGGATCCGTATTTTCTAATATCTATATTATTAAATAAAAAAGACATGTCATCCCTGTGAGGTCCTACATTGGTCATTTTCAGCATTAAATCCCGTTCCAGCGATTCTTTCAATTTATCTTCAAAATCTTCCGTTCTTACATTCGGTTCATATTTCAGGAACAGTTCTTCTTTTCCTCCGGTTAGTTTATTATGTATGGAATATATCAAATCATTGATCTTTTTTATAAATGAATTTCTTGTATTTATGATAACACTTCCGTGTTCCACCAGTTTTGAATCCCATATATACAAAGTATCCAGCAGGTTATTGTTTAAACTTATCTGCTTCAGCAAATAATTTCTTTGTGCAAGCGTTTTATTATAATTGGTCAGATGATACATATATATTTTATCCAGCTGGCACAGTTCCAAATCCATGAATCTTCTTCTTTCCCCGGGTCCGTTCTTGATGATGTTCAAGTCTTCCGGAGAAAAAAACACAAGGTTAAGCATACCGAACAGTTCACTCTGTCTCTTTATGGGAATGCCGTCTATGGCCACCCCTTTGGTCTTGTTTTTCTTCAAGTGCATATCAATCTTATGGGACACCTGATTTTTTTCGATGCTTAACCTTATATGGGCTTCTTCTTTGTTAAATTTGATTATTTCACTGTCTTTGCTTCCTCTGTGGGACTTGGTCGTTCCTCCAAGATAAATTGCTTCCAGAATGTTTGTTTTTCCCTGGGCATTCTCTCCGTATAAAATATTGATGCCTTTATCAAATACAATCTCCAGGTAATCAAAATTTCTGTATTCTTTTAATTCCAATGACTTAACAATCATCTTTGCACCAACATTTCTATCAAGTTCAGGTCCCCTTATTATATATTTTCCTGTTATTTAACAATTTTAATTATATGCCCGTTATATTCTATGATGTCTCCTTCATGAAGCTTCTTTCCCCTTTGGGTTTCCGTCTGATCGTTAACCTTTACCATTCCGTTCTGAACGGCAAATTTTGCTTCGGCACCTGACTTTACAACATCAGCGGCTTTCAATGCCTGTCCCAGTTTTATAAAATCGTCCCTTAATTTAATTTCAATCATATAAACCTCTTTTCAAGATTGGCTTTCTTATAAAATATGCATATTCATTAGGTTATTATTTCCACTTTTTATGATTTTATGATGCAACATTTATATTGACAGGCAAAATAAGATAGATATATGTCTGATCCTTATCCCTTATAAAGCATGGGGCTTTGGGATTTATAAGATATATGTCCACCGTTTCGTCATCTATAACCCTTAAGGCATCCATTAAATACTTGGGATTAAATCCGATGACAATTTCTTTGCCTTCCATTTCGATATCCATATCTTCTTTCATGGAACCTATGGACGTATTGATGTTTAATTCAAAGTTATTGTCTTTGATCCTGATGATAATCGGTTTTTTGTCAGTTTCCCTGATCAGCAGGGATGCTCTTTCTATACAGCTTAACAATTCCTTTTTATTAATGTTTACTTTTGTCTCATAATCGCTGGAAAGCATCTGATCGATCCTATAGTACTCTCCCTCGATAAGTCTGGTAACAACTACGGTATCATCAAATTCAAATAAAGCATGTTTGTCCGTAAAATATATATTAACCATGGAAGAAATATCGCCTGATAAAATTTTACTGATCTCATTCAGTGTTTTTCCAGGTATTATAACTTTCCTGTCTTCATATTCTTCCTTCAAATTGATCTTGCGGATTGAGATTCTGTGACCGTCCAGTGATATTACCCTTAAGACATCCTTCTTAATTTCAAACAGTTCACCGGTCATAATCTTGTTGCTTTCATTATCAGATATGGAAAAAACGGTCTGTCTTATAACTTCTTTTAAAGTAAACTGTGAAAGGATAAGAGGATTTTCTTTTTCAATTAAAGGAAGGGACGGAAATTCTTCGCCGGATCTGCCGACTATGGAGAATTTCGCTTTTTCACATATGATTTCTGTTACATAGTTCTCATCGGTAGAAATACTTACCTCATTTTCGGGAAGTCTTCTTACTATATCTGAAAATATCCGGGCATTCAAGGCAACCATGCCGTTTTCAATTATATTGCCTTTTACCATAGTTTCTATACCGAGTTCCATATCATTGGCAATCAGTTTAATACCTGCATCCGTTGCTTCAATAATCAAACACTCCAGTATAGGCATGGTGGTTTTAGCCGGAACGGCTTTAAGAACAATATTGACACTGTTTAACAAATCCACTTTATCACATCTTATTTTCATATGTGAATAAACTCCTTCCCACTAAAATAAATACATGTATAAAAGAATCTAGCAGTCTTAGTAATATAAGCGGTTGATTTGTTGATATCCCTAAAAACACCAGTAAAATCAAGGTTTTCGCAGAATGATAACCGTGTAAATAAATTGAAAAATCATTGTGAAAATAAACCCAATTAAAAACAATTCATAAAGTTAATATTTACAAACCAACATTAAATAAACAGCCTATCAACTGTTTGTCAACATATTATTCAACAAATTATAAACAAGTTATTGACAAGTTATTCAGGATTAATTTTCTTAATAAGGACATCTATAGTATTATGTAAGGAAGGATCTTTTCTAATATCGCTTTCAATTTTATCGCAGCCGTGAAGAATAGTCGAATGATCCCTGTTTCCCAAAGCCTTTCCTATATCGGTAACGGATAATTCGGTCAGGCGCCGACACAGATACATTACGATTTGACGGGGATACGAAACGACTCTGCTTCTGTCCTTCGAATAAATATCCGAAGAACTTATGTTAAAATGCTCGGCCACTATATCTACTATAAGCTCAGGGGTTATAATCTTTTTCTCATTGGGAGAAATTATATCCTGCAAAGCCTCTTTTGCCAGATCAAGAGTAAGATCCCTTTTCTTCAGCCTTGAAAATGCTACGACTTTGGTAAGGGCTCCTTCAAGTTCCCTTATATTTGACTTGATGTTTGAGGCAATATATTTTAAAACTTCCTCATTAATACTGTATCCGTCCAGTTCTTCTTTCTTTTTTAATATAGCCATTCTGGTTTCATAGTCGGGAGGTTGAATATCGGCCATCAGACCGTGTTCGAATCTTGAACGGAGCCTGTCCTCCAATGTAAGCATTTCCTTGGGAGGACGGTCACTGGATATAATGATTTGCTTTTTAGCCTCGTGCAGCGTGTTAAATGTATGGAAAAACTCTTCCTGAGTACTTTCTTTTCCTATTATAAACTGAATATCGTCAATCAGCAAAATATCGATATTCCTGTACTTTTCCCTGAATTGAGCCGTCGTTTTCTTTTGAATGGCATCGATAAGTTCGTTGGTAAACTTTTCGCTTGTAACGTATAAAACCTTCGCATTCGGATTTTGGTTTAAAACAAAATGGGCTATGGAATGCATTAGGTGTGTCTTGCCGAGTCCGACACCTCCGTATATGAAAAGAGGATTATATATTTCCCCGGGATTTTCGGCGACGGCTAATGCGGCTGCTCTGGCAAATTCGTTGTTTCCACCGACTACAAAGGTATCAAAAGTGTATCTGGGATTTAAAAATGTAGGTACGTTTTTTTTACCTGAATCCGATACTTCCGTATTTCTGCTAAGAGAATCCAACTGACTTGCAAGAACGAATTTAATCTCGTAGGGTTCGTTCATTATTTCTTCTATTGATACCTTAAGCAGCAACTCGTATTTATTACGTATATAATCATAACTGAAAGGACCGATTCTTTCGTCGTTAATTAATATGGTAATTACATGATCCTGCACATCATAAACCTTTAACGGTTTAATCCATGTCTTATATGATACTTCCGTTATACCGTATTCGGATAACATGTAATTTATAATATCATCCCATTTTTCTTCAATTATATTTTTCATTGCAGCCTCCATAGATACTCACATATAATTATATTATAACAATTTTTTTAAATTTTCAATGGTTATTATACCACATAAAATTTTTAGTCATAGTGTGGAAATGAGGATAAAAATAAAAACATTACTCACAATTAACATATGAGGATAATTTAAAGCAAAAGCGGAAGGTATAAAAATTAAAAGCACAATTTATCCACAAAAAAGTCCAATTTATCAACAAGTTCAACAATAGTATATATAAATAGGAAGAAACTCTGGTAAATATAAGGGAAAGCATGCAGTTATCAACAAAATAACCACTTGACGTAAAGTTTGAATGAGAATATAATAGACGTGATATTCCATAAAAATGAGATATTTGGCTCATCTGATAAGAGCGCCGGTACGTTAAAGGAGGTGCATGAATAATGAAAATGACATTCCAACCGAGTAAAAGGCCGAGAGCAAGGGTACATGGTTTCAGGGCCAGAATGAAAACGGCAGGAGGAAGAAAAGTTCTTTCGGCCAGAAGAGCAAAAGGAAGAAAGAAGCTAACAGCTTAGTTTAAATAAGGTCGCAGTTTTTGTGACCTTTTCTTCTATGAATATGTGTACAGAATATATGAGTGAAATTTAGCAGACGTAAAAAAACATTATTTTTTTGGGTAAAAATATGAATAATACTGAATCTCTTAAAAAGAACAAAGATTTCAAGGAAATTTACAGTGCCGGTGTATCGTATGCAAACAAAAATTTGGTAATGTATATCAGAAAAAACGGAACAGATGAAAACAGACTGGGAATATCGGTAAGCAAGAAAATCGGAAACAGTGTGGTAAGACACAGAATTACCCGTTTGATAAGAGAAAGTTATCGTTTGAATGAAGAAAACGTTTTACGCGGTTTGGACATAGTAGTTGTCGCAAGGATAGGTGCCAGGGAAAAAAGTTATTTTGAAATTGAAAGTTCATTATTACACCTTATGAAGTTACACGGTATTTTGGTAAAGAAATTGTCTTAAAATGTCGGCCTGCAGTAGAGAAGGATTTATATGGTAAAGAAAATTATTTTATTTTTGATACGGTTTTATCAGAAATATATATCACCTCTTAAAAGAACAAGCAGCTGTATTTATACTCCTACCTGTTCTTCATACGCAGCGGAAGCATTGGAAAAATACGGTGTTGTTAAAGGTTTGTATTTATCGGTTAGACGCATTTTAAGATGCAATCCATTTCATAAGGGAGGTTATGATCCGGTACCTTAAAATGATGAAAAGAAGGATTGGAAAGGCCAATCCGTATTATTTTTTATCAGCAATCCTAAGGAGGATTTAAAGTTGGAAGTCGTATATTTAAGCGTTATATTGAATCCCATTGCACGTCTTTTGGGTCTGATAATGAATGGGATTTATAATTTTTTTCATTGGTTTGGTGTAGAGAATATAGCCTTATCTATTATTGTATTTACATTTATTACAAAGATGCTGATGCTTCCGTTAACAATAAAACAGCAAAAATTTTCGAAATTGCAGGCGAAAATAGCACCAGAAATTCAGAAAATACAGGAAAAGTACAAAGGTAAAAAAGATGAGGCATCACTTAGAAAACAACAGGCGGAAACCCAGGCGGTTTATGATAAATACGGTGCAAGCCCGACTTCCGGTTGCCTGCCTTTGTTAATTACATTGCCTATAATGTTTGCTTTATACAGGGTTATAAATAATGTTCCCAGTTATGTTAATACCGTAAGAGAATATTATATGACAGTTGCAACCGCTATTCAAACACATGGAACCGAAATATTGGAAAGCATTGTGACAAATTATAAAAAGCTGGATCTTTCTACTACAGATAATATTATTAAATCTTTGGCTGTCTTTAATACTTCCCAGTGGATCAAATTGCTGCAGCTTGGATTATCGCAGGAAGCAGAAACTGCCATAAAAAGCATTATGAATGTGAATAATTTCCTGGGCCTGAGCATAAACAACACACCCAGCTGGAAATCTTTTTCCATTATAATACCTTTCTTATCCATGGGTTTGCAGTTTATTCAGACGAAACAACTAAGCGTTAAAACAGATAAGAAAAATGACGCGGCAAATGCCATGACATCCATGAATATTGCTATGCCCATTATGTCCGGATTGTTTTGTCTGATGCTTCCTATCGGTGTAGGCATATACCTGATATCAAACAGCATTTTTACTATAGTTCAGCAATTCTTCATCAATAAATATCTGGATCGTATAGATATAGATGAATTGGCCGAAAAAAGTCAGGAGAAGGTAAGCAAAAAATATATGAAAGCTATAAAATCTGAAGGGCCTTCCATTCGGGAACTGGCAAGAATGCAGACAAAATCATTAGAAGGAATTGACAATAAAAAGGAATCAAACAGCAATGATAACAGCGAAACGGATGATGCTGTAATCAACGAGGAAAACAGTGAAGAATCCGGTAATCCGAAAAGCATAACCGAGATAGCAAATATTCTGAAGAACAGGAAAATAGAATAGAAAAGGGGGATTAATAATGGAATGGAAGGAATTTACCGCCAAAACCGTAGATGAAGCCCTTACCAACGCCATGTTGGAGATAGGAACCACTGCAGATAATTTGGAATATGAAATTATTGAAAAAGAATCCTCCGGATTTTTTGGAATGTTCAGCAAGCCTGCCAGAATAAAAGTAAGATTAAAGCTTAGTATTGAGAATAAAGCAAGAAAATTTCTGGAAGATGTATTGGATGCAATGAATATCAATGCAAAAATTGATATCGCATACAACAAAGAAAATGAAATGCTTGAGATAAATATTGAAGGAGAAGATATGGGTGTGTTGATCGGCAAAAGAGGACAAACATTGGATTCCCTTCAATATTTGGTAAGTCTGGTTGTCAATAAGGACAGCGACAGATATATAAAAGTCAAGCTGGATACGGAAAATTACAGGGAAAGGCGTAAAGAAACCCTTGAAAATCTTGCAAGGAATATAGCACATAAAGTAAGAAAAACCAAAAAATCCATTGCATTGGAACCTATGAATCCATATGAAAGAAGAATCATTCACTCGGCACTGCAAAACGACAAATATGTGGAGACCTATTCTGAAGGAGAAGAGCCGTATCGAAAGGTAATTATAGGTTACAAGAAACAGGCTCATGAATCAAGAGCAAAATACGGAAAGAACGTGTCTAAAAATTACAAAAAAGATTATAAGAAAGAACATAAGGAAACCAAGGAAAATTTGCCGACCGAAATAGTATAAAGAATATTAATATCATTCGATTAGTGGTGTCTTCAAAGTAGGTTTTACTTTAAGACACCTTTTTGATGGAATTAAAAAACAATGATGGAATTAAAAAACAAGAAAATTTTATTGGCAGTTGAAATAAATGCTGGCTGGGAAAGGAGGTAGTTCATGAATACCGATACAATAGCCGCAATTGCAACGGGGGTAGGAACGGGTGGTATAAGTATTATAAGAATAAGCGGGGATAATGCTTTACCCGTTATAGATAAAATTTACAGATCCAAAAATAATAACAAAAAATTGTCCGAACAAAAGAGTCACACAATACATTACGGATTTATAGTGGACGGTGACGATATAATAGATGAAGTAATGGTAACCGTTATGAGAGCCCCTTCGACTTATACCAAGGAAGATGTTGTTGAAATAAATTGTCATGGCGGAATTGTTGTAACAAAAAAAATTCTTGATCTTGTCTTAAAACAGGGCGTACGTCTTGCGGAACCCGGAGAATTTACAAAAAGGGCTTTTTTGAACGGAAGAATTGATTTGTCGCAGGCAGAAGCGGTATGCGATATTATAAATGCCAAAAACGAAATTGCCCTGAAAAATTCATTGAACCAGTTAAGGGGAAGAGAATATGAAATTATTAAGGAATTGAGAGAAGGAATATTAAGGGATGTAGCCTATATAGAAGCGGCTCTGGATGATCCTGAAAATTACAGTCTTGACGGATTTTCGGAACGTTTACTGGCAAATATCGAAATATATTGCGAAAAAATAAAAAAATTAATTTCAAGTTCGAAAAACGGAAAATTAATAAAAGAGGGCATAAGGACGGTAATTCTCGGCAAACCGAATGTGGGTAAATCAAGCCTTCTTAACATTATGGTAAAGGAAGACAGGGCGATAGTTACGGATATAGCCGGTACAACAAGGGATACCCTGGAAGAAACGGTTCAGTTGAATGAAATTACATTGAATATTATTGATACCGCAGGTATAAGGAAAACGGAAGATGTTGTCGAAAAAATAGGAGTAGAGAAAGCAATCAGAATCGCAAAAGATGCCGACTTAATACTTTATGTTATAGATTCCACTGTTCCTTTGGACGACAATGATGAAGAAATTTTATCTCTGATAAAGGATAAAAAGACTATAGTATTATTGAATAAAAGTGATTTAAAGCCTAAAATAAGTTTAGAAGAAATAAAAGAGAAAACGAATCATCCGGTTATAATAACATCATTTGTTAATCATACCGGTATGGATGAATTGGAACAAATGATAAAAGACATGTTTTTCAAGGGAGAAATTAAATTAAACGAGGATATTCTCATTACCAACGAAAGGCATATAGAAGCCTTTAATAAAGCACTGGAAGCTTTGAATATGGTAAAAGAAAGTATTAACAATCAGATGCCGGAAGATTTTTATTCCATAGATTTAATGTCCGCTTATGAATCTCTCGGAAAAATAACAGGTGAAAATGTGGAAGAAGATTTGATAAATATGATTTTCAGCGAATTTTGCATGGGAAAGTAAAATGCAGGTTAAAATTAGAAAGGAACTTGATTAGTATGTCATATATATATGATGAATATGACGTAGCCGTGATTGGAGCCGGCCATGCCGGATGCGAGGCGGCATTGGCATGTGCAAGGCTTTCTTTAAAAACAGTTATGTTTACAATCAGTGTTGAAAGTATTGCCATGATGCCGTGCAATCCTAATATAGGTGGAACGTCAAAAGGACACCTGGTGAGAGAAATCGATGCATTAGGCGGTGAAATGGGTAAAAATATTGACAGGACTTTTATTCAGTCCAGAATGCTGAATATGTCAAAAGGACCGGCAGTACATTCTTTGAGGGCTCAGGCTGATAAACTTGAATATTCAAAAGCCATGAGAAAGGTATTGGAGAATACGCCCAATTTAACGATAAAGCAGGCTGAAATTGTTGAAATTATAACCGAGAACAATAAGGTGACCGGAGTAAAAACCTATTCGGGAGCAGTCTATCCCTGCAAAGCGGCTATAATATGTTCGGGAACCTATTTGAACGCAAGATGCATATACGGTGATACGGTTCAATATACCGGACCCAACGGTCTGCAGGCTGCGACTCATCTTACGGACTCACTGAAAAAACTTGGAATAGAAATGATGCGTTTTAAAACCGGAACACCGGCGAGAATAGATAAAAGAACAATAGATTTTTCAAAAATGACGGAGCAAAAGGGGGACGAAAAAATCGTTCCGTTTTCCTTTACCAATAAACCTGAAGATTTGGAAAGAGAGCAGGTATCATGCTGGCTTACCTACACAACTCCCGAAACCCACGAAATAATTCGTGCCAATATTGACAGATCTCCGTTGTTTAACGGAAGCATAAAGGGAACAGGGCCAAGATACTGTCCGTCTATAGAAGACAAGGTTGTTAAATTTCCGGATAAGGACAGGCATCAGGTATTTATAGAGCCGGAAGGATTATATACCAACGAAATGTATATTTCGGGCATGTCCAGTTCCTTGCCGGAAGACGTTCAGGTAAAAATGTACAGATCTGTTCCGGGCCTTGAACGTGCTCATATAGTAAGAAACGCATATGCCATAGAATATGATTGTATTAATCCCAATCAGCTTAAACCGACTCTTGAATTTAAAAAAATTGAAGGTTTATTCAGCGCCGGCCAGTTTAACGGAACTTCAGGGTACGAAGAAGCGGCAGCTCAGGGTATTATGGCAGGTATAAATGCGGCCATGAAGATTCTCGGCAGGGAGCCGGTTATACTTGATCGATCACAGGCATATATCGGTGTGCTTATAGATGATCTTATAACCAAGGAAAACACGGAACCCTACCGTATGATGACATCCAGGGCCGAATACAGGCTGATCCTAAGACAGGACAATGCCGATTTGAGATTGACAAAAATAGGTTATAAAATAGGGCTAATAGATGAAGAAAGATATCAGGCTCTTCTAAAAAAAGAAGAAAGCATAGAAAAAGAAATAAACAGGTTAAAGAATACCGTAGTGGGAGCTACAGCCAAGGTACAGGAATTTTTAAAGATTCATAACAGTGCGCCTTTGGTAACGGCTGTTACATTGGCTGATCTGATAAAAAGGCCGGAACTTAATTATGAAATGCTGGAAAGCATTGATCCTGAACGGAAAAATTTACCTGAAGATGTTATTGAACAGGTGAATATTAATATTAAGTATGAAGGCTATATTAAAAGACAGCAAATGCAGATCAACCAGTTTAAAAAGATGGAAAACAAAAAGATACCGGAAGACATAGACTATTATGCAATTTCTGGCTTGAGAATTGAAGCAAAGCAAAAACTGGATAAATTCAGGCCTGTCTCCATAGGACAAGCTTCAAGAATTGCAGGGGTATCTCCCGCGGATATATCAGTATTAATGATATATTTAGCACAGCATAATTCAAAACACAAGAATGATGAATTATAATTAAACTGTTAACTTTATAAGAACTATAAATCAGCAATTAATTAAATATGAGGAAAATTTATGAGTTATAATATCGATCAAGGTATAGAGAAATTTAAAACAGGTTTGGAGAAACTTAATATATATCTTGATGACTGTCAGATAAAACAGTTTATGGATTACTACGATATATTGATCGAATGGAATAATAAAATTAATCTGACGTCCATTACGGAATTTGAAGAAGTAATCCATAAACATTTTCTTGACAGTCTGGCATTAGTTATGGTGTTTCGTCCGGAAAGGGAAAATATAATCGATGTAGGGACCGGGGCCGGGTTTCCCGGTATTCCCATAAAAATTGCTTTTCCGGATACAAGGGTTGTGCTGGTGGATTCCCTGAAAAAACGTATAGGATTTTTGGAAGAAACAATTAGAAGGTTAGGACTTAAAAACATTACGGCCGTTCATGGAAGAGCGGAGGATTTGGGAAAAGATCAGAATTACAGGGAATCGTTTGATCTGTGTACATCAAGAGCCGTTGCAAAACTTTCTGTTTTATCGGAGTACTGTATACCCTTTGTGAAAAAGGGCGGAAAATTTATTCCGTATAAATCGGGTAATATAGAGGAAGAACTGGACGAAGCGGAGAATGCCATAAAAATATTGGGCGGAGTAGTTACAGGAAAAAAAGAATTCACACTTCCGCTTACAAATATTAACAGATCTTTGATTATAATAGAAAAAATCAAGGATACTCCGAAAAGGTATCCGAGGGATGCCGGAAAGCCGTCAAAGGAGCCATTATAATAAAAGAAAGGAAGATACTTAATGGTTTACGGCAAGCTGTTATCAGAAGGCGAGAGAATAAATGAAGTTAATGATATACTGAACGAAGTATTTATAAAGGAAATGAATTATAAAAACAATGATATTTTTGATATTACAGGAAAACAGGCAATACATGCATTGCTTTATGAAGGTTTAAATGAAGAGAAGGCGGTTGCTACGGGCAGACTTGATATTATTAATGATAAGGCTTATATAAAATGGGTTGCCGTAAGAAAAGAATACCGGAATAAATTATATGGTGATACGGTTGTCCGTATGTTAACAGACAAGGCAAAAAGCATGTCAATAAAAGAAATTTATGCCGAGGTTCCTGCTAATTTGATAGGAATGTTCAAAAATATAGGATTTGATATATATAACAATGAAGAAAAAAGTACAAATGAAAAAGGTTATTTTATAATGAAGTATGGAAACAGGGGATTAAGTTGCTGTAAAAATTAATAAAATTATAATGAAAACTATTAAAATTGTCCTTTATATATGTTTGATTTTATTATATTATATAATTAATTGACATTAATGTAAAATAATTTTGATAAAACATCAAAAATTAACAAAAACAATAAAATAATTTGATAAAACCAGAATTTCATGATAAGATAAATATCAGGATAAAAATAGCAATAAAAGCAACTATTGAAACGCCAGGTTTTAATTTCCATACTATAATTTTAAGGTGATCTGAAATGATTGAAAACAATGAATACATGGAAATTAATTATGATAATTTAAGGGAATTTATAAATGAACAAATTGAAGATAACAGAAAAAAACTGGATCAGATCAGAGAGCTTAAAAGAGGTTACTTAAATAAAATTGTTGAAATTGAAGCTTTAATGTTATCTTTAAAAGATAAAAATAACGATAATACAAAACTGTTCTCACCAAACACAAAAGATTATAATTTGGAAGAATACGAAAAAGAGAAAATCAGGATCCAGGAAAAGGTAAATAAATGTGATGATGAGCAGAAGAAAATGGAAAACAATATATTACAACTGCAGACAATATTAAACATGTTAAATAAAAAAATACCGCAAATCGGTTTAAATATATTGGAGTTACAGGAACAGGACAGGCAACGTATTGCCAGAGACCTGCACGATTCAACTGTGCAGATTTTAACAAGTTTGATTCATAAATGTGAAATATCTACAAGATTTGTGGATATAGATCCTATTCGTACAAAACTGGAATTAACAACAATATCAAACACTCTAAAATCGGTCATAAATGAAATCAGAGAAGTTATTTTTAATTTAAAACCGATGTCTTTAGAAGATCTTGGACTGATAATGACAATTGAACGGTTTATAAATCAATTGATGAACCATAACGATATAGAGATTAAGTTTCGGCATAATGAAGAAAGAAAAGATGTATTACCGGTTATAAACCTGTCGTTATTCAGAGTAATACAGGAAGCATGTAATAACGCAATAAAGCATTCAAATGCAAAATGTATTGAGATCGATATAAATTATGATGTAGAAGATATAAAAGTAACAATAAAAGACAACGGTAAAGGCTTTGACACCAGCAAAATCAAGGACAGAAACACACAGGATTATTCGGGTTGCGGATTATCCATAATGAAGGAAAGGATATATTTGTTATCGGGAAAATTGGACATTAAGTCTACTATAAATAAAGGTACTATTGTTAATATATCAGTACCATATTGTAATGTAAAGGGGAAGAAAAATGAACAGACCGATTAATGTTATGATAGCGGATGACCATTTAATGGTAAGAGAAGGCATAAAACAAATTCTGGAGCTGGACGGCGATATAAAAGTAATAGCCGAAGCCAGTAACGGAAAGGAATGCATTAACCTTCTTGATGAAAAGAATACAGATATATTGTTATTGGATATCAATATGCCCGATATGAATGGCCTGAAGGTATTGCAATATTTAAAAGAGAAGAAAGTAGACGTAAAAGTTTTGATTTTGACTATCCATAACGAAGTTGAGTATCTTATGAAGGCTGCAGATATAGGAGTGGACGGATATATACTTAAAGATTCGGATTCGTCTGTTTTAAAAAGAGCAATAATCTCAATTCTTCAGGGTGAAACATACATTCAACCGGAATTGAGAGCTGTACTAAAAAAACGTATGAATGAAAGACAGGCAAGCCTTAATTCATTGGATGAAAATCTGACAATGAGGGAAATAGAAGTTTTAAAATTACTTGCTGAAGGACTCTTTAATAAAGAAATAGCTTATACTCTAAATATAAGTGAAAAAACTGTAAAAAATCATATCTCAAATATTTTCAAGAAAATAAATGTTTCAGACAGAACTCAGGCTGCAGTATACGCAATAAAACACAATTTGGTTGATATATTCTAAAGAAATGTTTCACGTGAAACATTTCTTTTTTTTACATAACAAAACGATAAAACAATATATAAAGACGCTGTTATTAAAAATAAGATTTGAAAAATATTAACTGATCTTACCATTTATGAATTATGATGCGAAGTCAATTATTACAGTATTAAAATAATACTGAATACATCCCATATATAAGATGAATTTACATAGTTTAAAACGAAATAATGTTTACAAATAGTAAATATTATATAACTTGTTATAATTATATACCTTTTAAAAGTGCTTATATGAACTGATTATTAAAAATTAAAAAAATTACGTTTATTGACGTTAAATAAATCGTTCTTACTTTTATTAATCTATGGAATTTACCACATAACAGATATAGTTATCGTACCGGCTGTCTGATGATTTTAATAAATATGCTATGGGCTGATCTAGCTGTCGTTGATCCTTCTGTGACTGTCATTACAACCCAGCCTAAGCAATCAATCGTTATAAACAATATGAAAAGTATAAATTTTAAGCTTCTGTAATAACGTATAATTAATTTTGTATATTTCATCAACAAAAATAGACATGTACCATAGCCGTTTGTTAAAATTAAGTTACAACACATAATTTCTTAAGGAAGGCTATGAAACATGTCTTAAAACATTATACAAATCAATTAAAATTAATCTAAACCGAATTGAAAGATTTTATTCATTCTAATGCTGAGGAAACCATGAATACTTTGTTTGTTATTACAGAACTATGATAAAATACCTCTATATATCAAAATATTACAATATCAATTAAAAAATACAATAAAGTAAAAAAAGATGATATATCTTTTTTATAATAATATGCTATAATAAAAATTAAAATATAATTATTATCAAAAGGACGGTGCAAAGATGGCAAGAGTAATTGCTATAGCAAATCAAAAGGGAGGAGTAGGAAAAACAACTACGGCAATTAATTTGTCCGCTTGTCTGGCAGAAAGAAACAAGAAGGTTCTTGCTGTAGATATTGATCCCCAGGGCAATACGACAAGCGGATTAGGAATAGATAAAAATGCATTGGAAAAGACAATATATCAAATGATGATCGGAGAATGTACATTTGAAGATTGCCTTATAAAAACAGATTTTGATAATCTGTATCTCTTGCCGTCTAACGTAAATCTGGCAGGTGCCGAAATAGAACTTATAGGAATAAAAGACAGGGAATACATATTGAAACATCATATCGATAAAATAAGAAACAATTACGATTTTATAATAATAGATTGTCCTCCTTCACTGAATACCTTGACCGTAAACGCACTTACAACGGCCGATACGGTATTGGTTCCCATACAATGTGAATTTTATGCGTTGGAGGGGCTGACACAACTGATGCATACGATTGATTTGGTAAAAAAGAGATTAAATCCAAATCTTCGTATGGAAGGCGTTGTATTTACCATGTTCGACGCAAGAACGAATTTATCTCTTCAGGTTGTTGAAAATGTAAAAGAAAATTTAAATCAAAACATATATAAAACCATTATTCCCAGAAATGTAAGATTGGCGGAAGCACCAAGCCATGGACTTCCGATAAATATATATGATCCCAGATCATCCGGAGCTGAAGGATACCGTCAATTGGCGGAAGAAGTTATAGAAAATGACGAGTTGGGGAGAAACGATAAATACAAAATGGATGAAAAGAAAACTAAAAAGAAAAAATAGAAATGATAATTTTTGATATAAAAGGGAGGATAATATGTCAGCTGTAAAAAGAGGTTTGGGAAAAGGCCTGGATGTAATGATTCCACAGCGAATTACGGAAACAGAATCTGCAGTAGAAGATAATGTTTCACGTGAAACATATATACCTATAAACGAAATTGAACCGAATAAATCCCAGCCGCGAAAAAAGTTCGATCAGGATACTCTTCAGGAATTGGCGGAATCCATAAAGCAATATGGAGTTATTCAGCCACTTATTGTTCAAAAAAGGGATAAGTATTATGAAATAATTGCAGGCGAAAGAAGATGGAGGGCCGCAAGGCTTGCGGGTTTAAAAGAAGTACCTGTTATTATTAAAGATTACAGTCCCCAGGAAACAGTGGAAATAGCTTTAATAGAGAATATTCAAAGAGAAGACCTTAATCCCATAGAGGAAGCACAGGCATATCAGAGACTGATTAAGGAATATAGCTTGAAGCAGGAAGAACTGGCAAAGAGATTATCTAAAAGCAGGACAGCCATAACAAATTCGTTGCGTCTGTTAAAACTGAACAAAAGAATTCAGCAAATGTTGATAGACGAACAAATTACAGGCGGACATGCAAGAGCATTATTGTCGCTGGAAGATCAGGATTTACAGTATGAAATCGCATGTAAAATATATAATGAAAATTTAAGCGTCAGAGATACCGAAAAGCTGGTCAAGAAACTTCTTGACGGAAAAGCGGAAAAGGAAACGGCTGCGGCAAAAGAGGAAGAAAAAGAGGATTATATAATATATCAGGCATTGGAAGAAAAACTTAAAATTATATTAGGCACCAAGGTTTCTATTAAGCGGAAGCAAAAAAATAAAGGAAAGATAGAGATAGAATATTATTCCGATGAGGAGTTGGAGAGAATCATAGAAATGTTTGATACTATTAAAATGATGAATTAGAAGAATTTACATCGGAGGAAAAAATGAACTGGATGAACTTAATGGAACAAAATATTATATATATATTAATTGCACTTATCGGTTTAATTTTCATATTGTTCATTCTCGTAATAATTTTGTCTGCCAGACAAAGCAGATTAAATAAAAAATATAAGAAATTCATGAAAGGCAGCAGCGGAGAAAATTTAGAGTATATTATACAGGATAAATTTGCCGAGATTGACAAACTGAAGACAGATACCGATATAATTCGCAATGAAATAGAAAATATAAACGAAAATCTGTTGGCGTCTATACAAAAAATCGGAATAGTAAGATATGATGCCTTTAAGGAAATGGGAGGCAAATTAAGCTTTGCCCTCGCCATGTTGGATAAGAACAATAACGGAATTATATTAAATTCAATACATAGCAGCAGAGAAGGTTGCTATGTATATCTTAAAGAGATAATAAACGGCGAATCTTATATTGAATTGTCGAAGGAAGAAAAAATTGCGCTGGAACAGGCCATTAAGTATAATACTTTTATGGAGTAGCATTATTTAATTATAAAAGGCAAGAATAATCCAGATTTGAAAGGATCAGTATGAGAATTATTTCGGTAGATTCTGTGAAAGGATATGAACGCTTAGCAAAAGATATTGTTATTGAGAATAATTTGGTATTGATGACTGCAGGTACTATTGTAAAGAAAGAATATGTCAGTCGCTTAAAATCTTTAAATATTGAATATATTTATGTAGAAGATGAAATCAGTAAAGGAATAGATCTGGGGGGAAGCCTTGAGTATCAGATTAAGGAACAATGTCAGAATACGGTGAGGGAAATACTGACAAGATATTCATATCAGGCGGAAAACGAATTGGAAGAAATTATTACCGTTGCGGATGAAATTATAAAAGATATAATACAGCATCCTGATGTGATATATAATCTGTCAAGTATAAGAAGCAAAGACGAAGGAACATATTCACATTCATTAAATGTATGCGCGCTTTCCGTCATTCTTGCATTTAAACTGAAACTTCCCAGGAAAAAGGTCAGAGAAATTGCCATAGGGAGTCTGTTGCATGATATAGGTTATACATTCATTACAATGGACTATAGCAATCTGATACTGGAAGAATGTACGGAAAAAGAACAGAAGGAATTAAAAAAACATGTTATTTATGGATATTCGGCTGTGGAAAAAATGACATGGCTTTCATCCACATCAAAAGATATAATTTTAAACCATCATGAACGGATGGACGGGTCCGGTTATCCGTTTCATTTAAAAGGTGATAAAATTCGTATAGGGAGCAGGATAGTCGCCATATGCGACGAATTTGACAGCCGGGTGTACGGAAATCTTGTTCCAAAGATGAAAGTACATGATGCAATCGATTTTATAGTAAGCCAGGCAGAGAGCAAATTTGATCTGGAAGTGGTCAGGGCTTTTGTTGCCTCGGTAGCGGCATATCCGATCGGAGCGTTGGTAATAACAAATGAAAATGAAATTGGTATTGTTCTGAGGCAAAATCCAAAATGTCCCACCAGACCTGTAATCAGGATAATACAGGATGCCAACGGCAGAAAACCTACCGAATGGATAGAAAAGGATTTGACAAAAGAACTAACCTTGTTTATTAAAGATACGATTATGGATTAATATAATCTTTCTTGCAGATCAGAATAAAGTGTGATATATATATTATCACATGTATTGACAGCTGGTTGCTTATTAATTATATTAATGGTAAATTTTAACTTTGGATGAAAAAGAGGTGAATATATGCACAGTTATCTTAGAGCCATAGGTTTCAGTAATATTAAAAACAGAACCGAACTTAATCAGCTTATCAATTTGGTAATTGATAAAGCTTCATATAGAAAAACCATACAGATAGACCATCAAAACAGTCTGACGGAGATGTCCATGTCGTTCGGACCGGATTTCGGAATAACCCTGCGGGGAGAATACGATCAGAATGATGTTTTTCATCTGGAAAATTACTTTCCTTATTTATACGGCCAGAACATCAGCGTAAAGGAAGAAGTGGCGATAAATAAAAAGGTGGATTCGGAATCTTATACCGGCATGTGTGACGACTATCGTTTGGGAGTTTCCCTTATATTTTACATTCAGAATGTGGCCGACTACCTGGAAAGAAAAAACATGAGAGTACCGCTTAATCTGAATGTGCCTGTTATATTGTCCGCATTATCAGTGGAGGGAAGAACGATTCTTCCTATAAAAAAAGATGAAATTCAGGTAAAAAATATTACTGCCGAAAAGATCAACAGAAATAAATTAATTGCTGAGGCTAAAAAAGGAAACCAGGAAGCGATAGACAGTCTGACGATTGATGATTTTGATACTTATGCCAGAGTATCAAGAAGGGCAAAAAAGGAAGATATTTATTCCATAGTGGAAACCAGTTTTATACCGTTCGGATCGGAATCCGACAATTACAGTATTCTGGCTACCATACTGGATTGCCGTTTGGTTGTTAATACATTTACAAAAGAAGAGGTATATATTCTTGATTTGATATGCAACGATATAGTTTTCCGCCTGTGCATCAATAAAAAGGATCTTCTTGGCGAACCTTTGCCGGGCAGAAGATTTAAAGGTAATATATGGATGCAGGGTAAAATTGAATTTTAAAAAAATCAATTTTAGTTATTGACTTGGCAGAATGCAAATAGTAGAATATGTTTGTTGTGATCATGTGCTTATAGCTCAGCAGGATAGAGCGTCCGCCTCCTAAGCGGAAGGTCGTGGGTTCGAATCCCGCTAAGCACGA
>ENA-OWPA01000792-OWPA01000792.1-bioreactor-metagenome-genome-assembly--contig:-NODE-792-length-32167-cov-5.090682_pt1 | contig 32167 bp, 28 predicted proteins | sample MGYA00238139_ERZ651803 | MGnify/ENA primary metagenome ERZ651803 (study PRJEB26909, sample SAMN07631231) | bioreactor metagenome | isolation source: Switchgrass digestor | place: USA: Dartmouth... | reverse complement strand
CTATGCGCCCTCTCGGCTATCTTTCTCCAATTCAATTCCTTAATCGTTGACTGTCCAATATGTTTGACAAACCTACAGATTTTGCATCGTATCATTCTGCTTTCTGTAAAGCATACCGCTCGATAACTGTCCTCAACGGTTTCAGCAATACGAGCGTTACAACAAAGTTGCTGATACAATGCACGATATCAAACGGTATGCCTGCTACCCAATATGAAAAGGCCATACCCGCGCCGCCAATGAAAAAGTATGGAATCGCACACAGCGCTCCGAAGCATAGCCCGTGCACCGCGGCAACTACTGCCCAGAAAATGACCGAATCGTTTTTCCGAAGCAAACAGACTATCAACACCAGCACAGGCCAGACATAAAGGTAGTTGAACCACCAAATACCGAAGCCATAGGTTATGCCTTCAAGAATTATGAACAGTATGACAGAATAGAATGCCTCCCAGCCAAAGAGCAGACCTGTCACTATTATCAGCATTGCAACTATGTGTACATTGGGCACGAATGACATGACCACCTGGCATGCATACATCAATGCCCCCATCAGCGCAAGTACAGTCAGTTTTCTGGCAGGCACCCTTATGCTTTTGCCATCCTTACCATCCGACCGTAAAGGTGATTTCATAGTGATCTCCGTCCTTGATCGGAGTTACATCAACGCCGGTCATAAGCGACTCCCCGTTTTGTGTGAAGCACCACCACTCCTGAGATCCGGCGTCGACATTCTCACCGTCCACGGTCTCGACAAACATGCCGAACTGGCTGTCCGTCCCCTTGATGAGGTCCTCCTGCTCGAGCGCGCCCCTGAGGAACTCTTCGGTCGTTTTTATCCTGAACGTCTTTTTCGTCCCGTCCTTATGGATAACATCGACCGTTATCGTTTTCATCCCTTCGACAGGCTTTTGCGAAAAGAGCACATAAGTCAGTGCGGCTCCTGCGATGAGAACAATAAGTACCAGTAAGACTATCAGGTTTTTCTTTTTTGCTGCAGGCATAAATAAACTCTCCTTCCTTTTTCGTAGATCGTACAAAGAGGAACGAGAGAAAGACACCCCTGCTAAGGGCGTCTGCTACAAAGTTCGGCTGGGTTCCGCAGCTCTTTGTACGACAGATCAGGCAGGTTATCTGACTTCGGGAACAGCGTGCGCAGTTCCGCTTCACAGTGACGGCCTCGCGGGAGAATCTCACTCCCATTCCCCTGTTAACTACCGCTAAGGATAGATCCTGATCCCTATTTACTTATCCTCTACAAGATAACACAAATCAACACAAATTACAACCTGCTTATTGAACAGGCCCAGCAACCAAGGGCAACCAAGGGGACGGTTCTTTTGGCCGTGACCAAGTCCGACCAAGGGCCACGACCAAGGGGACGGTTCTCTTGGTCTAAAACAGCCAAGGGCCACGACCAGGGGGGGACGGTTCTCCTGGTTGAAAACCAGCCAAAAAACCGTCCCCCTTGGTTGATTTGTCGGAAGCCAGCCAAAAGAACCGTCCCCCTGGTCAGCCCCTTGGTCAGTCGCCAAAAGAACCGTCCCCCTGGTCGACCCCTGGTCGAACTAACTAAGTTGTTTTTTCAGCAATTGACCGATAATGACCGCGTTTCCACGTCCGTTGGTTTTAGCCATCGCTTTTCCGATCAGAGCCTGGATCGCAGCGGTTTTTCCGCTTCTGTAGTCGTTTGCAGGCTTCGGGTTTTCCTCAAGCACCTCCTGTACGACCTTCTCAAGCAAAGCCATGTCGCTGACCTGCTCCAGACCCCGTTCCTTTACTATGGTCTCAGGATCAAGCTCTGTACCTGCGATTTCCTTCAAGACCTGCTTCGCAGTACCGGTATTTATCCTGCCTGTACCCAGCATCTCGGCCAAAGAAGCGATCTGTTCCGGAGAGAAAGGCACTTCGGCATCATCATTCTCCAATAAACGGAACACTTCAGTGATGATCAGGTTTGCAACTATCTTCGTATGAGTAGTCAAAGCCGCACACCGCTCAAACAAGTCGGCAACCTCTATACGTGACACGATCATCTCGGCATCATAGGCCGTGATTCCATATTGACTGACATACTCGGCTTTGCGTTCGTCTGGAAGTTTAGGGATGGAAGCCCTCCAGTCACGAAGCATGTCCCCGGTAACTTCAATCGGTGCGAGATCGGGATCCGGAAAATAGCGGTAATCGTCCGCATTTTCTTTTGTCCTCATGGAATAAGTCTTGCCGGTCGCGGGATCGAATCGTCTTGTCTCCTGGATGACGGGATCACCCGACTCCAGCATGTCGATTTGCCGCTTTGACTCATATTCTATAGCACTCATTATGAAAGAAAACGAGTTGAGGTTCTTGATCTCTGTACGTACTCCGAGAGTACTCTCTCCCTTTTTTCTCACGGAGAGGTTGACATCGCAGCGGAACTCGCCCTTGTTCATCTTGCAGTCGGATACGCCGGTATAGATAAGGATCGCGCGAAGCTTCTGAAGGAATGCACGGACCTCTTCTGCGGAGCGAAGATCGGGTTCCGTTACGATCTCAATCAGAGGGACACCGCAGCGGTTCATATCTACGAGTGTACCGAGGCGGTCATCATGTACCAGCTTACCCGCATCCTCTTCTATATGGATCCTGGTAATACCGATCCTTTTGGCTCCGGAACCTGTTTCTATATTCAAATACCCGTGCTCACAGAGGGGAAGATCATATTGAGAGATCTGATATGCCTTGGGAAGATCCGGATAGAAGTAGTTCTTGCGGTCCTGTTTAGAGCGGGACGCTATCGTGCAATTGGTTGCAAGCCCTGCTTTCACCGCATATTCAACTATCAGCCGGTTCAGCACCGGAAGTGCACCGGGGAGGCCCATGCAGACAGGACAGCATTGCGTGTTGGGTTCGGCTCCGAAATCCGTCGGGCATGAGCAGAATATCTTAGTCTTTGTTTTCAGTTCACAGTGGATCTCCAGTCCTATTACAACTTCATATTCCCCTGTCATGAGAGACGCACCTCCTGTCAATGTCGAACCGGATAGGATGAGTTTGCTCGAACGCGTACCCTGCCCTGTAAAGGAGCGCTTCATCAAAAGGCTTTGCTATGAGCTGCATACCGATTGGAAGGCCTTCAGTCGTTTTCGCACACGGAAGAGACAGCGCAGGAAGTCCGGCTATATTTACGGGCACTGTGAACGCATCCCCCATATACATCTCCAACGGGTCAGAAACCTTTTCCCCAATTTTGTATGCCGGTGTCGGTGCTACGGGAGAAAGGATCAGGTCGCACTTCTCAAAGATAGCGTTGAACTCACCGGCAACCAGGGTTCTCACCTGCAGTGCCTTTTTATAATAGGCATCGTAATATCCCGCACTAAGCGCGAAGGTACCGAGCATGATCCGGCGCTTTACTTCGCTTCCGAAGCCTTCACTTCGCGAGTTGATATATAGCTCTTCGATGCTGTCAGAGTTCACTGCCCTGTGTCCATATCGGATCCCGTCAAAGCGGGCAAGGTTAGAGGACGCTTCTGCGCTTGATATGACGTAATATGCCGGCAGAGCATATTCAAGCGTCGACAGGGAGACCTCGATGATCCCGGCACCCAACTCCTCAAATGCTGATGCCGCCGCAAGTATCCCGGCCTTGACTTCTGAAGAAACACCGTCGGCGAAAAACTCCCTGGGCAAAGCGATTTTCAGGCCTCTGACTCCCTCTTCGAGCCCGCTCGTGAAATCGCCGAAGTGACGGTTTACAGACGTCGTATCCCTGGGATCGTGACCCGCGATCGCGTTCAGGACCAGGGCATTGTCGCGCACGTTTTTCGTGATCGGTCCGATCTGGTCGAGTGACGATGCGAAAGCGACAAGTCCGTACCTCGAAACGGTTCCGTAGGTGGGCTTCATACCGACCACACCGCAGAACGCAGCGGGCTGTCTTATTGATCCTCCGGTATCGGAGCCGAGCGCATACGCAGCTTCGTTTGCGGCGACAGCGGCAGCGGAACCACCCGAGCTGCCGCCAGGAACGCTGTCTACGCATCTCGGGTTCCTGACAGGCCTGTAATAAGAATTTTCGCTCGTGGAGCCCATGGCGAACTCATCCATATTGAGTTTTCCGAGTACTATGGCATCCAGTTGCTTCAGCTTCTCGATCACAGTGGCATCATAGGGCGGTGCAAATCCATCAAGCATTTTGGATGCGCAAGTCGTTTTCATACCTTTTGTGCAGATATTGTCTTTGATGCCGGCAGGTATTCCTGAGAGCACCGGCATATCAACACCGGATGCCCTCATCTTATCTATCTCTTCCGCTTTTAGCAGGGCTGCTTCCTCAAAAACCGAGATATATGCACCTATAATGCCGTCCTTGGCTTTGATCTCATCGAGATACGCCTTCGTTATTTCGGCCGATGACAGTTCTTTTGCCCTCAGCAGTTCCGCAAGTTCTGTGATCGCGAGTGTCGTTATTTCACTCATGGTGGTCCTTTTGCCTCCTTTCGGATATGCTATATGCCTTACCCGCATATGGCATTTTTTATGGTTGAAGGGTTTCAAGTGCCTGGTGGCTTCGGACAGATTACTTAGCGCTTTTTACTTAGAGTATGACTCCGCGTTTCTTAACCTGGAGTCCGCTTTAGAGATCGATCAATGTTTTTTGGCATTGGTCTGTTTTCGTCTTATAAGCTTAGTCTTATAAGCTAATCTACGACATTTTGCAGACTGATTTATGATATTGCCATTGGTCTGCCAACGTTTGATTCTTCGATAAGCGTTTTTGCATTGGTCTGTTCTATGTCTCAGAGATCGATCAGGTTTTTGCAATGGTCCGTTTTACGTCCTATATGCCATTCGGCAATTTTATGATTTGTCTGTTCTGCGTTTATAGGTTTATTTACGTTTTTGGACATTTACTGCATTGATTCAAAATCCATCGATCTGAATCTCATGGAATTGATTTACTTCCGCATCATTCTACAGTTCTGGGCACGACTACATAATGCTCATTCCCTGACGGTGCATTGAAAAGCACAAGCCCCCGCTCAAGAGGTTTTTGCGGTATATCATTCCTGAACACGTTCGCTATCGGTACGACATGCGAGGTGACAGGTACTCCTTCCGTGTCGATATCTTTGAGTTTATCGGCAAAGGAGATGATTGCCAGCATCTCACGGGTGATCGCCTCCCGCTCCTCGTCCCTGATGCGTAGACATGCCAGTTTTGCGACCTTATCCACATCAACAGAAGGAACGCGGTTCTGCCTTTTGCTTTTTTCCTCAACTAACTGCCCGACAGGTTCAAACGGACTTTTTTGCATTACCGGCTTCAGGAACCCTGGTTGGTTGAAATCTATAGTGTCCGTATCTCCTACGGTCATCAAATCCACATTGGACCGGATTTGCTTTGCGCTCCCGCGATGTTGCAAATGTAGAACTTCAAGCTGTTTTTGGTCTACAACCCCTGGTGCGGAAGTAAGTGGGCAGGAAGCGTCCTTTGCTTTCGGGAAAGCGATCACCTCGCGGATCGAATCCGCACCTGCCATCAGCATCACCAGCCTGTCAAGGCCGAATGCAAATCCTCCGTGCGGAGGAGTTCCGTAGCGGAACGCGTCGATCATGAATCCGAAACGCTCCTTGATCTCATCCGGTGTGAAACCCAGCGCCTTGAACATCATCTGCTGTACGTCACTGCGATGGATCCGTATGCTTCCGCTTCCAAGTTCGATGCCGTTCAGCACTACGTCGTAAGCCTGCGCCCTGACCCGGGATGGATCGGTGAAAAGATATTGCAGGTCCTCCGGGTAAGGCATCGTGAAAGGATGGTGTGTGGCAACATACCTGTTTTCTTCTTCCGAATACTCGAATTGCGGAAAATCTGTTACGAAAAGGAATTTATAGTCGTCCTTCCTGCGCAAGTTCAGCATGTCGGCGATATACAGGCGCAGTCCGCCAAGCGTTTTTCGAACAACAGGCAGCTTATCCGCACAGAAAAGGATGAAGTCTCCGGGTCCGGCATCGGCTGCATCCAGGATCCCCTCCAGCTCTTCCTGAGTCATGAATTTTGTCAGGATGGAGTAGAGCTCTCCGGACTCGCGTACAGCGATCCAGGCCATCCCCTTCGCCCCCAGGTCAAGCGCCTTCTCCGTAAGCTCGTCGATCTCACTTCGCGTGAGCGACGCTCCGCCTTTCACGTTTATTGCCCGGACGACACCGCCGCATTCTACCGCTTTTCTAAAGACGCCGAATCCGCTTCCCCTCACCTTTTCGGTGAGATCTACGATCGGAAGCCCGAATCGAAGGTCGGGCTTGTCGCTTCCATAGCGGTCCATCGCCTCAGTCCAGGTAAGGCGTGGGAACGGTTCGGTAATGCAGATCCCCATGACCGATTCGAAAATATGCCTAAACAGATCTTCAAGAAGATCAAGGACGTCATCCTGGCCCACAAATGACATTTCCATATCGACCTGAGTAAATTCGGGCTGTCTGTCAGCACGCAGGTCCTCGTCCCTGAAGCAGCGGGCTACCTGGTAGTAACGGTCGATCCCTCCGACCATGAGCAACTGTTTGAAGATCTGCGGAGACTGCGGCAGCGCGTAGAAGGTCCCAGGATGGACCCGGCTGGGGACCAGATAATCCCGTGCCCCCTCCGGCGTACTCTTTGTGAGGATCGGTGTCTCGACCTCGATAAATCCGTGTCCGTCAAGGAAGGCCTGCGCCGCACGAACGACCCGCTGACGCAGCCTGAGATTTTCGATCATGCGCGGGCGCCGGAGGTCAAGATACCTGTAACGGAGTCTAAGTTCTTCCTTGATCTGAATGTTGTCATCCGGTATGAACGGAAGGGGATCAGCGGCGGAAAGCAGCTCCGCGTGTTCAGCCGCAAGCTCGATCGTCCCTGTTGCTATTTTGGGGTTGTAAGTCTCCTCGCCCCGGATCCTGATCATGCCTGTGACACTGAGCACCGACTGGTTTCGAAGTCCCTCCGCCATATTGAAATCATCACCGGAAACGATGCCCGAATCGAAGACGACCTGGAGTGTCCCTTCCCTGTCGCGCAGGTCTATGAATATGACTCCGCCCATATCCCGCTTCGACAGGACCCAACCGCAGACTGTCACCGTGCGGCCGACATCCTTCTCTCCCAGCGTTCCGCAATAATCAGTCCTTTTCATGTAATGTTGACCTCCTTCCTGAGCTCAGACCTGATTTTCAGATATAAAAAACCATGTAAAAAAGCCCTCCGTCCCCATTGGGACGAAAGGCTCTTGATCTTCCGCGGTACCACCCATTTTGGCTGCATTGCAGCCCTCTCTCTTCGACACTCTGTAAAAGCAATGTCTATCGGCTATAACGTGCCGACCACGTCCAAGTCTACTAAGGATCGCTCCTGTTCGGTTGGCGACTCCGGGATGTTCTTCGTTCAAAACTCCGTACCGTATTCGCACCGACTAACGGCTCTCTGTGACTTACGTTTTGAAGTACTCTTCCCATCACTGTCTTTTGATGGATGTATTCAGTTCGTCAATGATCCGCAAACTGCGAAATAAATATTGTTGATGAGTATAATTCAAACTTTTTTATTTGTCAATATTTTTTTGATTATTTTAGTGCATCACATTCTGGAAAAGAAATAACATAACTTCCATGATCCGGATGCAAGCACCGAACATGAAGCTGCACTGTTGAAGAACACTTCATTTAGTGCTATACTGATACCAAACATAAACTTAACATGTTAGTCAGACATTTTATTATTGAATAATATCAGAGCAGAACACGGCAACGCATTATGTCAATATAATACAAAGCTCGGATTATGACAGGCAGCACTATTTATATACTGTCAACTGAATAATGACGTAATAGTATTCAGGAAATAAACCTAACACCGTTAATTGAACTCCATTATTGAAGTCTATAAAATTTTAACCGGTACTATATGCTTAGTTTATCACTGCCTGGTTATATGAGTCCCTGCTCATAGGCTTGGATCATCTTTTTGACCATGAATCATAATATAAAGGAGTATGTGTATGGAATGCAAAGCAAAACCGAAGTATAAGCCCAGGACTATCATCACGACTGACCTGGAATGCGATGACATGAACTCGCTTATCCACCTTTGCCTGTTCCTCAACGAAATAGACCTGATCGGTGTCGTGTACACGTCATCGCAATACCATTTCAACGGCGACGGGGTGCACACCCTCGGAGAAGTTACACCCAATTATCGCTGCCAGGGTGAGGCTGCGTATAAGACCCATATCGGTTATCCCCATCCCGATCCGGAAGCCAAAAACCTCAAGAGCTACCGCCCGTTTGAAGAAGGCTGGATTGAGAACCTGTGGAAAAACGAATACGCTGCGGTCTATCCATACCTCATCCAGCACGATCCTGATTTTCCGACCCCCGAGTACCTGCTGAGTATAACAAAGTACGGAAATATCGCATTCGAAGGTGACGTGAGGTTTGATACCGAGGGCTCAAACCTCATCAAGGAGGCCATACTCGATGATGACGAAAGACCACTGTATCTGCAGTCCTGGGGCGGAGTCAATACAATAGTCCGGGCTTTGATATCTATAGCAGATGATTATAAAGATACCGGGCGATGGGATGAAATATACAGGAAAGTCTGCCGCAAGGTCAGGATACTGGGAGTATTCAACGGAATAGGCCAGGACAACAGCTTTATGGACCATTGCGCGGATCTTTATCCCGACATTATAACACTGCGTACGGACTTCGGTTACGGTGGATTTATGGCATCCATCAATTCGCAGGCAGATGTTATCGATATGTTCAAAGCCGAGTGGATGAAGAAAAATATCAAGTTCGGTTACGGTCCGCTGATGTCCAAATACGGTCTGTTCGGGGACGGGACTTACTACCACGGCGAGCCCGAACCGTTCCAGTACGGGAAGCAGCTGAGCCTGAACTGGGGTTTTGACTTTATACCAAACTACACCTTCAACCGGTACGACCATCTCGGCGAAGGAGACAGCAGCACATACGTCCTGTTGTTCGACGTGGGGCTAAGGGGACTTAGGGAGAACGGGAATTACGGAACGCTGCTCGGACGGGTCTTTGAAAGCGGGAATAACCCCGGGGACGGATATGATTTCTTCACCGGAAAGCCGGGCAGACCCAATCGCTTCGTCCGTGCATATCAGGAGGAGTTTGCGGCCCGTGCCGAGTGGTGCATCAAGCCGTATGACGAATGCAACCATCCTCCGATCGTCAATGTGGCAAACGGCGATCTATACGCGGCGCCGGGTGAAACAGTAAAACTCGAGGCAAGCGCCTGTGATCCTGACGGGGACAGTCTCTACACTTACTGGTACGTTTACCGCGAAGCAAGCATTTACTCAGGTTCGGCCAACGACTTGCGAGTCTGGCAACCCGTCAAACTGACAACACACTTTACGGTTCCCTGTGACGCAAAGCCCGGCGATTATTTCAATCTTGTTCTCGAAGTACAAGACGACGCAGAGAAACCCATTACCCGTTACGGACAGGTGATCGTCCACGTCATCGAAAAGGAAGCAGATCCGCAGGATACCGAAAGACGGGCAGTCAGGCCGGAAAGCTTCTTTTCGGGTTCTAACTGAATTTACTATCAATATATTCGGGAGGGCATCATAATGCGCTGGCGAAGGAACATGGAACCCTTGGATTTCTCGCGGTTCAGTGACATCCTGCTCGAGGACGAGGACGGCAACATACAGCCGATGAGCGAGCCCTATTTCAAGGCCAAGGAGTTGGCTCCCGGCGTTTGGCAGGTCTTGAGCCATGGCGACTACACCTATGTTGTCGAAGGAGACGACGAAATCATAGCGATCGACAGCGGAATGGGAGCAGGCAATATACGTGAATTCTGCCAAACCCTGTCCGACAAGCCCCTGTACCGCTTGCTGAACACCCATAATCACTTTGACCACACAATGAACAACTACCTGTTCGACGTCGTCTATATGCACGAGAAGTGCTACGAAGGAAGATGCAGGCCTTTCGGAGATTATGCCGGCATGGAATTTCCGGACGATTACCCGGTCGTCTTCCTGAAAGACGGCGATGTCATCAACCTAAAAGGACGTGAACTCCTGGTGCTGAATATCGAAGAGCATTGCAGCGGCTCCCTTCAGTTCCTGGACCGCAAATCGCGGATCCTGTTCTGCGGCGACGAGCTGAACGGCAACTTCTTCGACAGCAGGATCTCGGTAGAGCACTCCTTCCGAAATATCAAGCGATGGATGGAATTAAGGGATTCATATGATTTGCTCGCAGCCGGGAACGGAATCCATGATGCCGGTTATGTCGATCGGTATTATGAGACCCTGAAGTATATACTTAACGGCCATGAGCATGAGGGCGTGGAGTTCTTCGTCCCGTATGAGGACCGCAGGGCTTCGATCGACAGCCTGGACGGCAAGCCCGTTTACGCCCGCCGCAGCCCCAACATGGATCCATTGACGGAACGGCTGAAAGCCTTGGGATTTGAAAAACACCTTGAGCTCAATCACGGGAGAGCGTGCTTCTGCTTTACAAGAAAGCTCAGCCCGGACGGGATCTTCGACAGGCAACTCGAAATGAACGGCTGCAGGGTCTGCTACTATCTGAACAGGATTTGGGATAAATGACACTCCCCTATGCTTAAGACCGACCATTCTATCAGGTCGGAGTTCTTTGAAACAGATCCTTATCAATATTTGATTTGACGGCAAAAAGAGGACTTGCTCTTTATCGCAGGTCCTCTTGATCGCTTATATCAAATACTTTGAAAAGCAAACTATCAGTAAACTAGCTTATATCATAGAATTTGATATGCAAACATAGCCTATATCAAATACTTGATATGTAAACTATGCAAACTCTATATAGCGCTGATTTGCTTTCAATGATCATCCATGCATACGCTATTCATGCTCCCTTTTGTGATAAAACAGGTGTCTTTTCCTTTGACCCACTATCACAAAAGGGAAACTTATTATCTTTATCACCAGGTCACCATAGCAGCGTGTTCATTATTCTATAAAGAAAGATACATTTCATACTGCGAAAGCGGATCTTTATTGAATCCCAAACGTTTCACAAAACCTGAAAGCGCGGCATTATTCGGGAAGCTTATTGCAAGCCTTTTTGGATCAAGTTCCTTTACGGCATGACATATAAGCCCTCTCCCTATGCCATGATACCTGAAATCAGGATCGATCCATAAAAAGTTGATTTTCCCGGCAGGATGGATACTGAGTCCGCCTACCAATTTTTCATCATGATATACTCCATAATGCACCTGGCTACTTATGTGACTGACATAATCAAAGTCATTCTGCCAGTTGATATGTATGTCCCTTACTTTACTGTCCAGGCTTCTCAACCCGTTTATGTCCATCCTCTTTATCGTAACGCCTCCTGGCAAGGCACCTGTTATCGATGACGGATCAGGATGGGAAAAGTATACTATGTCATATACCTTTTCATATCCCATTTTCTTATAGAAGTTGATCGCCCTGTCATTTCCGACGATGACTTCCAAAAACATCTGCCCGCAATCGTTCTCAAGCGCTATTTCCCTATGCAGGTCAAACAGCCTCCTGCTTACTCCCGTCCCTCTGTAATCAGGGTGAACGCAAAGGGCCCCGCAGCGGATCGTTTTTACACCCTCATATACTTTGATGCCGCCCAATATGAGCCCGACCGGTTTATCCCCATCAAAAGCCATGACGGAATGTTCCGGCCTGTTTCCCTCAGGGCCGAAGAAATTCCTGAAAAATACCTCCTTGGTCAGCTCGATCTTAACGATATAATCGGAAAATCCTATCTGAAAAGCCTCGAATATAGCATCGTCAGTCGTTTCCGTGCATCTCTTATATGTAATAATGCTCATCACCTCGTTTTTGACTTTATCCTATTTAACAACAAAGTCCCGGAGATTGCAACTCCAAAAACTATAGACCAATACATCCGGCAACATGTTACATTAATAAGCAAGCAAATAATTAAGCATAAAAGCAAAAGGAAGTGACCTGAAGATGTTTTTCAGGCAGAAACACCCTCCTTTTGCTTAGCTGTTTGGTGTTATGAAACCGAAAAAGTTATCCAGCAATATCATTAACAGGGTTTACCTTGTATATTGCTGCACTTCTTTCAGCCACTTTATGATTTCGATATGCTGAGGGCAGTGCTCTTCACATTGACCGCATTCTATGCAGTCAGCAGGCACGCCATAGTCCTGACTAAGGCTTCTGAAGCCTTGTATAGTACTCCATGACATACCGTGCAGTTTTACGTTGTTATACAGTGCAAAATACTCGGGGATCGCAATGTTTTGCGGGCAACCCGGTTCATGGTTTACGCAGTACCTGCAGGCAGTACAGGGTATTGCGGTTTTGCTGTTTATTATATCAACAGCCCGCTTTATTATCCCCTTTTCCTCATCATTGAGCGGTTTGAAGTCCTTCATGTATGAGACATTATCCACCATTTGTTCCATGGAGCTCATTCCGCTCAGCACCATTATGACATTATCCAGCGAAGCCGCAAACCTGACCGCCCAGCTCGCGACACTTGCGTCCGGATCATACTCCCTGAACATTTTCTCTACTTCTTCCGGCACCCTTGCCAAAGCTCCGCCCTTAACCGGCTCCATAACGATGACGGGCTTTCCGTGTTTCAGGCAGACTTCAAGATTCTTCCTCGACTGGATCACCTCGTCTTCCCAGTCGATATAGTTGATTTGAAGTTGCACGAACTCCATTTCAGGATGCGCGGTGAGGATCCTGTCGAGAAGCTCGGCATTGTCGTGATAGGAAAATCCGATGTGCCGTGCTTTGCCCTCTTTCTTGAGTTTCACCATGTACTCGAATCCGCCGGTCCGTTCGACATTGTCGACAGATCTGCGGGTTATATCATGGATCAGATAATAATCGAAGTAATCTACCCCGCAGCGCCTCTGCTGCTCCTCAAAGAAGCGCTGATAATCCCCGGATGTCCTCACCATCGCGACAGGCATCTTGTCAGCCAGCAAGAAGCTGTCCCGTGGATGGCGCTCGACAAACGCCTTTTTCACTGCAGATTCGCTCATGTTATTATGATACATATATGCCGTGTCTACATATGTGAACCCGTTATCCAGAAAGTAATCAGCCATCATGTTTACCTGTTCCTGATCGATCGCCGACTGCTTTCCGGGTTCCAGCAAGGGAAGCCTCATTGCACCGAATCCAAGTTTCTTCATACGTCTCCTCCAGCTTCAATGTCCGCTTTGATGCGCGGATAAGTTATATACTTTCCTAAGTATACCTCTTAGAGTGTCAATACTTTTTTGCTAAAGCACATGTCAGTTCTTTTTTGCTTAAACACATAACAGTACTTTACTTAGACACATAACAGTACTTAACTGCCATGAACGAATGACAGCAGCTCTGATATGCACACCAAAGCCGCTGCCATAAACGTTGCAATTACACTTTTAACTTTCTGTCAATGCTTACCCTTTAAGCGAACCGATCATAACTCCCTTTACGAAGCACTTCTGCACAAACGGATAGATGCAAAGGATCGGCGCAGTCGCAACGATCGTCGTACAATACTGTACCAGCGGTTTATAAAGATCCATTTGCGATATAGCATCCGTACCCGAAAATACTTTTGTCAAATCGTTCTGAATCAATATCTCCCTGAGGATCAGCTGAAGGGGAAACAGTGAACGCCTTTGGAGAAAGATCATAGATTGCGGACTACCATGTAGAACGGGATAAGACCGCTGCTGAACATCATGGTGAATGTTGCGAAAAACATGAGCGGGACTTTCCACATCAGTCCCTTCCTTGACAATATATAACCTGCGATAGCGCACATAAGTGTACCAAGCAAGGTAGATGTAACGACATAGAAAATCGTGTGGCAAACCACACTGGAAAGCTAGTTGCACAATGGCCATGCTTAGCCATAGCAGCAACTCAGACTGATGCCTGCGGAACTTCAGACTTTTGAATCAATACAATTTTACATAGACCAAGCTAAAAGCATACTGCTTAAGCCAAGGGTGATGTCATTTCGCGGCTGCTATCGTTCTGTTCAGCTTCTCAGACATTATTATCATAAGTGCCGCGAAGAATAGCAAATAGAACGGATACAGTCCAATGTTTATATTGTCTGCAATGACTCCAAAGACAGGCGGCATCAGAGTGCTTCCCGTATAAGCGCTCGCCATCTGTATACCGATGATCGCCTGCGAATTCTCGGCTCCAAAGTTTGAAGGCGTTGAATGTATAATGGCAGGATATATGGGTGCACATCCAAGGCCTACTATTATAAGTCCCGCCAAAGCAGTTATATTAGTACCTATAGGAAGTATGATCAAAACTATTCCGAAAGTGATGATCGTCAGCCCGTAGCGGATCATCTGCTTATCACCAAACTTGTCCGAAATGAAACCGCAGAGGAACCGCCCAAACGTTATTCCGATGAAAAACAAGGAAGCAAATTGAGCCGCGATCTCCTTTGCAACTCCCCTATGTAAAACAAGGTAGCTGCTTGCCCACAAACCGGCAGTAGTTTCAATGGCGCAGTAACCGAAAAACGTAATAAGTACCAGCTTGACTCCCCTTATCTTCAGGGCCTGTCGCAGTCCCACTATTTCAGTATCATTCTCTTCGCCGTTCCCGTTTTTGCTGCCCGAACCGTTCTTCTTCCATAGCGGGAGACTGATGAAAAGGAAAGCCGAAAGTATTATCTGTATGATCGCAACCGATCTGTATCCGCTGTTCCAACCGTACCCGCCGATCAGGCAATAACTCATAATATATGGACTGATGGCCGCACCGACTCCCCAGCAGCAATGCAGCCAGTTCATATGGCGGGATGAATAGTGCAGCGCAACATAGTTGTTCAGCGCAGCGTCGATCGCTCCCGCGCCAAGTCCGTAAGGAATTGCCCATATGCAAAGCAATATAAACGAGTTCGATATTGAAAATCCGAAAAGGGCCGCGGCGGTCATAAACACGCTGACAGCTGTAACGAGCCCCGCTCCAAACTTCCGCGTGACCCGTTCGGACATAAGGCTTGAGATTATAGTTCCGCTTGATATTATCATCGTTACGATACCTGCGTAAGACAGTGGGACTTCCAACTGTTTATGCATGACCGGCCATGCCGAACCGAGAAGAGAATCCGGCAAACCAAGACTGATAAATGCGATGTAGATGATGGCAAGCAGCAATAAATACACTTATCTTTTCCCCTTTACATTATGATGATTTTCCTCATTTATTGATATTGCCAAATGCTTTGACGCATTAAAATAATCTTATCATAATTGCTTTTTTTAGGCAATATCTTCACCATTGATACTTCTTGACTTAGAGCTAACTCCAATATATATAATGATCAGGATCAATAATACATAATGTAAGGAGCTTGGAAATGACTATTGCTGAAGTTGCCAGGAAGTATGATCTGACCGCCGATACACTTCGATATTATGAGCGCATCGGATTGATACCCAAAGTAAACCGCACCAACGGAGGGATTCGCGACTACAGCGATGAAGACTGCCGCTGGATCGAATTCATCAAATGCATGCGCGGCGCAGGTTTGCCGATCGAAGCACTTATCGAATATGTAAACCTGTTTCAGATGGGAAATGCTACGCTTGAAGATCGAAAGGCGCTGCTGATCGAACAACGGGATATCCTTGAAAACCGTATCAGGGAAATGCAGAAAACTCTCAAACGCCTCAACGAAAAGATAAAGCGATATGAGGAGCTGATCGTCCCCATTGAGGATGAGCTGAGATAAAAGAGAAGCCAAAACGGCGTATTCAGACAGGCATGACCAGTCTAAATACGCCGTTATTTCACTCTGTTTATGTGTTTTCTATATGATTTTGCGCAGGATATATTATATGTTTTGCTATCTGAGTTTACTGTCACGATACGTGACGTTTGCCGTTTTATACTGCAGGATCCTGGCGCCCTTCATCAGCGCGGCCATCGGGCTGTCCGCCATCTCAGGCGGGAGCTTGACTTCCTGGCCTTCCAGTTCACCGGATAAGATCTTTTCGCAGGCTTCGATCATATTGGTGACATGCTCCGCCGTGTGATAGCCGTTCGGAGCCTGGGTCATATGCCCTATGTAAAGCCTGACGCCGGGCACTCCGGCAAGGACCTTTTCAAATTTCCTCAGCTCGCTTACATATTCTGTCAGGGTCAGCGAATGGTCAAGCTGCATCCACACGCCAAGCGCATCACCGGTGAAGCATCGCTTGTTTTCACGGTCCAGGAAGGCAAAGCTGCCGGGGGTATGCCCTGCCACACGATGTGCTTCCAGCTTAACCCCGCCAAGGTCAAAGACGTCGCCCTCTTTGATGTCAACGAACATATCTTCCGTGAACCAGGGTGCAAACATGTTCCTGGCAATCGGGAAGTCATCCATGCTCATGTAAAGGGTAAACCCGTCCGCTTCGGCCAGCTTTTTTACTTCGGCACCGGCGTGGTCGGGATGCCCGTGTGTGATAAGCACGTCGACCGGAAGGTCGGTTATTTCCCTGATCTGTTCTGAAAGGCTCCTGGGCTGCTCAGACTGCAGTGCGTCGATAAATGCGGCTCGTTTTTCACCGACTACAAGGTATGCGTCGACATAAGGGTTGTCCCCCATACCCTCGTTGAATCGCCAGAAATTCGGAGCCAGCTGCTCCACGAAAAACTTGAGCGGAAGTCCAAAATCCATAGTTCTTTTCTCCTTTTCTATTTCCCGGACAATTCAGAAAATCCTGACGATGGGTATTTTCTCTTGCCTTTAGCACTATACTACCATTGTAAATTTTTCTTGTCAATGATAACCAAATTCGCGGCTGAATTCGACGATCTGGATACTATTATGATCAGTAAATCCACTCTTCCCTGTCCGTCAGGTGCTTCATGCTTAGTTCATGGCAATTAACATGTCATCCAGTCCATTAGCAATGGGACGGCCTTCTGTCCCGGATCCATTCCAAGACAGAGGACCGTCCCCTCATCATGCTGCGGTTATCTACTTTATATAGTTATCCATGAACTTTGCGAAATCCTCGCTCACTTCAAACCTGCTTATGAATCGGATGGCAGGATAATATACGGTTTCCAGATAAACACCGCTCTGATTATAGATCCTGATGGTTATAGGATATGCCAACGCGTTCGTAGCTCCTGCAACTCCGGGGCTGCTCGTACTTCTTCCCGAGTCGCCCCTGTCAACCATCCCGGAAGTCGCATTGCCCGCTGGCTGAGGTTCACTTGCTACCGGAGTATCCCCCGATACCGCTTCGATTTCTCTCTTTTCGATTGCCGTTATCGAGTCTTGGGCGTAATGGATCTCGCCGGGCTTCTGCTCAAGCGGCTGGTCCTTACCGTAATCAATGCGATCCGGAGCTTCCACCGTGTTCCCCCAGCCCGCTCCGGTAGATACCGGTGCGTCGGGTTTCGCCGGGTCAATCTCAACGCCTGTATCAGGCTCTGCATTTTTTGCTCCCGAATCGGTGCCTGCAAATCCGAACAGCTTCTCAAAATACTTGTCACTGGAGTTTTTCAGCTTGGAGAAGTAACCGTAGAACCTGGCGATCTCATCCCCGTCGGTTATCTCACCGAGGATATTTGTCCGATTTAGTATCTTGCTCTCTTCCGTATGCCCGATAAACTGGATTTTGGCAATGTCCTCCGGCTTTTTGATCCCAAAGATGTCAAGGTACCTTACAGCATCCTCATCCTGGTTGTTGTTGTAGCTTTCAAAGACGAAGAATTTGAACAGCAGGTATTCCGCATCCCTTTTGACCACGACAACAGCTTCTCCGCCTGCAGGCGTGTATTTATATACTCCGCAGCCTATCAGGCTGCTGTCCGGACTTTCCTTGATATCCGCGATCTTTTCTCCGATGTCGCTTTCAAGTATCGCGGCAGGCAGACCAAACTCGGCGCGCATGTCGTCATTCAGCAATACATAATGCTTGTCGTCGATCTTGAATATGTTGAGCAGCGGTGCAACGGCATCTTCCCGCACCAGATCGTCACCGTCAGCCATATACCCGGGTGGTGTATAGGCTGGGTCATTGCTGCCCCATATCAAGTTATATGTCAGTACGCTTCCCGCGATCACGACGATCATAGCCAGTGCGGGAATGGCTTTCTTAAACTTAAACGATGTCATGATATGTTCCTTCTTTCTGTAGGAGTGGTTTATGATATTATCCAACATCCTGCTTTTTGCCGTTTCATCTGGCTTGATATTGTCAAAAGAATCCTTGATATCTTCTTTTCTCATACCGGATCACCTTCCATTTCCATCTTCAGGAGCTCTCTGCCCTTGAGCAGGTAACCCCGGATCGTGGATTGGTTTTTATTCAGGATTTTTGCTATTTCTGCCGTGGTATAACCCTCGTAGTAATATAAGTAAATGGCCGTCTTGTATTTAGGGGGAAGTGACATCACCTTTTCAAGGGTACTGTCAGTGTTGACAGCCTGCTCTACCGCTACCTCTGACGCGTCATCAAGTCCCACCGTCCTGTTCCACCAGTGCTTGAGGTGGTCCTTGCACAGGTTCGTTGCGGTCCTTATGAGCCAGGCCTTTTCGTGTTCAACACTTTGGAAAACAGTCTTGTCCTTCATCAGGCGGATGAATGTATTCTGCACCATATCCTCCGTGTCCGCCCTGTTTTTCATAAACATATAGCAGACGCGGTAAACGGTATCGACATGCCGATCATACATCTGTATCAGCTCTTCATTCGTACGCAATAAAGAACTTCGCAATTGACTTCCCCCTTTCACTACTAATACGATCGAGAACGCAAAAACGTTTGATGGAATTTGAAATTTTCAATAAACATTATTTGGGTCTATATTTCCTGCTGCTTGCCATTCACAGTTAAACTTTTAGCTAAATCGGTTGAATGAAACATACACTTTATGCCATTAATCATAAGTTATCAGTCATAAGCCATTAGTCATTGGTCATCAGTTATCAGTAGCAGTATCAGTATCAGTATCAGTATCAGTATCAGTATCAGTGTCAATCTTCAGTCATCAGTCACCAGTCTTCAGTCTACAGTTATCATTCATAAGCCATCTGTCATCAGTCTACTGCCGCCTATCATCTGTCATATATCATTTGCGTTGCGTGTTCTGTGTTCGGTCCTCTTTCATCTATTTTCTTTCTTCTGTTCTATGTTCTCTGATCTCTGTCTTCTGCCTTCTGTCATCTGACTTTCCCATCTGTCTTTATCAAAAACATAGACCGGCACGCACTAATATAAAACATTAACCGCAAATCATTTGTCACTAAACATTAATCATTGATCGTCTATCATCATTATCATAACTTAGATTTTTGATTACTTCCATTATAAAAACAGAAAAATGCCGCCTGTATCACGAACAGTAACAGCATTTTCCTCGATTCGATGATTTACTTTGCACACCCTGATTTTTGAGAATCATCGCCTGTTAAGTCATCATCCCCAATCGCCAACTCATCCCCGGTCCAACCTTGGCATGATACACCATATGACCGACCATCATGGCTCAGCGATGCCTGGTTTCGTAGCACCATTTCGCGATCTCGGCTATCAGGTCCAGCGGAAGAGGCTTATCATATGGCAGTTGTAGTGTACCTTTACGTGTTTTGTATTCCGTGAGCTTGTCCGCAAAGTGCGCGATCGCATCATCACCGGGATAAATGCCGATATTGTTTTTGAACCCTGCAAAATGTATGATGATGCGTTTTTTCCGGTAAGTCGGCATCCTCCACGATATTATTTCCTCCGCATCAGGAAGGACCGCACGCAGGGTATCCCGAACCTGATTCAGGAACGGCCTGATCTCTTCTGGTTGCGCTGCTATATACTCGTCGATAGTCTTAGGCTGGTCGGTGCAATAATGGCTCTGATTTACTTTCTCGAACTCCCGTCCGCATTTTGGGCACTGCCACATCAGCTGCTCACCTATCCCTTTCTTTTATCATTACACTGCCGGCATCTAACGTATCCTTGCTTGCTATAGCGCTAATATCTTCCCGCTACCGATGATGTATCACTGTGTTCCCATCCTTACAATCTGCTCATCATGTGGTTCCTGTCCCACTATCTCATATCCTTCGAGCTCCAATGCGGAAATCGCTTTCTCGAAATCTTTTTCCTTTGTCAAAATATAGTCCGTATTATAAGTGGAAATGGCAAATATCCCTATACCCTTATCAGCCAGTACTGTAGATATTCTCGATAATAAACCAACCAGGGAAAAATCGAGGGTCTCGTCGACTCGAAACGCTTTCCAACCGCGGTCACAAACGATAGCGTCGTCAGGCACGTGCTCTGTCAGACAAACCAACGACAACTCTTCGTCAGTCTTGGCGAAAAAGCAAAACTCCCCGGCCAGATCCACTTGTGACAAGTCGGAAATTTTGCATATAGAGAAGTCCTGCGTCAACCTTTTGATTTTCACTGATATCAAACCGACCTTTTCTTGCTGTCATATGAATATGTGTTTGCGTCGATCATTTAATTATCGATGATAATGCTTGCTTTCTTAGAGTACCGTTCTGATGAATATTTCTTTGCATGTTGCCGACTCTAGGCCTTCGATATCCGTATTCGATATCTGTAGCAATAATCTAAGCAATACAATCACTTTCGCGTTTCCACGTCTTACTTCTCGCCTGCATGCTGGTTTTTGGCTCTTGTCGGTCATTTGACAGGTATTGCCCGGCTGATGATCAACAGGATGATGGATATCAAAATGAGTATAAGCATCCCTCTCATAATGAACTTAGGGATTTTAAGTAAAGTGGCTTCTTTTCCATCAGTTTGATCATCCTGAGATCCGGCATCGGTTTGCAAGCTGTTGATCAGCTCCATCGCCTCATCATAGTTTTGCTCATCGACATAAATATCAGCACCATACACAGAATAGCCCATCGCTATCTTCAGATAGCTTCCGGCTTCCCTTTCTTTTTTATGCATGGGATGTTGTGCCTTTCCAGCAGATCCATAATGGTCCAGGCTTCAAAATCATCCGCCACATTTTTGACCTTGACGAGATTTCGCTCCCCGGTAACGATCTTGTCGTTTTGCCTGCTTTCGGCCCCATATTCCGACCGCTTAACCAAATCGATATCGCAATCGCTACAACGTGTACTGCCATCTTCATATTCGCGTCCGCACTTAGGACAAATCATGTCAATAGTCTCCAATCACTTTTTATTTCTGTTGTATGTCCATCTAAATCTCAAATTAACCCGTTGCTTTCCAAGCTATCAGATTAATTGATATCACTAGCTTTTACTCAACTGATTCAAAAGCTTATTGATCCTAAAAGTGCAGTCTCTCTTGCGGTCCTCCGGTTTGCGCCATGAGTCGGACAGTGGGAAGTATACCCCGTCTTTGACCGACGGGCCCAAATCCCATTGTCCATTTTCGTCCCTGTACCGGCAGATCCAGTCGACGGCAAATTTCAGCTTTTCACCTGCGCACGAAAAACCTGCAAGCTGCTCAAGTGCTGAGAGATAGTAGTTTGTCTGCTTCGACGCAAACTCAGCCGGCAAATCGGATATTTTTCCACCGTAGATATAATATATCCCGTCTTCATTATTAATGATATGATCTACAAAAGCAGCTTCCGTTTTGGCATCCAGCATACCCTGCAATAAGTTGACCATATAGAATTGTGATATAGATATCATTCGTTCACCCGGGTTAAGTTTTGGTATCCGCTCACGGTAGGCTTCAGAGTACCTGTCCATGTTCAGCGTGCCGTCCTGAAAAGCGTAGGCGATAATGTCTGCCCAAAAACGCGCGATCGGAAGGGCCTGGGGATCATCCGGATCGAACAGCCGCAGCCATGTGGCAAACATGTGCGCTTCAAAAGCGTCCCAGTTGATCACTTTTTCTCGCCGGTCGGGTATCTGCCGTTCGCCGGACAGGCAGCTTCTTATGTACATAAGCGCCCTTTGAATGGGCTCGTCCTCTTTTGTCAGTCCGAGGATCCTCAGCCTGCGGAGCGCCTGCTCCGTTGTCATGGGCTGTTTTTTTGTCGGCTGGCTCAAGGTGTGGAAGCACCCCCAGCTGCCGTCATCATGCTGAAGTTCAAGGATCTGTCGCACCCATTTGTTCGTATAATCGATACTCATATTTTCCTCCAAACCACAGGCAAACCAAGGGGACGGTTCTTTTGGCTGGCCGAGTCCCGGCCACGGGGACCCCAGCCACGGGCAGCCACGGGGACGGTTCTCCTGGCCAGTACCCGTCGAGCGGTTGCCACGGGGACGGTTCTCTTGGCTGGTCCCTTTCGAACAGATTTGTCTACGGTCAAGGTCACTGTCCCCTTGTCAAGCCTAAACTAGCGATCTATCCCGTGTCCATATTATTCAATCAAGCCACTGAATAAACGCAGTTTTGTCGTTCCTGTTATAACCGGCCTTTTCATAGAATCTCAATGTGCTCTCTTCCTTGGAGCCTGTCAACAACATTATCTTATAACAGTTGTTACTTACCGCTATTTCTTTTGCATAGTTGAGGAGCCTGGTTGCATAACCCCTCTTCCGGTAATTCTTATGGGTTATGACATTCTCAATAAGTGCGTATGGACGCTGATTATGTGATAAATTTGGTATGATCGTTAATACGCACGACGACACGAGCTCCCCATCAACAAATCCAACAATGATATGATGCTTCTCGTCTTTAAGTATTTTATCCCATAACGACAAAAGAGCTTCGTCGAGTGTCGGCATTATGTCATTATGCAGGTGCGTGTATAACTCAAGAAGCGGGACCAGGTCTGCCTTTTTGACCTCACGAATTTCCATACAGTCATCACCTGGCAAAAAGTCTGTGACCAAACCGATCGGAACGGGGATGGATTTCTTTGACCGAAAGAACCGTCCCCGTGGTCACTTGGTCACCGTCATCGGATACAGGGTGGTTTTCTTCAGCCAAGAGAACCGTCCCCGTGGCTCACCGACCAAGAGAACCGTCCCCTTGGCTATTAAATTGCGCCGACTACTTTGTGGGGGACATATGCTTCCTCGAGGTGGGCTATGTCCTCATCCGTCAGCTTTACGTTGAAAGCACCGACAGCGTCGTTAAGGTACTTTTTCTTCGTTGCACCGATCACCGGGGCTGTGACACCTTTGGCAAACAGCCACGCCAGCGCGATTTGCGTCATCGTAACGCCATACTTCTTTGACAACTCATATACACGCAGGACGACATCGTAGTCCGCGTCCTTCGTACTGTCATACTTGGCTGCCGCAACCTTGTCCGTCTTGCTGCGCATCGTGTTCGTATGCCAATCGATGCGGCACAGCCGTCCCGCGGCAAGCGGACTGTACGGCGTCAACGCAACATCGAACTGCCTGCAAACCGGGATAAGCTCGCGCTCATCCTCTCTGTATATCAAATTGTAATGGTTCTGCATCGATACGAACTTCGTCCACCCGTTCTTTTCAGCGGCAAGCTGCATATTGTGGAACTGGTATCCGTACATCGCGGAAGCGCCGATCGCCCTGACCTTACCCGCTTTTATCAGATCGTGCAGAGCTTCCATCGTCTCTTCAATCGGGGTTTCATAATCGAAGCGGTGGATTATGTAAAGGTCGACATAATCGGTGCCGAGCCGTTTCAGCGAACCGTCTATCTCCCTCATGATAGCCTGTCTTGAAAGTCTGCCTTCATTAAAGAACACCTTTGTCGCTATTATGACTTTGTCGCGGGGAACATGTTTTTTCAACGCACGCCCCAGGTACTCTTCGCTTGTACCGGCCGAATAGGAGTTTGCCGTGTCAAAGAAGTTGATCCCCAGGTCAAGCGCGTGCTTTATGATCTCTTCGCTCTCAACGGGATTCAGAGTCCAGTCATGCATTTTGCTTGAGGAATCTCCAAAGCTCATGCATCCCAGGCAAAGCTGTGACACTACCAGATCTGAATTGCCAAGTCTTGAATATTTCATTTTTCATGCCCCCTTATATAAATATCACTAAATTTGCTCTCTTCGAAAATTCATATAACCTGCAACAGTACTCGAAACTCATCTTTGAATTATTAAGCTTATAATACTATTTTATTTAAGCTAAGGCAATCCTAATATCAAATTTACTTACGATTCTGATATCATTAGCAAACCATTATGATGATACCGGCCATATTAGAAAGCTGATATATTCCATGGCAGCCGATCGATGTAAAACTGACCGGCAATAAAAAAAGGGCTGCGACTACGCAGCCCTTTTCATATTGCCTTTAGCCTCCTATCAGTTCAAGGAGTATTGCGAATATCTTGGCAGTTTCCGCCCTGGTCGCCGTAGCCTTCGGATCGAAGATGTTGCCCGGTCTGCCGTTGATCAATCCTGCCCTGTGCAGGTATGTGACAGCTTCCTGAGCCCAGTTGCTGACCTCCGAGAAGTCGGCAAACTCTTCAACATCCTGTTCCTCAAGTTCGATTCCGGCGTAACGCAAGAACCTGTAGATCATGACGACAAGCTCTTCGCGTGTGATCGGCGCATCAGGATCGAAGATGGTGCTGCTCCTTCCAGTTACTATACCGTTTGCAGCAGCCCAGGCTACAAATCCTGAATACCAGTCCTCAGTAAGGTCTGCAAATTCGGCCGAACCCTCGTATTCATCGGGATCTATGCCCGCCAGACGACCAAGAACTGTTACTACCATCGCCCTGGTCGTAGTGAGATCCGGACTGAAGGTAAAGTTCGATGTTCCTTTGAAGAGGCCCTTTCTCACAACGGTGATTATGTAATCTTTTGCCCAGTGGTTATCGATGTCGATGAACTCCGGTACATCCGGAACTTCCTGATCGCCGGTGTCCTGGCCTTCATCTTCAGTATCGTCGGTCGTACCTCCACTTGGCGGCGTATATGGCGGATCGCTGGGAGTATCACCGCCCTGTTTCAGAGCAAAGACCGGAATCAGTGTCAGGTCGCCCGTCAAGAGCACTTCATCCGTGTCGAGGAGAGATCCCCAACCATAGAAGTAGTAGGGTGATGTAGTCCATCCGATAAACTTGAAGTCGTCCGCTTTGTAGCCCGCGTTTGCAACGCTGCCTGACAGAGTGAATTTGATTCCGCTGCCGGAAGGAACAGTATAGAAGAAAGCTGACTCAAACGGAACTTTGAAGTCCTCATTCTTTATTCTGTCCGGATAGATGACGGTAACGGTCTCAGTGATATTTCCGGCGTCGCCCTCGACCACGATTAGAGTGGTGTTGGAGAAGGTAACACTGTATCTTGCATTGAGCCTGTCATCCTCATCGGCATTGTTCACCTGATCGGCAAGCCATGCTTTGAAGGAGCTGTAATCGAGATCGCTTGGCTTTGTCGTGTAGTAAGTTTCATTATTGAATATATACTCATCAAGCCAGTACTTCTCGTCAGCACCCTCACCGTCGAAGTCATTGTGGACATAGACCCAGCTCCAGTGTCCGTATCCACTCATCGCTTCTATGGTATCGGGCAAAGTTTCGAACCATACATGCTCATAGAGTGCCAGATAGACATTTTCTTTTCCTGCTGCAGTAAGCGCATTATATGCATTGATGGTTCCGCTGATGTTTACCGTATTGTCATCTACACTGTGGATCAAGAATATCGGCAGGTCTTTAAGAGCTTCGATCTGGGCATTCGTAAATGAGGTGCTCGCACAGATCGGGAACGCTGCGGCAAAGTAATCAGGATATGCCTTGATCACTGTCCATGTACCCATGCCGCCCATCGAGCATCCTCCGATATAGATGCGGTCACGGTCGACGTTCTCCTCGCCTACCAAGTCAATGAATGCTTCGATCGTTGCGATCACGCCGTTAGCCGTCCAGTTTGACACATAGCGGCTGGTCTGCGGCGCAATGACATACGCTCCGCCGAACAGATCCTGTGTAGCAGCCTGACCCCAGGCGGTCACTCTGTTCGCAGTGATTTGGATGTTGTTGTCATAGTTGTTGGATGATCCGCTTTCGCCTGCGCCATGCAGCCAGACAATGATCGGATATCCTTTCTCCGGTTTCTCGTATCCATGCTCTGACGGATCGAAGTAACGATAATTGTAGGTGTTCGTCGTCTCCTCAACGGCCTTCCACTTATCGGCTTCCGGATCGGTAGCTTTGCCGGAGTAAACAGCTACTATACCGCCGGCTTTATAATTGCCGAGGTCCCTCTTGAGAATGATCGCATAGCCGTCGCTGAACATAGCATAGTTTGCGGCTCCGAACAGGCTGTCCTACTTGAGTCTTCCGGCACGACACCCGGCTCATAGAGATACAGGTTGCGAACATTAGGAATAGCGGTTGGTGTACCATTCACTTTTATCGTGAATGTATCTCCGGGTTCTACCTGCAGATCTTCAAGAACGAGATGCTTGGTGAAAACAAAGTAGCTTGACGCTTCCATGAAGTTGTCTACCGCACCAAACGGTATATTCGGAACCGTCGCTTCTCCGTCATTGACGGAAATCCTGAACGGATTTGAACCCGCCATCCACGACTTCCCAACGTCCAGATAAACATCATATGTACCCGATGTGAAGTCGTCCGGAACCGTATAGGTTATACTGCTATTTGCACCTATATATTCGATTCCGTCATACGTGCTGTTGTAAACTGTCGGTACAGGGCCGCTCATGCCGCTTCCCTGTCCTGTAACCTCCGCATCAGCCGCAAACAGGGTCAGGACAGGTTGATTGGGCTGACTTTCCAACAGTTGCGCGTCTTTGGCTTCCGCGTTATCTTTGCCCTGCAGTCCATCGTTCTCCTCGATTATGGCTGCACCCATGTCCGGGATGCCATCTGATCCCTCAGCCAGCGCGGGGATCGAGAATGAAATCGCAAGCACCAGGGCAAGTGATAACGCCAGTGCTTTTCTGAATGCCTTTTTCACAATATACCTCCTTTTTGGTTTTTAATTCGACCCGACACAAATATATACGATTTTCAATGAAATAATTGTCAAAACAGGACAAGGATATCATGTTGAATTATCATTCTTTTAGGCGAAATATAGAAGAAGCTTTCAGTTTCCGAATTTCGGCTCCCATCGGGTCGAAACTTTTCCCGCGGCATCTTTTGACTTTCTTAATAGTCAAGGAGGTCTTCTCTGCCCGGTTACGCGCCAAGGTTACTCCACACAAAATAAAAAGTTGCTCAAAATCAAAACCACGCGTTAAACGCGTGGCATGAATAGCCCAACAAGGGAAAGTTATACTGACGGTATTTTAGTACGCAATATGCCGTGATTTATTTTCGCCAATATCACAAAACTGCCTTCGACCAATCAACAGTCGAAGGCAGTTTATCTTTAATAAAGTTTTACTATTCTGTAGTTACTAGCTCTTCCACAGGCCGTGCAGGTTGCAGTATTCATATACCGCAACGACTTCGTCGCCGTCTACAAGGGCAAATGTGGCATGAGGCGCTTCGCCGGGATTGAGGTGCTTTCTCTGGAATCCAAATTTTGTTTCAAGCGCTATCCATTCAATATAATGTTCGGGGACCATCGGATGGTCTATCGAACCTACATTTACACTTACCAGATTGTCTTCCACAGTATAAACCGGTACATGCTTCTCCAATGAAGCGTCAACAGTGCCGGGAATAAGTTCCGTCATTTTCTGACCGCAGCACGACATAGGTGCTCCGCTTGCCTTGATCAGTTCCACCATATTTCCGCATACTTCACACTTAAAGAACTTCATATTATGACCTCCTTAAAAATAGCTCCCGACTTGCTATGTTGTATAATCACTATACTATTTTTTGACACGGAAATCAACATAACAATGCAATCTTTCCCAACATGTGCAATAATGGATATTTATTCGTTTCTCTTTGCTCTTGTCTTCATATGCAAGGTGTGGAATGGTGTGATAATTAAAAGCATGGTCGTGAGATGGTGTGATAATGATAAGCGCATGGTATGATGACGAAAAGCTCATTGGTCAGTTCGTTTTGTCCGGTTGCTAATTATTATGACCCGAGTCAGATCTCCTTCAAAATCCCAAAGGCGTCGCCTATTTTTCCACCGGCTTTGATGTGCGCCTTGATGTTTCTCTGCAGTGAAGTATTTTCGGGCAACCGGTCAAAATCGATCTTTTTCTTCTGGTATACTAACTTCGTTTTGCCTGACTCGTCCTCCTGCTGTACAAATTCGAACGAGTCCATCTTATATACCCACTCTATAAAGCTTTCCGAATCGGGCTTTAATTCAACTATGTCAAACATGTCCTGGAAGCCGATTATTCTCGACGTTTCGGGCAGAAGCTTCTTCAGCTCCGGGGACAGCAGCCATGAGTCGCAAATATACTTGCAGCCAGAATACTCCGGATAATACCTGGCGAAGAAATCCTTCGCCCGCCTTATGGACTCCACGCATCTATCCCTTGAAACATCCGAATCGGATGGAATATGTATGCTGATGACCGGCTCCTCGTTCCAGCTCGTCATCTCATATTCAAGCTCACCGATCCTGAAAAGCTTCATTGAAACCTGTCTTCCGGTCCACCATGCCCTGTCAAAGGCATAGACCCCGGTCTTGACGAAGCATTCACCGATAAAGCGGGTAAAGCAGCGCATCGTGGCAACAAAAATATCGTCCGTTATCCCGAGCTGCTCATATTCGTCATGCGCCACCAGCGCGCAATGCAGCATATACGTCAGCATTTTTACATTTCTGTCATCCGGCGCCAAAACTTCAAACACCTTTTGGATCTCGCCGATAATATTGCTGCCATTATCCGTGATCTCGTTTATCTTTATAAGTGCTTCCTTAAAATCCGGACTTTCATAATATGATATAACGTCGCCCCTTATCTCGTTTTGCAGTTCAATTGCATCACACAGTTCTCTGATCGTCATATAGTTTCCCCTTTTCTCTGATATATTAAGTAAAATATATTAAAACCCTGTCGTTGTTTCCACTATATGAAGTCTTACCACTAAGCGATGTCAGCAAAGATTTCGTGAATGTTCCCGTCAGGATCGGCAAAAAGCGCGGTCCTTTGGTTCCACGGCATATTTGCGGGCGGACAGACAGGCGTTGCTCCCAACTCGATCAGCTTATTATAAGAAGCATCCACATCATTGGGATCATCACATGGAAATGCGAGTTCGAAAGCCTGCCCTGTCGCTGCCTTTCTATACTCATCACTATAGTCATACATCGTTTTTCTCACACAGATGGCAAAGCGTACACCGTTGCTCTCAAACTCGACGTACCCGCCCAGGTCACTTTTGATTTTGAACCCAAGGACCCGTGTATAAAAGTCTTTCATCCTTTCAATGTCTTCCGTCCAGATCGTTACCAGGTTGATTTCAGCTTTCATTTTGATTTCTCCCTTCATAAATTTTAAGTTAAGCCGCTATAAGCGGGCATTGCTAAAAGACTTCCGGCATGTAGTTGCTAAAAACACAAAAGACGGGCCCGTACTGAAAATATTATACGGATTATACGGAACCGAGTTTTATGGTTTTGCCCTATGTAATTCCTGACTCGTTGAAAGCATCTACACGGACAAAGTAATCCTGTCCTTTGACGAGCGCTCCGACACGCACCCTGTTATCAAATATCATATAACTGTGATAAAGCTTATCTTATTAATAGACCCTGCTATTATTTAGACTCTGCAACAACAATATTTGCTCCACTTTTTGCTTACTTATATAAAATCCTATTCGAATATCTTCATAAGTTATATCGAATTTATTGTATAAAAAACAAAGGTTGAAAGCAATAACCGCTTCCAACCTTTTCTATATTTAGCCATATCATTTATATAATAATCTCAGGCAGATTGCAGAGAAACATAAAGCCTCAATCAATCATCATATTTATATTTATCCATCCGCTAATTCCAGTCCGCATTTGACCCGAATGATCATATGTCCTCTTTTACCGCGCGGTAATCATAGTCTGACCGGCATCAAAGTCTAATGTATTATGAGCTTCTTTTCCTTCCACTTGCCCGAAATAAAGTAGACACCGCCGATCAGGAACGGCACGAATCCGGCAAATGCGTGGCCATACCAGAAGCCCTTGATCCCCCAGTTGAATGTGATACCAAGCAGCAAAGCCAGGCCGATGCGAGAAATCACACCGTCCAGTAGACCGACGGCAAGGTTTAGCTTCGACTGGCCGCTTCCGTTTATAAGGCTGATAAACGGTGAACGGAAAGCAGCACCGATGTATAGCAGGACTGCACACGGTATATAGCTTATAGCCATCTCAAGAACTTCAGCCTCATTATTGAACATGCCAAAAATCGATTTAGGGAAAAGTACGGTTGCGAGGCTCAGGAAAATCGAAAATACCAGGTTGATAGCCAACGAAGTGCCAACGATTTTCGGTATCCTTTCGTGTTTCCCCGCTCCAAGGCACTGGCCTGTCATTGCAGCCCCCGCTACGCTGAGAGCCTGTGAGATGACGCTCGTAATGTTGCCGAGTTTATTGCCGATACCCGTAACGGCAGACGCCACAACACCATAAGCGTTGATAAAGGAGTTGACAAACAGCATCGAGAAGGATATTGCCGCGCTCTGCAAGCACATCGGAAGGCCCAGCTTTGCAAGGCGTTTGAAGATATTTTTATCAATGCCAAAGCTGGACAGCTTCACGTCAAAGTTGAACTCTTCCCTGTGTCTGTAGAGGAATATTACAGCCCATATGAAGCTTACACCCTGACTTATAACGGTGGCAAAGGCCGCTCCGAAGACTTCCCACTTGAAAACCGCTATGAAAAGAATGTCAAGCACAAGATTAGTCACTGCGGCTGTAGCAATGAAAAGAAACGGGTGCTTCGAGTCTCCCATACCACGCAAAACAGCACTTACAAGATTATACCCGTATATGAAAAACAGGCCAGCATAACAGGTTACGCTATAGTCCAACCCGAATTTGAATGCCTCTGACGGTGTGTTCATAAATGCCAGCAGCTGCTTTGCAAAAATGCAGCAAACAACTGTCATAACAATGGCGCATGAGAGAACGAAGGTAAACATCGTTCCTATCGTCCGGCTGATCGCTTTCTTATCACCGGCACCAACATACTGGGAAATCAATACCTGGCCTGCGCTAGAAAATCCCATGGCAATGAAAGTCAACAGGTGAAGAAGGTTTCCGCCTATGGATACCGCGGAAAGACCTACTTTACCCACGAACTGGCCTACCACGATCATGTCAACCATGTTGTATACTGTCTGAAGCAAATTAGACAGCATCAAAGGGTAAGCAAATTTGACCAGGGTCCTGCTCACGCTTCCCGTCGTCAAATCGTTAATAATGCTTTTGTTTTTCATCTGCTCGTCTCCATATCGATCAAATTTCGCATAAAGTTTATTATATCACGATCAAGTCACAAAGGAAAGGTGATTCACCGGCCAATGACCGGGGAATGAACCCATGATCACCTATATCAACCAAATGATCAGCATCAAATCAATTTATCAATAATGATAAATACCAGCTCATTGATATTATCTGAAGCAAAGAACGCATCCAATTATTTGCATTCCGCATCATACTCCCCCTGCAAATCCGGCTGACATCATTGAGCCATTGTATATGTGTTTCGGTCGCTCTACTTCACCTTGCATATCCAGCTGACATGGATAGATACAACCCTCATAACTCATAATCATCTTTTGACAAGCATTTAACATTGATATTATAATAATCTCAAGAATAATCTGGGAATATCCATTAGTACAGGCTTGCGGAAAATGTTGCGGAAAGGAATGATAGCCATGAGCACTGTGAAACCGGTCAAAGTCGCCATGATAGGCGTCGGGGCAATCAGCGGCATCTATTTGAAAAACATCGTACAAACATTTCGCGAAGCAGAGCTTGTCGGCGTATGCGATCTGATACCCGAGAGAGCGGAAAAAGGAGTCGCATATGTCAAGGAGGAGCAGAAGAAAGGCGCAAACGTTCCGACTCCGAAAATCTATGCCGATATGTACGAGGCGTTCAACGACCCCGAGGTCGAAGTCGTCCTAAATCTGACACGCCCTTACGAGCATTACGAGGTTACGAAACAGGCGCTCCTGCACGGCAAGCACGTCTATTCAGAGAAACCTCTGGCAGTAGACATGCAGGAAGCAGATGAGCTGGTCGCCCTCGCGAAGGAATCGGGACTGAAACTCGGCGGAGCGCCGGACACCTTTATG
>ENA-OWPA01000790-OWPA01000790.1-bioreactor-metagenome-genome-assembly--contig:-NODE-790-length-32181-cov-8.250872_pt1 | contig 32181 bp, 29 predicted proteins | sample MGYA00238139_ERZ651803 | MGnify/ENA primary metagenome ERZ651803 (study PRJEB26909, sample SAMN07631231) | bioreactor metagenome | isolation source: Switchgrass digestor | place: USA: Dartmouth... | reverse complement strand
TCCTTTCTTAAATGTTATTCTATATCAACAATATCTTGGCCAAAAAATTCTGTTACATCTTCTATTATATTATCTTTCTCATCTAAGTCATGTTTTACTTCTTCATCTACCATTATAAACTTTATCCTTATGTTTTTATTGAAATAGCTGGATATGACTTTCTCAGCCAGCTCCTTGTTCTTTGGCCTTTCCATGGCTTCCTTATGGAAGCCATATCCATCCCTATATCCTATTACTAAATTTCCTTGAGAAAAGGACACAGGCTTTCCTTCTCTTAAAAAGGCATTGGTTCTAATATCATGCTCCTTTATGGTCTTCAATATCTTATCCCAATGCTTTTCTATATCCTCCAGTAAAATCTCTCTTCCATCTTCTTCTATTTTAACAGGTTCTAAAGACAACTTTTCTTCATTTTTAATGTCTACATTAGCAGAGTCTTTACTCTTTTCATCTTTATTTTCCCTAGGAATTGGAGCCTTTGGCTCTGGTTGAATTCCTCCTTTTACAACTGGTATTTGCCCAGTATTTATAATAGCTTCCAATTTCCTTATCCTATCTTCTAGGCTTAAGTTCTTTTCTAAATTTATCATCTTTATTGCTGCCATTTCAAGTATTATCCTAGGTTGAGAAGACCATGAAACTTGGTTTTCACTGCTAGTTAATATATCTAAAGATTTGAGGATGAAATCCAAAGATACATTTTGAGATTGCTCCTTAAACCTATTTGCCAACTCCTCATCCATATCTAAAACATCTAAAGGATTCTTTGAAGTCTTTATAATCAATAGATTTCTGTAATGATATATTAAATCCTTTATAAATTGAGCTATATCCTTACCTTCCTGTATTATATTGTCTATTTTAAGTAAAACGCCTTCCAAATCCTTATCTATTATACCATCTACCAGTTCAAATACGAAATCGTTATTAGCTATTCCTAGAATATTTAATGCATCCTCATAGGTTAGCTCATCCGTCTTATAGGATATACACTGGTCCAGTAGGCTTAATGCATCTCTCATAGCCCCATCAGAGTTTTTAGCAATTAATTTTAATACTCTCTCATCCACTTTGATATTTAATCTATCCACTATTTTCTTCATATTTGCTACAATGTCTTTAGAAGTTATCCTCTTAAAATCAAATCTCTGACATCTTGAAAGTATTGTTTGAGGCAATTTTTGAAGTTCTGTAGTAGCTAGTATGAATATCAAGTGCTTAGGAGGTTCTTCTAAGGTTTTTAAGAGAGCATTAAAAGCTTGAGTTGTAAGCATATGGACTTCGTCAATTATATATATCTTGTACCTTGTCTTTGCAGGAGGATATATGACCTTATCCTTCAACTCCCTGATATCTTCTATTTTTCTGTTGCTTGCTGCATCCATTTCTATTACATCCATAATTGATTCATCCAGTATACCTCTGCATATTTCACATTCATTGCAGGGATTTCCATTAACAGGATGCAAGCAGTTGACTGCCCTAGCAAATATCTTGGCAGTAGAGGTCTTTCCAGTTCCCCTAGTGCCCGCAAAAAGGTATGCATGACCAATGTTTCCCGATTTGATTTGATTTTTTAAAGTAGTAGTAATATGTTCCTGCCCTAATACTTCATCAAAGGTCTTAGGCCTGTATTGTCTATATAATGCCTGATACATGAATACCATCCTCATAATTATTAGTAATATATATTATACCAAAAGTGTAGTACAATTACATCAATGTTTCCATGAAAACTTGAATTTCAAATCCATTTTGGGTATATTGTATATAAAAGTTAGGAGGTAGATGGATATGAAGTTAACCTATTTAGGACATTCTGTTTTCATCCTAGAAGAAGGTGATTTTAAAGCCATAATCGACCCATTTATTACTGGAAATCCTCAATGCCCAGTGAAAGTAGAAGATATAAAGGGCTTAACTCACATATTCGTATCCCATGGACATGGAGATCACTTAGGAGATGCTGTAGCTCTTGCAAAAGAAAATGATGCATTAGTCATCTCCAATGCAGAAATATGTACTTACCTATCAGGAAAAGGTTTAAAAGTTCATGCTATGCACATAGGTGGAAGGCATAAGTTCAATTTTGGAACTGTTAAATTCACTCCAGCCCTTCATGGTTCAGGAATACAAACGGAAGAGGGCACATTGGAAGGCGGAAATCCATGTGGATTTGTAATCGAAGTAAATGGAAAGAAAGTATACCACGCAGGAGACACAGGCCTTACTATGGACATGAAGCTATTGGAATCAGAAAACATAAACGTAGCTTTACTCCCTATTGGAGGCAACTACACTATGGACATAGATGATGCAGTAAGGGCTGTAGAATTCATAAGGCCTAAGGTTACAATACCTATGCACTATGATACTTTCCCTGTTATAAAAGCTAATCCTAATGAATTTAAGGAAAAGAACAAGTTCAGTGAAACCATCATATTAACTCCAGGAGAAGTCTACGAAATATAAAAGGCTGGTTAAAAGCCAGCCTTAAGCTAATTCTAGAGCTATTTCCATCATCTTTGTAAAGTTCTTTTCCCTTTCTTCAGGAGTAGTCTCCTTCTTAGTAACTAGTGAATCGGATACAGTTAGTATTGCAAGAGCATTTACTCCTGCATAAGCTGCATTACAATATAGTGCATAAGCTTCCATTTCAACTGCAAGCACATTCATTCTAGACCATTTCTCTGCCAAATCCTTTTCTGGAGTATAGAAAGTATCGCTTGATAACACATTTCCTACTACTACAGGAATATTCTTTTCATCAGCTACCTGTTTTGCCTTGGATAGAAGATCCCAAGAAGCTATTGCTGAATATGTGCCTGGTAATTCAAATTGGCTTGCATAGTTGGAGTTGGTACATGCGCCCATGGCAAGTATTATGTCATATAGGTCAAGCTTATCAGTATAAGCTCCACAAGAACCAACTCTTATTAGATTCTTTACTCCATAGAAATGGATTAGCTCATAGGAATATATTCCAATAGATGGCATCCCCATACCTGTTCCCATTACTGAGATTGGTTTTCCCTTGTATGTACCAGTATAGCCTAGCATATTCCTTACAGCGTTAAATTGCACTGGATTTTCAAGGAAGTTTTCTGCAATGAATTTTGCCCTAAGGGGATCTCCTGGTAACAATATGGTTTCAGCAATATCGCCTTTCTTTGCACTGTTATGAGGTGTCATTTCAATCACTCCTTAATAATATTTTTAATCTTATAATACCCAAATTATAAACAAGAAACATATTAATACACAACGATTTTCAGTTATTAATTTAATTAGTTGACATATTCTATAATTTAAAGTATAATATAAATCTGTAATAGAAATCAAATATTTTATAAATTTAGATCGCGGAGAGATGGCTGAGCTGGTCGAAGGCGCACGACTGGAAATCGTGTATACCCACAAAACGGGTATCGAGGGTTCGAATCCCTCTCTCTCCGCCATTATAATTTTTGCCGTGCTAGATGGGGAGGTAGCGGTGCCCTGTAACCTGCAACCCGCTATAGCAGGATCGAAGCCCAGTTGCGGCGTCTACATTCTAAGGACTGCCCTAAATAAGCGGTGTTGACGAATGGGTCCTGCGCAACGGAAATCTATGAACCCCGTCAGGTCCGGGAGGAAGCAGCGGTAAGTAGACACTTCCGTGTGCCGCAGGGGCGCCTGTTTCGAGCTAACTGTCCAGGTAACGCTTGTAATATAGCGACAAGGCTGGGTGCACGGCTACATAGAAAAAAACTGTGGTTTCCCACAGTTTTTTTATGCCTTAAAGCTCCTTTCCTCTTTCAATGAGTATTCTCCTAAATTCCCCTTACCATATGTAATTCCTGTTACAGCCTTTGGCATATCTTCTATTTCCAGCCTTTGAAATCCTTCAGCCATTGGAGTCAGTATCTTAATGGATGTATCAAAACAGGAGGTATCCTTTTTGTATTCCCCTTCAGTAATAAGCTTGTTTATGTATATGCTTACCTCACGAACTCTTGTGGAAATCTCATCATTGCCGCTAAACTGAAATATAAGCTCATTAAGTATATCCCTGGAGTTGTTATTAAGCTCCATTAATTCTTCATAGTCCTTATTCTCTATACATGCCTTACAGTTTTTGAAATTATCTATAAGCCTTTCCAGCAATATAGCTATTAGTCCCGCATCATTGGTAGTCAGTATTCTTTTTTCAAGTTCACTACTTATTGCCATATTAAATCACCTCTATCTCTGCAACAGCTGCAGCACATTTTGAGGAAGCTGATTAGCCTGAGATAGCATTGATGTACCAGCCTGTTGCAATATGTTAAGCTTGACGAATTCAGACATTTCCAATGCTATATCTGCATCTTCAATTCTGGATTTTGCACTTGTCAAGTTTTCAGCAGTATTGTCCAGATTTCTTATGGTATGTTCCAATCTGTTCTGATATGCTCCAAGCTGTGATCTGTATTCAGATACCTGGTTTATAGCATTATCATATCTTGTTATGGCCTTACTAAAATCTGAAATATAGGGATTTGGTGTTTCAATTTTTAACTTTGAAATATTTGGTAAAACTATTTCTATCCTTTGTTCACTATTGGCTCCTATTTGGAGAGATATTTTTTCGCCCTGCAATACTGGATTTTTATTAAACTCTGTTTCTTCACCTATCTTCACAATTTGATCTCTTAACTGCTCTAACTCATCAGTTATAGCCTTTAATTCTCCATCATCCCCTTCTGTATAAATCCCATTTGCACCCTGTACTGCCAGTTCCCTCATCCTCTGCAACATCTCATGAATCTCATTCAATGCTCCTTCAGCTGTCTGTATTAAGGATATACCGTCCAAAGAGTTTCTTGATGCCTGTTTAAGTCCTCTTATCTGAGCCTCCATTTTTTGTGATATGGCTAGGCCTGCCACATCATCTGAAGCCTTATTGATTCTCTTTCCTGATGATAATTTCTCCAGTGTCTTCTCCAAGGAGCTATTAGTCAAACCCAACATTCTATGAGTATTTAATGCAGGTATGTTGTTATTTATTCTCATCTGATTCATCCTCCCTTGTATTTATATATTTTATAAAGGACAATGTTTCTCCTATTATGCTAAAAACCTCCTGTGGCACATTGTCCATATCTTCTATCCCCAAACCTTCCCTAACATCCAGGGTACTCCCCTTTTTTCTTTTGCCATATGCCTTTCTAACCTGTTCCTTTGTAATAAAACGGATTCTCATTTTCTCACCTTTTTTGCTTTAGTATTACCAATCCATATCCAATGTTGCTGAATTTCTCCTTTAGAAGGGATATGTTATCCAATATGATTTGGTCACGAGGAGCCTCAAAATCAAGATATATTATATTTTTCTTAACGCAAAAACTAAACTCCATATTTCCCAGCTTTCTGGTTTTTATTGATAAATAAAGATTCATGTTTTCCCTGTCAAATCCCTTTTTCATGTCGGGCATTATTAGATTTAGATTGCTTATTTCATCTCCCAGATCAACAGGTATTTGTAATGCTATATCATCCTTGGATTTCTTTTTTGCAGTCTTAAAAGCTTTGGATTTTTTATTCCTTTCATTTTTATCATCTGAATAAAAATAAGCACCAGAGCCTAAAGCTGAATTTGCCTTTATAATCTCACCAAGGCACATATCCGAGTTATTCTTCATTACTGCCAATACAGAATATTCTTCTCTTCCTTTAACATTCTTTATATCATTAAATATCCTTTCTGTTTCCTCATGTACATTGTTTTTACTGTAAATATACTCATTCAGCTCCTTTAATGGCATATTCTCCATTGATATGTTATCTTCTATGCTGTATTTTATAAGCCGTATTGTAATGTTTTCCCTTATATTATAGTACTCCTGCCTTATCAAAACAGCCGTCTTATTATCTACAGGCTCAGTTTCTACCATTGTCTTTTCTTTTAATTCCAGGCTGGACTTATATAGATTGTTTAAAGTGATATTGCTATATCTTCTGGATGCAAGTGATATGACATTTTCATCCAAATCCCCTAATGTGTTGATTATATTTATAATAGATATGGTTTTATCCAGGGCTTTTCTCGTCATCCCGTCGGATAATTCCATCTGTGTATCTATTATTCTGCTTATGTTTTCCAGCTTGAAGTCCTCATGGCTTTTAATGAGAAATACAAGGTCTTTATCAGTTATTTCCCTGTACTTTTCTACACTTTTCAATATATTTTCCATATCCCATTGGTCCATGTCTACAAGCTTGTCCTCATAGGCCTTCAAACATTCCACCAGATGGAATATATCCTCCTTCATAGGGTCTATTCCTTCATTCATAAGCCTTGCTATGTTTTCCTTGTTCAGCAGATCTGTCAATTGTTTTAATGTGTTTTTTATATGTAATGCTTTCTTAAAATCTGTATCTGTTATTTGGACTTCATTTAATAAAAACTCTCTGGCTAAGTTTATGTTATCATTAGTTGTTTCTATATTAAGCTCACCCAATATCCTCACTATATCCTCATATTCTGGCTCTTTTTCTACAGTAAAGCTTTCATATATGGGTGAGGCTATGTTTTTATTCAATCTTCCAAATTTATATGAATGCTTAACCCTGTACAGGTTTTCAATGTTTACAGTAATATCCTTATTTAAAATCTTTACAAATACCTGGTCGTTGGAATTCTTTAAATCATACAGCTTGTTTACAACTTCAAGTATTCTTTCCACATTCTCCTTATTTACTGGAACCTTTCCATTGCTAAGGGCTATAATAGCCTCATATACATCCTTTCCCATTTTCCTTCCATATATATCCATTGCTATTTTTTCTGCTTCCTTGTAGGTCAGTGCCCTGTCTGTTTCCAAAAGTCCTTTTATGGACTGACTTTTATCTCCCTGCTCCCGGGATAAGGCTTCAACAATTTTATGAAGGGGCTCCTCCATAATGTCTATGCCCATATCCAGTAGACTGGCTATGGTATTTAGGTCCAGCCTATTTACTATTTCCTTCAGGTATCCTTTGGAAGTCAGGAAGGTTTCAATGTTCTCCCTGGTTATTGCAATTTTATTTTCCATAAAGTACATTAGGGCTTCCTTGATTTCATTGGAATTTTCAAGTCCCAGGTTTTCAATTATTCTGTCTACTGCAACATTTAGCTCTTTTTTATGCTTATAAATTCTATATGAAAGAATATTATCACCATTTATTCTTACTTTCTGCCCTATTTCTGCCTTGATTTCATCCTTTAACCTTATGAAGAAATAGACTTTCTCATCGCCTATGCTCTTTTCAATCTTTGCATTTTTCCCTTCCTTTTGCACCAATATGCCTTCAATATCGTAGGCAGAAACAGGCTTTAACCCATATACTTCTGTTATATTTTCCTTGGCTTTCAATATTACTGCTTCCATTATTATCATCCTTTGTCATTATTCACATATTATATCGACCAATCTATTTATTTTTTTAGCAAAATATATTTTTTAAATAAAGTGCCGATATTATATAATAGAAATATAAGGAGTGTGAAATAATGGAAAAAATAGATAGAATAGAAAGTACTGCTGTTCAGAATATCAGTAAGGTTCAGAATACTCCGCAAAACAAACCCGTCAGTGAAACCTTTAGGGGCAAACTGGAAGAAATCAGGCAGGAAAATATAAGGGAAGAATTAAAAATACTATATGATAAGATTGAAGCCATTTCGTCTCGATTAAAAGAAAAGCTATTTATTGAGGATTTATTGGAATATAAGAGAACTGTAAGGGAGTTTTTGAATATTACCATCAATAATTCCCATATATTCTATAAGGAAAATTCATTGGATAGAAGAGGTCGTCATAGGGTATATTCTCTAGTAAAGAAGGTTGACAACGAATTGGATGAGCTTACAAGGGACTTTTTAAACATTGAAAAAAACAGAATAAAGATACTTAAAAGGCTGGACGACATTAGGGGAATGCTTATAGACATATTAACATAAACATGGAAGGAGGTCTATTATGGAAGATCTATTCAAGAAAATAATGCTTTTGGGAATAGGCGTCATGGCCATGACCTATGAAAAGGCTAATGCCCTTGTGAATGAACTGGTTGAAAAGGGGCAGATAACTGTAAATCAGGGGAAACAGCTTAATGAGGAGCTAAAAAGAGTAATGAATAATAGTCAATCAAGTACAGATTCCAGTATAAAATCATACATAGATAGTTTAAACTTAGCTACAAAATCTGATATAGATAATCTTGCAAGGCGTATAGATGAATTGGAAAAAAAGATAAACGGGGAGGTATAGCCATCTTGTAATACCAAGATGGCTTTATGCTATGGACAATAACTACACCAGAAAGAGAATAGGTGAAATTGCATCGGTTTTCATTAAACATGGCTTCAAAAACAAAATAGGCGACCCAAGACAATTAAGGCTGGCCCTGGAAGAATTAGGCCCCTCCTTCATAAAAATTGGACAGATACTTTCCACAAGGCCTGACCTGGTCCCAATGGAGTACATAGCTGAGCTGCAGAAATTACAGGATAATGTTAATCCTGAAAAGTTTCAGCTCATGAAGGAAGTCATAGAATCAGAGCTAGGGGATGCCATTGATAATATATTCTTGTTTTTTGATGAAACCCCCATTGCCTCTGCAAGCCTTTCAGAGGTGTTTTTGGCCAGGCTTAAAACAGGAGAAAAGGTTGCAGTAAAAGTTCAAAGGCCTTATGTAAGGGAGAAGATGCTGTCAGACATAAGGATATTAAAAAAGCTGGTGCCTTTGGCTAATCTGACCTCTACAAAGGATATTATTGATATAAGAAAAGTCGTAGAGGAGATAAGCCTTGCTACGGAAAAGGAATTGAACTTTCTTGAGGAGATGAAGAATATCTTAAAGTTTTCTAAAAACAACAAGGATATTAAGTATATAACCTGTTTAAAAGTATATGAGAAGTACTGTACTCAAAAGGTACTTGTTATGGATTATATATCCGGAATTAAAATAGACGATATAGATAAGCTAAAGCAGGAAGGATATGATTTGCAGGATATAGCTTTAAAAATTACCTACAACTACTTTAAGCAGGTTTTTGAAGATGGTTTCTTCCATGCAGATCCCCATCCAGGTAATATATTAGTTCACAATAACACCATTGGATATATAGACTTTGGACTTATGGGGGAATTGGAGCCTTCTTTGGTGAAAAAGCTAAACAACCTGCTGGAGGGTGTTGCTACTAATGATATCAGTTTAATGATGAACTCCCTCCTGTCCATTGGGATAAAAAAGGGAAATATAGATAGGGATAAGCTTTATAAGGATATTGAAGGGTTCTATAATACCTATTCCAATGAATCCATACATGATTATGACCTTTCAAATATATTGGAGGAAATAATAGAAATAGCAAAGGGCAACAATATAGCAATGCCCCACAATATAGTCCTCCTTGCAAAAGGCATTATAACCCTCCAGGCAGTATTGGCCAGACTTGATAACAGCATTACCCTTATGGACATAGCTTTACCCTATTTCAGAGATAAAATCATTAAGGATAAGCTTAAGGAACTGGATTATTCACAATTAGCTGTATTATTATATACTACACTTAAATCTGCAGTGCAGATTCCCAATAAGCTTGTTGAATTTCTGAATTCCAGCGTGGACGGAAGATTAAAGTTTTACCTGGATCTAAAAAACATGGGAGAAACATTTAATGCCATAAATAAAATGGTAAACAGGCTTATTATTTCCATAATAGTTGCAGGGTTGCTGGTAAGCTCCTCATTGGTCATCAATGCCAATGTAGGCTTAAAAATACACGGAATTTCAGCCATAGGAATCCTTGGTTATTTAGGGGCAGCCTTCGCCGGGTTCATATTGTTGATTTCAATATTTAAGTCAGGAAAGCTGTGAAATATACACAGCTATCAATTGCCCATAGAATCTCTAAGCTTTTTATACAAATTTATCTGCTCACCTGTCAGCCTTGGAGGGTTAACTATGTTTACCACTATATAAAGGTCTCCCGTATTTCCCTCCATATCCTTGTACCCTTTCCTGGGTACTCTTATCTTTTTGCCGCCTTCCATATTTTCAGGTATAGACACCTTTATCTTCCCTGACAGAGTATCTACTACAATTTTTGTGCCAAAATAAGCGTCCCAGGGATATATATCCACCCTTTTATAGATATCAATGCCTTCCAGCCTCAGCCTGTCATCGGACAATATATTTACTTTAATATATACATCTCCATTTATACCTGCTTTTTCGCCATTAATCTTTATTTTTTTCCCGGGCAATATTCCTTTAGGTATCTTTACCGACAGAGTTTTATCCTCTCCACCTATTTTCAAGGAAATTTGCTTTGTAACACCATTATATCCTTCTTCAACAGTTATATATATTTCCGATTCATACTTAGGCTTATCTGCTCTAGCCCTGCTGAATGGATTTTTTCCCTTCTTCATTCCTCCAAACAAATCTCCCAGGCCAAAATCCTTCCCTCCAAATATCATGTTGAAAAAGTCACTAAAGTTTTCCGCCCCCTGTGTTGTATAGGTATATCTGAATCCTTTCCCAAAGTTGTCGAATCCAAACTGGGAAGGATCGAAGTTCTGTCCATGGGTAAAGTTATAGCTGCTTCCGAAGGCATCGTACTGTTTTCTCTTATTTTCATCGCTTAATACTTCATATGCTTCATTTATCTCCTTAAACTTTTCCTGTGCCTTCTCGTCATTGGGATGCAGGTCAGGATGGTACTTTTTAGCCAATTTTCTGTAGGCCTTTTTTATTTCCTCAGTGCTGGCATTTTTATCTACTCCCAATATCTTATAATAGTCCTTATATTCCATGTATATATCACCCCAAAATAGGTCTAATTATATGAATTCATATATTATTATATCAAAAATAGGCTGTCAAACAACAAAGAAGGCCGGGCAAGACCCAACCTATCTATTTAATATATTTGTCTATGATATTTACTATTTCTTCTATTTTCTCTTCCCCCTGTGTTTCGCCTTCCAGTATGGCATTTTTTACACAGGTTCTCAAATGTGCATTTAACACATCTATATTGGCTTTTTTCAATAGGGCAATTGCTGATAGAATTTGTGTTGATATGTCAACACAGTATCTGTCTTCCTCTATCATCTTGATTATGCCATCAATTTGCCCTCTAACGGTCTTAAGCTTCATAGCTGCCTTTTTCTTGCCACAGTTCATTGTATTCACCTGCTATTATTTAATTTCTACTACATCATAACCTGCCTCTTCTACAGCTTCCTTTAATTTTGCATCATTAAGGTTTTCTCCTTCTACTTCCACCTTCTTGCTGCCTAAATCAACATTCACATTGGATACTCCATTTACTTCCTTCAACGCTTTTGTTACTGCCATGACACAGTGATTGCATGACATTCCTTCTACTAACATAACCTTTTTCATTTAAATTCCTCCTTTTATTTTTATTTAAAATTTCTTAGCCTTAATGAATTGGTTACTACTGATACGGAGCTGAAGGCCATTGCAGCTCCTGCAATCATAGGATTTAAAAATCCTAAGGCTGAAAATGGTATTCCTATAGAATTATAGAAAAATGCCCAGAACAGGTTTTGCTTTATTGTTCTCATGGTCCTATGACTTAATCTGATGGCAGTTACTATGCTCATCAAATCCCCCCTCATGAGAGTAACATCAGCAGCCTCTATAGCCACATCAGTACCTGTTCCAATGGCAAATCCCACATCAGCAGCCACTAAGGCAGGAGCATCGTTAATTCCATCTCCTACCATTCCAACCTTTTTGCCCTGGGATTTTATTTTCTCCACTACTTCTGCCTTGTTTTCAGGCAATACCTCTGCCAGTACATTATTTATACCTACCTGCTTTCCTATGGCTCTGGCTGTCCTTTCGTTGTCTCCGGTTATCATATACACTTCCAGCCCCATATGGATTAGCTTTTCTATGGCTTCTTTGGAGCTTTCCTTAATCCTGTCTGCCACTGCTATTATTCCTTCTATGTTCCCATCTACTGCAACCAGCATAGCAGTTTTGCCTTCTTCCTCCAATTGGGATAGTCTTTCCTCCAAAGCCTTTACATGAATATTTTCCTCTTCCATAAGCCTTCTGTTTCCTACATATATGGTTTTATTATCAAAAACTGCCTTGATTCCCTTTCCAGGTATGGCAGAAAATTCCTCTGATTCTTCTACCATAAGAAGATTTTCTTCAGCCTTCCTTACTATGGCCTGCCCTAAGGGATGCTCTGAAGTTTTTTCAACAGTTGCAGCAAGCCTTAGAAGCTCATCCCTATTCATATTACCAACAGATATTATATCTGTAACTTCAGGTTCTCCCTTTGTTATGGTCCCGGTTTTATCAAATACTATTGTATCCATTTCATGGGCTCTTTCAAGATGTTCTCCTGACTTAAACAGTATCCCATTTTCTGCTCCCTTGCCTGTTCCTACCATGATTGCTGTAGGAGTTGCCAGGCCTAAGGCACATGGACAGGCTATTACAAGTACAGCCACTGCATTTATAAGTCCTGTATTGAAGTTCCCCTGTATCAGATAGTGTCCTAAAAAGGTGATTAGGGCAATTCCTATTACTATTGGTACAAATATTCCAGATATCCTGTCTGCAAGCCTCTGGACAGGCGCCTTGGAGCCTTGAGCATCCTCCACTAGTTTGACTATCTGGGATAAAACTGTATCCTTCCCTACCTTTGTAGCCTGAAACTTAAAGGAGCCAAATTTATTTATCGTAGCCCCTATGACCTCATCTCCTACAGATTTGTCTACAGGTATGCTCTCGCCAGTTATCATGGATTCATCAATGGAGGAATTGCCTTCAACTATAATTCCATCAACAGGTATCTTCTCTCCAGGTCTGACTACTATAATATCTCCTATTTTAACATTTTCTATTGGTAAATCTACTTCTTCCCCATCTCTCACAACCCTTGCTGTTTTAGGCTGAAGCCCTATTAATTTCTTAATGGCTTCAGAGGTCCTTCCCTTTGCTACAGCTTCAAAAGTCTTACCCAGCAATATCAGTGTAATAATTACTGCTGAAGCTTCAAAGTAGAACTCATGAACTCCAATAATCAAATTATACAAGCTGTAAAAGTAAGCTGCTGAAGTTCCCATGGCTACCAGTACATCCATATTGGCTCCTCCGCCCCTTAAGGACTTGTAAGCACCTACATAGAACCTGGAGCCTATTACAAACTGAACAAAGGTTGCCAATGCAAGCTGAAAATATCCATTTGTCAATATATTGTGCTTACCTGCCATGTGAAAGAACATTGCCATAAATAATGGCAAGGAGAATATAGCTGATAGGATAAAGGAGTTTTTTAGGGATTTTATCTCCTTTTCTCTCATTTCCTTCTCCCTGTCTACATTTCTTTCAATTTCCACCTCTGCTTTATATCCAGCCTTCTCCACAGCATTTATAAGTACTTCATCCTCAATTGCACCTGAAGGAAATTCCACTACTGCCTTATTGGTAGAAAGATTTACGCTGGCAAATGTTACACCCTCCAGCTTATTTAATGCCTTTTCTACTCTATTTGAACAAGCTGCACAGGTCATGCCTTCAATTAATAGGGTTTTTCTTTGAAGAGGTACCTGGTAACCTGTTTTTTCTATGGTATCAACAAGATTCTTTATATTTATCATTTCATCATTAAATTCCACATTGGCTTTTTGCTGCAGCAGGTTTACAGAGGTATCAATAACCCCATCCAGCTTCTTTAGAGCCTTCTCTACTCTAGCAGAACAAGCTGCACAGGTCATGCCCAGCACATCTATAGTAACCTTTTTTATAGCCATATATACTCTCCTTTCTACTCCCCCTCCCGGGGTGGTATGTATATATTATACCCTTAACCTTTATTCCTGTAAACATTTTTATATAATATTTCCAATCTCGTTGATATAAAACCTGTTATTTTATCTATATATAATTGAACCTCTCCATCTTTTAAAGATGGAGAGGTTCAATTATATATATTCTTCTACAAAATTCCCTGACATAATAATATGTTTAATATTTTCTAATGCTTCAATACTTTCTAATGGGTTATCATCTAAAACAAGAAAATCCGCATACCTGCCCTTTTCAATCACTCCTACCCTGTCAAAATTACAAGCGTCAGCTGCCTTACCAGTAGCTGCTTTAAGAGCATCTAAATTGGATACTCCTAAATCAATCAGAAATTTGATCTCATCTACCATTCTTCCGTGCATGCTATCTGTACCTATAACATATTTAGCACCTGATGTGACTACCTTTTTCCAATTATTCTTTGCAACCTGCCTTCCATATATAAGCTTTCGTCTTATTTCTTTATTTGTTATATCTTTTGCACCTACTCCTTTATCATCAAATATAATAGTCGAAGTAATGGTTATCCACATATTGGATTTGATTATTTTTTCTATCTGCTCTTCACTTATAAGTACAGCATGTTCTATGGATCTGACCCCGGCTTCAATACACAAGTCTATTCCTATGCCACCATGGGCATGAGCTGCAACATATTTCCCTGCTCTTTCGGCTTCAGAAACAGCCATCTTAATTTCCTCTAAAGTATAAGTAGAATTATTTAAATTACGACTCGCGGTGCTTATGCCACCTGTAACAAATATTTTTAAATGATCAGCACCTATAGCTAAATTTTGTCTTGCTACTTTTCTTACTTCTTCCGGTCCATCAGCAACAGTTAAAACTACACCATGGCCATTTGATGCAACTATTCCCTTGCCTGCTGCAAGGAGCCTTGGCCCATTTATAATCCCCTCTTGAATAGCGTTTTTTATTTCAATATCAATAAAATTCTCCTCTCCCATGATTCTCATTGTTGTAACTCCGGATCTAAAATCCTTTTTTATATTTGATATACTTCTGAGTATATTTCTAGGTGCAGAAATTCTCATCTGTTCTATCTGATTCCCAAGTTCCGGTACTATTGATAAATGAGTATGGCAGTCTATTAAGCCAGGGATAATATACTCATTAGATAAATCAATATTTTCTATTTCACCAGTAATGCTTCCAAAATCCTCTTGGCTTCCAATGCATGAAATAAGGCCATTTTCAATAAGAATACATTTATTATACAAAAGCTTGTCCCTTTTGCCGTCAAATATCCCCTTTGTCTTAATAAGCTTCCTCATCACCTTCACCTCTAATTATTCTAAATGTTATTGCCTGGTTTTTTACATTAAGAAAAATCTACAATTATTTGTATTGCTTAATTAGCCTGAAAAAACCTCACAATGTATTATTTCATCAAGTTTTACTTTTGGCCTTTTTAAACTAACATCATTAGAATATCCTATAGGTAATATTGCAATAGGCTCATGGGTTTCAGGTAATTTTAACACCTTTGATAGTTCATCTTTCCTGAAACCACTTACATAACAGCTTGCCAGCCCTAATTCTACAGCACCAAGCAGCATATTTTCTATACAAGCTGAACAATCCAGATATATTAGTGTTTCCAAAGCAATCTTTCCATATCTTTCATAGCTTTTCTGTTTATTTGCTACAACTACTATGATTACAGGAGCTTTAAGAATCCATTCTTGAGGTTTTCCGTCTATCATATTGTTACCAATAAAGGTGGTTTCAACTATAGCCTTTTTATTATCTTCGTCCTTGACTATGATAAATTCCCAAGGCTGAATATTTCCAGCTGAAGGTGCTGCATGTCCAAATTCCAGCAATCTATATATCTGCTCATCAGATACTTTCTCATCCAAAAAGGTTCGAATGCTTTTCCTATTAAAAATGACATTTTGAAATTCCAAAAGACTTCCTCCTTAACCTGCATTTATTTCCATACTTCTTTCAATACCCTTATAATGTTTTTGCCTAGAACTTTTGCTATATCATCATCCGAGTAATTTTCTTTTACTAGATATCTTAATACATTCTTGGAGCCTTCAGTTGGATTCTCAATGCCTTTTACATATTCAACTTCCTTGAATTCACTTGTATCTCCCTGGGTTCCCTTTGTTGATAAGTGAGCTGCATATGCATGATGTAAACCTACATGATCTCCATATAGTGTATCAGGGCCAAATGCTACATGGTCTATCCCCACAAGGTCTTTTATATATTCAAAATGTTCCATATATGAATATATGGAATGATTAGGGTTGTTCCTAGTCAATGTAGTATGTGGCGCTGCTTCTATGCCTATTACTCCACCCTTATCAGCACATGCCTTTAAAACATCATCCGGAGCAAGTCTTTTACTATTCCATAAGGCCTTGGCACCGATATGTGACATGAATATAGGCTTTTTGCTATATTTAATTACATCTTTTGTAGTTTCTATACCAGCATGGGAGCAATCTATTGCCATCCCTACCTTATTCATTCTCTCAACAGCTTTTTTCCCGAAAGAAGTAAGGCCACCATCCCTGTCTTCTTTAAGACCTGAACCTAATGCATTAGATTCGCTATATGTTATTCCCATCATTCTTACACCAAAGCCATATAGTATCTCAATTCTATCCAGTTCATTTTCAATAGGGGCTGCTCCTTCTATTACAGGAACTAATGCAATCCTTCCTTCTCTATGAGCCCTGTATATGTCGTCAACCTTTTCACATCTTATTATAAAATCCTGATGGGCCAGGTCACACAATCTCATACCCAGATCATGAAGCACTTCTCCCCATTTCCAACCACTTTTAGAATATATAGTGCAGGTTCCATCCATAAGATTGTCAAATATACAATCCCAATAGCTTCTTGAAAGTGCTTCATAGGCGCATGGCTGTCTTCCTTCCCTGTTAAATTCGAATATATCTCTCTCTAAATTCTTAGGAAATAAAACTGGATGCTCATGTAATGAGATGCAGATTATTTCCGCTGCCAGCTTTTCTACCAGCTTTTCCTGATCTTCATTCAATTCTATTAAATACTCGGGAAATATCTTGTCTCCATCGCATAATTCAAAGGCTCTATAATCAACTCCTGCCTCCAAGTATTGATATGCCTTATACCCCTTATACTGTTTATGAAGTCCCATTATAATACCTCCTCTTGTATTGTATATGTACTACTGCCAGAATTGGCAGTAGTACTTGCTTTCAGTTGTTATTTCCTTATATAAACCTGTGAAAGTGATGTTGGGTTTATTATTCCTTCCAAAATGGATGGTAGTTTTACAAACCCTTCAAACTTATTGTTATATGCAAAGTTATTCTTCTTGACTACTAAAGGTATATCAGGTATATCCTTAGTAATCTCTTTTTGGAAAATATCCATAAAGTTCATTGTTTCTTCTTCAGTTATTGCAGATTTCATTTTCAGCATTGCATCGTCTGCAACCGGATTATTATACCCCATCCAGTTTAAGCTTGCTGTTGACAGAAACAATGTTGCCATTGAAGATTCAACATCATCAATTGCACCCCAGGTATTTATCGTAAGCTGCCAATCGCCGGTATTATACAGCTTATCTGTTTGCAGAGACTTGTCCATTGGTTCTGGAATAAGCTCTATTCCAATTGCCTTCATGTTGTCAACCAGAATTCTGGAAACTTTTTCATGAGCGGTTATAGAGTTGGCAAACATTACCTTAAAGCTTAGATTTTCTCCGTTTGGAGCATTGAGTATGCCATCATTGTCTGTATCCTTATATCCTGCATCAGCAAGTATTTTCTTAGCACCTTCCACATCATAGGATGGGAAATAGTTGCCAATTTGATATTTTTGATATACTGGTGAAATTATTCCAGGCATTTCTTCTGCTGCACCATCAAAGGCAAAGTTGACAATTTGGCTTCTATCAATAGCCATTGCCATGGCTGTTCTAATATTTACATCCTTTAGTAATGGATCCCTGAGATTTATAGCTAAATGTTCATAACCTAAATCCTGATTCTGAACTACATTGAATTCACTGCTTCCTTCAAATTCCTTAGCTGCAGTAGCAGGAATTTCCTTGGCAGTTACATCTATATCTCCTGATTTCAGAGCTAAAACCATAGTATTTATATCGGGATAAGGTTTAAATATAACCTTCTCCAAATATGGCTTCCCTTCAGGAGATAGGAAGAACTCGTCAACCCTTTCCAGAATATAGTATTGTCCTCTTTCATATTCAGTAAGTTTAAATGGCCCGAATCCTACAGGATTCTCATTAGCATAATTCTTTATGTCATCAATTTCAGACCATATATGAGCTGGTATTATTCTCTGCCAGTAGCCTATAGTTGTTATAAAGGTAGGGAATGGTTCCTGCAGCCTAAATACTATTGTTTTATCATCTGGAGTTTCCCATGTTATATTATTGAGTACTTCATACTGCCACTGCAGTTTTTGCTCATATAGCACTCTATAGGTAAAGTCAATATCTTTAGAAGTAATAGGTGTACCATCCTGCCACTTTAATCCATCCTTCAAAGTAACAGTCACAGTTAAACCATCTTCTGAAATTTCAGGTTCCTCTATTATGTAGGGTACCTTGTTTCCATTTTCATCTAGTTTCATCAATTTTGGATAAATGAGATTTAATATCCATGAACCTGCAATATCATTACCAGTCAATGGATTTAATGTATCTGGATCAGCATATGTTCCAATGGTTATAGTACCTCCGAATTTACTGCTTTCAGAAGTCTGCTCCCCATTTTTAACTTCATTGCCCTGATTGTTTGCACCAGCTTCATCACTTTTTGAACATCCAACAAATGTACTTAAAATCAAGGTTAAACATAGTACAATAATCAATATCCTTTTCATTTTACTTCCCCCTCTTTAAGTTACTTATTTAATAGAATTTCTCCAGATAAGGTTTTTAAAACTCTTCCCTCGTCTAAAACCACTTTTCCATTCACCAGTACATATTCAACTCCTTCAGCAAATACCAAAGGGTTAGAATAATCTATTTCTGTTGGCGAAGGATATCTGTAATTATCAAGATCAATAACAGCTATATCAGCCTTCATTCCTTCCTTTAGCAGTCCTCTGTCATTTAGCCTGAACTGCTGGGCTGCCAGTGAGGTATTCCTTCTTACAATCTCCTCTACCCTAACACCTCCTTCTCTATACATGTTCATAAAGTGAGCAAATCCTCCTCGCCTCTGCAGCTCATACCATGAGCCTGGGTCCCATGGTTCTCCAAATATAATGTCAGTTCCAACCATGACTAATGGATTCTCCTGAATATTTTTTGGATGTGGTCCTAAAGGAAAATCTGCTCTGCTAGGTCCTCCCAGCCAGAATGTATAATTATCATTATCATCAGCCAGCAAATCCAATAAAAGCTCCTTTGGATTATCGTATCCTCTATCTTTTGCAATATCTTCAATGCTCTTTCCTTCAATGCATGGATTTCCTGTATTAATGACAAAAACTTTATTCATGTCATTTCCAAAAATATAGGCATCCTGCAGAATTATTTTCCTTCCCTCGGCAGTCTTTAACGCCACCTTAACTCCCTCAATGCCCTTGTCAAATAACTCTGAGGAAATGGACATAATAAACTGAATTAGTCTATCCTTGCGTGTACAATGCCCTGTACTTCTTGGAATAGTATCTATTGCTATTTCAACTCCCCTTTTTCTTGCTTCAAGTACTGCATCAAAAGATTCAGGGGAAGTTGAGGTTAAATGAGACACTTGTACTCTTACTCCAGATTTTTCCCCTATTTCAATTGCCTCAAGGGTAGATTCAAGATAGCCTATATAATACCTGGCATGAGTCGCGTAAACACCATCATATTTTGCAACAATCTTTGCACATCTGATTATTTCTTCTGTATCAGCATATCTGCTGGGAATATATGATAATCCTGTAGAAATTCCCAAAGCACCCTGCTCCATACCTTCTTCGATATATCTCAATATTGCCTTTTCTTCCTCTGCTGTTGGTGGCCTGTCTTTGGATCCGCCCATTGCAGTCCATCTAATGGTTCCGTGCCCAAGCAACAGCCCCATATTGATGTTTAAGCCCTTGCTTCTTGCTACATCACAATACTCACTAAAATTGTTCCATTTTGGCTGTTCTCTGTTATATTTTTCCTGTGCTTCCTTTGTAATCAATCCATTCTTGTAGTAGTACTCATATACATTTGATGAATCTAAGGGAGTGATTGAATGTCCGCAGTTTCCACATATAACTGTTGTAACTCCCTGTTTAAGGAATACATCAAATGAATTATCGTTTAGAATTGTAGTTTCCCAGTGTACATGTGGGTCTATAAAGCCTGGAGATACCATCTTTCCCTTTGCATCTATAATTCTTTCAGCATTTTCATCAATTTTAGTAGCTATTCTTGCAATTTTATCTCCTTTAACTGCTATATCTCCATGAAATCCGGGATTGCTTGTTCCATCTACAATAAAGCCATTTTTAATAATCAGATCATATCCATTCACAAAATATGTCCCCCTTTATATATTTATTGTGCAGTATTCCAAATCCTTAGGAAATTTTGTCAACACTTCGCATCCATCCTCTGTTATCAAAACAGTATCTGAATGTCTAAACCCTGATAATCCTTCTATATATATTCCTGGTTCACTTGAAAAAATCATGCCTGGCTCCATAACTGTTTCATCTCCTGCAGCAACATAAGGAGGTTCGTGTTCTTCCAGCCCCTTACCATGCCCTGTTCTATGCTTGATATAATCTCCATATCCCAATTCAGTGATATACCTTACTACTTCTTTCTCTACCTCCTGGCAGATTGCCCCTGGCTTCATCAGCTGAATAGCATATTGCTGCGCCTTCTTCATTGCTTCAAAAGCCTCAATTCTTTGTTTGTCAGGCTCTCCAACAAAGAATGTCCTCTCGCATTCTGTTCTATATCCCCAAACATTTGTCCCGCAGGATAAGATCATAGTATCCCCTTTTTCAACTTTTTTCCCGCTTGGCAAGGCATGAGGCATACAGGTTCGTATACCACTTGGCACTAATGCACTTGCAGGACCACCAGGAACATAAATTATCTCTCCTAAATCTAATATCATCTTGTCTACCGTTTCTGTAATCATTCTATTGAGAAGCCCCAGTTCAGTTACTCCTGGTTTTAGCATTTCCCGTCCTTTATCTACAATGTAGTCAGAATAAAAGGCTGAAAGCTTTAACATCTTTATCTCTTCTGCAGATTTAATTTTTCGAAGGTTCATTATATGGTCATCAATTGATACATGACTGAAGATTTCGCTTATTCTCTTGTATCCATTCAAATCCAATTCATCCACAGCAACCCTATTAATACCAGAATGCAAGGATTTCAGGTTTCTTTGAAGAAAATCATACAAATCAGCTTTTGAGCTATAATCATCATCATATGCATATACCCTGTCAAGCTGTTTTAACTTGCAGGCTTCATGATATTCCATTTTAGGTGTAAATCCGTAGGTCTTCCCTGTCTTATGTATAAAAATTACCACCGGCCTTTTCCCTGGATAGTAATACAATCCTAAATAAAACACATTGTAGGGATTGAAAACCAAAAACCCATCTAAATCCTTATAATTCACATAATCAACTATCTTGCTGATTCTACTTCTATATTCTTCTAATGAAAAACCTCCCACATTATCCCTCCTATTCTCTACTAATTCTTGGATTAAGAGCATCTCTTACTCCCATGCTTAGGAAGTTAAATGAAATCACAAAGAATATGATAGCCAGACTTGGAAATAGCGAGTACCACCATGCTGTCCCAAAAGCCCCGCTCTGATAAGCATTATGAAGTATCTTTCCCCAGCTATGGGTAAGAGGATCTCCCAGCCCTAGAAAACTAATGGAAGATTCAGTTACTATTGATGATGCCATAACTATAGTTAAGTTAATGAAAACCGGAGTACTAGCATTTAACAGAACATGCTTGAGCAAAATGCTTTTAGTTTTGATTCCTAGGCACTTTGCAGCTTCTATATACTGCATACCGCAGACTTTTAATGTAGAAGATTTTGTTATTCTTGCTATAGATGGCCAGGAAAAAATACCAATTATAAAAGCAACCATATTAATACTGTTTGATTCTGCAATGGCAGCAATTATTATCATCAGCGGAAGCATGGGGATTGTAAGGAATATATCAGTAATTCCCATTCCAATGGTGTCAAATATTCCTCCATAATATCCTGATATAAGCCCTATTGGCACTCCTATTGCTAATGCCAAGATAACTGCTATTATACCAACCTTTATTGAAGATCTGGTGCCCCATACCACCTGAGAGAATAAATCCAATCCCATATCATCTGTTCCAAATAAATGCTCAGATGAAGGTTTCAACAGCTTATCTTCATAATTTCCATATCCTGATACCGGTTCGGCTATAACTGGGGCAAGTATAGCTACAATTACTAGAAAAATAACCCCAAATAACCCTATCATCCCGATTTTATGGTTTAAAAATGCCTTTATTTCCTTTTCCCATCTCTTTCTAAAGCTTGATTTCTTTTTCAATTCCAGCATTTTACCACCTCTATTCCAGTTTAATTCTTGGGTCTAAATAAGCACACAAAATATCTGTTATGATGTTCATAATGATTACGCTTAATGCAAGAATTATAAATGCTCCTTGAAGAATAGGAAAATCTTGCTGACTAACAGCCTGATATATCATTCTTCCTACCCCTGGATAGGCAAATACAGTTTCTGTTAATACTGCTCCTCCAACCATTCTTCCTATCATTAATCCTGCTGTTGTAACAGTAGGTATCATGGCATTTTTGGAAGCATGCTTCCACAGTACCCTCATCTCTTTCATTCCTTTAGACCTTGCTGTTCTGATATAATCCTCAGATAGAACATCAATTACACTGCCTCTGGTATATAGAACATAGTTAGCAAGATAAATTGACATAAGCGTAATAACAGGCAAAATTAGATGCTTGCCTACATCTAGAAAATATTCAAGCCCTCCGTCAATACCAGGTGTATGGGCTCCTCCTATAGGAAGTATGGCAAGATTGTATCCAAATATATAAAGTAACGTAAATCCAAGCCAGGGTACAAAAATAGAAATACCAAAAATGGCAACTGCATTTACTATCTGATCAAACAGACTTCCTCTTTTATGACCAGAATATATGCCTAAAGGAATACCCACTGCCATAGTAATAAATTGTGTAATTGTCATTAACAATAAAGTCCATGGAAGCTTTTCCATGATGATATCCATAACTGGCCTCTTTTGCATAAAGGATATTCCCAAATCACCCTTAAGCAAATTTCTTAAAAAGGAAAAATACTGTACTATTAAAGGTTTATCCAGTCCAAAATCCTTTAACAATTGCTGTCGATGTGCTTCAGACATTCTTGGATCCATTAGCAGTGTTGCTGGGTCAGCTGGCATAAGCCTGACTATAAAAAATGTAAGGGTAATAGTGATAAGAAAGGTAACAATCCCCTTTAGTATTCTCTTGGTAATGTATTTAGCCATAGTTTTTTCCTCCTCGATACTTTTAACCCTATGCAGAATACAAATGACATCTTACTTTATGTCCATTTATTTCTACTAATTCAGGATGAACTTCATCACATATATCCATTTTCCTAAAACATCTGTTACTAAATCTACACCCCTGTGGCGGATTCACCGGACTGGGTATATCCCCATCCAATACAATTCTTTTATCCTTTGCCCTTGGGTCAGGTACTGGTATTGCAGACATAAGTGCAATTGTGTATGGATGCAAAGGTTCATTAAAGAGAACTTCCTTGGTGCTGAACTCTACTATCTCACCTAAATACATAACTGCTATTCGATTACTTAGATATTTGACTACGCTTAAATCATGGGCAATAAATACATATGTAAAGCCAAATTTCTCCTGCAAGTCCTTAAACAGATTTATTATCTGTGCCTGTACTGACACATCCAAAGCTGATACAGGTTCATCTGCAACTATTATTTCCGGATTCATAGCCAATGCCCTGGCTATGCCTATCCTTTGCCTCTGACCTCCACTGAATTGATGTGGATACCTGTAATAATAATCACTATCTAATCCAACCAGTTCTAACAGTTCAAATGCCCTTTCCTCTGCATCTTTTTTCCCCAGCAGATTATGAGAAAGCATTGGCTCAATAATTGATTCCCCTATGGTCATTCTTGGGTTTAAAGATGCATATGGATCCTGAAAAATCATCTGCATATTCTTCCTTATGCTTCTTAATTCTTCGCCATTGATTTTGCTTATATCTTTGCCGCGATAAAGAATCTGTCCATAAGTAGGCTCCAAAAGCCTTAATATAGTTCTTCCTGTAGTAGATTTACCAGAGCCGCTTTCACCTACCAGCCCCAATGTTTCTCCTTTGTATAGTTCAAAACTTACATCATCTACCGCCTTTAATATTCTTTTCCTGGAAAACAGTGACCCTTTTAAAGTAAAATACTTTTTTAAATTATTAACTTCCATTATCTTTTCCATTAACCAACACCTACTTCTCTCAAAACATTAATATCACTTAACTCTTCCATTACTTTGAAGCAGCTTACCTTATGAGTCCTACCCACTTGTACAAATGGTGGCACTTCTTCAGCACAGCCTTTACCTGCCCTTTCACATCTTGGGGCAAACCTACATCCTTCTGGAAAGTCCTTTGGAGAAGGTACTGTGCCTTTAATGGTATGCAACCTATGCCTCATCTCATTCAAAGATGGTAATGATTTGAGCAAACCTATAGTATAAGGATGCCTGGGGTTTTCAAACAAGCTGTATACATCAGCTTCTTCAACTATTTTCCCTGCATACATGACTATTACGTAATCACACATCTCTGCTACAACACCCAGGTCATGGGTTATTAACAAAATTGATGCCCTGGTATCCTCTTTCAGTTTTCTCATTAAATCAAGTATCTGTGCTTGAATGGTAACATCCAGTGCTGTTGTAGGCTCATCTGCAATCAGAATATGAGGGTTGCAAGCCATTGCCATAGCTATCATAACTCTCTGCCTCATACCCCCTGACAGCTGATGTGGATACTGCTTAATAACTTTTTCAGGAGAGGAAATGGAAACCAGTTTTAATTTTTCAATAGCCAACTCCAGGGCTTCTTTTTTCTTCATGTTATAATGTAAATAAAACATTTCAGATATTTGATCTCCAATGGTATATACCGGATTCAATGATGTCATGGGTTCCTGAAAAATCATTGCAATATCTTTTCCTCTTATTTGTGCCATTTCATTTTCTTTCATTTTTAATAAATCTATATCCTTAAACAGTATTTCACCATTAGATATCCTTGAAGTTTTGGGCAATAATCTCATAACCGAAAGAGAGGTAATACTCTTGCCACACCCGGATTCTCCTACCAATCCTACAACTTCGCCTTCATTTATTGTAAAACTAACATCATTGATTACATTTACAAATTGATTTTCAATATTAAACCCAACATTAAGATTCCTTACTTCTAACAGCTTGTTTTTTACTTCTCTCAATATATACACCTCCTTATTGTGTCTTAATATATGCTGAAAATTATTTGACAGCTACCTATTGCAATATCCATGCCAAAATCGCAAAAGAAAAATTTTTTTGATAAAATTTTTCTACAAAAAATTTAAACGCTTTAAAACTTTATCGTTTTAAAGCGGAAAAGGTTTTCAGTTTTACTTGTTCAGAATAAAAATAGGCATTATTTTACACTTGCAGGATAAATAAAAAAATAACTCCAATATTAAAAAAAATATTAGGTGATAATTTAGTTAATAAACACCTAAAATATCACCTAATATTTAACCTCTTATATTTTATATTTTTTAGAAACATTTTACCCTCTTGGTTTATGGTCGTTCCCTGTTTTGTTTTTCCAATATTAATAAAACCAATTTTTTCTAATTCCTTTAACCTTTGTCGTACCTGCTCTGGAGATAAATACAATCCATTGGATTCTAAAATGTCTGAAATTCTATTTCTGCCAATTATTATTTTCATATTCTCTGCATGTTCTAATATTTTTAATATTTCTGTATATTCATTGATTTTTTCTTTAGGTAGTGATTCAGCAAATATTTCTTTAAATTCTAATTCATTTTCTTCTTTATGAAGCATTGATCTCATAACAAAATCTTCAGGCAAATCTTCCGCTGTTACTACTTGTTTCTCAACTATACTATCTAAATAATAAATTAAATTTTCCAACTCTCTAACATTTCCTGGCCATGAGTGTTCTTGAAATAATTCTATTACTTCATCACTAAGAGTTTTATTGCTGTTTAGCTTTTTGAAAAAATATTCAGCAAGTAAAGGAATGTCCTCTTTTCTTTCTTTTAAAGTTGGAACTCTAAGATGCAAAACATTCAATCTATAATATAAATCTTTTCTAAATTGACCCTTAAGCACTAAATCGTAAAGGTCTTTATTGGTAGCAGCTATTACCCTTACATCAATTGGAATTACTCTTGATCCCCCAACTCTAATTATTTTCTTTTCCTGTAATACACGTAAAAGACTTACTTGAATTTTTGGTGAGGCATCTCCAATTTCATCTATAAATATCGTTCCTTTGTCAGCTTGTTCAAAAAAACCTGCTTTTCCTCCTTTACTTGCCCCAGTAAATGCTCCTTCTTCATACCCGAAAAGCTCACTTTCAATAAGGTTTTCTGATAACGAAGCCATATTTACTGCTACAAAAGGTTCATTTTTTCTTTTAGACCATCTGTGAATTGAATGAGCAAAAATCTCTTTCCCAGTACCATCTTCACCCTGAATTAATACTGTTAAATCACTACTTGCAATTTTCTTTGAAATTCTAATTTTATTTTGTAAAATTTTACTTTTACCTACTAAATCATTGAAATCATATTTTGCAACAAAACCTGTCTTAACTAATTTTTTTCTAACTTCCTTCTCTAGATTTTGAATATGAAATACTTCCTGTATGCTGATTAAATGTAATTTTAAATGCTCCCCATAATACAGCATAGTTTTATTTAACATATATTCCTTATTGTTAATATTTACAATTTCATTATTTCTTTGACCTGAATCCAGCATTATATCAACTATTTTATTGTTCTTTATGATTTCAGTTATATTTATAGAAATTAACTCACTGGAATTATATCCTAGCAAATGAGAAAATTTGTCATTACAGAAAAATATATTTCCCTTCATATCTAAAGCAGCAATGCCATCATTTGTAACTTCAAACATGGCTTTTAACATCTTATTGCTTTCATAAAGGTATTTATTCATTCGAATCATTTCTTTACTGTACTCTGCAGATAGTATTACTAACTCTTCTGTTGGTAAATTCAGCTTCAAAAATATTTCAATAATAGAGGATATATCAATAATTCTCAGCCCAATATCAATAACCTTCTTTACACCCTTAGGTACTAAATGGCTTCCACCTGGGGTTACAGCTATATCTCGGATATTCTCATTACACTCAGGATAATATGGTATAAACTTTATATGATCAACTCCAAGTTTTTTTAAAATTTCAATAGTTTCATTAGCAGTAGAAAGATAATTGCTTACTAATAATACTTCTAAACCAGTATCTAAACTTATAAGTTCCGATATATTTTTTAGGTCTATAGTTCTTCTCAAAGGCATAATGGGGATATTTTGATTTATTTTTGCTTTAACATCTTTTTCTATTGCTTTACTTGAACAAAGAACAATATCCATGCCTTTAACATCAATAACATCACTATCATGCAAATATTTCTGCACTATTTCTACTTTATTCTTGAAAACATTCATTAATTGCTTGGTTAAAGCGCTATTAACAAGATGATCTACTGTTACTAATGCAATTCTTTTTTTATTCATATAACCACCTTCTTATGATATGCATAAATATTCAAAATATTAATTTATCATTGTATCATAATTAATACAAATTAACAATGCATTTATAAACTAAGTTTTATGATTCCTTATATCATTAAAAAAGTACATTATTCTTATATATTGATTTTATTTCTAATTTGTGTTAATATAGTAACAGAATTAATTGATACTGATTATCATTACCATATTAGAGAGGAGATTTCCATGCTGACCACATCTTTAGCAAAATTGCATTCTGGAGAAATATGTAAGATTCAAAAAATCAATGCAGGTATGAACGCCACCAAAAGGCTTTATGAAATGGGATTGAATACAGGATCTAGAGTAAAGGTTGTAAAAAACGATATAGGACCTGTTATAGTTTCCCTATATGGAAATAAAATTGCTGTAGGGCGTGGACTGGCGGAAAAAATCATCGTAGCAGATTAGAGGGGGATTTACATGAATACTATAGCACTTGTTGGCAATCCTAACAGCGGAAAAACAACCTTATTCAACGCCCTTACCGGATCAAACCAGCGTGTAGGCAATTGGCCAGGAGTTACTGTTGAAAAAAAGGAAGGGAAAATCAAGTTCAAGGGTCAGATATATACCATAATAGACCTTCCCGGGACTTATAGCTTAGGCTCTTTTTCTGAAGATGAAATTGTAGCAAGGGATTTTATACTAAAAGACAAGCCTGATGTTGTAATAAATGTAGTAGATGCAACTAATATTGAAAGAAATTTATATCTAACTACTCAGCTTCTGGAAATGGGAGTCAAGGTAGTAGTTGCACTTAACATGATAGATGAAGCCAAGGCAAAGAAAATAGAAATAGACATAAACACCCTATCCCAAAAATTAGGAGCTCCTGTTGTTCCCACCATTGCCTCAAAGAAAAAGGGAATTGAAGAATTGGTTAGTAAGGCCATAGAATTAATGCATAAAGATGTGGATTTTAAAGCTCACATTAGCTATGGAGAGAATATTGAAAGGGAAATTGAAAATATAAAGAAAGTATTAAAGGATGTAAAGCTGGATTATCCTACGGATTGGGTTGCAGTGAAAGCTCTGGAAAAAGATCAGTATATCTTAAAGGAATTGGAAAAAACCCATAATTCTGATATATCAAGCCTGTTAAAAAACTTAGAGGAAAAAGAAGAGGACTATGTACTGGAAGTCATAGATAAAAGATATGAGTTTATTAACAGAGTAACCAATGAAGCGGTGAAACTGCCAAATGATAACATAGAAACCATCTCAGATAAGATAGATAAGTTCGTAACCCATAAGTTTTTAGGTTTGCCTATTTTCGCACTTATAATGTTTGTAGTATTTCAATTAACCTTTGCCATAGGACAGGATTTTCTGGGAGGATATGTAGGTACTGCTATTGAAATACTTGGTTCAGCTATAGAAACCCTTCTTGGCAGTCTGAATGCACCTGATTGGGTAATTTCATTTTTTATTGAAGGCATAATAGGCGGTATCGGAACGGTACTTGAATTCGTACCACTTATAGTAGTGCTTTATATGCTGATGGGAATTCTGGAGGACAGCGGATATATGGCAAGGGCTGCCTATATAATGGACAATATAATGAGAGCCCTTGGACTTCAGGGAAAAACATTTATATCCATGATTATAGGTTTTGGATGTAATGTTCCCGGTGTCATGTCCACAAGAACCCTGGACAATAAAAAGGACAGAATGATAGCCATATTGATAAACCCATTTATGTCCTGCGGTGCCAGAATTCCAATTTACCTGGTATTTATATCAGCCTTTTTCCCTGAACATGGCGGATTGGTGCTGTTTTCACTATACTTCCTGGGAATATTCATAGCTTTGTTGATGGCCAAGATATTTTCCAAGACCTTATTTAAAGGGGAATCCTCCTACTTTATTATGGAGCTTCCTCCATATAGATTCCCAACTGCAGAAAATGTTCTTAGAAACATGTGGGATAATGTATCCGAATTTTTGGTTAGAGCTGGTACCACAATATTCATAGTCGTTGCTGTGTTATGGATTTTGGCAATGCTTCCCGTTGGAGTAGAGCCCTATAGCCAAAATAGCATTCTTGGAAGAATAGGAACTATTATTGCTCCAATATTTGCTCCTGCAGGATATGGAACATGGCAGGCAGCAGTAGGATTGTTTTCAGGAATAGCTGCCAAGGAGGCTGTAGTTGCAATACTTGGAATGGTCTATGCTGGCGTTGAGGAGGGCACAGCATTGGTTACTGCAATACAATCAGCCTTCACTCCACTTTCAGCTGTATCCTTTATGGTAATGACATTGTTGTATACCCCCTGTGCTGCAACCTTAGGTGTTATAAAGAAGGAAACTGGCTCAATCAGATGGACTTTATTCAGCGCATTGTATAGCTTTACCATAGCATGGCTAGTGTCAGTTCTCGTATATCAGGTGGGTAGCGCTATAGGATTAGGTTAATCTCGGAGGAGATGATGGATTGATAAAAGAAGTTTTAAAGGAGATTAAAGACAGCAAATATATATCTAAAGCCAGCATAGCCAGAAAATTAAATACTACAGAAGATGTAATTGAACAGATATTTTCTGAACTCATCAGAATGGGATATATAAGGGAAGATAATACTAAAAGCTGTAATATGAAATGCAATGGCTGTTCCTTTGCAAGCCTGTGCAATAGAGTTCCAATAAATACAATAATGATAACTGAAAAAGGTAAAAAGCTACTAAATAGACAGTCCTTTTAAAATAAATAAAATTGGAAATTTTCAGGCGTACTATTTAAAGTACGCTTTTATTGTACTTTAAAATTTGTACTTTATAGGTTATAATTATTGTAAACATATTGGAACTTTTTATAAAGATTGATAAAGGAGATTTTAACAATGACAAACATTGATTGGAAAGAAAAAAAGAATCTAAGTATGTTAGCTGATTTTTATGAATTCACCATGGCAAATGGGTACTTTGAAAATGGCATGGAGGATACAATTGCATATTTTGACATGTTTTTTAGGAGTATCCCAGATGATGGTGGATTTGCTATAATGGCCGGTGTTGAACAGCTTATACAATACTTAAACAATCTAAGGTTTACAGAAGAAGATATTGAATACTTTAGATCTAAAAAGATGTTTAGCGAAGAATTTCTAGATTATCTAAGAAACTTTGAATTTAAGTGTGATGTATGGGCTATTCCTGAAGGAACCCCCATATTTCCAGGAGAACCTATTGTAATAGTTAGAGGACCCATAATCCAGGCACAAATAGTAGAAACTATGATTTTAATAACTGTAAACCACCAAAGCCTTATTGCCACAAAAGCCAATAGAATAGTAAGGGCTGCACAAGGTAGACCTGTTATGGAATTTGGTGCAAGAAGGGCTCAAGGATATGAAGGGGCAATTTTAGGTGCAAGGGCTGCTTATATAGGGGGAGTTGCAGGTAGCTCCTGTACTATTGTTGACAGGGATTTTAATATACCTGCCCTGGGAACAATGGCTCACAGCTGGATTCAACTGTTTCCTACAGAGCTGGATGCCTTTAGAGCCTATGCAAGGCTTTATCCAGATAACTGCGTACTGCTGGTGGATACCTACAATGTATTAAAATCAGGAGTACCAAATGCAATTAAAGCATTCAATGAAGAAGTTGTTCCAAGAGGATTTAGGCCAAAGGGCATAAGAATAGACAGCGGAGATATATCCTATCTGTCCAAGGAAGCAAGAAAGATGTTAGATGCAGCAGGATTTGAAGATTGTCCTATAGTTGCATCCAGTGGCTTAGATGAATATATCATAAGGGACCTGCTGAATCAGGGTGCAAAAATTGACTCCTTTGGAGTAGGCGAAAGGCTTATAACAGCTAAATCTGACCCCATATTTGGTGGCGTATATAAGCTGACTGCTGTGGAAGTAGATGGAAAGATAATACCAAAAATTAAGGTAAGTGAAAATGTAGAGAAGATTACCAACCCTGGATTCAAACAATTATATAGATTATACGATAGAAAAACTAACAAGGCAATTGCTGATGTCATAACTCTGCACGATGAAGTAATAGATGATACAAAACCCTATGAGATATTCCACCCCTTATACACCTGGAAACGAAAAACTGTAACCAACTTCTATGCCAGAAAACTATTGATAAAAATATTTGATAAGGGGAACCAGGTTTATGAATCTCCAAATATACATGAAATTAGAAACTACTGTATGGAGCAGATAGACACCCTTTGGGACGAAGTAAAGCGCTTTGAAAACCCTCATCAGTACTTTGTGGATTTATCTCTGCCATTGTGGAACATTAAGCATAAGCTATTGGAAGAGCATAAATAGACAATCGGGTAGGAGGAAAATAATTAATTTATTTTCCGACCTCCCACACCACCGTACATACCGTTCGGTATACGGCGG
>ENA-OWPA01000789-OWPA01000789.1-bioreactor-metagenome-genome-assembly--contig:-NODE-789-length-32203-cov-4.024560_pt1 | contig 32203 bp, 34 predicted proteins | sample MGYA00238139_ERZ651803 | MGnify/ENA primary metagenome ERZ651803 (study PRJEB26909, sample SAMN07631231) | bioreactor metagenome | isolation source: Switchgrass digestor | place: USA: Dartmouth... | reverse complement strand
TGCCAGCAAAATGGCAAAAATAATACCTAATTTTCCCAATAATGGGTACACCTTGTTAATTAAACCTGCAAAACTGTACTTTGCCAGAGGCACCCCCAAAAATAAAAGGAAGATTGCCCTCCTGTAATTAATGCCGAATTTTTGGGAAAGGCTTTTTGCAAAGGAAAAGCCAAGGCCTAAGGCCGTTGTCATCATGGCGGAAAGCAGCACTATCACAGAAGATAAAAACAAAAAATTCCCGTAGCGCCTAGCAACTCTAAGGAGCGGAACTTGCACCCCCAAAAGCTGGGGATAATTGGCCCATGTGATAAACCACATCAATGCTCCCGTTGCAAAAATCCCCGATGCTCCGATAGCAGCTGCTCCTAGTGCCACACTGTCTTCATTTGTATAGCTTCCCAGGGCGGAAAGTACCGCCAAAGCTAATGTTGTATTGTAACTTACATAAAGTACTGATGACCTAAACCAGCCCTTCTCATCTACCTCCATATTAATTGCCGGGCTTTTTACGTAATCCTTTATGCAGGTAAGCCCTATCAGAATAGTCAGAAAGAGGATCACTGCCACCAACAGCTTATTTAGCTCCTCTAGGCCAGTAAATTCTTTGCTTAGGGTCCAAACAAAAATTGTGCACAGCACAACTATCGTGTACATATATTCAAAATTAAAACTTTCCTCCAGGACGGCTCCGCAGCCCGAGAGCATGATTGAGTATCCTGCCAGGCAAAAAACGTCCATAGTCGTGTCAAAGAGTAAAGTGAGCCTCTCCCCTGCTATAGGGAGCAGGATATCCCTTAGGCACTGGGATCTTATCTGTATCGACTGTTTCAGTATCAAGTAACCTAAAACAAAGAAAAGTATCGATGCAAATCCTATTCCCAGCAAACCATGCTTTCCGTAAACCGTGAAAAAGCTTATTATCTCTTGGCCAGAGGCAAAACCGGCACCAATTAAGGTGCCCATGTATATCGCTCCAAGGCCGATTTTTCTCCTGAAGTTCAAGCCGGGACCCCTCCCAAGTTTATTTACCAAATAAATATGATTAAAAACTGAAACTATGCGCATAATTTTTAATATGAATACATAAGCGGGGCATCTCATATAATGTAACAAAGTTTTTCAGGAGGAAAATCATGTTTTTGGAACAAAGCTGCTTCAAGCCTAATGTGTTTCGCATACACATAGATTCCCCGTCTGCCTATAGGTTATTTCGAAACTATTTCGTAAAAACCTTAGCGGATACATACAATGCCAAGCCCCTGGTAATAATGTGTATAGGCACTGACCGCTCCACAGGAGATGCTCTAGGGCCTCTTGTTGGGGAGCGCCTCCATAAGGTGTGCAAACATGCCAAGGTTTTTGGCAACCTTAAAGAACCGGTGCACGCTGTGAATCTAGAAAAGGTCCTCCAGGATATACGTGATACATACGAAAACCCATTTATAATTGCCGTAGATGCCTCCTTAGGCCCCTCCGAAAATGTAGGTACAATAAAAATTGCCCCTGGAGCTTTGAAACCCGGAGCGGGTGTCAACAAAAACTTGCCGCCGGTGGGCAATTTTCACATTACTGGTGTGGTCAATGTTGGGGGATTTATGGAGTACCTGGTGTTGCAAAATACCAGGCTATTTACCGTGATGAGAATGGTAGATATCATTTCATTGGGCATTTTGGATGGACTTGAACTTTTCTTTGGGAAAGCAAGAGCTCCTAGGACATAAAAACAATGTATATTTACAATCGAATAAATGCCTAAGTCGATTTCTGTTAAAAACATTTTTACAAAAGCAAAAGGCTTCTATTTTCATAGAAACAGAAGCCCTATTTTCAGCTTGCCCCTACTCTGCCCATATAGCGTCGGGGCATTTTCATATTTTACACCTGCTACAGCAAGTGTTCGTATACGCGATTTTTAATTATCTCGTACACCTGCTGAGGTGTTTTATTTTGGGCATTTACCAGCAGCACCCCAAAAGCACCTTCACCGTTGTAATCGTACGCCGAGTCTAACGATGAAGTTAAATGTTCAAGGGGCATCTCAGAAAGTCGCCTATCTTTGTACACAACCGCATCTACCGCAAGGTTTCCGCTTTCCAGACTGACAGTTTGAAGTCCCTTTTTTCTCAAAAATTTTTCAATATCCTCCAAACCTTCCTCCAATGCGACAATTCCTGTCACCGCATACACCTCCACCCCTATATTTTTGTCAGGCAGAGGCAAAATTATTCTTCGGACCTTATTACCCTCAGAGCTTTAGGCTGAAGCGAAAAAGTTACCGGCGTTAGGCCAATTATTTCCCCGTCTGTTTGGACCATGGTTGGCGTTTCAAAGTCTATTTTAACTTCCCTTCCCCTTATAACCTCAAAGGCTCTATGTTCTTTATGGCCGCCGTTAAATACCCTGGGCAAAAATCTTACTATTTCAAGGCGGCTTATTTCATTTACCAGGCAAACTTCAAACAATCCGTCATCTATTTTTGAGTCCGGACTAATCTTCATTCCGCCTCCAAAATATTGCCCGTTGGCTACCGCCACCAGCCAAAGTTTACGGTGATAGGTTTTGCCGTCAATTGTTATTTTGGCATTTTTAGGAGAATACCGGACCAGCGTCAATATGACGCTGGTTACGTAAGCCAGGGAGCCCCGCAAAAACTTTATATTTCGGTTGGTATGCAATGTCTCTGCATCAAAACCAACGCCCGCCACATTGATGAAAAAGCCTCCGTCATGCCTTCCAAGGTCTACTTCTTGGCTCCTCCCTCTCTTTATTGCTGCAAGGGCATCCAGGGGCTTTTGGGGAACATTTAGGGCTTTCACAAAGTCATTCCCAGAACCGGCGGGAATTATGCCCAGTTCCGCGTCCTTGCCTGCAATGCCGTTGACAACTTCCGACACCGTGCCGTCTCCGCCAACTGCCACCACCCTTTCAAAGCCCTGCCTAGAAGCGTCTTCGGCAATTTTTGTCGCCTCACCGGGAGCAGATGTAAAGGTAAAATCATAAGGGAAGCTAATATGCGGCCTTATGTCCTTCCAGATTCTGTAACTGTTATTGCGACCGGCTGCAGGATTTACTAAGAACAAGCACTTCATTGTTATCCCCTTATCTAAAACAAACCCAACTTACGTTGGGTTTGCTGCAATCTTTGTCTCTTTATTTTTCTGATTTTTATCTTTGCCGTCTCCACTCATCTCGCACTTTCCGTCAAAGATGGCCCCATCTTCAATTACCAGCGTTGCCACCTTTATGTCGCCTACTACTTTGCCTGTGCTTTTGATTTCCAGCTTCCCATCCAAAATGACGTTACCCGTGTATGTACCAGCAATAATGGCATTTTTGGCCTTAATCTTGCCTTCTACCTTCGCAGTTTCAGTGATGACCAAATCCTTCTCGCATTCAATGTCCCCTTGAAAACTGCCCTCAATTCTAAGCAGGCCGGAGGTCTTTATTTCACCGGTTAATTTGGCATCCTTGCCAAGAATTGTGTCTATCTTGTCAGGACTTGAAACGGTTTCGTTTTTAAACAAGAACATGCTATCTCCTCTCTCACTTCAAAAAGTTCGCAGGATCTTGCAGCTGCCCGTTTACTTTAACCATATAGTGCAAATGTGGGCCCGTGCTCCTGCCTGTGCTTCCCACCTTTGCTATAACTTGACCTTTCTTCACCTGTTGGCCGGTTTTTACAAGTATGCTGGAATTGTGACAGTAAGATGTCTCATATCCGTATCCGTGACTTATGGTGACAGTTCTGCCGTAACCGCTCTTATATCCCGCAAAAGTTACCACACCGTCGGCGGTAGCCACAACTTCCGTTCCGTAGGGCGCCGCAATATCTAGGCCGTCGTGGAATTCTGTAGAACGGCCAAAGGGCGATTTTCTATATCCGAATTTGGACGAGATGGTGCCCTTCACTGGATAAATGGAAGGTGTATGTGATAAGCGGTCGGCCCTTTTTATGATGGCCTCCTTAAGCTCCTCTAGGCTTTGCTGCTGCTCGGGTATCTTTTCCTCCAGCAGCACTAATTGTCGTATTGCCTGCTGTCTATCCACCCTGCTGCGGCTTGAAAGCGTAGAGCGGCTTGAGCTTGTCTGATTAGCCCTCCTTTCTACAGTCTCCTTGAGGGCCGGATCGTCTTTAAGCAGCCCCCTTATGTCGTTGTCAAGCTTCTCTAGCTCTTGCATCTTCTGTTCCAGATTGTTGGTCTTCTGTAAAAATAGCTGCAACTGCCGTTGAAGCACGTTGTAGTCTTCTGCCACCGTTTGCAGTTCTTGAGTATCCTGTTTTAACCTGTTGTATGAAACGTAGAAATTCAAACTAGCTATGATAAGCCATAACAATATGGTTGCCAACAGGCCACCGATAATTTTCAAAGTTAAAATTGACACAGAAATAGAAAAGGTGGATTTGCCTGAGTGAGGAACGATCATCATCGTAAACTTATGATTGCCTTCGTTCACTCCTGTAACCACCACCTGATTTATGAAATTATGGACAACATGTCCAATATATTATTCGATATGTAGTAAAAAATTCCTTCTTATTTGACAAAATCGTTATTGAAAAGCATCATGCAGAAATACATCTGCTTAGAATCTCCTTCTCCTCTGGCGAAAGTGTGTAACTGCTCTTCCCTTCGACTATCGGCTTTAAATACACTCTGTTTTCGTCCCGGCCGTATATGCTGGTCAACAACACTCCAGTGTTTTTAGAATTCAGAAGAACTACCGAAAAACTTAAATCGCTCCCCACATCGGGAAAGGCATTGTAGCGCTTAAAGTAAACCTTGCTGATGGTTTCCTGGCTGAACTTCTCAAGTTGATTTAATAAATCTTTTAACCCACTTAGTTCTTCCTGAAATTGATTTATCCTTTTACCCTGGTGTAAAATTAGTTCCTCCAGGTTTCGCCCGTCTGTGCCTTCCGTAAGTTCATTATACTTCTTTGTAACCCTGGCCAGTTTCACATTTAGGCTCAAGAAAGCAATCAGGATTATCACCGATAATATTAGAGTGGCCAGCAGCAATTTTTCTATATTTGCTGCAGCAAAGTTATTTATCATCTCTAAGTAGTCCATTTTCACAAGCTTCCCCCATCATTATCTGACTCAAAAACCGTTTCAATTCCACTGTTGCTATATAGGCAAATCCGCAAATACCATCGCCAATATCACCGCCACAAATATGGCAGGCAGCAGGTTGCCAACTTTAATATTCACATTTATACCTAACATGTTTATGCCAATGCCAAATATGAGCAGCCCACCTGTGGCTGACATTTCGGTTATTATGTTGTTAGTGAGGAATGCTTTTACGAAGGATGCTGCCAGAGCAATTGCTCCCTGATATGCAAAGACCGGAATAGCAGAAAAGGCAACACCGATTCCCATACTGGACGAAAAAACTACCGCAGAAACTCCATCAAGGATTGACTTTACAAACAGTATGCTGTGATCGCCTTCAAGGCCGCTCTGTATTGATCCTAAAACCGCCATTGCTCCAACACAGTACACCAGGCTTGCGGTGACAAAGGCCCGGGTAAAATCGCCGCCCTCACTGGAAAAGCGCGATTCCAGCCTCCTGCCAAAATCATTTAGCCTATCTTCTATCTTCAATAGCTCGCCCAATATGCCTCCTATCACCATGCTAAGGGTAACGATTAACATGTTTTCGGTGCTTATGGCCATAGATAGGCCTATCAGCATGACGGTCAAGCTCAAGCCCTGCATGATGGTCTGTTTTATGTTCTCGCTGAATCTGCCCTTTAATGAGTTGCCAAGTATCGTTCCTAATATAATCGTTGCCGCATTTACAATGGTCCCCAGCAATGTTCTCTCCCCTTAACTTAAAACATTTTCTCAACATTTTATCACGAGTCGCACCCGTCGTAAAGAGTCAACGCATTTCTGCCGCTACGAACCCTTTACGCGTTCCGCTCTCCAGCTAATGTTTTTGTATAATAGAAGGACATGTTTCACGTGAAACATTTTTATTCGGCTATGATTTCCAGTATCCTCTCCAGTTCATCGCCGGAATAAAATTCTATTTCAATCTTGCCTCGCTTCTCGCTGCCTTTTATCTTTACTCTGGTGCCAAGGGCCCTTTGCAGCCTCTCCGTAATGTCCAGTATAACCGGGTTTATTTCTTGAGACTTTTGCCGCTGCGCTTTTTTCCTTTCTTCAGAAAGCTTTTTCGCCAATTGCTCCGTTTCCCGAACGGATAGGTCCTCTTGGCTAATTTTTCTGGCAAGGCCAATTCTTGCTCTTACATCCTGAATTGAAAGAAGAGCCCTGGCATGGCCGGCTGTCAATTTATTCTGAATGACCAATTCCTGAATTTCCTTGTCTAGATTCAATAATCTCACCGTGTTCGCTATTTGCGATCTGCTCCTGCCCACTCGCTTTGACAGTTCTTCCTGAGTTAGGCCAAAATCGTCCATCAAGGTTTTGTAGGCCATAGCCTCCTCAATGGGGTTTAAATCCTCCCGCTGCAAATTTTCAATAATAGCGATTTCCATGACCTCAGCATCTGAAAGCTCCTTGATGATTGCAGGTATCTTTTCAAGGCCGGCTTTAGCAGCCGCCCTCCATCTACGCTCCCCGGCCACAAGTTCGAAAGCGTTTCCCTTTTTTCTTAAAATTACCGGCTGCAAAACTCCATGCTGCTTCATGGATTCTGCCAGCTCGTCTAATTTTAACTCATCAAAGTCACGCCTTGGTTGCTTATCGTTTGCTACAATTTTTTTGATATCGATCTCCTGAACATTTTCCTCGCTCTTGTCAACAATGGGAATTAAAGCTTCAAGACCTCTGCCAAGCCCCCGTTTACTCAATTCCCAATACCTCCTTCGCTAAATCCATATATACTTCGGAGCCCCTTGACCTTGAATCATAGTTAATGATGGGCTTTCCGTGGCTAGGCGCTTCGCTTAGGCGCACATTTCTTGGAATGATGGTGCGGTAAACTTTGCTCTTAAAGTACTTTTTAACTTCTTCCACCACCTGTATGGATAAATTTGTCCTGGCATCAAACATGGTCAAAAGCACGCCCTCCACCTCTAAATTTTTATTCAGATGCTTTTGTACCAAACTGATTGTGTTCATGAGCTGGCTTAAGCCTTCAAGGGCATAATATTCACACTGAATGGGCACCAGGACCGTATCGGCTGCTGTCAGCGCATTTAACGTCAAAAGGCCAAGGGACGGAGGACAGTCAATAATTATAAAATCATATTCCTCCCTAATATCGTCCATGGCATTTTTTAATTTGTATTCCCTCGAAATTGCGGGAACTAACTCTATTTCCGCACCAGCCAGTTGAATGTTTGAAGGCAGCAGGTGCAAATTCTTGTAAGCAGTTTCCACTATGTTGTTTTTTATGGGCTCCTCGTTTATCAAAACGTTGTAAATGGTCTTTTGGATATTCATTTTGTCCACACCGACGCCGCTGGTGCTGTTACCTTGGGGGTCAATGTCAACCAGCAAAACCTTTTGGTCCATTACTCCTAAGCATGCTGCCAAGTTAACGGAAGTGGTGGTCTTCCCAACCCCTCCCTTTTGGTTAGCAATCGCAATAACTCTTGCCATAAATGACGAAACAAACAGCGTTTATTTCGCTTTTTGTTTCCTGACCTCCCTTCAACTTTTCGGTATCTATTTTTATATAACTTTCTTTATTCATTTGCGTTTTCCTGCTTTTTTTACCACTATTGGACAGATTTTATATAAAAAGGTTCAAAAATAAATGTTGGGGTCAAGCAGGAAAAATAAAAGCATTTGGTCGAATACGTTAATGCCCAAATCACCCTCAAAGAAGGTCGTATCCGCCAAATGCAATTTCTGTATACCAAAAATATTTTCTTTTAGAAGATGTAATTACTGAATATGTTATACACTACCAAGGGCATTTTGAAATACGCATTCTTGCCTGTTCGCCCTCAAATCTGACCTAATTGCGGCTCTACTACAGATAAAATTCATGATTACCGTTCCCAAATTATTAAAGATATCCCTTTTCTCAATAAACCTCTTCGCTTAAACTACCGCAAACGTAGATATTTGTGTCAGCATTGTCATAAACGTTTTTATGAGAAAAATAATTTCCTCGGACGTTACCAACGTATTACCCACAGACTTATTGAGGCAATCCTTGAATGCCTTCGGTCAAACTTCAGTATGCTTCTATCCCTAAAGATTTTGGATTAACACCAACTATTGACAAAGAACCGATAAAAAAAGGTTCAATTACCTTTTCGGTAACTGAACCTGCAGTTCAATATGGTCACCTTTATCGATTTCCCTGTAATCCGCGTCAATTCCTGATTCTTTGATGGTCTTTACCAGTTTGCGCACGGAATTTACAAATATCCTGACATCCTTTATGGCAATCTTAAAGGACTTACCCTTTTCCTTCTTACTGTCACTGTCAATCTTTTCGATAGTCCGCTCAATCAACTCTTCCGTCTCGCGAACGCTCAAGTTCTCATCTATGATGCGCTTTAAGACTTCAAGCTGCAGCTTTTCATCCGGCAATTTTAAGAGGGAACGGGCATGTCGCTCTGTTAACTTTTCCTGGGAAATAATCTTGATCACTTCCGGTGGCAGCTTCAGTATCCTCATCTTGTTGGCGATAGTAGATTGGCTCTTCCCTAGCTTCATGGCCAGCTCTTCCTGAGTTACACCACACTCCTGAATCAGCTGCCTGTAACCTTCCGCCTCCTCGATGAAATTTAAATCTTCCCTTTGGATATTCTCTATCAGCGCAAGAATGGCCGAATCCATGTCCTTTGCATCTTTAATTATTGCAGGAATTTCCTTGAGCCCTGCCCTCTTGCATGCCCTCCACCTGCGTTCACCGGCAATGATTTCGTATCCGGACCGGCCCCTCCTCCTTACAACAATGGGCTGAAGGACCCCATACGTTTTGATGGAGTTAGTAAGCTCGTCCAAAGATTCATCATCAAAAGTTTTTCTTGGTTGATACGCATTGGGCTGTATCTCATCTATTGGTATACTTACCACATTGAGTTTAGACCTAGGAGGCCCCCACATACAAGTCCCCCCTCAACAAAACTTATTAAATATTTATTGCTATTTCCAAAATCTAACTTAGTATTCTATTCTATATTCAAGGCCCTTTTCCTTCTTTCCGCGCGCCAAAACCATTTGTCATAATGCTCAGTCATTTGACATCCGTGTCGAACTACAGGGGGTTTTTCCCCGGAATTCCTGCTCGGCGAGGGTACTTGAAAGGGCACTCTCTTTCCTTTGCAATGACTATTAGGCTTCGGGGCATGCCTTCATCCAAATAGTATTTTTTGCACTCTCTGAAACTCCCACCCAAAATATCCATGGCGTGTTGAGCAGCAACAAGTTCCTCTTCGGGGGATTTGCCTTTCATCGCAAGAAAAGTGCCTCCCACTTTAACAAAAGGCAGGCAAAGCTCTGTCAGAGTGTTTAATGCTGCAACTGCACGGGCTACGGCCACATCAAACTTTTCCCTATAGGAAGGATTGTGGGCTAGACTTTCCGCCCTGTCATTTATTACCTCCACATTTTGTATGCCCATGTCACCTATAATCCAATCTAAAAACCTTGTCTTTTTCCCAACGGATTCTAACAATGTGAGCTTTATGTCGGGCCTGTACATTTTAATGATTAGCCCCGGTATTCCGGGACCTGTTCCCACATCAATAATGCTTGCGCCGTACCTTATATCGCCATGCTCTATGAGCATTAGGGAATCCACAACATGCTTTATGGCAAAATCCCTTGCTTCAGTGATATTTGTAAGATTTGTTTTCTCATTCCAAAGGAGAAGCTGGGTTCTAAAATAATCAAATTGGCGGATATTGTCTTCAGAAAGCAAAATATGATGTTTTTCGGCAAATTCTTTTAATACATCAGCAAAATTATTCATGACCTTTTTTCCTTTTCTTCGTCTCCAAATAAATCATAAGCACAGTTATGTCAGAAGGATTAACGCCTGATATTCTGGATGCCTGGCCGATGGATATGGGCCGCACCTTTTTCAGTTTTTCCTTGCCTTCAAAGCTAAGGCCGTACACCTGGTCATAATCGATGTCGGCAGGGATCTTCTTATTCTCCATCCTCCGGAACTGCTCCACCTGTTCATTTTGACGCCTTATATAACCTTCATAGGTGATACTGATTTCCACCTGCTCAATGACATCTTTGGGCAGGGGCTGCCTGTGTTCATCCAAAATCTTTATTTTCTCGTAGTCCAGCTCAGGCCTCTTTAAAAGTTCTGCCAAAGTTGAAGGCGTATTTATGGTGGCAGTCTCCAATTGACTCAGCATTTCATTAGTTCGGGCAGTAGGGGTAATCTTGCTAGCTTGTAGCCGCTCAATTTCAGCTTCGATCATTTTCCTCTTTTCAAGAAACTTTTTGTACCTTTCATCACTTATTAGCCCGACCCTGTGCCCAAAGTCCGTGAGCCGCAAGTCCGCATTGTCCTGGCGGAGGATAAGTCTATATTCTGCTCGGGAGGTAAGGACCCGATATGGCTCATTTACGCCCTTTGTCACCAGATCATCTATCAAAACGCCGATATAGGCGTCAGAGCGGCTCAGTATCAGAGGCTCCTTATCCTTAATTTTTAACGCAGCATTTATGCCGGCGATCAGGCCTTGGGCAGCAGCTTCCTCATAGCCGGATGTCCCGTTTACCTGCCCTGCCAAGTAAAGGCCTTCTATGGCCTTTGTCTCTAAAGTAGGCTTTAATTGTGTCGGTATCACGTAATCATACTCTATGGCATATCCGAACCTCATGATCTTAGCATTTTCCAATCCCTTAATGGTTCGGGTCATCTCAATTTGAACATCTGCTGGAAGGCTTGTGGAAAGCCCCTGCACGTACATTTCCTTGGTGTTGACGCCTTCCGGTTCTATAAAAATCTGATGGCTGGTCTTGTCCTTAAAGTTGACTACCTTCACTTCAATACTGGGGCAGTACCTTGGACCTGTCCCTTTTATTGCACCGGTATAAAGGGGGGCCCGGTACAAATTGTCACTTATTATCTTATGGGTAGCTTCATTGGTGTAGGTCAGCCAGCATGGCACCTGTTCCCGGCAGATGCCCTCCGTTGTATATGAAAAGGGAATGATGACCTCATCGCCGGGCTGAACCACCATCTTTGAAAAATCTATAGAATCACGGTGAATTCTAGGAGGAGTCCCGGTCTTAAACCTGCCCAGCTCAAAGCCCAGGCTCTCCAAAGATTTTGAAAGCTCGTTGGCAGGAAAGAGGCCGCTGGGACCGCTGCTGTAACTTAAATCCCCGATGACGATTCTGCCCCTAAGGTACACGCCGGTGGTTATAATTACAGCCCTAGCTTTATACACACCGCCGGTCTTCGTGACAACCCCTGAGACCCTTTCACCTTCTACCAGGATTTTCACCACTTCTTCCTGGACTATGTGCAGGTTTTCCTGGCTTTCCAAAGTGTACTTCATGCTGGCAGAATAAGCCCTCTTGTCCAGCTGTGCCCGAAGGGCACGGACGGCAGGGCCCTTTTTGGTATTTAGCATTCTCATTTGTATAAGCGTCTTGTCAGTATTTATTGCCATCTGTCCGCCCAAGGCATCTATTTCCCTTACCAAATGGCCCTTGCCGGGCCCTCCGATGGACGGATTGCAGGCCATCAAAGCGATGCTGTCTAAATTTATGGCAAAGGCCACGGTCTTTAGGCCCATGCGGGCTGCGGCAAGGGATGCTTCACATCCTGCATGGCCGGCTCCCACCACGGCCACATCGTAGGTTCCCACGTAATATTCCATGCTTCCACCTTCATTTGCCAATACAAAATTTTTCAAAGACTGCAGTTATTATATCCTCAGTTACCGTATCACCGGTAATCTCACCGAGCTTTGCCCAGGCGTCCCTGATGTCAAGTTCAACCATTTCAACTGGCACGTAACTCTCAATTGCCTTAAGGGCACTTTCCAAATATTTTAATGCCGACTCTATTACCTTTCGCTGCCGCTCCCCGGCGACGATTAAACTTTCATCGCTAACACCCATTTTGGATGTGATCACGTCATAAATTGCATTTTTTAACTCCTGAATGCCCTCATGCCTCAGGGCAGAGATCCTTACAATCCTTTCAGAAGGAAGGATGCACCTTAGCTCCTCCTCGTCCACCTTTGCAGGAAGGTCCACCTTGTTGACTACCACAATGGTGGTCTTGTCCTTTATCAGCTCCATGAGATTTTTATCGTCCCTGGTCATTTCCCGGGAAACATCCACCATCAAAAGCACAAGTTCCGCTTCTTCCAGATACCTTATGGCCCGCTGAATGCCTATTTTTTCAACTTCATCTGTAGTCTCCCTTATACCCGCAGTGTCGATTATCTTTATGGGAATTCCATTTATGTCAATGTACTCCTCAATGATATCACGGGTAGTTCCGGGAATATCAGTGACGATTGCTCTTTCCTCATCTAGCAGGGCATTTAATAGCGAAGATTTGCCCACATTGGTGTTGCCAACAATAAGGGTTGCCACACCTTCCCTTATGATGCGCCCCGCACTGACGCTCTGCAACAGATCCCTTACCATCTGTCTTGCGTCCCTTATCTCCCCTGCAATATAATCAAAGGCCGCTTCAGGGATGTCATCCTCGGGGAAGTCAATATTTGCTGCGATGTGGGCAAGGACGTCCAACAGCTTTTGCCGAATACTATTTATCCTATTTGACAGTATACCGGATAGTTGCCGGTTAGCAAGGGATAGGGCCTTATCGGTCTTTGCCCGGATAATGTCTATGACCGCTTCCGCCTGTGCCAGGTCAATCCTGCCGTTCAAGAAAGCCCGCTTGGTGAATTCTCCAGGTTCAGCCAGGCGGGCACCGGCATCCAGCACCAGGCGCAGTATCTTTTTCTGAGCAGCAAGGCCTCCGTGGCAATTAATTTCCACCATGTCCTCCCGGGTGTAGGTATACGGTGCCTTGAAAAAGGCAATGAGGACCTCGTCGATGGTCACACCGCTGAAATCTACGATATTTCCCAGATAAAGTCGCCTGTTAATATATTCTGCATGCTCCTTGTTGTGAGCTGGCCTGAAAATTTTTTTGGCGATGTCAAAAGACTGGGGGCCAGAAATCCTGACTATTCCAATGCCCCCTTCGCCAATAGCTGTAGATATAGCTGCAATGGTATCAGAACTTTCTACTATTTTCATAATTTATCACCGCTTTAAAAAGCCCCAAGCTTTACGCAATGGGGCATATGTTTTACTTCAATGAAATGACCACTCTTCTATTTGGTTCTTTGCCAATACTCTTCGTTGTAACCTTTGGATCCTTTTGCAAAGCCGTATGAATGATGCGGCGCTCATTTGGATACATAGGCTCAAGGGTTATGCTGCGCTTGCTCTCCTTTACCTTGTTGGCAAGCTTTATAGCCAGCCGCTGCAAGGCCTTTTCCCGCTTTTCCCTATAATTTTCCGCATCCAACAGCACTCTTATAAATTCATTGGAAGTGCGGTTAACCACCAGGGATGTCAAATATTGAATGGCATCTAAAGTATTTCCGTGTTTTCCAATAAGTATACCTGCATTATCGCCGGAAATGACAATATTTAAAACATTTTCTTCCAATTCACACTCGATTTTGCAACTTATGCCAAAATGCTTTAAAAGTCCCTCCAAAAATTTAGCAGCAACTTCATCGGGCTTCGGTTTTACCGTAACCCTCACCTTTGCCATTTTTGACAGGAAACCAAGTATTCCCCTGTTGCCTTCTTCCAAGACTTCTACGTCAACTTCCTCGCGCTTTACTTTAAGTTCCTCTAAGGCCAATTGTATAGCTTCTTCCACAGTTTTACCCTGTTTTTCAATTGTCTTCATTTCACTTTACACCATCCTTGGCAAGCTCTCGTGGTCGGGTTAATAATATTTGCACAATTTGTACCAAATTACTTACAACCCAGTACAACGCCAAACCCGCTGCAAACTTAAGGGCAAACCAGCCGATCATAAGCGGCATGACCACATTCATAGTGGCGGCATTGGGATTTTCCGTGCCGGCGGGTGTAGAAAGCTTCGACTGCCAATAAGTCGTCACGGCAGCTAAAATCGGAAGTATGTACGAAGTGTCAGGCATACTCAAATCCTTTATCCACAGGAAACCGGCTCCACCGAAATCGTAACTTTGAAACACCCTAAACAGTGCGATAATAAATGGAAATTGAATCAACAACGGAAGGCATCCTCCCATTGGATTCACATTATTTTCCCTGTACAACTTCATTAATTCCTCATTTAACTTGTCTGGGTTATTTTTGTATTTTTTCTGAAGTTCTTGCTGCTTAGGCGCTATTTCCTGCATCTTTTTAATCGAATTTAACTGCATGAAATTGAAGGGCAACAGAAGGATTTTTATCAATACCGTCAGTAAAATTATGGCCACTCCGTAATTGTTGGTGTACGCAAAAATCCAATCCATCATCTGCTTCATCAGTTCTTGAAGAAAGGACATGGCGATCCCCCTTATTTTTTTGTAAAATTTATTTTAAACGGGGTCGTATCCTCCTGGATTAAAGGGATGGCACCTTAATATCCGCTTTAAGGCCTTTATTCCACCGACAAGTACCCCGTACTTTTCAATTGCTTCCAGGGCATAATCCGAACACGTTGGATAAAATCTACAACTTTTGGGTTTTAACGGTGATATACATTTTTTGTAAAAAAGTATCATTAAAATTATAAACTTTTTAACCAAGGTATATGCGCCCTCTTTTTAGTAGGCTCTTTATCTCCCGATCTATCGCCTTAAAATCCAGCTTCGCCGCCTCAGGCTTTACGGAAAATACTATATCGTAACCCTTTTTTATATTATCATAATTAGTCCTGACAATTTCTCTGATGCGACGCTTTATCTTGTTCCTTACCACGCTCTTGCCTACCTTCTTTGATACGGAAACCCCTAAGCGGGTATGGTCCAAGTTATTTTTTTTGATGTACATAGTAAAAAAAGGGCTGGTCTGACGCCTTCCCGTTTTATATACTTGGACAAATTCGAAATTTTTAGTTAATCTTAGAGACTTTTTCAATACTTGATTTCCTCCGAAGGAAAGACTTTATTTAATCTTTAAGCGACCTTCAAGAACCATCAAGGTCGCTTAAAGTAAAATGATGCCGTTAGGCAGTAAGCCTCTTTCTCCCTTTTAGTCTTCTTCTCTTAATGACGTTTCTTCCGCTCTTAGTCATCATGCGCTTTCTAAAGCCGTGGGTCCGCTTTCTGTATCTGCGTCTCGGCTGATATGTTCGCTTCACCCTGTCCACCTCCAACCCATAAATTAGAAATATTTATAATGTTTCCCGACTAGACTATCATAGATTATAACTTATAATACAATTGACTGTCAAGAAATTCACTATTAACATATTGATTGAATAATTTTTTCCTTTATTGAAGGAAACCATTTATTCTGATATTATTAAATTGGCTTATTCTATTTTTTTTTCTCTTACGGGGAGGTTATTATATGTCACTTGACCCTTTACAATTATGGCAGCATGTCCTAAAGATTTTAAACAACGAACTCAATAACGATGTGTCTTTCAACACCTTCTTAAAGCCAGCAAGATTGGTATCTGTTGAACAGGACACCGCCACAGTGGAAGTGCCGAATGAATTTACGCAGTCCATCATTCAAAAGCGCTATCTCAACCTCATCAAAGACATATTAAGTTCGGTGCTCAAGAGAAATATTACCGTCCAGCTCACAATAAATCCCCAGGGATTTGATACCGAAAGCGTTCCCACCGACGCTGTTCTGCCGGAAGATGAACCGGAAGTCAAGTCCGTTTTGGAAGAATTTAAACCAACCCTCAACCAAAAGTACACCTTTGACACTTTCGTGGTAGGTAACAGTAACCGTTTTGCACATGCTGCCTCCTTGGCCGTTGCCCAATCTCCGGCAAAGGCTTACAATCCCTTTTTTATTTACGGCGGTGTAGGATTGGGGAAAACCCACCTCATGCATGCCATAGGCCATTACATACTTGAGCAGAATCCGTCCTGCAAAGTTATGTATATATCTTCCGAAAGGTTTACAAATGAACTCATAAACTCCATTCGGGACGACAAAAACGTGGAATTCAGAAATAAGTACAGGACAATTGACGTCTTGCTCATTGACGACATTCAGTTTATCGCCGGAAAGGAAAGGACCCAAGAAGAATTTTTCCACACATTCAACGCACTCCACGATGCCAACAAACAGATAGTGATTTCCAGCGACCGTCCCCCAAAAGAAATTCCCACACTTGAGGAGCGCTTGAGATCCAGATTTGAATGGGGCCTTATCACCGATATTCAGCCGCCGGACTTTGAAACTCGAATTGCAATTTTACAGAAAAAGGCAATGATGGAAAATTTAGTTGTGCCCGGCGATGTAATAAACTTCATTGCAACTAAAATCGAAACAAATATTCGGGAGCTTGAGGGTGCTCTCATCCGAATTGTGGCTTATTCGTCATTGACCAACAGCCCCATTGACTTGAGTCTGGCTGAACAGGTACTAAAAGACATTTTGCCCGACGACAAGCCAAAACAAGTTACATCTCAACAAATTATAGAAGAAGTAGGCAGCTACTTTTCAATTAGCCCTGATGACTTTAAATCCAAAAAGCGTACAAAGGATCTGGCCTTCGCCAGGCAAGTTGCCATGTACCTTTGCTGTGAGCTTACCGACCTTTCACTTCCAAAAATTGGTGAAGAATTTGGCGGCCGAGATCACACTACCGTCATACACGCGAGAGATAAGATCGCCAGCGACATCAGCAAAGACTCTCAACTGTCTTCCATGATAGACAACATTAAGAAGAAAATTCTCTTTGGTTGATAAACTGTGGAAATCCTTTGGACAACCTGTTAAAGCAAAGTGGACAATTTTCGACTGTTCACAACTTTTGTTGGTAATGTTAATAAAGTTATACCCATTTTTCACAACTTATCCACAGATAAAATAGCCGATAAATACTTATTCACATACTTTATCCACATATCCACAGCATCTACTACTATTACTACTAAACTAATATATCTATTCGTGCCAGTAGATTTTTATGCATAAAAAATTTCTTTTGGAGGTAAAACATGAAATTTTTGATAGATAAAACTCAGCTCATAGCTGGGATATCTGCAGTGGAGAGATTTGTACCTTCAAAAAGTACCGTTTCTATTCTTTCGGGCATAAGGTTTCAGGTAGATGGCGATGATTTGCATCTTGCTGCAACTAATCTGGAAATGGGGATAGACTATAAAATCCAAGGCAAATCCGAAACTCTGGACATACTAGAGGAAGGCAGTATGGTGATAGGGTCCAAGATCTTATCTGAGATCGTGAGAAAGATGCCCGAAGGGACGGTAGAATTTAAGAGTGAGGAAAAAACTGTCTACATATCTTCAGGGGAATTTAACATGAAACTGCCCTGCTTTGATGCCGATGATTTTCCAGAAATATCCAAAACAGACGGGTCGGAAACCATTGTTTTGAAGCAGAAACCCTTTAAAGATATGATACGACAGACCATATTTGCAAGGGCAGAGGAAACAAGTTCAAGACCTCAGCTTACTGGAATTTTAATAGACTACAAGGACAATGTCTTGAATATGGTGGCCCTGGACGGATACAGGGTGGCATGGCGGTACGAAGAACAGGATCCGGAAGCAACTTCATTTAGCGGCAACTTTAAAGTCATCGTGCCTGCAAATACCATGATGGAAATATCCAGGATCTTTGTGGATGACGAGGATGCGGAGTTTAAACTTTTTGCGGACAGAAACAGGGTGGAGTTTAAGACGGACAACATCCTGATTTCTTCGGCAATTTTGGAAGGTGACTTTATAGATTACGCCAGGGTCATGAATGTAGAAGCGGCAACTACCGTAGAAGTTGACACTACCGAATTGCAGTGGGCCATAGAGAGGGCCAACATCATTGCCAGGGAAGGCAACAAAAACAATCTGATAATATTTGACATAAGGGAAGATTTTATAGAAGTTAAGGCAGACACGGAACTGGGCAGCATAAAAGATAGGGTGCAATGCAGCACCGAAGGTGAAAAACTGATCATAGCATTCAATGCCAAGTTTTTCATAGACGCCTTAAGGACCATAGATTCTCCAAAAATAAAGCTTTCATTTTCCGGCAGCACCGGCCCTTGCATCATTACGCCCCTTGAAACTGAAAACCACAAGAATTTAATATTGCCGGTAAGACTTGGTGATGATTTATGAGAGAGGTTTTTATAAATACCGAGACAATCAATCTGGACCAGTTTTTGAAGTGGGCAGGCCTGGTTTCCACAGGCGGCGAGGCAAAGCTTGCCATAATGCAGGGCAGCGTAAAGGTGAATGGTGAGGTTGAGACCAGAAGGTCCAGAAAGTTGACAGTAAATGATGTGGTGGAATTTGAGGGCAATAGCTTGATTGTTGCCCGGAGGTAGTACTTATGTATCTTGCCAATTTGCGACTTTACGATTTTAGAAACTTTCCAGAACTTGATGTGATACTAAAAAATGGAATAAATGTATTTTTTGGTGACAATGCCCAGGGCAAAACCAATATTTTGGAGGCCATTTATTTTCTGGCAACATTAAAGCCTGCCAGGGCATTTAAGGAGCAGGAACTTATCCGACACGAAAGGCCCTTGGCCTTTGTGAAGGGAATATTTAACACGGATTCAGGAAGCGTGGACCGGCAGGTTACCATCTACCGGGACAGAAAAAAAACCGTGCAGGAGGGAGAAAGCGTAAAGACCAGATGGTCGGAGCTCTTTCCCGGCATAAGTGCAGTTTATTTTTCCCCGGATGATATAGATATAATCAAAGGCCAACCTGCAGGCCGCAGGAGGTTTGTAGATAACATAATATACCAGGCGAGGCCCAAGTTTTACAAGTATTTGCAGGGATACCAGCGGGTGCTTTCACAGCGAAATATGCTCTTGAAAGCCATAAGATCAAATCCTGCTCTCGCAAATACCTTAGATCCATGGGACGATCAGCTGTCGGAGTTTGGAGCACAGCTGATGTGCCAGCGGCTAAAAGTCTTAGAAAAGCTTGCAGGAATGGCTGAAGAATATTTTCGTGAGTTTACTGGCTCCGGCCAGGCTTTGAAAATAAAGTACAACAGTGAAATTGAAATTGGGGACTTGGATGCGGTGAAGGCAGATTTTAGAAAAAAGCTTGCTGCCTGCCGCAAAAGGGACTTGCAGAGAAGCTACACCACGGTGGGGCCCCACCGGGATGACATAGATTTTTTCATTGATGGCAAAAATGTAAAACAGTACGGATCCCAGGGGCAGCAGAGGCTGGTGGTCTTATGCCTTAAGTTTGCCCAGCGCAATCTGTTGTATGCGGAAACCGGCGAATATCCCATTTTGCTCCTGGATGACGTTATGTCGGAACTGGATAGCCATCGCAGGCAACTGATTTTAGAAGAGGAGAAACACCAAGTTTTTATATCCACTACGGATTTAAAATTGCTGCCCAAAAGTCTTTTAAGCAATAGCTCTCTGTATCAGGTAAAGGCCGGGACCTTGAGGTGATATCTGTGGAAAATGTAGGGGAAATACTGCTAAACACCCTGCGCAGCGCCCATTTAGAGAAAAAACTAAATGAAGCAACAATTTTTTTAAACTATGAAGCTATTGTGGGGGAAAAAATTGCAGATGTTTCAAGGCCCACCTTTATTCAAAACGGCACGCTTTTTATCGGTGTCAAGAATCACATATGGATGCAGGAGCTGTACATGTTGAAGCTGGAACTGATGGGAAAAATCAATTCCCATTTTCCAAATCCCGTAGTTAAAGATATAAAGTTTCAGATATGTGATATAAAAAGTAACAGCCAACCCAAAACAGATGTTCAGATACAAGAGGACAGGCACGTTGAAATTCCTGAAAAAACATTGAAAATGGTATATAATGTATGCCAAGATATAAAAGATGAGGATTTGAGGAAAAAATTTAAGGAGCTCATGATAAAAGATATTAAATTTAAAATGAAAAGAGGGGACATCCTTGTTCATACACATAGGCAGTGATCAGGTAGTTTTGACCAAAGACGTTATAATGATTTTAGACAAGAGTGCACTGAACGCAAAGGACACTTTGGAGTTCCTGCAAATAGCTAAGGAAGAGGGGTTCATATCGGAGGAGGATGCGGAGCAGCTCTCAAAAGACAAGAAGAGCGCCATCGTGCTTGACAAAAAAATAATTTATTCACCTATCTCTTCAGTTACCCTGTCAAAGAGAGCGGACTTTATAAAGAATCTTAAGTAGCTTGATGTGGAGGTAGTGAATTTGGACAACAAGCATGTCTATGATGAAAACGAAATAGAAGTTTTGGAGGGCATAGAACACGTAAGGCTCCGTCCTGGCATGTACATCGGCTCTACAGACAGCAGAGGCTTGCATCACTTAGTATATGAAGTGGTGGACAACAGCATCGATGAAGCATTGGCTGGCTTCTGCAAAAATATAGAAGTAATAATAAACAAGGACAACTCCATAACTGTCATAGATGATGGCCGCGGCATACCCGTAAAGACCCATCCGAAAGTGGGTAAATCCGCATTGGAAGTGGCCCTCACTATGCTGCATGCCGGCGGCAAGTTCCACGGCGGCGGCTACAAGGTTTCGGGAGGCCTTCACGGCGTAGGGGTGTCCGTGGTGAATGCCCTGTCCCGCTGGATGGAAGTGGAAGTCAAGCGGGACGGTGGAATATTTTACCAAAAGTACCAGCGGGGCAAGCCGGTAACTGAAGTAGAGAGAATAGGGGATGCTACGGATACCGGCACCAAGATTACCTTTTTGCCAGATGATGAAATTTTTGATGATATTTCCTTTTCATCGGATATTTTGACAAAGCGGCTGAGAGAGCAGGCCTTTTTAAACAGGGGCATAAAGATAAGATTAGTTGACGATAGGACCGGGGAAGAAAGCCTTTTTCATTATGAAGGCGGCATAATTTCCTTTGTGGAGTTTCTTAACCGCAACAATGATGTGCTCCACGAAAAGCCCATATACATGAGCGGCAAGCGGGACGACATGGAGGTGGAAGTGGCCCTTCAATACAATGACACTTACATTGAAAAGGTCCTTTCCTTTGCCAACAACATCAACACTGAAGAAGGCGGTACCCACCTTGTGGGCTTTAGGACTGCCCTTACCCGAACCCTAAATGACTACATTCGCAAGATGAACCTTCTAAAGGAAAGCGACCCTAACCTTACCGGAGAGGATGTGAGGGAAGGGCTTACGGCGGTAATTAGTGTAAAGCTTGCCAATCCCCAGTTTGAGGGCCAGACCAAGACCAAGCTGGGCAACAGCGAGATGCGAGGCTTGGTCGACTCCGTAGTTGGCGAGGGTCTCTCCCGCTTCTTGGAGGAAAATCCCAATATTGCAAGAGACATTGCGGAAAAAGCCATTACTGCCTCCAGGGCCAGGGAGGCGGCCAGAAAAGCCAGAGAACTGACCAGAAGGAAAACCGTTTTGGAGCGGACCGCCTTGCCCGGCAAGCTTGCGGACTGCAGCGAAAAAGACCCGAGGCTCTGCGAATTGTTTTTGGTGGAGGGAGATTCTGCAGGTGGTTCTGCAAAGCAGGGCAGGGATCCCAGGATACAGGCCATACTGCCCCTCAAGGGTAAAATATTAAATGTTGAAAAGGCCCGTATGGACAAGATTTTAAACAGTGAGGAAATCAGGGCCATTATCACGGCCATTGGAACCGGCATAGGTGAGGAGTTTGACATAGAAAAACTCAGGTATCACAAAATAATTCTAATGGCTGATGCGGACGTGGATGGTGCCCATATCCGCACCCTGTTACTTACATTTTTTTACAGGTACATGCAACCCCTCATTGAAGCGGGCAAAATATTCATTGCCCAGCCGCCCCTTTACAGGGTGATGCTTGGCAAGGAAAACTTCTACGCCTTTGATGACCATGAACTTGCCAGGATTTTGGAAAGTCTGGGTGATAAGCGGGAAAAAGCCGAAGTTAAGCGGTTTAAGGGTCTCGGAGAGATGGTGGCGGAACAGCTGTGGGAGACTACCATGAATCCCGAGAACCGCACAATTCTCAAGGTGAATTTGGAGGATGCTGAAAAAGCTGACGAGATTTTCACAATACTTATGGGGGACAAAGTAGAATCTCGCCGGGATTTTATCTTCAAGCACGCAGCTGAGGTCCAAAACCTGGATGTATAGGAGGAAGTTAAATGGCAGAAGTAGCAGGAAAGGTAATACCCGTTAAGATAGAAGAAGAGATGAAAAAATCCTATATAGATTATTCCATGAGCGTCATCGTGGGGCGGGCCCTGCCTGATGTCAGGGACGGTTTTAAGCCAATTCACAGGAGAATTCTGTATGCCATGCACCAGCTCTCCCTGACTCCCGATAAGCCTCACAGGAAGTCGGCTACCATCGTGGGAGAGGTTATGGGCCATTATCATCCTCACGGCGACACTGCAATATATGACGCCATGGTGCGCCTGGCCCAGGACTTTTCAACCCGCTACCTTTTGGTGGATGGCCACGGCAACTTCGGCTCCATCGATGGCGACCCTCCAGCGGCCATGAGGTACACGGAAGCCCGGATGACCAGAATAGCCCTGGAGATGCTGTCCGACCTACACAAGGATACGGTGGATTTTGTGCCCAATTTTGACGAATCTCAAAAAGAGCCGAGTGTGCTGCCGTCCCGCTTTCCCAACCTTTTGGTCAACGGCTCCTCGGGAATCGCCGTAGGAATGGCCACAAATATTCCGCCCCACAACCTGGGGGAGGTAATAGACGGAGTTGTCATGATGATCGATAACCCCGATGTTACCTGTGACGACCTGATGAAGGTAATCAAGGGGCCAGATTTTCCCACAGGTGGCATAATAAAGGGAACCAGCGGCATCAAGGAGATGTACAGGACCGGGAGAGGCTCCATAATCGTCAGGGCTAAGGCCACCATTGAAAATGTAGACTCATCCCGAAAGCGCATTGTCGTAACGGAAGTTCCGTATATGGTAAACAAGGCCAGAATGCTGGAAAAGATTGCGGAACTTGTCCGGGACAAAAAGATAGAAGGCATATCGGACTTGAGGGACGAGAGCGACCGCCGGGGAATCCGGGTGGTCATCGATTTAAAGCGGGACGCCAATGCCCGGGTGGTATTAAATCAGCTTTACAAACATACCCAGATGCAAAGCACCTTTGGTGCCATCATGCTGGCATTAGTGGACAATAAGCCCAAGGTATTGAACCTTAGGGATATAATTTACTACTACCTGGAACATCAGAAGGATGTGATAGTCAGAAGGACCAGGTACGATTTGGCCAAGGCTGAAGAGAGGATCCACATTTTAGAAGGCTTAAAGATAGCCCTGGATAATATCGACCAGGTAATCGCGATTATCAGAGGATCCAAAGATGACAACACCGCAAAAGACGCCCTCATGAAGACTTTCGGCCTTACGGATAAACAGGCCCAGGTCATACTCGATATGAGGCTCAGGCGGCTTACAGCCTTGGAGCGGGAAAAGATCGAGGAAGAGTATGAGGAACTCTTGAAGAAAATAGATTACTACAAAAAAGTCCTGGCAGATGAGCAGCTGGTTCTTTCCATCATCAAGGAAGAGATTCTTGAAATTAAGGCCAAGTTTGCGGATGAGCGCAGGACCCAGATCACCCGGGATGAAGGTGAGCTGGACGTAGAAGATTTGATAGCTGAGGAAGAAATCGTTATAACTCAGACCTATTTCGGCTATGTAAAGCGGATGCCCCTTTCCGCTTACCGCAGCCAGCGGCGGGGAGGCCGCGGCGTAACGGGAATTACAACCCGGGATGAAGATTTTGTGGAACACATTTTTGTGGGCACCACCCACCATGTGGTGATGTTTTTCACCAATCAGGGCAACATGTATAAGCTAAAAGCTTATGAAATACCAGAAGCAGGCCGGACTGCAAGAGGTACGGCAATAGTCAACCTCATTCCCTTGAAGGCCGGCGAGCGGGTAAATGCCATGATAACCATCAAGGACTTTGACGAGGGGCGTTACTTGCTCTTTGTCACAAAGAACGGCACGGTTAAAAAGACCCTACTTTCGGAATATGAGAGTTCCAGGAAGACCGGCATCATAGCCATATCCTTAAAAGATGATGACGAGTTAATCGGCGTAAGACTTGTAGACAGCAACGATGAGATAATCTTGGGCACCAGCCAGGGCATGAGCATTAGATTCTCGGCAAAAGATGTGAGCGCCGTAGGTCGAACCGCAACCGGTGTCAAGGGAATAAGCTTAGGGGAAGGAGACCGGGTGGTTTCCATGGACATCGTCAGCCCCGGCAAGGACGTGCTGGCAGTTACTGAACAGGGTTTCGGCAAGCGCACCGACGAAAAGGAATTTAGATTGCAGAGCCGCGGAGGCAAGGGCGTCATACTTCAAAAGATTTCGGACAATACGGGACCGGTGGCGGCAATCAGGGTTGTGGGTGAAAATGATGAGATCATGCTGTGCACAGCCTCCGGCATCATGATTCGCATGCTGGCTTCCGACATATCCAAGATGAGCCGCAACACTCGAGGTGTGACACTCATAAAGCTGGAAAAGGACGACAAAATCTCATCCATGGCTGTGGTCACAGAAAATTAAACCGGAATTTGGTTTACCACCATGCGGCTGTCGTAGCCGCACTCCGGACAGGCAAACAGGTGTATGCATTGATGGTCAGATTTGCTCATTGAAACTATATCCCTGTCAAGGTATGGATTGTAGGGTTCAAAGTAATCCTCAACGGGGCCGTAATCGTCCATCTTGCTTCCGCACCTGGGACATTTTTCATTGACGTCAATTAGTGCATTGCAAAGGGGACATTGAAAGTCCATAGGCATCACCTCACGATTAGGATGCCTCCTTTTGGGGATTTTATGATTGTGGCTTTAAAATGTAGCAGTCGCTTAGTGTTGTATTGGAATAAATCCTTCGTCATGGGCAATTAACGACTCCTTATAGGACAAAGAAAAGTATTGTTTAATTTATAAAAATCGATTTTAGGGAGACAAGATGAAACTTGTAGACTTGCCACTTGTGGATGCCCTAGAGAAATACAGTCTAAAGAACTCGGTGAGATTTCACATGCCCGGCCATAAGGGAAGGCAGATAGGCTCAAGATTAAAGGAGCTTGGCCACAACCTTTACAGCTGGGACGTTACGGAGATTCCAGGTATGGACGATTTGCACCAGCCTGAAGGGGCCATAAAACTTGCCCAGGAAAAGCTGGCAGAGCTCTACGGTGCCGATGAGTCCTTTTTCCTGGTAAATGGTGCCAGTTCCGGAATCATTGCCATGATGGGAGCTGCGGTCCTGCCTGGGGATGAAATCTTGATACCCAGGGCAAGCCACAAGTCTGTGCTGTCCGGCTTAATATTGACCGGCGCCCGGCCAGTCTATGTGATGCCGGAGCTTGATGAAAAGCTGGGTGTCTACACCCAGGTGACGGCGGAAGCCGTAAAAGAGGCAATTGAGGATAATCCCGGGGTAAAGGCGGCACTTCTGACAAACCCCGTATATCAGGGTTTTTGCCCGGATATTGAGTCAATTTCAAAAGTGGTCCACAGCAAGAGTGGCATATTGCTGGTGGATGAGGCCCAGGGACCCCACTTTGGCTTTAGCTCTTACCTTCCAAAAAGTGCAGGGGAGTTTGCCGATGCATGGGTCCAAAGCCCTCATAAAATGCTGACCTCCCTTACCCAGAGCGCCTGGATGCACGTAAAAGGTGATAGAATAAATAAGAGCCAGCTGAAGGCCTTCATAAAACTTGTGACAAGCACCAGCCCCTCCTACATCTTGATGGCCTCTTTGGATATGGCAAGAGGCATAATGGAGGCAGAGGGAAAAAGCTTTGCCGAAAAGGCGTTGGAACTGGCAGATGCCGCAAGGCAGCGCATAAACAGATTTACACCCTTTTATGCAGTGGGATCGGAGGTCAAGGGGAAAAGGGGAATTTGCGACATCGACCTGTCACGCTTGATGATTAATGTGTCAACTGCAGGCTTTACCGGCTACGAAGTGGAGGAGCGGCTCCGCAAAGATTTCAATATATATGCCGAATATGCGGACTTATGCAATGTCTATTTTTTGGTGACATTTTCAAACAGTAAAGAGGATATGGAGCGGCTTACAAGGGCACTTTCCACGTTTAAGGCAAGAGGCAGTTTTCAAAATCCCGTAACTTTGCCCCATAGGCTGCCCCAAGCTGCCATGAGGCCCCAGGATGCCTTTTATGCTCCTGGGGAGTATGTGCCCCTAAAGGAATCTTTAGGCCGAGTGGCAAAAGATGCTTTAGTGCCCTATCCTCCTGGGATACCCCTCCTAATGCCCGGCGAGCTTATAGAAGGTGAACATATAGAGATACTTGAGGAACTTTTAATATCCGGAGGTCGCTGTCACGGCATGACAAATGGAGGGCAAGTCCCGGTGGTAGCCGAAGGCCTAATATCAAATAAATGACGGCAAAGAATTTTGCTGCATTCTTGTGTTGATAGATTTAGTATTCTAATACGCTAAGCCTTACAATTTCGAGGCTTAGCAAAAATTAGCTATGGGTCAGATTGATTTTTATCGCCTAGGCTTACTAAGGTCAATAACTGTTAAAAGACCAGGGCGCTGCATAAACTTATATCAAAGAGGAGTTTTCCATGAAAGGGAAATTTGTAACTATTGAGGGGCCCGATGGTGCGGGGAAAACCACGCAGGTTAGGAAAATTTGCGAATATCTGAAGTCAAAGGGATATAAGGTAATGGTGACCCGGGAGCCGGGAGGAACCCCTTTAGGGGAAAAGCTGAGAGAAGTCTTGCTCACTTTGGATGGGGAAAGTCCCGTGCCCGAGGCGGAGGCACTCATTTACGCAGCTTCCCGGGCACAGCTGGTAAATAAGGTGATTAGGCCTGCTTTAGAAAGTGGCTATATCATCGTATGTGACCGGTTCGTGGATTCAAGCCTTGCCTATCAGGGGTGGGCCCGAGCTTTGGGCATAGAGCGGCTGGCAGAGATAAACGGCTGGTTTTTAAAAGACACCTGGCCTGACCTGACCATTGTCTTAGACATTGACCCTGCCGTTTCTCTAAAGCGAATTTCTGGCAAAAAGGACCGGCTGGAAAACGAAGCCTTAGATTTTCACAGAAAGGTGAGGGAAGGCTTTTTAAAGCTTGCTGCCCTGTACCCTGATCGCATCCGAATCCTGGATGCTTCCAAGGATCCCCAGCAGACCTTTGAATCAATATTGTTGGAGCTTCAAAAATCCGATATAATAAAGCTGTAGCTATGCGAATATTTTAAAATGCCCAACAAAGTATTAGCTTTCGTAGAGTAAAACAGTAGATATTGTTTAGCATATATGTCCTGTTTAAGTGCCGGTGGGAAAAAGCTTTTGCAAAAGCATGGAAAGGTTGTCAGCACATGAGAATTGATACGTCGACTAACTATCGAATACAAAGTGAAGTAAAAATTCATCAGGAGCAGGGGCATACAAGCTTTACCGAGCATCTGAGGACTGCCGAAAGTGCCCAGTTAAAGCAGGCTATCGATAAGGAACTCAGCGCCATAGCTGAGTTGGGGCAAAAACTTGTGAGAAATATGTCCCTTTCTGATTTGAAGGAATACAAGGAGAGAGTTTCAAACTTTTTAAGGTTGTGCATTTCTCAGGGTTTTTCCTTTGACGAAGAAAGGTTGGGCAGCCGCTTTGGCCGCACCAAAATATTGGCTATCGTGAGGACCGTCAACCAAAAGCTGGTGGATTTAGGCAAGGAGCTGCTGTCCAGCAATAAAGACTCCCTTAAAGTTTTGGCATTGGTGGATGAAATTCGGGGCTTACTGTTAGACCTGTACGCTTGAGGTGGTAGGTTGAAAAATATTTCCCATGCCTATATTTTTTTAGGCTTAGATGATGAAGTTTCAAAGGAAGCACTAATGCTTGCTCAAAGGGCAAATTGCGAAAACATGGAGTTTGCTCCCTGTGGCTTTTGCAATGCCTGCAGTAAAATCCAAAATAATGTGCATCCCGATGTGGTCCACATTTATCCCGATGGTGCTTCAATAAAAATAGAGCAGGTGAGACAGCTAATTTTAGATTCGGCGGAAAAACCGGTGGAGGGGAAACGCAAGGTCTTTATACTCCACCAGGCCCATACCATGACGGCACAGGCTCAAAATGCTCTGTTGAAAACTTTGGAGGATCCTTTTTCAGACAGCATCATTGTATTGCTTTCCAATAACCTAAAGCTACTGATTCCCACCGTAGTTTCAAGGTGCCAGATTCAAGATTTTTGCAAAGATGCAAAGTCCCCACTGCCTGCAAGTGTCAGGGAGAGGGTGGCGGACATATTGCTTCACATGCTGCAAAGCAGGGAGCTTTCAAACATTGGCCCCCTTGCCAGGGAACTTGCGGAAAGTGAGCAGAAGGCAGAGGAAATGCTAGAATTTATAGTAACGCTGTATAGAGATGTGCTGCTTGCAAAAACTAATAGCAGCGTAGCTTTTATAAATCAGGACTTAGAGAAAGTTATATATAAACTTGCTTCACTGCTTACCGTGAAAGCTGCCATATTATCCCTGGAGTTAGCCAGCAAGCAGCTTAAGGCGATAAAAGCTAGAGGCAACAAGAATCTGATCTGGTATAATTTGCTGTTGGGCCTTGAGGAGGTTGTATAGTTGGTAACTGTAGTCGGTGTCAGGTTTAAAAAAGCAGGCAAAGTGTATTACTTCAACCCCGGCGGTCTTGACCTTGCCGTGGGGGATAAGGTTATTGTAGAGACCAGCAGGGGCGTGGAATACGGTGAAGTAGTGACAGGGCCCAAGGATGTGAAAGAAGAAGACATCATAACGCCGCTGAAAGATGTAATGCGGAAGGCTACTCCTGAAGATGAAGTCATAGTAAAAGAAAATCGTCAAAAGGCATTGGAAGCAGAGACAATAGCAATTGAAAAGATACAAAAGCATAAGCTGGAAATGAAACTGATAGATGTGGAGTACACCTTTGACAGAAGCAAGCTCATCTTCTACTTTACCGCTGAAGGCCGGGTGGATTTTCGCGAGCTGGTAAAGGACTTGGCAGCGGTCTTTCGCACCAGAATCGAACTTCGACAGATTGGGGTTAGGGATGAAGCCAAGATGCTAGGGGGCATTGGCCCCTGCGGCAGGTGCATTTGCTGCTGCACATTTCTTGGCGAATTTGATCCCGTATCCATAAAGATGGCCAAGCAGCAGAATCTGTCCTTGAATCCGGTAAAAATCTCCGGACTTTGCGGTAGGCTCATGTGCTGCTTGAGATTTGAAAGCGAATCTTACGACGACACCACCGTAAAATACCCGGATATAGGTGACAGAGTGATAACACCTGCAGGTGAAGGCACCGTGATTGCCGTATATAAGCCGAAAGGGTCCATCAGGGTTCAGATGGATGAAACTAAAGATGTGGTAGAATTTCCCGCAGAAGAAGTGGCTGAAGCGGAATCATAGTCCTTGACTGGTCAGCACAAAAAGTATATTATGTTTTTAAAGATACCTCGTAGGGGTATCATTGAAAGAGGAGGGATGACCTTGTACTTTTGGGATTTTACCATGATAATTTTGTTGCCGGCCATACTGCTGGCCTTTTACGCCCAAACCAAGGTTTCAACCACTTTTGAAAAGTACCTGCGGGTCCCGGCAAAAAGTGGCATGACCGGAGCTGAGGTGGCCCGTGAAATATTGAGGCAAAGCGGCATTTACGATGTCTCTGTGGAGGTCCACAGTGGGAGACTGTCTGACTACTACGATCCCAGGCATAAAGTGCTGAAGCTCTCCTACGATGTGTACAATGGCAGGTCCCTGGCGGCATTGGGAGTTGCCGCCCACGAGTGCGGCCATGCCATACAGCACGATGTGGGGTACGCGCCTCTGGCCATTAGAAATGCTATCGTGCCGGCAGCCGGCATAGGGTCGCAAATGGCCTTCCCACTGTTTTTTATAGGTCTCCTGTTTAGGGCGGACAGCCTCATGATGCTGGGAATCATGCTATTTTCCCTGGCGGTTTTATTTCAGCTTATAACCTTGCCGGTTGAATACAATGCCAGCAGCAGAGCTGTGGCGGTCCTGGAAGATTACGGTTTTATTGACAGAAGCGAAAGGGGACCGGTAAGAGCGGTTCTAAATGCTGCTGCGCTTACCTATGTTGCTGCCACACTTATGGCTATCATGCAGCTTGTAAGGCTATTAGTAATAGCGGGGATAAACCGCGACAGAAGATGAAGTCAGCCCTACAGTTTTCTGTAGGGCTTTGTTTTAATTCTTCAAGAAATATAGTTTACGAGAGGGCATAGCAGTGGAAAGCTTTTTAAGAGATCCGGGGGAAAAAATTTACGATTTGCCCTGCAAGGGATTAAAGATAATTCAGCACACAGGCTCCTACCGCTTTGGGCTTGACGCGGTGCTTCTTGCAAACTTTGTCAAGGCGGATGAAAGTGACAGCATAATAGATTTGGGCACGGGCAGCGGTGTGATTCCCATACTTCTTTCAGCCAGGACCAGGGCCAGGAAAATCGTAGGAATTGAGATAGTAGGAAATGTATATGACCGAGCTGCAAGAAGTGTAGAGCTGAACGGGCTCCAGGAGCGGGTAAAAATCGTGCACGGAGACATGAAGGATGCCGCCCAAATCTTTGGCAGGGAAAGTTTTAGCATCGTTGTCAGCAATCCACCGTACATGACTCTAAAGGAAGGCAGGGTAAGTCCCAACCCGGAAATCGCTCTTGCAAGGCATGAAATTAAGGCCACCTTAAAAGATGTGGCAACTGCCGCTGTGGAACTTTTAAAGTTCGGCGGCTGCTTTTACATGATATACAGGACGGTACGATTGGCGGAGGCCATACATGAGCTTCGGTCCCGAAATTTAGAACCGAAAATTTTGAAGTTCGTTCATCCCAGAGCAGGCGAAAGTCCCAACCTGTTTTTGATAATGGCCAAGAAGGGGGCAGCTTCCGGCTTAAATGTGCTTCCACCTATGGTGCTTTACGACAGCCACGGGACTTACACAGATGAAATAAAGGCCATGTTTTTCGGGAAGGAGCAGGAGGGCTAGCATGGACAAAAAGGGAACCTTGTATTTATGTCCTACCCCCATAGGCAATCTGGAGGACATCACCTTAAGGGCCTTGCGAATACTAAAAGAGGTGGACCTGATAGCTGCGGAAGATACTCGGGTGACCATAAAACTTTTGAATCACTTTGACATAAAGACGCCCCTCATCAGCTATCATGAGCACAACAAAAAAAGCCAGGGGGCAAAGCTGATTGGCATGCTTTGTGAAGGGAAAAACATTGCTCTCGTAACCGATGCGGGGACTCCGGGAGTTTCCGATCCGGGAGAGGATTTGGTAAGGCAGGCAATTGAGGCAGGCATAGCTGTGGTGCCCCTGCCGGGAGCTGCCGCTGCCGTATGCGCCCTGGTTGCTTCCGGCCTTTCAACGGAGCGCTTTGCCTTTGAAGGCTTTTTGCCCAAAAGCGCGAAAGAGCGGGACAAGCGGCTATCTGAACTTGTGTCGGAGCCCCGGACCCTTGTGTTTTATGAGGCGCCCCACAGGATCACAAAAACTTTGAAAGCCCTAAGGGAGGCATTGGGCAACCGCAGGGCCACAGTTGCCCGGGAGATGACCAAGCTGCACGAAGAATTTATAAGGGGGAGCTTGGAGGAGCTTATACAATATTTTAGCGAAAAGGCCCCCAAGGGCGAAATGGTAATCGTCCTGGAAGGTGCCAAATCAGATCTAGCCTTTGAACAACGAGAAAAACAAAATCAGGAGCCAGATCTTTCTGCGATAGAGCTGAAAGGGATACTTGAAGCAAAGATGGAAGGCCTCATGATGCAAGGGCATTCCAAAAATCAGGCCCTGCGATATGCCGCACGGGAATTGGGCCTTTCCCGGAATGAGGCCTACCAGCTTTTGATAAATGAGGAATGAAGCCTTTTTATACCATGAAATTAAGGGCAAGGAGGAAGGAAGATGAATCGAAAGGCTATCGGCTTTTTCGGCGCAGGTTCCATGGCCCAGGCCATCCTGGATGGGATTTTGGCAGAAAGGGCGGTGCCGCCGGAAAATATCTATGTGACCAACAGGAGCAACGATGAAAGGCTGAGACTTCTTAAGGAAAAGT
>ENA-OWPA01000788-OWPA01000788.1-bioreactor-metagenome-genome-assembly--contig:-NODE-788-length-32238-cov-5.083020_pt1 | contig 32238 bp, 30 predicted proteins | sample MGYA00238139_ERZ651803 | MGnify/ENA primary metagenome ERZ651803 (study PRJEB26909, sample SAMN07631231) | bioreactor metagenome | isolation source: Switchgrass digestor | place: USA: Dartmouth... | reverse complement strand
AACTAAATGCATTCGCAGAATACTGCTTACCAGTGAGCATATTCAAAAGAACTCTGGATAAATCCGGAGTTCTTTTATTATTTCATTAAAATTACATTAATTTTACTTTGATTACACAATTGTTACAGTTTGGAAAAACCACAAAACCGCCGTAATTCCCACGAATATATATACTGTAATAATATTATGGGAGGTTATGGCCATGAAAAAAATTATAAGCATACTTGTTGCTCTATGTATTCTGATGACATCGAGCCTTGCTTTTGCAAGCCCGGTCAAGAAAAACGGGAACAACAAGTGGAAAAATTACGACATCAAGGAGTTAAGGAATGAGCTGAAGAAATACTATAAGGACAAAGGGAAAAGGAATGAACTGATAAACCTGATAATTTCGCACTATAAAAGCTACGGCAAGAACTGGCAAAAGTACTGGAAAGATTATTGGAATGATCAGAATGACGACAGGGATGAGCGCGATGGTGATTATTACTATGACTGGGACGATGTATTTGGTGACGATTTCCTTTTTGTCTTTGTCAAAGGGGAAGAGATTGGATTATGGAAATCGTCGGTTATAAAATACAATAAGATAATCCTGCCGGTCAAGGTTATAACAAAAGGATTGGGAGCCAATCTCGAATGGAATGGGAAAACCCATGTGGCAACGATAACAAAAGGCAATACCAAGATAGTGATCGATTTTGAAAAGAAAACAGTAACTGTCAACGGAAAAAAGATTGAGACAGAGTTGAATAAGCAAAAGAATAATGCTGTTGTACTGATAAAGCTCATAGCTGAAATATTAGGGTATAAGGTGGATATGGACGATGATGCGATAATAATCGATGACGGCGATGTGATAAGCATAAACGATAATGTTACAGGTACAGGCCAGAACCAGTTTGAGTATGTGGGAAACTGGACTTATGCAAAGGAATCCGGTGCCTATAACGGGGATAATCATTGGTCTGCCACTACCGACGCTTATTTTCAAGTTAGATTTAGCGGAACTCAAATTAAACTGTATGGATCAAAGGTCCCCTTCGGCGGCATAGCTGCCATATCCATTGATGGAGGCCCGGAGAAGAAGGTAGATCTCTACGCTTCTTCCAGAAAGGACAATGTCCTGTTATATAGCAGTACCACTCTGCCCAATGGACAGCATACTTTGAAAGTAAGGGTTACAGGAAAGAAAAATAAAAAATCCACCAATTACTATGTTATAGCAGACAAAGTTGAAGTGCTGGGAGCAACCACACCAACCAAAGATACCCAGGCACCTACGGTCCCACAGGGATTAAAGGCGGTAGCAGTTTCGGAAAGCCGTATCAAGCTTGACTGGTCAGCTTCATCCGACAATATCGGCATTGCCGGTTATAAGGTATTCAGAAACGGAAAACAGATTGCGACAGTTACAAATGGAACAACGTATACCGATACAGGCCTTAAGGCGGCGACACCGTATTCATACACTGTAGTTGCGTATGATAAAGCAGGCAACACATCGGCCCACAGTGCATCGGTGGTCTGCACCACTTTAGGTTCTTCCACCACCAATGTTGCCCTGAACAAGTTTGCCAGCGCAGATAGCATATTAACAGGCTATGACGCATCCAATGCCGTCGATGGAAAACCTTCAACCCGCTGGTCTGCAGCAGACGGGGGACTAAACCACTGGCTCATGATAGACCTGGGAGGAAATCACAGCCTTAGCGGAACTGAAGTTACATGGCCGCAGGAGAACAAGGTTTATAAGTATAAGGTAGAGGTATCGGCAGATGGCTCCAACTGGGTGCTTAAAGTGGATAAAACCGGGAATACCAGCACCTCCAAAACGCAGAAGGATGCCTTTACCGCTGATTCCGCAAGGTTTGTACGAATTACTGTTACCGGGCTTTCCATGAACACCTGGGCTGGCATAGCTGAATTCAAAGTTTTTGGATCGCCCGTTGTGAATGACACTGAGCCTCCGGCAGCGCCCACAAACCTGAAAGCCACGGCAATCGCCCACGACAAGGTCAAGCTTAGCTGGACACCTTCCACAGATAATGTTGGGGTGGCAGGATATAAGATCTACAGGAACGGAACTCAGCTGGCTACTGTGTCCAATGATGCCTCTTTTACAGATACAGGGCTCAGCGCCGAAACCGCATATGTATATTCGGTGGCAGCTTTTGATGCCGCGGGCAATACTTCCCTCTTTGCCACAGTGATGGTTACGACGCCGGAACGTACGGCATCAGATATTGCGCTGAAAAAAACAGCTTTTGCTGATAGCACCCTCACAGGGTATGAAGCATCCAAAGCTAACGACGGAGACTTGTCCACAACCTGGTATGCAGAGGACGGAAACCTGCTCCACTGGTGGAAGGTTGACCTCGGAGATTTTTATAATCTGAAAGGAAGCGAAATAACCTGGCCGTTGAAGGACAAGGTATATAAATATATTATTGAGGTATCCTCCGATAATTCCAACTGGATGGTAGTGGTTAACAAAACCGGAAATACTAGCTCAGCACGGGTTCAAAAGGATACGTTTACTGCAGATTCGGTGCGTTATGTAAAAGTTACTGTGACAGGCCTTGAGCAGGGATGCTGGGCAGGAATCACAGAATTTAAGGCCATCGGAGTGCCGAAAGCTGAATAAAAATTGATTTTCTATATATATACTGGTATTTGATGATAATACATTCCGGAACCATATTTTAGTATAAAAGTTGTTGGCGGAGCACAAAAGCTTACAGAAGTTAAGCCTTTGTGCTCCGTTTTTTTTAAAAAACCGTATGACTAAAAACAACAAAATTGTCATAAATATCCATGGCATCAAAGTTATACTCAGCTGTTTCTGCAGCTTTGCTTAATCGCTCCAAGATAAACTGGCGTTAAATTGTGGCAATAAATGTAAAACGAATCTTGAACATGGCCTCTTAAAATTGACAAACATTTCCAGATGGGTTCATTATAATCAGTTATGCAAAAGGAAAAGCAGCCAAGGATATTCCGGCAGCAAATGGGTATGTATTTTTATGCCGGAGGATTAGCAAATACGGCTCATGCAGATTTAATATTTAGCGGCACCCCATAGGAAACTATTATCCCAAAAGGCTGTAAATTATGCTGTTTTTCCCACATATGATGAGGATAGTGTTAGAAAGCTTATGAAAAAGCTAATTGGCATTATCAAAAGAAAAATACTCATGGATAAAACAGGAGGTTACAAAGGATGAAAACTGAAACAGTACCTTACAAAACTTTTGCAAAGGCATCAGGCAAATATGTGAAGTCAAAAGGCAGAACTGTTTTAAGCTCCCTGCTCACAAAAAATACTGCCATCGTATTTCCGGTATCATTCCTCTTGGGCAAAGCTGTTCTGATGGGAGGAATTATGCCCTTTGGCACAGCATTTTATGCGGCATCCCTGGGATATGACATAAATCGTTTATTGCTGGTTTTGCCAATAATTTTCGGTATGATTGCAGGTGGAGCCGGAAGCCAGATATATGTGGCTATTGCAGCAATGCTGATTTTTAATGTGCTTAACATGCCTTTCAAGGCGGATGAAACACGTATAAGCTTTAGATATGCAGTGATAGCTTTTATAAGTGTTTTGATACCGGAAATGGTATTTACATATTTTCAAGGCTTTTTGCTTTATGATTTGTTAAAAGGGATTTTACATGCATTCATAGTGTTTACGCTGGTATTCATATTCAGAAATGCTTTTGCATTGATAGATGATACCCGGAAAAAAAGGCTGTTTACAAATGAGGAAATCATAAGCATAGCAATAACTGCCGCTTTGGCTTTATCATCTATTGCTGATATGCAGCTTTTCGGATGCAACCCCAAAAACATAATCTGTATTTTCATAATACTGGTTTCCAGCTACAAATCAGGCCCCGGCGTTGGGGCGGCAGTAGGTGTCATGGCTGGCCTGGTTGCCAGTATGTCAGGAACGGTCACACCGCTTGTCATCGGTTCTTATGCCTTTTGCGGGCTGCTGGGGGGCATATTCAGGACTCTGGGCAAGATAGGCTCAAGCCTTGGGTTTGTCATGGGAAACACTGTCCTTACATTGTATCTTAATGGTTCCACAGATGTGATAATTTACCTTAAGGAGATAATCCTGGCCATTGCTGTCTTTATGCTGATCCCGGAAAAGCTGATGAATGCAGTTGCCAATGTGCTGGCAGTGGAGGGCAGAGTAAATGTGGATAAAAGGAGCTACAGCCAGAGAATTAAAGATATAACGGTGGAAAGGCTGAATAAATTCTCCAATGCTTTCAGGGAGATGTCGAAGACCTTCAGTGAAATATCTGAAACTAAAGCAGTGGCGGATAAGCAGGATATAACGTCAATGTTTGACCGGGTAGCCGAAAATGTCTGCAAGGATTGCAGCCTTTGCCTGTACTGCTGGGACAGGAACTTCTACAATACATACCAGGTGATGTTTAAAATCATCGAAAGGCTTGATGAAAAGGGAAGAATAGAGGAAGCGGATATTCCGGATTATTTCCTCGATAAATGCGAACGCATAAACGATTTTGTGAAAGCTGTAAATAATGCCTATGAAATCTTCAAGGTGGACATGGTATGGAAAAGCAGGATAGGGGAGAGTAGAGGATTGGTATCACAGCAGTTGGAAGGCCTTTCCAAGGCCATATCCGGCCTGTCGGCTGAGATAAATGCGGATATCAGCTTTAAAGAGGATCTTGAGGATATCATATTGCACGAATTGAGTAAGGAAGGTTTTAAAGCGAAGGATGTCACAGTGTTTGAAAATAAATGGGGCAAATATGAGGTGTGCATCTATCATAAGAGCTGCGGAGGAAAGAGGAAATGCCTCAGTTCGGTGGAAAAGCTTGTATCCAATGTTGTTGGCCGGAAGATGATAAAGGAGGATTCCGGGTGCAATCAAAAGGACATAACCGGTCTTTGCGTGTTAAAGCTTGTGGAAGAGGAAACCTTCAGGGTCACCACAGGAGTGGCGAGGGTCTGTAAGTATGACGGCATGGTTTCAGGGGACAACTATACTTTTCTGAATACAGGAGAAGGCAAATATATAGTAGCTTTAAGCGACGGAATGGGCTCCGGACGAAAAGCGGCTGTCCAGAGCAGAGCGACTGTGAGCCTCTTGGAACAGCTTATACAGTCGGGCTTTGATAAGGATACCACCGTAAAGCTAATCAATTCGGTGCTGGTGCTGAAGTCCAACGAGGATTCCTTTTCAACCATAGATATGAGCATTATCGACCTTTACAGCGGCGAGGCGGAATTTGTAAAAATCGGAGCGGTACCTACATATATAAAAAGCGAGGAGGCGGTGGAGTGTGTAAGGTCAGCGTCCTTGCCCGCCGGCATATTAAGCGATATTGAGGTGGAACTGGCGCATAAAAGGGTACAAGACGGGGATTTTATAATAATGATGACTGACGGAGTCCTGGATTCCTTTAATGTCGGCAGTGATGGAGAAAACTCTCTTAAATCTTTTATTGCCGGAATAAAAAGTACAAACCCGCAGGAGATAGCAGACAGCATTCTTGATGAGGCGTATCGGAATTATGAGGGCAAGCCTGCCGATGACATGATGGTGCTGGCGGCAAAGATATGGAAGCGCGTAAGCTGAATATACTGCCCGAGAGCGGCCAAGGAAAGAGCGAAATTTATAAATCATGCCTTGAGATCAAAATAAGGATGTATGATGCCGTTCTGCAGGATAAGCCTATGTTACATATCAAAAATCCTGTAGGAATGTATAAATTGTACTATTTTATCATAAACTACCCATAAAAGGTGTGTTCGGAGGATTTTATGGTAATTGGGAGTACAAAAAGAATAGTTGTGATAAAAGATATACCTTCAAATATGATTGAAGAAGCTATTCTTATTTTAAAATGCGAGCCCAAGTCCTGGAGTGAAAAAAATACCGGGAATACTGGCGGACAGCTTAAGAAATATGACAAAGATTTCATTTTCAAGGAAGCAGAGATGATAATCAATAACTATATAAAAGAAAACAATTTAAGCGTAAAGGGCAAGAAGAGAGAGCTTGAAAAACCGTCGGGGGCTTTCAAGAATAATATGCTCTTGAATGCTCTCATAAACTTGGGTTTTATGGGAAGTGTTGCATTGCTTGTATTCCTGATAACCAGATTTTTTTGACGGGCAAAGAATGAATAAGCCTTGTTTTGGAGTGGGCTGGAGAGGAAACTCCGCAAATTTTCCGTTGCTGTAAGCGCAGAATAATGCGCTTTTTTATTTGGCTCCCTTTTGTGGTATTAAGTTTTATTGATTTTGTCGAGATTAAGTTGTATTATTATATAAAATGCAGGTTTTGCACGGAGGAGCACCAGGGATGAATATATTTGATATGCTATTGCTGCCTAAGAAATTGTATCAGAAGGTAACCGACAGGAAATCCACCTTGTACATAGGTTTCATTCTGGTGGGAATAATTGATCTTTCCACCTTTATCATAGATGATTTTACCCGATTATTTTACGGCAGGCCGGCTTCCACGCTTTTCTACAACATAACTCTGGCAATTCTGCTCGCTGTTTTTATCGGGTTTATTGATGTTTTGTTTTTTTCCGTGCCCTTGTTTGACTTGTTCAAAATGTTTAAAAGGGAAAATGTCGATGCCAGCAGCAGAACTCTGATAAGATTCATGAAGACATATATTTTAGTCAACTTTTTGGTTCTGCCGATAAACCTGATTATATACACAGTATACAGCAATATGGATAAATTGGGCATAAGTCTGGATAACAACTATAGCATACTGTTTGTCATACTGTTGATCGATTTGCTGACATCAATATGGTTTAGCGGTGCTGCGGCCAGAGGAGCCAATGTCATATACAAATTTGACCCCAGGCTGAAGAATGCGGTCTTTATGACGATATTTACATGGAGCTATATTCTGGCTCAGGTTTTTAATTTCATGATAGACAAATGGGCAATGCCGCTTTTTAAATAGAAGAAAAACTGCTCAAGAGATCAAATCAAGGCATTAAATCGCTAAGGCACCTGAAATTTGCAGTTGTAAAAGCGGCATGTTTGAGCTATAATGTATTAGTGGCTTATATGTCCCGGTGGCCTAATGGATAAGGTAATGGATTCCGGTTCCATTGATGCGGGTTCGATTCCTGCCCGGGACGCCAAAAATAGCGGCTTTCAAGAATACCTTTCTTGAAAACCGCTATTTTTTATTCAACTTGCTCCCGATTTACCCCGTTGTGAGAAGCCTGTTCGTATAGTACAATAGAAAAAGCGAAATGGAGGTACGGCTTATGATGAAGTATGAGGATACAAGGATAGATGGTTTTAAACTAAGGTTTGCAGAGGAAAAGGATGTAGGCATATTACTGGAAATGATAAAGGAACTGGCAGTCTATGAAAAGCTGCTGGATGAAGTTACTGCTACGGAGGAAATACTGAAGGATTCCCTGTTTCATAGGAAAGTGGCGGAGGCTGTTATTGCCGAATATGAAGACAAGCCGGTAGGATACATAATTTTCTTTCATAATTTTTCCACATTTACAGGACGGCCGGGGATTTATCTGGAGGATTTGTATGTAAGGCCTGAAATGAGGGGAAAGGGCCTGGGAAAAATCATGCTGGCCTTTCTGGCGAAGCTGGCGGTGGAGAGGAAATGTGCGAGGTTTGAATGGGTATGCCTTGATTGGAATACACCTTCTATCGGCTTTTATAAGCGCATGGGAGCAGTGCCTATGGACGAGTGGACTATATACCGCCTCACAGGATCCAAACTGAGTGAACTGGCGGATGAATTCCGGCCTCAGAATTCTCTGGAATGAATCCGGCTGATAATAAAGCATCCTCTTTATCATCAGCCGGTTAAAATGATGAGCATACAGGGTGTATCCACTGTAATGATGACCGGTTTTGACAGCTGCTGGAGGCATCGCTCCTGTTCCTAAATCAGGTCACAAAAGTAAAAGCGGTTTTCCCGAAGCACAATTTCACCTTTTTCAAACGGAATTCTCTTGCTGAATATGGGACCATCGAAGACAAAAGTATGAAATTCCCCGTTTTCCCCACAGGGATCGACTCCTGCCGGAAGGTCCTTCAACAGTTGCTCGTCATATATTCTTCCTGCAAATTCTTTGTCCAGTGCCTGTGAATCCACACAGGTTATTATTGCCTTAAAGCCCCTCTCTATAAAAGTATGGGCCAATTCCTCAGAACTGCGACCCCACAACGGAAATAGGGCTTTCATGTCCATTAAAGCAAGCTTATCTTCCCTGTACTTTCTTATATCCTCAAGGAATATATCGCCAAAAGCTACTGTAGAAACCCCTTGATTTTTATATTTCAAGTTGATGTCCCTCATGGTTTTTTCATAGGATTCATTTGATGATTTTGCGGCTATATAAGCTTTTTCCAATGGATATCCCAGGGACTCGGCCTGAAGTTCAAGGAGAGCCTCCCGGACGCCGTGCATGCTTGTCCTTCCGTAGTCTTTCGTGACAGTAGTAAGGAGAATAATATCTCTTACACCGCTCAGCTTCAGCTCATGAAGAGCGAGAGCGCTGTCTTTTCCGCAACTCCATGAAAATAGTATCTTTTGCATAATGCTTTACCTCTCACTTGTATAGAATAAAGAATAAATAGATTATATCAAAAAAGCCGCCCTATCTATAGCAATTTTTTGTGAAAGCTTGCACCTATATGTGAAAGCCATGGAAGAGTCTATCAATTATGATATGCTGCAGTTGTTTCCATCCCAGGAAAAGCTGTCTGCTTCCGGGATGGACCTCGATAATACCGGGAAGGCTGAATTCTTCTGAAATTTTTCCATTAATGCTTTGGTGATATCAGCCGGGTGTGCTTTTGCGGCTGTATGATATCTTTTCCTTGTACTGCTTTTCTGAATTAAGGCATACACCTGCTGCCGCTCTATATATAAGTATCGGAAGCTGCTTTTCATCTTTTAGGGAATGGATGGATTTATATGCCCTTATAAAGACCTCCTGAGCCATCTCGCTGGCATCCGACCTGTCGCCGGATACCTTTAATGCCAGAGTATATATCTTTTTCTGATAAGTTTCTATGAGACGCTCATATGCCTCTATATCACCACCCTTTGCCATCAAAAACAGGCTTCTGACATTGTATTCCATTACCTGACAACAATCCTCCTATAATAAAACATTGTTAATACAATAACAGCATATCAAATTCCTCGGGCATTATTCTTTCATTTCTATTAACAAAATATTAAAAATTTCTAAAATTTTCATAACCAACATGCTGTTCCCATTGTGTCCGATGTAATATTATCCGACATATGGATTAATTCGTTCCCTCTGTGGTATTATATCGATAGCTGAGCAAATCAGCGGCGCCGGTAAGGTGCAATTTTTATATATTAACGGAGTAAAGGAAGTTACGGATGACGATAAGAATTGGTAATGTAGATATAAAAAATAACGTATTTTTAGCACCTATGGCAGGGGTTACGGACATGCCGTTCAGAATTCTGTGCAAGGAGCAGGGGTGCGGATTTGTATATACGGAAATGGTGAGCGCCAAGGGCATCCATTATAATGATGATAAGAGCTTCAAGCTTACCGAAATAAGCGATATAGAGAAGCCTGCCGCCGTGCAGATTTTCGGTTCGGACCCTTCCATCATGGCGGAAATTGCAGAACGGTTGAATGACTCCGATGCCAGCGTAATTGACATCAACATGGGGTGCCCTACGCCTAAGATAACGAAAAATGGCGAAGGCAGCGCTCTTATGCAAAAACCGGAATTGGTGGCTGCTATAGTCAAGGCGGTGGTTAAGGCATCGGCAAAGCCTGTAACGGTTAAAATCCGGAAAGGCTGGAATGATGACAGCGTCAATGCGGTGGAAATAGCGAAAATCGTAGAGGATTGCGGTGCCAGCGCTGTTGCCGTCCATGGCCGCACCCGGGAACAGTTTTACAGCGGACAGGCCGATTGGGAAATAATTGGGAAAGTAAAGAAAGCAGTTTCCATCCCGGTCATAGGAAATGGGGATATCGTGAAGCCGGAAGATGCAAAACGAATGCTGGAGCAGACCGGATGCGATGCGGTCATGATAGGCCGTGGAGCCCAGGGAAATCCATGGATCTTTAAAAGGACGCTGTACTACCTGGAAAAGGGAGAAATGCTTCCCGAGCCTTCCGCCGATGAAAAAATAAACACCATTCTGCGCCATATGAAGATGCTGATCGATCTTAAAGGCGAACATATCGGGGTTTGTGAAATGAGAAAGCATATTGCCTGGTATATCAAGGGCATGCGCAATGCTACCCAGGTGAAGGAAAAGGTTTTCAGGATGAAGGATGCCGGAGAAATCATGCAGCTTTTGGAGGAATACATGAAGGAAGCTCAATAGCGTATTGCAGAGCGGACTAAAATATGCAGAAACCGGAGCGGAGTTGCAATACTGAAGGAAGCTCGGCGGCATATTGCAGACAGCATATTCCCCATGTTGAAGTGGTGCGCTGCAGTGCTTGCGCAATTGCTTCCATTGTTATAGAATATATCTCAGAATATATGTTCGATATGCCGGTTATGATGACTTAAGTTTTGATAACTCGATTTTCAATGAAGAAAGGGCAGTATCAAAAGATCTATATTAACTTAGATTTTCGGATACAAGATTATGGAGAGATACGTATGAATCTAGAGCAAATGCTGGATTATTTTAAAGCTTCCGACAGGATAATGGGCAATATTACCAACTGGGTTGAGGTGCCTGCCAAGGAAGCTGTTTATTCCGAATTTCCGGATTTCCTGGACGAGAGGATAAAGGAGGCTTTGAAGCGCAGGGGAATCCATAGACTGTATTCCCATCAGGCCTCGGCCATAAGTGAGGTCAATGCCGGCAAAAACGTGGTGGTGGTCACCCCTACTGCTTCGGGAAAGACCATGTGCTACAACATACCGGTGCTGGATGCCATTATAAAGGATGAGGAGTCCAGGGCAATATTCCTGTTTCCTACCAAGGCCCTTTCCCAGGATCAGGTGGCGGAGCTGCATGAGCTTATCACCGATGCCGGGGTGGATGTCAAAACCTATACCTATGACGGCGATACCCCTCAGTCGGCGAGGAGGGCTATAAGGCAGGCCGGACATATTGTGGTTACAAATCCGGACATGCTGCACAGCGGCATACTTCCCCACCATACAAAATGGACGAAGCTGTTTGAAAATCTGAAGTTCGTCGTTATTGACGAAGTGCATCATTACAGGGGAGTGTTCGGAAGCCATCTGGCCAATGTTATAAGGCGGCTTAAACGCATATGCAATTTTTATGGTTCAAATCCTCAGTTCATATGCTGTTCAGCCACCATTGCCAACCCTGCTGAACTGGCGCAGAGGATAACGGGTTGTGAAATGACCCTCATAGACAATAACGGTGCCCCTTCCGGAAAGAAAAATATCATATTTTACAACCCTCCACTGGTGAACAAGGAGTTGGGCATCCGCAAAAGCAGCCTGCTGGAAGCAAAGCAGCTGGCTGAGATGCTCATCCGGAATGACATCAAAACCATAGTATTCACCAAGAGCAGGCTCAGCGTCGAGGTGCTTGTCACTTATCTCAAGGACATTTTTCATGGCAAGCTGGAAGGCGATGAAAAGGTAAGAGGCTACCGGGGAGGATATTTGCCCAACTTAAGGCGCGAAATAGAGAAGGGCTTGCGAAAGGGTGAAATATCCGCGGTTGTCAGCACCAATGCCCTGGAGCTGGGCATAGACATAGGAAGCCTTGAAGCATGCATTATTTGCGGTTACCCCGGCACGATAGCCAGCACATGGCAGCAGGCGGGAAGAGCAGGAAGAAGAAAGGGAGAGTCTGTCACCATTATGGTGGCCAACAGCAGCCCGCTGGACCAGTACATAGTAAATAATCCTGATTATTTTTTCGGCAGCAGCCCTGAAAATGGCCTTATAAATCCCGACAACCTTGTTATATTATACAGCCACATGAAATGTGCCGCCTTTGAGCTGCCTTTTGAGGACGATGAAATCTTTGGGGTGCAGACAACCCAGGAGCTGCTGAGCTTTATGGAGGAGGCTGGGCTGGTCCGCCATGTGGGTAAACGTTGGCACTGGTCTTCGGAGGTGTTCCCTGCAGATGAAATAAGCCTGAGAAGCGCATCTAATGAGAATTTCATAATCATAGACATTTCTGACCCACACCACAGGGTTATAGGGGAAACGGACAGATTCAGCGCTCCGATGCTCCTTCATGAGGAAGCCATTTATATCCATGATGGCCAGCAGTATCAAGTGGAAAAGCTGGATTTTGACGATAAGAAGGCCTATGTTAGAAAGGTTGATGTGGATTATTACACCGATGCGAGCCTGGCGGTGGATCTGAAAGTGATTGATGTGTTTAGGGAGAAGGAAGGGGAAAAGGTATTAAAAAGCTGTGGAGAGGTCATGGTTAATGCTCTTGTAACCATGTTTAAGAAAATAAAGCTCTATACCCACGAAAATATCGGCTCAGGGCCGGTGAACCTGCCTGATCTTGAGATGCATACCACCTCCTACTGGACGAGCCTTCCGGAGAACGTGCCGGGGGTGGTGTCCCAGACACAGCTGCAGAACGGCCTTTTGGGATTGTCAAATGTTCTTTCCAATGCAGCTCCGGTCTATCTGATGTGCGATCCGGGGGACATCAAGGTGGTTTATCAGGTGAGGTCGACCTTTACCAAAAGGCCTACCGTGTATATCTACGATAATTATCCCGGAGGCGTGGGATTTAGTGAAAAATTGTTCGAGCTGCATAATGAGCTATATTCCACCGCCAGGGACATGATAAGCCGGTGCCCCTGTGAATCCGGTTGCCCATCCTGTGTAGGGCCTCTTAATGAATTTTCGGGGGAAGAGAATCCGAAAGAACTAACCCTTATGCTGATAGATTTGATACTGGGGGATAAGGCGGAAGGCAAAGCCACTTAATCGAGACAGGCCAAAAAGTAAGTGCGGCAGATAGCTTTAAATGCCATCTGCCGCTGGCCTGGCCGGTCAAAACCGTGGGCAGGTCATTCGTTTGTAAGTTTGTTGCCTTTCATTTCCAGGGACTTGTTATTAAAGGAACTATCACTGTTAATGGTGCAATCCTTGACCTCAATGATGTCACCCTCACTTATAAAGCCTTTTATTATATTGCTGTCTTTTAAAACTGTGCGTTCCGCTTTTGTGTAGAAGAGGGTGCAGCCGGAGGCTTTGATAAACCCGGCTGTTATCTCCAGGGGAATGTCTTTCGGAACATTTATCAGAAAGCTGTAGTCACCAGGAGCATTAGACATGCTTATGCTAAGCCCGTGCACATCCCGGCTCTGGTCTTTATATTTCTCAAATTGTGAAAGAGGCATCCATGATTGGAAGCTGTAAATGGTGGAGTATGCCATAGAATATTCTGTAAGGCTGATGTTGTTTTTATCTGTGGCAATTTTGTATTTAAGGCCTTGATAATTTTGCTTTCCGTTGTCAACCGTGGGGGCCAGGGCACTTATTTGAACAAAATCCTTGTCCCAACCTTCGATTTTTACGCCGGCATCGGCAAAATCCAGAACGATATTGCTATCCTTGCTGACAGCGACTTTATCGGGCTCGGAGTTGAATGAACCCTGCGGACCTGTGGCAAGGATTGCAAGAAGGCCTATTGAAATGCCCAGTACAAAAAATATGGCGAGCTTTTTAATCATAACCTGACCTCCATTCTTCTAAGCTGTATATAGGGCAGTATATGAAGCAGAAGTATTGCAAACCATACCTTTACGCTGAACAGCATTATTGATGTCCCTTCTTCAAAGATGAAAGCGTAAATTGCATTATAAAAGCTTCCTATCGCCGGGACAGCCGACAGGTTTGCAAGAAGTATGAGTAATACCGTGGTAATTATTTTATGCCGGAAGAAATACATGCCCAGGCAGTAGGAAAAGGACGAAAACAGCATTATATAGCAGAAGGATATCCAGAACCCGACCAGGAAGTTTTCGAAGGTTATATTGTTAACCAAAATCAAATCATCAAAAGCAGCCTTAAGTATCCGGGCTGACAATACTTCCACCGGCAACAGGGCTGATACTCCCGAAACCGATATCAATGCGCAGGCCGACATCACCAGAAAGTTTCCTACTGCATAAACCTTTCTGTTAATAGGCCATACAAACTGGGTTAAAATTTCCGAATTGGATGTGCTCACGAAAAAAGATATTGATAGGGTAATTAACATTGTGAAGAAACCAATTCCCAGCATGCCGTTGGATGATAATATAATGGCTTGAGGCTGCCATTTTTTCAATGATGCTATAGCTATCGCATTTACTACCGGCAGTGCGGCCAATATCGCAAAGACTACCATGAAAACTTTTCTAAAGCCTCGGAGTATGTCGGTGGTAAAGGCAGTAAGGGATCTTTTATAATTCTCATTAAAAAGCATAGGGTTCACCATCCTCTCTCTTTCTGGTCAAATAGATGCAGACGTCTTCCACATTGATTTTACTTATGTCAACATTATTGGCAGACAGGTAAGACCGGTCGGCATCGGAAAGGTCATTTTTAATGCCTGCGATAATGCTGTTTCCAAGCTTTCGGAGGCTCAAGACTTGCTTATCCTTGATGAAGGGACCGATGATGTCGCTTCTTCCGTTCAGATATACTCCATATTCCTGCAATTCCTCAACAGACTTGTGGAGCACCAGCTTGCCATTATCTATCAGAACGATTTCCTCCAGAAGATTTTCCAGTTCGCTCAGCAGATGGCTTGATATTATTATGGTCCTCGGATGCTCCATATAATCATTCAGCAGGATGTTATAAAAATCTTTTCTTACGGCCGCATCCAGTCCGAGCGTGGGTTCATCCAGCAGGGATAAAGGTGCACGGCTGCATAAGCCGACAATTATATTAAACTGGGTTTTCATTCCTCTGGAGAGTTTGCAGTATTTCATGTGATCCTTCAGCCCGAAACGCTTCAGAAGCTTTACCGCAAAATCACTGTTCCAATCCTTGTAGTACAAGGGGCCTAGCTTCAGAATGTCGCCCAGCCTCAGAGAATCATTGTATTTTATGTCATCGTAGATATATATGAGCTTGGATATTGCATTCATATTATCGAATACTTTTTCGCCAAAAACCTTTATTTCTCCTGATGTAGGTTTGATATAGCCCGCACAGGTTTTTAAAAAGGTAGTTTTTCCTGCTCCGTTTCTGCCTATCAAACCGATGATTTTATTTTCATCCAGGGAAAAGGTAAGACTGTCCAGGGCAGTTGTTTTGGCGAATTTTTTTGTAAGAGCGCTGCATTCTACAGCCTTCATTCTTCAAGCCCTCCCTCCATGTTATCGATCATGAGCTTTATTTCTTCCTTGCTTATATTCAACTTTTTTGCTTCCCGCAGCAGTTCATTTAAAAGTTCTGTAAAAATGACTTTCTTCCGCTTTTGCTGTATGGCGTTTTTTGCGCCGGGAGAAACATGCATGCCCAACCCTCTCTTCTTATATAAAATTCCTTCCTCCACAAGCATATTCAAGCCTTTTGCCGCTGTAGCCGGGTTTATACCAAATTCCCGGGCAATCTGGTTTTGGGAATAGGCCTGTTCGTCTTCTTTAAGGATGCCATTTAGAATATCATCTTCAATTCCTTCAGCTATTTGCACATATATCGGTTTTAAACTATCAGGCTGAATCTTCACCGCATCACCACCTCAATACTTCATTACTTGTGTAATGAAGTATATAATATGTGTGTTTTGTTGTCAATAGGGTATATTAATTATTTTTTAATTGGGACAAAATAGCATAGACGCTTTTATTAAGGGTTGATAGAATATAATTGCAGCCAGATAAAATCATTCTGCAGGAGGCACCCCTTCGATTTTCATGCAGCAGACAAATCTCCTGCTACTTTAGAGACGGTGTATGCCAACTGCTTGGGTGATTGTTTTTGCTGGTTAAATGTGAATATCAACCGGAGGAAGTATGTACGGGGATTTAAAAAGCAGGCTCGAAATGTACAAGATGGGCAAGGCTGAAAAAAAGGAAAACTTAAAAAGCAAAAATTCTGAAATGGATATTCAGAATATCATGGAAGGCTCTGTTTGCACCAATGAACTGGGTTCTTACTTCATGATCGAGGAGGAATATCCTCTGTCCTATATTTATGGAAGCTACAAGCTGGAAGATGCGGCAAAGCTGAATCTGCTGCCGTTGAACGGCATATGCGGGGATGTGGATGGAAGCTTAACGATTCAGGATTTGCTTTTTATGGATACGGAAACCACAGGCCTGTCGGGAGGTGCGGGCACAGTTGCTTTTCTCATAGGGGTTGGTTTCTTTAAAGAGGATTGCTTTATACTTCGCCAGTACTTTATGAGGGACTATGATGAGGAGTGCGCCCTGCTTGGAGATTTGAACAGCCTCATGTCGGGCTACAAAGGCTTTGTGACCTTCAACGGCAAGGCTTTCGACTGGAACCTGCTGCAGTCGAGGTTTGTGTTTAACCGGATTAGGTGTTCCATCAAAAACCCCATACATATGGATCTTCTTTTTCCTTCCAGAAGGATATGGAAGCTGAAGCTGGAAAACTGCAAGCTGGGCACCCTGGAGGCAAATGTCCTGGGCGAGAGCAGGAAGGACGATATCCCGGGAGCAATGATACCGCAGGTATATTTCAAATACCTTGAGGACAGGGATGCATCCGACATAAAAAAGGTTATTAAGCATAATGCGCTGGACATACTATCTCTTGTTGCATTGCTCACAAAAATAGCAGGCATGCTGGAAAAGCCTTTGTTAGAAACCGACTGTGAAAGGGAATTATTTGGAGTAGGTACCATTTTCGAAAGCGCCGGGAAATATGATCAGGTCATGGATTGTTATGAAAACTGCATGAAATCGGAAAATACGTATATAAAGGAGTCGGCTTTGCGAAAACTGGCGGACATTTACAAAAGAAACAAGGAATATGACAAGGCGGTGGAGCATTGGAACCGTATGATTTCAGAATCGGAGACCTTGAGCCTGTACCCGGTTATCGAGCTGGCCAAGTATTATGAGCATAAAAGCAAGGATATAAATAAAGCTCTGGAAATGACGGAGAGAGCTATGGAGAAGATATCCCGCATGGGTTTGATAAACAGTTATCAGTATGATGAAGTGAAGAAGAGATATGAAAGACTGAAAAGCAAAGCAAGGAGGGCTAAAAATGCATGAGATTACAGGAGATAATATAAATCTGGTAAAGGAAAACATGCTCAAGGGCAAAACACCAAGGGAGTCCCAGGTGGAGATGACGGAACTGGTATTACCCAATGATACCAATCTTCTTGGCAATCTTCTGGGAGGAAAGCTGATGCACTGGATAGATATTGCAGGAGCTATGGCCGCATCGCGCCATTCCAACAGAGTGGTGGCCACAGTTGCGGTGGATAGCCTGGATTTCAGGCATCCTGCGAGGATGGGAGAGCTGGTTACCCTGAAGGCAAAACTGACATGGGTGGGCAGGACTTCCATGGAGGTTACGGTAAATGTATATGCAGAAAATGTGAAAACCGGAGCCATTATAAAGACCAACAAGGCTTATATGACCTTTGTGGCCCTTGATGATGAGGGCAAGCCCACTCCGGTGCCTCCGCTTATTCCGGAAACCGATGAAGAAAAGGAGGATTATTTAAAAGCGGAGAAAAGAAGGAATGAAAGGCTGGCGAGGAAGGCCAGAGGCTATTAAAGGATGGTGGAGCTTATTCCTCCCTTCCGGTGGTGCGTCCACGCTTTTAATAGCAGCTTAAGCTGCATAAGGCTGCTTACTGGCTGCTCATTGAAGCAGAGGTAAATCGGCCATGCCGGTGCAACAGAATAAGCGGTCATAAGTGTCCATCCCCTGAAATATTAATAATAGAGACAAATATTTCAGGAGAGAGACTATGGCTAAAAAATCCTTCATAAGCGGCGCTTTAATCCTCATGGTGGCAGGATTTGTAGTGCGGATTATCGGCTTCATATACCGGATATATCTTTCAAACCTTATAGGTGCCGAGGGAATGGGAGTATATGAGCTGATTTTCCCGGTTTATTCTCTTATTGTGCTTACTTTGACATCCGGAATATCTGTTGCGGTATCAAAAATGGTAGCTGAGGAGGCGGCAAAGAATCGCCCTGTCAACCTGAGGAAGATTACATGGGCTGCCACCATAATGGTAATGGCTGCAGGTATTGCGGTATCGCTGTTTATATATTTCTTTGCAGATTTCATCGCTAATGGAATATTGAAGGATGGCAGAACTTATTCCTCGCTTCTGGTGCTGGTGCCGTCCATACCCTTTATAGCGGCAGCTTCGGCTGTGAAAGGATATTTCTATGGAGTGCAGGAGGTAACTCCGACGGCGGTTTCGCAGGTGGTGGAGCAGGCAGCAAAAATCGCTCTTGTAATGGGCCTGGCAGCATATTTCGTCGATGCAGGGCTGGAGTATGCATGTGCGTTAGCTACTGCAGGCATGGCTGCCGGTGAAATAGCAAACCTGCTTGTATTATGGCTGGTATACCATTTCAGAAAGAAAAAGATCGATAAGTATGCTTCCGGGGCGGGAACCATGAGGAAGAGGGTGATAATAAGGAACATGCTGGCAATAGCAGTTCCTGTGTCTTTCAATAGGTTTGTGACATCCGTAATGGCCGCCACCGAACAGATTTTAATACCCAGAAGGCTTTTGGCAGGAGGGCTTGATTACCAGAGCAGCATTGAAGAATTCGGAAAGCTGTCGGGAATGGCCATGCCCCTTATCCTTTTTCCCTCACTGGTCACTACTTCCCTCGCTACCACCCTGGTTCCGGCCATTTCAGAAGCCATATCCCTTAAAGATTACAGGTCGGTCAATTACAGGATATCAAAGTCCATACAGCTCACCTTTATGTTAGGTTTCATTTTTACAGCGCTTTTCTTTACCTTTCCGGACCATATAGGCAATCTTCTGTACAGAAGGGAGAATGTCGGGCCGATGCTCCGGGACCTTGCCTTTGTATGCATTTTTATTTACCTCCAGCAGACCATGCTGGGCATATTGAACGGTCTCGGAAAGCAGGGCTTGTCCCTGAGGAACTCCATCATAGGGTCGGTCATAAGGATAGGCTTTGTGTATTTTGTGGTGCCTTCCTACGGCATACAGGGGTATGTCATTGGCGCCGCAGCAAGCGCGCTGGTGGTATGCATCCTGAACATGATAATTATAATAAAGACCACAGGCATGATGATGGACTTCCGCAACTGGATTATAAAACCTGGTTTTGTAGGATTATTAATGTTCCTGTCCGGAAAATACATATACCACTTTTTTGAGATGTTCCATCTGGGTTATCCCCTGACCGTGATTTCCACCGTATTTGGCTATGTGCTCGCAGCGCTGGCATTGATGTTCGCCTTTGGTGCACTGGATAAGGACGAATTAGTAAGGCTTCTGGGTAGGAGGTCCAAAAGGAGAACTTTAAAAACAAGATGATAATGGGCGAAAAATTAAGCTTTTTCATGATTATATCTGTCTACTTGCAAATATTAAACATTAAAGGTCAGAGAAGGTCAAAAACTAGTTTTGCTAATTGCATCCAAATTGTTATAATAAAGATGAAAGGTCAAAGAAAGTCAAAGTAAAACAAGCAACAACTTAATATGGTAACAACTTAGATAGGACAGAAAATCTTTTACTTCTGCAGATGATAGCTAGCTGACATAAACTTAACGGAATGTTCGGAGGGGAGGCGAGCTTCCCCTTCCGGACAACAAGAAACGGGTAAGTCAAAATTGAGTAATATTTAACAGGAGGTGCATTTTATGTTTGGTTTAACACCCTTTAATTCAAGAAGGAACGGTATGGTAAGGAGGAATGATCCCTGGGGTATCAGGGATTTCATGGACAGCTTTTTTAGTGAACCCTTTTTTCTGGAGAGTACCGGCATTAGAGCCGATATACGTGAAACCGACAAGGAATACATTGTCGACGCGGAAATCCCTGGAGTCAACAAGGAGGATATCAAACTGGAACTGAGGGATGACGTCCTGACCATATCGGTAGAACGCAACGAACAGATCAACGAGGAGAGGGAAAACTATATACGGCGTGAAAGAAGGTATGGCAGTTACAGCAGGAGCTTCTATGTGGAAAACGTAAAGAATGAAGACGTAAAAGCTAAATATGCCAACGGAGTTCTTACAATAACGCTGCCTAAGCAGGAAGGCGGAAAGGACAACAGGAGAAGAATCGAAATTCAATAAAAAAAACGAGCTTTAACAGCTCGTTTTTTTTATTACCAAACTGTAACAAAAATTTAACAATTTTTTAAGAACATGTTAATGGCATGCGCATAAAATTGGGTATATATTAAGTGTAAAGAGGAAAGGAGGGCTACAAATGGTTGCCGGGCTGAAAAATATAGGAATCTTTAAGGACATCAAGGACCTTAAAAATGCTATAAACGAAAAAAATGCATTAATAAACTCCATCAGCAAAGAGAATAAAGTAAACAGGGATGAAGTCACAAAGGCTAAGAAAGAGCTGGACTATTTGCTGTACCTGTACTACAAGTCGATTTCGGATAAACGCGGCAGCAAACTGGTATGCTAGGCGCATAACGCTGCATATCGCATTGCATGCCCAAACCGGGCATGGCAAAAGGCTGCCAGAAGCCCTATAGTGGTAATCTAATATCGATGTCTGATGTACGGTGCTAAACAGCCAAAGGCCGGCGGCTATTAGCTGACAACCTGCTTATAGTATCGGCATATTCCTGAGAGATATATTTTTTTCCTGCTGCGTCCGGATCATTCTGCAAAGGCTGTTGATTCCAGGTTCAATCTGGTCCGTATATACCGATGCGAAGCTCAATCTCAGACTGTTCATTCTTTTTGAAGAATTGCTGCTGTAAAATATGCTACCCGGCGCAAAAGCTATATCGTTGGCGGCAGACTGCTTGAAAAGGCTGTTTACAGAGAAGCCATATGGCATATTGAGCCATATATTAAGCCCACCGCCGGGCTTGGTGTAATGCACTCCGTCAGGAAGGCATTCATCGAGCACTTTTATTGTCTTAAAATACCTCTCCTCATATATATCGAACATGAATTTAAAATGCTTGTCCCAGTAGCCTTTTCTTATATAAGTATCAAAGGCGCGCTGAATGAGCCCTGATGTTGAAATGTCAGTCGTATGCTTTGCTTCCAGGATGTTGCTGCGCATGTCCTGAGGGACTATCATAAAACCCAGGCGGAGTCCAGGCATGAAAATCTTGGAAAAACTCTTTATGAATATAACCCTGTTGTTTTTATCCCGGGCTTTTAAAGGCAGCAAGTTCTTTCCTTCAAAATCCAAATCGCTTACATAATCATCTTCAATGATATAACAGTCGTACTTTTCGGCCAGATTCAGCATCTCTTTCCTCTTGTTTTCGGAGTAGGTGTATCCGGTAGGATTGTGAAAGGATGGGATCGCATATATAAGCTTTGGTTTGAATTTTTTCAAGCTGTATTCCAGGAGATCCATGTTTGGTCCGTCTTCATCCAGTTCTACATCGACTATCTGAGCTCCTCTTGTTCTAAATACAGCAATGGCTCCCGTATAAGTAGGGCTCTCAGTTACTACACTGTCCCCTTGCCGGAGGAAAGCTTTTGATATGATATCGATTCCCTGCTGGGCTCCGGATATGATCTGAACATTGCCGGGGGTGCAATTTATGCCGGCTTTTTGCATCATGCCTGCCACGCATTCCCTCAGCGGGTAATAACCGTGGCTGTCCTGATAAGCAAAAGCAGTTCCTTTATCCCTGTCCAACACCTCATTAAGCGCTGCTTTGAAATCTTCCACCGGGAATAGGTCCGGTGTAGGGGTGGCGCTTGCGAAGTTTATCGTTTTGCTGCTGACATTTATCTGTCCATCGGCAATCATCGGTAAATCATCCTGCAGGTACAGCTCGTCTGCTACTATGCTGCTCCCGTCTCTGTTTTTATCTTCCGGCAGAGACATCAAGTCTTCGACATAGGTGCCGCTTCCCGGACGGGTATATATGAAACCGTCCTTTTGCAGAAGCTTGAGAGCAGATACCACGGTGATCTGGTTTACGTGAAGGCTGGAAGCGAGCTGCCTGACCGATGGGAGCTTCATATCGGGAGCTAGTATATTACCTTCGATCATTTTCTTTATATTTTCATATAGCTGTATGTACAGTGGAGTTTCCGAGTCTTTGTCAATAGTTATGGAGCTAAACAATTCAAGCATGCTATCACCCTGTTCTTCTATGCGTAATTTTGCGAAAAATCATCCGGTATTATACTATGGGGTATGGGATATCCTATCTCTGTCATTATCTAGTATAACAGCATTGGTATAATTTTGCCACTTGGTGGCAAAAAGATTCTCATTTGTTCTTTTTTTGTAAGGTGTGTGGTATAATATTACACATACCGGACAAGCTTGATTTTGAGTATATGGGAGATGGAAATGAAGATCCTTGTGATTATTCCTGCTTACAACGAAGAAAAAAATCTGCCCGGACTGCTGTCGAAGCTTAAAGCAGAAGGCAAGGATTATGACATTGTGGTTGTTAATGATTGCTCTACCGACCGGACATTGGAGGTATGCAGGACTAATGGCGTTAAAACTATAGATCTGCCGGTGAACCTGGGTATTGGGGGGGCCGTTCAATCCGGTTACAAGTATGCCCGCGATAACGGCTATGATATAGCCATACAGGTTGACGGGGACGGTCAGCATGAACCGGCGTATATCGATGCGCTGGTTGACGGAATAAAAAAAGGTGCAAATTTGTGCATAGGATCCAGGTTTATTGAAAAGAAGGGTTTTCAGTCCACATATTTGCGGAGGTTGGGAATAAGGTATTTTTCCGGTTTGATACGGTTTGTAACCGGCAAGACCGTTACAGATCCTACTTCGGGATTCAGAGCATGTGACCGCGCGGCAATACAGTTGTTTGCCCGGAATTATCCCATGGATTATCCGGAGCCTGAAACCGTGGTTTACGCACTGAGAAGCCGCCTTAAGGTGATGGAGGTGCCCGTTAGAATGAATGAGCGGGTAGGGGGGATATCATCAATAAACTGGCTGAGGTCTGTTTATTATATGATAAAAGTCGGCCTGGCTGTTGTCATTGCGTCGATGTCGTCAGGAAATGGAGGAAGCTGACATATGAACAAAGGTTTGCAAATTATACTCTTTACCTTTTCCCTTGCTTTTTTCGTTTTTATAATAAGCATGATCAGAGCGAGAAAGTTTGAACTGAGGTATGCCCTTACATGGATCTTTGCCAGCGTCAGTTTTATATTGCTTTCCGTTTTCCCGGATATAATCAGGATTGTTTCCAAGATGCTGTATATAAAAGAGCCGGTAAATACATTGTTTTTATTTGGAATATTTTTTCTGATACTCATCATATTCACCCTTACAATTTCTTTTTCCTCGAGTGTGTGGAAGATAAAAACCCTCACCCAGGAAATAGCGCTGTTAAAGCTTAAGGTGGAAGAACTGGAAAATACCATTAAGAGATGATGACCAGAAGATGAAAAATGGGATATGAAATGAGATGAAAATATGGAATGAAAACAAGGGATAAAAATCAGGAAATGAAACAAGGCATGAAACAAGATATAAAGCAAGATGTAAGAGCAAGATATGAAAACCAAAGGGTGAAGCAATCAATGAACAAGGAATGAAACAAGAGATGAAAGTCAAGAAATGAAAAATTAAGAGACTAAAAATTAAGAGATTAAAAAAGATGAAATTCAGAAAATGCAATCAAAGGATGAATACCAAGAGAACGAAAAGGCTGTCCTGCTCCTGCCAGGAGGTATTGACAGCCTGGTGGCAGGATGGATGATGGCTAAAATAAGAAACTGAGTGGTTAGGAATCAAAGGATTAAAAAGAGGTTAAGAAAAAATTAAAAAGAAATTAAAAAGAAATTAAAAAGAAATTAAAAAGAAATTAAAAAGAAATTAAAAAGAGGTTGTGTATGGGCAAGTTGAGGTATTATTTATGCATGGCACTGTATTATTTGTTTGCGAGACATCTTCCGGCAACGGACATGCCGTACAATCTCGGCTCAAAAAAGATAAGAGAGATCCTTTGCCGGGGTATTTTTAAAAAGACCGGAAGAAATGTTACTATAGAGCATGGAGCTTATTTTGGCTCCGGGAGGGATATAGAAATAGGTGACAATTCGGGACTGGGGCTTAACTGCCGGGTAAACGGTCCTCTAAAAATTGGAGACAATGTGATGATGGGTCCGGATGTGATGATATTCACTCAAAACCATGAATACAGCAGGCTGGATATACCGATGAATCTGCAGACCGCTCCCAAAGAACCTGTTGTGATCGAGGATGACGTCTGGATTGCAGCAAGGGCTATCATATTACCCGGAGTTACGATCCATAAAGGCGCTATTGTAGGTGCCGGGGCCATCGTGACGAAGGATGTGCCGGAGTATGCGATAGTAGGCGGAAATCCCGCCCGGGTTATAAAGTACAGGAACGGCACTAAATAAGACGGATGGAGATGAAAGCAATGTTAAAAGTTCTGTATCTTTTGAACCATGCTGGTAAAGCCGGTACGGAAAGATACGTTTACTCGCTTATTGAGAGGCTTCATAATAAAAAAATCAAGGCATATTTTGCATACAATGAGGAAGGTCCACTGGTAGACCGGCTCAGGGAGCTGGGGGTGGAAATCTACCGGATAGAAATGAGAAACCCTTACGATTTAAAAGCCGTAAGGGAAGTCAATTCCCTGTGCAGAAAGCTGGGTATCGACTTGATCCATACCCAGTATCTCAGGGAGAATTACATATCCATGCTTTCCCGCCTGTTGAACCCGAAGGTGAAGGTGATGTATACCAATCACTTCATTATGAGAAATAACCTTCCTTTGAGGATCACCAACCGGCTGATAACGCCTCTGGAGGCCAATATTATTGCTGTGTGCAACAAGGGTAAGGACATGATGATATCCAATGGGGTCAATGACAAAAAGATACATGTCATTTTTAACGGAGTCGACCCGGATTTGTGGGGAGAACCCATCAAGTCCACCCTGCGGGAGGAATTCGGCATTGATGATGATACTTTCGTCATGCTGTGTGTGTCGAGATTTGCCCATGACAAGGGACATGGCTTCCTTGTGAATTCGATAGCAAGGCTGAAAGAGATGACCGACAGGAAGTTTATGCTTGTCCTTGCCAACGACGGTCCCTTGTTGGAACAGGTAAAAAAGCAGGTCAAGGATATGAACCTGGAGGATAAAATCATATTTACCGGTTTTAGAAGGGATGTAAAAAACCTTTTCTTCGGCAGTGATGTTTACATAAATTCTTCCGAGCATGAAGCTCTAAGCTTTGCCATCATAGAGGCTCTGGCGGCAGGACTTCCTGTTATTGCCGCAGACATGGCCGGAAATGGAGATATCATCAATTCAGAAACCAATTGCGGCCTGCTGGTAAAGTACAATGATCCTGATTCCATGGCGGAAGCTATACTTAAGATGATGAATGACAGAGAGCTTCAGGAAAGTTTGAAGAAAAATGCGTTAAAAACTGTACGGGAAAGGTTTAATCTTGATATAATGGTTGACAGAACTTATAATTTATATCTGAAAAGCTGCAATCAAAAAATATGAAAGGAAGTTGAACAATGATTATTGATAGTAAGGGAAAGCTATTCGGAAAGATCAGCATCGTCGATATTCTCATAATTATAGTGGTGCTTGCAGGTATTGGAGGTCTTGCTTATAAATTTAGCACTTCGGGAATATTGAGACTTAACAGCGGCACTGATACAATATATATCAGTTTTTACAATGAAGAGCTTATGGACTACGCTGCAAAATCAGTTAAGGAAGGTACTATCGTAATAGATCCTCAAAAGAATACAGAGTTTGGCAAGGTCAAGGAAATAAAGATAGATAAAGCAAAATCCATCACCGTTAATGATGCAGGCCAGTATGTGGAGACTTCGAAGCCTGGTTACAGCTCAATATTGATAACGGTCGAAGGAAAAGGAACTTACTCGGAAAGCGGAGTTATGTTCGGCACTGAAAAATATTACATTGGAAAGACTCTTGAGGTAAGGTTTGGCAACACTGCTATATTTTCGAAGGTCTATGATATTAAAAAGGTAGAGGAGTAGAATGCTTTGATGGCGGATAGTTTGATAGTCAAGTATGTATATTGCCTGTTAAGCATTTTACAGGCCTGGTACAGGCACAGCGCTTTTGCCCGTATTGTGGACAGCTTGGGCAAAAAGCTTGATATGTTGCTGAAGTCAAGCAGTATTGTGGACCTCGTAAGCTGGGAAGGAATATTCCCCAGGATGTGGAGAAGCAGCAAGTTCTACATGCTGACAAACAAGGTGCTAAATTTACCATCCCAGGCCTTAAGGCGTATATATAGCGAAAGAAAGCAAATTTTCGAACACAGCCTTTTTTTCAAGGCTGTGGATGTGTTGCTGAAAAGGTACCATTTGCTTTTGGCCTTCTGCATATTAATAGTAATAGTTTTTCCAGACAACCGGTGGTATAACATCTTTGCCACAATTCTTGCTTTGGGACTGCTGGTGTTGTTTTTTATAAAAACTGTAACCTATGAAGGCTATGGATTCAAAATAAAGAACTTTGACATTTATCTCATATTGTTTATCATATCGGTTTTTCTGGCAGAGATATTTTCTCTGTTTCCGATAGAGAGCCTGAGGTTTCTGGTGTTTTATATCAATTGCTTCCTCTTGCTGCTTTTGCTGGTGAGCGCTATCAAAACCCAGGAGGAACTGAGCCAGGTGGTTACAATGCTTCTTGCTGGCATAACACTAACAGGATTGTATGGCATCTGGCAGAAAATAGTAGGAGTTCCGGTAAACCTGTCCCAAATCGATATTTCACTGAATGAGGGAATGGGCGGAAGAATATACTCCACCATGGGCAATCCCAACAACTATGCAGAAGTGCTGGTGCTGTTTCTTCCGTTTTATGCGGCTATGGTTCTAAATTCAAAAACATTCCTGAAAAAATTGCTGTTCATCGCTATGGCGATTCCGCCTTTGGCATCTCTGATGCTGACCCTGTCCAGGTCCTCATGGATTGGATTTGCAGTAGCGCTGTTGGTGTTTACTTTTTTGTGGAACAAGAAGCTTCTGCCGGTCATTGTCATTGCAGGAGTGTTTTGCATTCCTTTCCTTCCACTGTCCATATACAGAAGGATTCTGACCATATTCAACCCCAATGATTCCTCTGCAAATTACCGTGTGCGTATATACAGGACGGTATGGCCCATGCTGAAAGAATACTGGTATAGCGGCGTGGGGTTGGGGTCCGATGCGTTTATGAATGTGGTGAGAAAATACCATCTGTATACCGGAGCAGTGCCGCCCCACAGCCATAACCTGCTCCTGCAAATATGGCTGGAGATAGGGCTGATAGGTGTGCTTTCATTTATCGGGTATCTGATAAGGCTTTTTAAGAGCAGCATAAAAGCTATAAAGTCAAAACGTGATCCGAAGGCTGTGAATATTGTTATCGCAGGAATATCGGCGATAATTGGCGTTATGGTGATAAGCCTCGCTGAGTATATATGGTTTTATCACAGGGTTATGGTATTGTTCTGGGTAGTGGCAGGCATGCTGATAGCTGCCATAAGGCTGGCCAAAAGGGAGTCCTATGACTGAACGGACTTCAATTAAATGACCGGTCTGTCGCAATGCTTTTAGCGGTATTGCATATGTAATGTAAAAGTACATATAAGATGGGATATATGATATACAAAGTTAAAGAGCAGGGTTATCTTTTAACCCTGCTCTCTGCTTTTTCAAAAACCTTGGAAAGCTCTTCGGTAAGGGCTCTCCGGTCAAATCTTCTGATGACATTAAAATCCGGGAAAAATATATTTTCATTTTCCAGCCATGCCGTATATAGTTTTATAATGTTGTCTTTAGCTCCCTGCACATCGTTGACATCGGATATATATCCTGTTTTTGTTTCCCTTATGACTTGGGCTGCAGCGCCTTTAGCCGGAATTATGGCGATTATCGGCCTGCCGGTAGTCATATATTCAAACACCTTGCCGGTGTAGAAGGCTTCTGCTCCGGGACCGCCGCCTTCTATGAGCAGCAGGCAGTCGGAAGCTATCATATTGCTTATGCACTCATCATGCTTCATGTAAGGAGAGACCGCCACCACCTCCTGAAGCATGTATCTGTCAAGGAGCTGTTTTATATGATCCTGTTTAAAATTCCCTATAAGCTTCACCAGTACTTTTTTCCTGTCGATTTTGCCTTCACTGAGCAGCTGGTGCAGCGCCTCAAAGAAAATATCGGGCTTTCTTCTTCCATAGAAGGAGCCGGTATATGTTATGGTAAATTTATCATTTTTCTGCTTTTCCGAAGCGATATGCTTAAAATCATCGGAATCATAACCATTGGAGATGGCAAAAAACTTGTCTTTGAGCTCCAGATCCGGGTTTTTCTCAATAAAATTCCTGAGCATCACCGGAGTGTTGGTGATAAGGCAGTCGGCAGCTTTAAGCACATTTCTCTCCATTTTCCTTTCAATGCGCATCCGCAATGGGTTGTAAGGATTGTCCAGGATATATGGGTTATTGGTCCATTCGTCCCGGAAATCAGCCACCCATGGAATGGAAGGAAAGCGCTTCTTTAAGTACAGCCCCATCAAGTGGGAGCTATAGGGAAGCGATGTGGTATATATCATATCTATTTTTTCATTTATCACTGCTTCGGCGGCCTTCTTCTGTTCAAATATCTGCCACAGCCTTTCGCTGTCCGGAATGAGGATTTTACGGCTGATCACTTTTCCGATCAGGCCTCTTATACCTTTATGGGCCGATATATCCCAGGATTTAACCCTTATGGTGGCGATACCTTCAGGGATGTCCTTTAAAAGGGAGTCATCCCTGAGGGGCATGTTCTCAGTGTCCCTGGTGAAGACTACCGGCTCCCAGCCGAAATCCCTCAGGTATTTTACAAACTTCGATGTCCTCTGAACGCCGGGGCCACCGGCGGGAGGAAACGAATATGCTATCATAAGAACCTTTTTCATAGTTATTTTCCTCTGCTTCCGTCTCCTAAAAGATAGAAGTTAAAGCCTGCCTCACAGGCAGATTCCCTGTCAAAGAAATTTCTGGTATCAAACAGGTTTGGAGCGGCCATTTGCTTGCAAATCGCTTTAAGATCCAATTTTGCAAACTCATCATGGTTTACGCCCAGTATCAGCAGATGGCTTCCTTCAACGGCTTTTTTAATATCCTTCTCCAAAAGCTTGAAATTCGATACATGGGGATCATATGCGGTTACGTTATATTCGCCGTCCTTTTCAAACAGATCTATTAGCTCGATTATGGGGCTTTCCCTCATGTCATCTATGTTGGGCTTGTAAGTAATGCCGAAGATGGTGACTTTTTTAACTCCCTTTACACCGGACAGGATGCTTTTAGCCCTTTCATAGACATGATGCGGCATGCTGTCATTTGTGATCCTGCTCAGTTTGATAATATTGGCCAGCTCAGGCTGCCTTTCCACTATGAACCATGGGTCTACCGCAAGGCAGTGGCCTCCGACACCCGGCCCCGGCTGATGCAGATTTACCCTTGGATGTTTGTTGGAGAATTTTATAACATCCCATGCGTTGATGCCGAATTTTTCACACAGCTTGGCCAGCTCGTTTGCCAGGGCTATGTTCACATCCCTGTAGGTGTTTTCCATAAGCTTGCACATTTCAGCGGTGGTAGTATCCGTAAGGTATATGTCCCCTTTTACAAAGGTCCGATAGAGATCCCTTACAACTTCGGCGGATTTGGCGTTTATGCCGCCGATTATTCTAGGGTTGTCCACCAGCTCAATCAATATCCTTCCGGGGAGCACCCTTTCGGGGGAATGAGCTACCAACAGCTGTTCACCTATCTTCAAACCGCTTTTTTCGAGGATGGGCACCAAAACATCGGTTACTGTGCCCGGCGGGGAAGTGGATTCAAGTACAACGGCATTGCCTTCCCTGAGGAAAGGTACGATGGATTCTGCTGCCGATCTTACATAGGAAAGGTCCGCAGTTTTATCGCTGTTTATCGGGGTAGGAACCGATATTATGAAAAAGTCGGCTTCCTCCGGTATGGACTGAGCTCTCAGGTTGCCGGAAGTAACGGCAGCCTGCACCATCAAATCGAGATAAGGCTCCTCAATTATTATCTTACCCTGGTTGAGAGCTTCGACGACGTTTTCATTGACGTCCACTCCGACTATCTGGTGGCCATGGGTAGCGAACATTGCGGCTGTCGGAAGGCCGATATACCCAAGACCTACAATACAAATTTTCTTCTTTTCTATAGTAATCACATCCTTTTGTGACGGTTTCCCTCTATTTTCACATGGTTATTGCCATAAGAAATCAATAAAAGCCTGTCCGATAAAGCACCAAAAAAAGGTACTTTGATGCAGGCTATGTATAGTGTAGCACTTAATGCAAAGCGTGTCAAACATGGAAATTAACAATGTTAAAAGCCCTATTGGCAGCTTATCCTAAACAGCCGGTTAATTTGAGACATTAATCTTCAGCGCTCATTCCTGTTCTTTAAGGTGCATCCGCATAAATCATGCCCGGTTTCCCGAAAGGCGCTTGCCTACATAAGCTATGATCTGGCGCACCTCGCCTTTTATTTCCCCCGTGAGGAACAAAACGGAAAAATATGTGGCAGCCCCTATCAATACCAGTAAAATCAGGATAGGCAGATTTACATCAACTGCAGCTGTAATGGCGCAGATGACGAGGGCCATAATTCCGGCGGAGCCGAAAATCCTCGCTAAAACCAGCGCCGGTATAGTCCATTTAAGGATTTTACGCCCCATTGTATAGGCGAGAAGGAAATATACCAGATATGCGAGGGCGGTATTCACCGCTGCCGCTTTATAGCCGTAAATTGGCACGAGGATCAGATTGGCAGCTATATTGACCCCGCAGCTGATCAGGCTGTTTTTGAATATCCTGCCGGTGCTGGAGGTAAGCTCCCAGGCTTTATTGCAGTATTCGGTAAGCCCTAAGAGAAACATACCTGTGGATACCCATATTATCACGCTGCTGCCTTCATGAAATTCAGGCTCCATCATAACCCGGGCTATATAAGGTGACAGCACACTTAGGCCCACAGCGGAAGGCACTGCTATGAGAAGGAAGTACCTGACGGCATGGGAAAGCATTTCTTCAGTGCGGGCTTTGTCATTGGCCTTCCAGGATTTAAGGATAGTTGGATATACACCCCTCATAACGGCAAAGAGTATCATTGTAAAAACTGCTGAGGCTACGGCATAATTTCCCGCATAGATTCCCTGCTGTGAAGCGCCCTTAAAGAAACGGACTATGTACCTGTCCGACATGTTCAGCATGCTCATGGTGAGGCTTAGGCCCACAAGGGGAAAACCATATTTTATGAACTTATTCAGAATGCGTTTTGAAAAAAATCCCAAACGTATGTAATTATGCAGTTTTAAGCGCCAGATAATTATGAATACAGAAAGTGCGTCTACCAATATATTGCCGAGCACTGCTCCGAAAATTCCCATATTAAATGCTTTTACAAGTACGATGGTGGCCACCAGCTTCAGTCCGGCAGAAAGCACCGAAAGGATTAGATTAAGCTTTATTATCCTTGCCGCCCCCAGCAGTGAAAACAGTATCCTGGTGGCGCTGTAGCCCAGAAGCATAAAAACGCTGGCCAGTATCAGCGAAAACAAGGATTCGCCCAACACATTTCTTAAGGCAAAAACCAAAGAGAGGCTGACAATCATGACGATGGAATTTATCGCTCCCCATATGGTAAATACAGTGGAATAAAATACTGTCAGCTTCATCTTGCCGGAGTAGCTGTTTATATACCTGAAAACTGACTGCACGAGCCATTCAAGAAGAAAAATGCATGCTATGTTAACCGTGGTTATAATGGTATTATAGTCGCCATATTTTTCTGATTTAAAAAGGATTGTAAACGTTGAAAGGGTTACTAATCCTATGATTCCTTCCAGTATCTTTGCAGCTGCATACAATAACGTATCTTTCGCCATTCGGGCTTTGAAATTGCTTGTCTCCATTGTTCCTCCCAAAGTTTTAAAGTGCGCCGGAAAGCGGCTGCACGTCAACTCGGCGCCATGAATTCCGGCAAAAGTTAAATTTTCATTTACGATAATAT